>Ga0335076_10002439_pt1 | contig 18482 bp, 18 predicted proteins | sample Lox_Sample_25_FD_206717 | JGI IMG/M metagenome (GOLD analysis project Ga0335076, IMG submission 206717) | Soil microbial communities from Loxahatchee National Wildlife Refuge, Florida, United States - Lox_Sample_2.5 | ecosystem: Environmental > Terrestrial > Soil > Wetlands | place: USA... | reverse complement strand
TGGAGTGCAAACCATCCGGCGCGCCCACAAAGTGCAACCGGTTGCAGCCCTGCAGAGCGAGTACTCGTTATTTTGGAGAGAACCCGAAGAAGAGATCCTGCCTACTCTGGAAGAACTCGGGATCGGATTCGTTCCCTTCAGTCCGCTGGGTAAGGGATTCCTGACCGGCGCGATCACCGAAGAGACAAAATTCGACAAGAGCGATTTCCGCAGTGTTGTACCACGCTTCAGTGAAGAGAACCGGAAGGCGAATCAGGCTTTAGTGGATTTACTCACGAAGTTCGCGCAACAGAAAAGAGTGACGCCCGCACAGATCGCGCTCGCGTGGATTCTAGCCCAGAAACCCTGGATGGTCCCGATCCCGGGCACAACCAAACTGCATCGACTTGAAGAAAACCTCGGAGCCGTGAGCGTTCAACTTGCTCCTGAAGATCTTCGCCAGATCGACGATGCCGCATCCAAGGTCGAACTACAGGGCGAGCGCTACCCTGAGGCTGCGCAGCGCATGATCAATCGCTAACGATATGGAGGCCACATGAGGACAGTGCCTTGTGTAGCGATGACTTTGTTTCTGGTCATCATTTCAAACACGCTCTTCGGCCAGGACACAGTTGCCACAAAAGCTATCCACGATCGCTTCATCGGAGCGTGGCGGCTGGCCTCGCTCGAAGAACCCGATGCGGAGGGAAAGATCCACAGGTCTGAGTGCACAGGCATGCTCGTATTCACCGCCGACGGCCACATCTCGGTACAGGTCATGTATCAAAACCCGCAGGCGTCAAGCAATGCTGCACCAGTGCAATACGCCCAAGGTGGATACGAGGCTTCCTTCGGAACCTATCGCATCAACGATGAACGCTCTTTCCGCTACCACGTCGATGGTGCTCTCGTACGAACACTTGTCGGCAAGGATTTCCAGCGAGTCTATGAATTGTCCGGCAATAGACTCGTAATAAGTTCCCCCGACCCGAGCGAACATTGGAAGGTGACTTGGGAGCGCTACTAGGTAAGCGCCCCGACAGAGGTGCTCGTCCGATCGCAATGATAAGCAAGGAAGGAACATGAGCAAAGAACCTAGCACGATCCAGAAGCTGCTCGGCGACTTCTCCCCCAAACTCGTCGAACTTACCGACAACGTGCTCTTCGGAGACGTATGGGAACGTCCCGAGCTTTCCAAGCGCGACCGCAGCCTCGCAACTGTGGCCGCGCTTGTCGCCATGAATCGTCCGGACCAACTCCGCTTTCATCTCACCTTCGCGATGGAAAATGGTCTGAAGAAAGAAGAGTTAATCGAGGTCATCACACACCTTGCGTTCTACGCCGGCTGGCCCAGCGCCATGAGCGCCATCATGGTCGCGAAAGAGGTTTTCTCGAAACCGTGAGAGCGCTCCGCACCGTGCCCCATAAGGAGTTCGTATGGCAGATGTAAGCAATACTCTAAGAAAACAACTTTCCCATTCTGACGAAATCACCATCAGCGTGACCGGCCGAAAATCCGGACGTAGGATCTCCAACCCGATCTGGTTCGTATTCGAAGACAACCAGCTCTACCTGCTTCCAGTAAAGGGTTCGGATACGCAGTGGTACAGGAACGTGCTCAGGAATCCGTCCATCGGGATCGAGGCGTCGGGTAATGAGGCGAAGATCAATGTCACGCCCGTTTCTGAAGCCAAGCAGGTGGCATCCGTCATCGACAAGTTCCGCACGAAGTACGGAGCCGCCAACGTGAAGAAATATTATTCCAAGTTCGACGTCGCCGTGATCGCTTCGGTGCACTGATTTCAGCCGCCAATTAGGTGCACACCGTGTGCTACATACCCGACGACTGCGCCGCCGAGGATGAGCCAGGTCGAATTGATTTTGAAGCGGATAAGAGTAATCCCACTGACAACCGCGAGAACAATTGTCGTAATATCCACCAGCGCTGCCCGGCCCAGAAGCCAGGTGACGACCACCATTAGGGCTAGCGCGCCCACATTGACGCCGTCCAGAAACGCGCCCAAGATTTCGGATTTCCGAATGCGCGGAACCCACGGGCCTACGATCGCGATGAAGATAAACGACGGCAGGAAGATTCCAACAGTCGCAACTACGGCACCTGGGGTGCCACCGAGAAGATAACCAATAAATGTGGCGGTCGTAAAGACGGGTCCGGGCGTCACCTGACCCACTGCAATCGCATCCAGCAGTTGCTTATCTGTCAGCCATTTCAGCCGAACTACCAGATCCGTGCGAAGAAACGCCAGCAGGACGTAACCGCTTCCAAAGAGCACTGCTCCAACTTTCAAAAAGAATCCGAACAGGGGCAACAGGCCGAACGGAGCACCCGCGCCAGAAGCTCCCAGCATGAACTTGGAAATATCGCTGGCTGGGGGCAAAGCGAGTGCGGTTGATGATCGGTTCCCTGAAACCGAGCTCAGCCTTTTTGCCACGATCGACACAACACCAGCACAGAACAACACGACCAGAACATTCAGCCCAACGGCATTCGCTACGATTGCTACAGCACCGATAAGCGCCAACAGCTTGCTCTTCACAGCAGTGCGGGAGAGCGTCCAGATGGCCTGCAACACAACGGCAATCATCACTGCCTTAATGCCATAGAGCACCCCCGCAGCCTGTGGTAGCGAGCCATAACGCACATAAATCCACGCAAGCATCAATGTCAGAACTGCTGCGGGAAAGATGAAGCACAATCCTCCCATGAGCAACCCCGGCCAACCTGCCAGCCGATAGCCAATCTGAATTGCCATTTCGGTCGAGCTTGGGCCAGGTATCAGATTCACGACCCCCAAAAAGTCTAGAAACTCCTCTCGGCTCAGCCATCGACGCCGCTGCACGACCTCGTGCTCCATAATGGCGATGTGCGCCGCAGGCCCGCCGAATGCTGTGGTTCCCAGGCGCAGATAGAGGAGCGACAATTCGATCAGCAGTCGCCGCCTTACCTTGAAGGCTGTCCCAATTTTGAGTTCTGGTGTGCTCGCCATATCTTTCGCGTCGAGAGAGACCGGGGTCTTCCGCCTTTTCGAAGATAGCAAAATCGGAGCGGCTTTATCGGAGAGGCCTGGAGCCGATGATCAAAACGTCCACCCAGGGGTCTCAGCGCGACCTGATGTTCCTAGGAGCGATGGCACTCTTGGTGTTTTTCGCCTTCGCGATGCAGTGCACCTCGACGCTGGCCGTGCTTCGCGAAACCAATAGCTGGATGTGGCCTGCCATTCAGTTCTTCTACATGACCGGCCTTGCGTTCCTCGCGGCGCTCTTCGTCCTAATACTCTCAGCTATGAATTAGCGAGTTGGCCGTGCTCGGTTCCCCTACCGAAAACCAAACGTTCTTTGTACCGAAATTCGTATCTGAAACGGTTCGGCGGGATGGGAAACGTTTGAGAATGTCGCCGGGGCAGTTGGCGTTATGCGGGACACATAGGCATAAGTAATGTCGTCATTGCGGCGATTCAGCAGGTTCAAAAGATCAGCGTTAATGCGCCATACTTTGTTAAACCGATAACCAATTCCTGCATTCATCAGCAAGGTAGCATTCGAGCGGTTGATGCCATCGGATGTCAGATCGCGCGGTCCGAAATAACGAAGGCGTAATGTACTGGTGAAGCCTTTGTAATCGTGCATCGTGATGCCCGATGAAATCACCACGTTAACCGCTTCGGGAACGAGCTTGCCACCTGGGCCCTGCACCGGATACTGGCCGCCACCCACGTTGGTGAACGCTGCATCGTCCGGGTCGATTTGGGTGAATTGGGCGCGCGAATCCGCTATATCGAAGTCGACAGCCAAGTGCTCGGTGGGCGTGTAGTAGTTAGCCCACTCGATACCGTAGCGGTTGCTGGACTGTTGAGAAGGAGACGTGCCCCCGGTGTCGCCACTCTGCTGCAGTTCGGAAGCGCTGCGGAGATACCAGAGCGAAAGAGTGCTTTGCAAATGGGGGACGACCGCGGTGCGTACACCGACTTCTCCGCCTTTCAGCTGCACCAACAGCGGAATTGGAGTAGCGGCCGTTGGAAAAGGATTGTCCGGTGAAATCGGGTTCACTTTCTGCGTTGCGCCGCGCGCGTCGTTGGTGTGATAACTGAATCCGCCCTGCGCGTAGAACTCCGTGTTGGCCCACGGCCCGAAGATCAAACTCAGTTTTGGTTCGGGCAGAAACTTGGTCGCAGAACCGGAATTGAGCTGCGCAAAGTTGACGACCGGTGCGCCCGGCAATTCCGTGGCGACATAAGACGGGGTCAAACTGGTCACGTCAGCGTGCCCCACGTCCCCCCGCATAGCCAGGACCGAGCGGAATTTCTCTGTCCACTGGACCTTATTTTCAGCATAAAAACCAACCAGCGTTTCGGTAAATTTGTTTAAATCTGTGGCCGCGGGCAGGACTGCGATCAGATTTGGGTTGGTGGCACACTCGGGGATAGGCTCGTCATTACAGGCATTGATGTCATCCTTGTCCGTGCGCACACGATCTTCCGTACGGAACAGACCGTTGTGGACCCAATCGTTGCGAACTTGAAGACCAAACGTGTTTTCTACTTTGCGGCCAAGCCAATGGCTGAAGATCGTATGGCGTGCATCCACCCCAGCCACCCAGCGCCTATCCTGCTGTTCAAACTGATCGCCCTTCGCGGGGTCAATCAGAAAATAGGTGAAATTGGAGAACAGATTGAGATCGTAATAGAACCCGTAGGCTGTTATGTTCGTCTGGGAGTTTGCGCCCTGACGGTGCCACTCTCCCTGCAAGCTGTAGCGTTGGGAATGGCCGCCGTCCGTCGGGTCGAGCGTGCCGAAATAACCGACCAGTGGAAAGGCGTCCACGGGCAATTGATCGCTCGAATGCCATGTTCCACGATACGCGTGCGCCGTGATGCTGAAACCATTGTCGTCCGCTCCCTGGCTGTACGTGACCAGACCGTTATATTTGAAGTAATTATCGGGATGAATCCATGGGCCGTCATCGTGATACGCCTCTCCGCCGTACAGCAAATTGCCTGCGCCTAGCTTCTGCGATAGGCCGAAAACCAGTCGCCCGTAGCCATCCTGGCCGCCCTCGACCGTGATGAAGTTCAACGGCAGAGTCTTGAAGAACTCCATGTGCGCTGATCCTGCGGCGCCAAAGTCACCGACATCAGAGTAGTAGGGGCCTTTCTCGAAATTTAGCCGCTGGACAAACTCCGGTATGACGACGTTCATGTCCGAGTACCCCTCGCCGTGCGCGTGCGAGGTCAAGTTTAGTGGCATACCGTCGAGGAAGTTGGCAAAATCCGTGCCGTGGTCCAGATTGAAGCCGCGCAGGTAGTATTGGTTGGCCTTTCCGCCGCCGGCGTGTTGCGTGATGATCAAACCGGGAAGTGTCTCCAAGACTTCTCCCGAGCGAAGAATCGGACGATCTTCAAGTTCTCTTGCGCCCACCGTCCCCTGGGTGGCAGATCCGGCAACTCCGACGAGGTCATCCTCCCGGCCCTGCACGTTGATGGTAGTGATGTCAGAACCCACCGCCAGAGAGATGCGCAGCGGAGCCGCTGCCTCGGAAGTCCCTACGCTGACGCGAATCTCTTTGGTTTCAAAGCCTGGATTTGAAACGATGAGTTGGTAAGTACCTGCTGAGAGTCCAGACATAATGAAGGAACCGCTCGTGTCCGACTGCGTCGTTCGCACCGGACCGTTCGCGCTTCGTACCTGCACGGTAGCGCCGGGAATTACTGCGCCGGACGTGTCCACCACCGTTCCAGACAGTTGAGGCAGAAAAGCCTTATCGCTTCGGCCGCGGACTGCGCCCTCTTGCGCAACGAGTGCTACCGGCAGATTCACAAACAACAAAATGCCGAGTAGGAATCTGTGCATCTTGCGTTCTCCTAGAAGACAGGGCGTGTGACTTCTGTGCCGGTCGTGCTACCCATAGTATTACTGTCTTTATATTCGTGCTACTCATGGAATTTCATATCCTCTACTCGAAGTCATGCTGCGTCTGTGACGACAGTCACACCTCAGCGTTGTGTCACAGGCCGTCGGTTCACGTCTGGGTTGATCTGGAGAGGCCACGAGAGCCGTTGATTGTGGAACGAGTATTACGCTTATTGTTGTGTGTGCTACGCTGGACCGGAAGGATCTGACGATATACGCCTATGGCACTGGTCAGCAGAATCGGAGTATCCCTAGACTCAGAATTGCTCGAACGTTTTGACAAGTTTATTGCCGAGAAAGGCTATGACAACCGCTCCGAAGCGTTCCGCGATCTGATACGCGATCGACTTGTGGGAGGCGCCGTGGTGGCCTCGAAGGCGCCAGTTGTGGGAACGGTGACCTTGATCTATGACCATCACACGCGGCTTCTCCCCGAAAAACTAGCCGACCTTCAGCATGAACATCACGATGTGGTCATCTCGACGCTGCATGCGCATCTCGATCACGATACGTGCCTTGAAGTGGTACTCCTGCGCGGCAAGTCGAACGATGTGCAACAGCTAGCAGACAAGCTCATTAGCACAAAGGGAGTCCGTCATGGACGTCTCGTCATGAGTTCCCCAGATACGGTGTCGCGGCACCGTCATTCTCATCACTGATCAAACCTTATCTTGCTATCGTCGGCGATCGTGCTGCCGACATCCGTTTCTAATAAACTCAATAACCGCGTAACAGAACCTCCGTCTTTTGCATTTATTGCAGTAGGGCCGGCGGTGGGTCTGTGGCTGACGTACTAAGTTCTCTCGCTCGTTACGGCTACGTCGTGGTGCCAATCTGGGTCTTTGCCGAACAGATGGGGTTGCCCATACCCGCGGTCCCAATCCTGTTGGCTGCCGGGGCGATCGCAGGAACCGGCCACATGGACCTGTTTGTGGTTACCGCGCTGACGCTGGGCGCTGCGCTCTCTGCGGACCTGTTTTGGTACCGGATGGGAAGCGCCGACGGAACCGGAACTCTGGGCAAACTGTGTCGGGTTTGCCTGGAACCCGATTCCTGTGTGCAACGAGCCAAGAATTTCCTGCAAAAGCACGGACTGAGATCACTGCTCGTGTCGAAATTCGTGCCAGGCCTGAACGCGATCGCGGCACCAGTCGCTGGTACGATTCGGGTACCGTGGTGGCAATTTGCCGCAGTGGATGCACTCGGAATTATTTTGTGGGCAACGACGTTTGAACTTCTCGGATTCGCCTTCTCAAATCAACTGGCAAGAATTGCAGGTTTGGCTTGGCGGTTGGGAGTATTGGTCACTGCGGTATTCTCAATCGCCATACTGGTCTTTCACGTAGCAGGAAAGCACTACCGGCGACAGCGATTCCTGCGGGACGTGGCCATGGCTCGGATCACGCCTGCAGAACTCAAGAAGAAGTTAGACCGGAACGAGGCTGTCACAATCGTGGACCTTCGACACTCTCTCGATTTCCTACCTGAGCCCTATACCATTCCAGGCGCAATCAGGATCTCGATGGAAGAACTAGATAAGAAAAATGGTGAGATTCCACGGGACCGCGACATGGTGCTCTACGTACCTGTCCGAATGAGGCAAGCAGTGCCATGACGGCCTTGAAACTAAAGCGCCACGGCATTACGCGGGTTCGCCCTTTGCAGGGCGGTCTGCACGGGTGGCGAGATCTAGGCTTTCCTCTGCACTCGGAATTTGACATACCTTCGCGCGTTAAGGGCGAATATGCCTGTGCGAAATATCCAGGCCCGTAGACGCGCACGCGAAAGACAAGCGGCTAGAAACTCAACACGAAGGATATGGGACGATCAGCGATGGACGAAGAAACGAAGAATGCATTTCAGACCATGAGCCGAAAAGAGTTCATGCACGCGCTGGAAATGTTCGCCAAGAACTGGCTGGCACACGATGGCTGCTGGTTCCTTGCTGCCGAAGAGCGTTTCAATATGGAGACCGCAATCGAATTGGACGCACGGTCGTGGAAGCGCTTCGCTGCGGCGGAAGCACACCGAATCATGATGACGTTCGACATTTCCGCCAATGGCGGGCTTGAGGCTCTTGAGAAAGCCCTTAGTTTGCGGCTAGAAAGTACTCGGTATTTCATGTTTACCTCGCCACTCCGGTGAGCACTGGAGTCTCGGTCGTCGTTTGCTTCGCAGACTTGGCATTACTGAAGTAGCGCTTCAACATGACGAGCCAGAGAATTACACCTGCGATCAAGAGCCCGAGGAATAGTGGAAATACCGACCATTGGGTTTTCACCACGAATTGATCAGGATGGTAATAAGGCTTGAGGTGAGCGTCGCGCAGCATGTCTCTCATGACCGACATACTGAGGATCACCACGCCGATGATGCTCGACACGGAGTAAGCGGCGAGTCGAATATTTTCCTTCTGTAGCGCGGCCGACATGAGGAAGATCGCCGCACCACCGCCAATGACTCCGACCATAAGAAGAATCGTTGCTATGGCACTGTCGCCGAGAAACAACACTCGAAGCTCTTTCGGAAGGCTGGCCAGAAACCAAATACCGATGAGAAACTGCGCCATGGTGGCGAACATGAAGGCCTTGCCGCCGAGTTGAAAAAGATCGCGAGCATATTCACGATCCCGGTTCCACTTAACCAATGCCATGAACACCAGCAGAAGTCCGCCCATCGCTACAGCGGGCACAACGAAATGTAGAAATCGAGGGATCAGGGTCGGCTCGGACCAGTTAAGGTTCCATCCACTGGGATCCGCGAAGTATTTTCCTGCCCAACGGGATGGCGTCTGGCTGAGCGTTAGATTGTTGCTGTAAATAAAGCCGATGATGAAGACCAGAATAAGGCTGAACGACATCACCGTTTTAGCCCGGTCCGGGTGCTGGATACCTTTGAAGGAAGCGTAATAGAAGCCGTAGTACGCTAAGGTGAGAAAAATCAGAACTAGGAACCACGGCCACGCCACGATGACTGATGACGTATAGAAGAATTGCCCGTAGAGAACCTGGAGAAAGAGCAAAGGTGCGATCCCAATCGTGATCGTTGCGGGCAAGAGAGAAGGCAACTTTCTCGCGATATCGGCGAACATGCGGTTGCCCTGCTCCCGGTTCTTTGCGCGGCGGGCCACCAGTGCGAGGACAGCCCCGCCCAACATGAAATTCATCGCAAGGATATGCAAAAAGAACGTGACCAGAAGCAGCAGTTTGAACACCCAGTACGGTGCGGGTAATGGATTCGGATCGAGCGCGGGAATGTAGTTGGGCGCCATCACGTTAATTTCCTCCTTGCGTGGCGTTAGAAGATGCGGAAAGGGTGCGCTGGGTGTTCACCCATTGAACTAATGCTGTTCGCTCTGCCTCCGACAACTTCAGGTCAGGCATCCGGATAAAAAGATTAGGCAGATCCTTCAGAGCGTCGCTCGCGACTTTCGGATCGTTCGGCAGGTGGGCAAACAGAGCGTCATCCGATTTGACCTGATGACACATGCTGCAGTTCCGTTCGAAGATGGTCTTACCGTCGGCTGCATTGACCGAACGGGTCGTCACCGGATGCACGGTTGAGAGGAAACTCGCTAGCGCAAGCCGTTCGGCATCGGTACCGGCAAATGGCGGCATCACTCCGTTGTGCATTACGTCCAGGCTCGTCAACATCGCCTGAATGCGATCCTGGTCCCATTGCCTTTTCTCGAGATATTTCTTTACCCCACGATACGAATCGATGGTGTGGCAACTCTGGCATTCCACGCGGAAGACTTCATGTCCGACCGTCACTTGGTTCTCTTGCGTTAATTGGCGATTCTGTATCCACTTCGCGCTGGCCAGGACTCCGGCATCGTCGATCTTTTCGACGCTGAAACCGCCGTCTCCAGGCATCGGCGTTGCATAGAGCGAGTTGGCATACAAGTAGTTTCCAATCACGTACGGTTTGCGAATGGCCTCCCTCACAAACTCGAACGATCCCATGGCGCCAAGGGCGACCAGAGCAACGAGCAAGCTAAACGAGAGGTGGAGGCGTGCCGGGCGAAGAAGAGTGATCAACGCCAGCACGAGCGTCACTGGCAGAAGTACTGCTCCCAAGTAAGCAAAGTGAGTTCCCGTCGGCATAGGGCCGCGTGCACTCGCCCAGACCTCAGCAGGAATCTTGTGGATATACCACCGGGCCAATGGAACGAGGACGGCGAGCGAGGGCACAATCCAGAGCGCACTCCACCGCACGATCCGCGCTTTCAGATTCGTATCTTTCTGCACGCTAGCCGTGATCAGGGCATAAATGCCCGCAAGAGCCAGAGAAATGGCGAACCGAAAAGCCAGAGATGGCCAGTAGGTTGGATTGAAGAAGCCGGTCCAGAACTGGTGGTTCTCCACCCACTTTCCGGAAGTCAACATGAAGGTGATGATCCCGTTGATGATCACCATGCTGGCAAAGGCGGCAATGAAGTAGATCCACCCGTACCACTCGTGGAGACGAGGCTCCAGCTTCTCCCAACCGTAGAGATAAAGAAGTGCTGCCGTAATCTCGATGAAGAAGAATACCCATTCGATCGCCCATCCCCAGACGTAGGCATGAATCAGGTTGCTCGTCGCCAGCGGGCTGATCAGCGCGATCGTGAACCAAATTCCGACTCCGCTCACAGCGCCGTAGACGACTGTGACCAATACGAAGAATTTTGTATGGGATTTCAGCCAATTGAGAAGTGCAGAGTCATTGCTGCGGCGAGCCTTTCGTTCCGTCAGAACCAGAAAAAGGCCACCACCGACTGCGAAATGCGAAACAAACACATGAAGCACCGCTACCAAAGCAATCAATAGGCCGGCGCCAAAGGCGACGTCCCAGACCGGGTAGTTCATTCTGTTCCTCCGAACCGGGCAGAGGGAGGCCAAGTTTCAGAATTTCGTGGACTCCGCTCGTGAGCAACTCAATCCTTGTTCATCAAAACCGGGGATGCCATGACCCTGATCACAAATGTTTCCGGGATGCACCGTGCACCCTTCGTCGTAAGGAATGCATTTCGGTTCGGTTGTGTTACAGCCTTTTTGGACCTAGCTGGTTTTCTTCGGCAACTCCTAACAAATGCAGCGACTTGCCAATCTGAGACTCTGGTCGGCCGCGTGCTGGGCAAGAATATTGAAAATCCCCGACCCATGGAGGACGTACTCAACGTTTCGGTGCCGGGTCAAGTTCTTGATGCTGAGTGGGGCGGCGGACCTAAGCGCAGATTCTCAGCATCCCGATCCGGCGTACCGACATAGAACACGGAGCGAGAACGCCCGGCGTCAGGGTATCCGCGGTGCCGAAGCGAGCTAAAAGGTGCTCGTGGCGCTCAGTTACTTCGACGGGCGCTAGCCGCTTCAGCTCTTCCGCCAAGTTCCCTTACTCCTGTGTCGTTGACTTCGGTGCCGTAAACGATTGCAGTGCTAGATATGCCGCTCCGAATCGTTTGACGTTGTCCAGTTGCTTGTCGAACTGGTCCTGGTGCCCTTCCTCATCCCGTACTAGGCTTTCGAAGATAAGCTTCGAAGCGGCGTCGGCAGCGCCGCCGCACTTCTGCGCCGCGAGGTTGTAGTCGCGCGCGCTTGTCCGCTCCATTTCAATGGCCTTTGTCAGGATTGCGACCGGGTCAGTGATCTTCTCGACCTTCGATGAGGCCTGCATTTCGATCTCACCTTTCAAGAACAGAATTCGCTCCGCCAATACCTCCACGTGGCCCATCTCCACGATGGCGGTCTTCTTGAACAGTCGCGCCAGCAGCTCGTATCCCTGGTCCGCAAGGTGGAAATGGAAGTACATGTATTGATGCACTGCTTGCAACTCGTCGGCAACGGATTGATTTAAAAGTGCGATGCTTTCGGGCATAATAGTCTCCAGCCACATCCTATGCCGCTCAAGCATGGTTTCGTGTGACTGGCATCACATGGCCACATGATTTCGCAAGACAAGCTCGATGTCCCCGCGAACGAACCGCATCTGTGCAGTGTCCAACCTCAAGCGGGTAGCGGCAAATCCATCTGTTTTGCGGCGACCAGTTGCGGGGCGTACTTCCTGAGAAATTGACGCGCATATTCGTTCACTGCCCTAGACTCTTCGTCGGCTCTCACGATGAGGCAGGTTTCAAAGGTTAGGGATTTGTCGGTCAGGGGTTTGATCAATACGCCTTCGTGCCGGGTTAAAGAAGGAGGCTCGGCAAAGATGGCGATGCCGGCGTGTTGGGGAACGAGGTAGACCGCTTGCTGGGCGGTAATCGATAGGCCGAATCGAGCAGACTGATTTCGAGCAGTACCCTGCAGAGTTCGGTTTCGTCGTAATTCCCTACTTGCTTCGCCAGCAGTTCCTGCCCAGAATCCGAGTCCTTCTTCACTTCGACCTTGTGGCGTTTGGCCACTTCCGGAATCTGGTTGTAGGAGAGACGGCTAATCCGGTAGTGAGCGACGTCAACAAATCCGCCTTCTTCAAAGGAGCGGATACACGTTGAAGGATCGTGGCCAGAACGCGATGCCGAACCGTGATGGCCAACTTCTCCTTCTCGATGCGCTTCCGCTCGTCTGCCCGCTCCTTCGCGACTTGTTGCGGAGAGGGCAATCAGCGCCGCCACAGGGACACTGCGATATTCATGGTTGTTGACTGTATTTTGCGTATTCGGCATTTTCTTTTCTCCTTTGATTTCGTAGGTTGTGGGTCCGTGATGGACTGCGCAGATTTCTGGCGCGACTGCGAGATGTGGTCGGTCAAGCGGATCCGGCGAGAACCGTGGGCTCGGGGGCAATACCCCGAGGATCACGGCAGCGGTTTGCTGAACGGCTTCCAGACTCATCTGTACCGCACATTGGACTTGCCGGTCGGATGGATCATACGGTGTGGCAGTACGCGTTCAATTATGATTTTGCGGCCGTCACGACGAACGCGAGAGACGCTCGTGTTGATCCGGGATGGATCGTCTTGCGAGAAGGTGGTCTGAGCGGGCAGGAACAGTGGGAGCCGTTCGTTTCAGCTATCGAGCACATGAAGAAATCTGGGGATGAAGACTTCCTCTTGAACAAGTTGATCGAGATCACCGGAGTCGGCCTGTCCACAATTAGGGAGATTCACCCAACCTGAAAAGAGGGATCGGAAGTCGAAAAATACGCTTTGGCAGTAGCGCCAAAAGCATGGGATACTCCGCTGTTGATGGGGCTTGTGGTATGGAAACGCGAGAATATTTTCGTACAATGGGCTCGCTCGTGCCCATTTTGTCCGTCTGGCCACAGGAAGCATCAATAACTTACGTGCTGTCAACAAGCTGAAAAGTTTGACTCCCACCAACCTCCGCCAAAAATCCAAAACAAATATAAGCAGCAGTGACGCGCTTTGAGCACCGCACGCGACTTGCTGCGCACGTCAAGTGGCCTGCAAAGTGCGCTCAGCCTGTGGGCCGTTCATGAGGAACCTCTCTGATATTCCGCGTTCGACTCGGTGTACATTGGTCGGGAGTTTTGGCTTTACCGCCAGACGCACCGGATCGCTGACTATGACACCGGTAGCAGGAGAAAACTCCGAGATGGATAGACGGGAGCTGCTGAAAGGATTGGCGCTTGGTTCGATATGGGCGGGCGCTTCGAGGTTTGCGCAGAGTTCTGTCAACGATTTTGCCTCGCGGCGTCCACGCCAAGGCGAACGGAAGTTCGTCTCGCGGTCGGTCGAGGAGACGATTCATCGCGTGAAGGCGAAAATCAAAGATCCCCATTTAGCGTGGATGTTTGAGAACTGTTATCCGAACACGTTAGATACTACTGTTCAAGTCGGCGTGGTGAATGGAAAGGCGGATACGTTCATTATTACCGGCGACATCAATGCAATGTGGTTGCGGGACTCGTCGTGCCAAGTGTGGCCCTATCTACCCCTCGCCAAGGACGACAGCGATCTTCAACGTATGTTCTGCGGGCTGATTGCCCGGCAGAGTCGCTGCATTTTGATCGATCCGTATGCGAATGCGTTCTTGTTTGATCCTAAGGCGACAAAACCGTTGTCGTGGGCGGTCGATGACCTCACGGACATGCGTGCGGGAATTGCCGAACGCAAATGGGAAATCGATTCACTTTGTTTCTGTATTCGTCTCGCGCATGGTTATTGGCGCGCGACCGGTGATGTATCACCGTTCACCGTAGAGTGGGCGCGAGCCATGCATTTGGTAGTGGACACGTTCCGTGAGCAACAACGAAAGGTTGGGCGAGGCAGTTACCATTTCCAGCGGAAAACCGAGGTGCCAACCGACACACTGATGCTCGGTGGATATGGCAACCCTGCGCGGCCAGTGGGCCTGATTTATTCGATGTTCCGTCCATCTGACGATGCCTGTATGTATTCACTCTCCGTGCCGGAGAATATGTTTGCAGTGGTGTCTTTACGTCAGCTGTCGCAGATGGCGGACGAAGTATCGCGCGACGCTGCGTTTGCAAATACCTCCCGCTCACTGGCATTGGAAGTCGAATCTGCACTTTCGGAATACGGACGAGCGCGCGGAGGGAAAGACGGTGAAATTTGGGCGTATGAAGTCGATGGTTTTGGGAATCAGTTGCTGATGGATGACGCGAATCTTCCGAGCCTGCTAGGGCTGCCATATCTGGGCTATTGTCCAGCGGATGATCCGATCTATCGTCGAACGAGATCCCGGATATTGAGTTCGGCAAATCCTTATTTCTTTAAGGGAACCGCTGCGGAAGGCGTGGGAGGTCCGCACATTGGGCTGGACATGATCTGGCCGATGGGAATCATCATGCGAGCTTTGACGAGTATTGATGCGGGCGAGATGCGGCAATGCTTGCGATGGCTGAATACGACGGATGCCCAGACTGGATTCGTTCACGAGGCTTTTCAGAAAGATAATCCCGCACAATTTACGCGACCTTGGTTCTCGTGGGCAAATTCGTTATTCGGGGAACTCATTGTGAAACTCAGTCAAGAGCACCCGGAGATGCTGGCGTAGCGACGAGTGTCGAGAGTAATGTTGGACCGCCGCGACCACTCTCAGATCCTCGTCTTACTTCTTGGCTTCGCCACCTGATGCGAGCGCTTGTTTCCCTGCCGCGATCACTTTCAGGATTGAATCACAGTCGTAGACTGCGCCTCTCCAGGTTCCTCCGCTGACGTCTTGCAATGCGGCCCAGAGGCGGGTGTCGTCGGGGAGTGAAGGATCAGGCGCTAAATCTGAATGTGGTGTGCGACTCTGCAGGATCGCTGAACCCTTGCTTTCATTGACCACTGTACCTGCCTCGCCGACGAGGTTGACGCTCGCCTCGAGCGTGTTGCGATTGATCATGATTTCGATCATGTCGCCTTCACGCAACCTACCGATGGGTCCGCCTGCCAGCCCTTCAGGCGATATATGCCCTATACAAGCGCCGGTAGAAACTCCACTAAATCTCGCATCGGTGATCAGAGCGACTTGTTTGCCGAACGGCAGATATCTGAGGGCTCCGGTGAGTTGGAAGGTCTCTTCCATACCCGAGCCCATCGGTCCCCGACCTGTGAGCACCAAAACATCTCCGGCTGCAATCTTGCCGCTTTTGATCACTTGCATCGCCTGCTTCTCGGATGTGAAGACACGGGCGGGGCCGGTATGGCGATAGACTCCGTCTTTGCCGACCACAGAGGCATCGATTGCGGTGCTTTTAACTACCGAGCCCTCGGGCGCGAGGTTGCCGTGGGGAAAACAGACCGTCGAGGTCATTCCGCGATGCTTTGCATCATCCGGACTGAGGATCACATCATTTGGGTCAATCCCTTCGCGTTCCTTCAGACCGGACCGCAGAGCGCGGCGCCGATCGGAGTTTTCCCAGGCATCGAGGCGCTCGCCAAGCGTGATGCCATCGACCGTGAGTACGTTTATGTTGAGCAAGTGTGCGCGGCGCAGATGGAGCATCACCTCCGGCACGGCTCCGGCCTGAAAGACTTGCACCGTCGGATGATTGCGCGGGCCGTTGGGCAGGACGTCAACAATTCGCGGGACGCGACGATTCACGTCAGCCCAGTCAGCGGCAATGGGACGTTTCAATCCCGCGGCATGTGCAATGGCAGGCAAATGCACGATTAGATTGGTTGACCCGCCGAATGCAGCATGAACAATCAGCGCGTTTTCGATCGAGGCATCCGTCAGAATGTCGCTGACTTTTATGTTTCGCGACTCCAGATTCATCAACGCACGCGCGGACCGCTGGGCCATTTCGATCCAGATTGGATGACCGGACGGTGCAAGGGCCGCATGCCCGACCGTCAGACCGAGCGCCTCGCCTATGACCTGCGATGTTGCTGCAGTTCCGAGAAACTGGCAGCCACCTCCCGGACTTGCGCAGGCGCGGCAGCCGAGTTCTGCAGCTTCAACGACCGAGATGAGTCCGTGGGTAAACCTGGCGCCGATGGTTTGAGCTCTTCCGGCGTCTTCGCCTTCCGTAGGCAGAAGAGTCACGCCACCCGGAACGAGAACGCAAGGCAGATAGCGACTGGCGGCGAGGGCCATCATCATTGCTGGAAGTCCCTTGTCACAGGTTGCCACTCCAAGCACACCGCTGCAGGTTGGCAAAGAGCGAATCAGGCGACGAAAGACCGTGGCTGCGTCGTTGCGGAAGGGAAGGCTGTCGAACATCGCGGTGGTCCCCTGCGATCGTCCATCACAGGGATCGCTGCATGCGGCAGCAAAAGGAATCGCGCCGGCAGCTTTGAAAACGTGGGCGGCGGCTTCAGCAAGGAGCCCGATCTCCCAATGGCCGGTGTGATATCCGAGGGCGATCGGCGTCCCGTCTTTGTCGCGGATACCGCCGTGCGTGGAGAGCATCAGGAATTCTTTGGCGCCAAGCTGATGTGGATTCCAGCCCATGGCAGCGTCTTGCGTCCAGCCGAATAAATTTCCTGAGGGCTGATTCGCCAGAATCTCGGGCGTGAGAGGAAGTGCTCCTTTCGGGCCTTCGGCGCGACTGTGTACTTCATACAATTGGCGATCGTCGGAGTCGAAAGGATTCTTGTTCGTCATAGTGGGCTCGATCTGGAGGGATTCTACTCGAGACGGTACGCTTTTTTGACGAGCCTGTAAGCGAGTTCCTGAGCTAAATCGAACGCTTCGTCTTCATCGAGGCGATGCTCTGTAACCATGCGAGCGAGGAAGGCGCTGTCGACACGGCGGGCCACATCGTGACGCGCCGGAATCGAGAGAAAAGCGCGCGTGTCGTCGTTGAATCCGACTGTGTTATAGAAGCCTGCCGTTTCGGTGACCTGCTCACGAAAACGCTTCATGCCTTCAGGACTGTCGTTAAACCACCATGGTGGCCCGAGGCGGAGGCACGGGTAGTGTCCGGCGAGCGGAGCGAGTTCACGGCTGTAGGTTGTTTCGTCGAGCGTGAAGAGAATGATCGTGAGTTTAGTCTCGTTGCCGAAACGATCGAGCAGAGGCTTGAGCGCGTGAACATAGTTTGTGGGCGCGGGAATATCGGCGCCGCAGTCGCGGCCGTATTTTTCAAACAAATTCTTATTGTGGTTACGAACCGAGCCCGGATGGATTTGCATCGCAAGGCCGTCGTCGAGGCTCATCGCAGCCATTTCGATGAGCATTTGCGCGCGGAAGAGTTCCTTCTCGGCTGCATCGGCATTGCCGGAAATCACTTTTGAGTAGAGCGCAGCAGCTTGAGCGATTGGCAGGTCGGCGGTTTGGACACTGGGATGGCCATGATCTGTGGCTGTGCAGCCTAGCGAGATGAAGCGCTGGCGGCTCTTGCGCAGGGCGTTCAGATATCCAGGCCAGGATGAGACATCTTCTTTGGTCTGCTTTCCAAGCTTTTCGATTGACTGCGCAAATCCGACGAAGTCAGGATCGACAACCGTATCGGGACGGAACGTGGGCAGGATACGCGCCTTCCACCCAGAGGATCGGATCGCCTGAATGTCTTCGAGGGAATCGGTCGGCGCGTCGGTTGTGGAGAGAACTTCGATTTTGAAGTGGTCGAATAAGGCGCGTGGCCGGAATCCCGGCTGGCTTAGCTTTCCGGAGATCGTGTCGTAGTAGAGATCGGCGGTTTTCTCGGAGAGGCGCTTGGTTAATCCAAATAGCTCCTGAAAAGCGTAGTCAAGCCACATGCGTGTTGGTGTGCCGCGAAACAGATCGTAACGGCTTGCGAAAATTCGCCAGACTTTGCGCGGATTTCGAGCGACTGGATCACCGACTTCCAGGTCTTCCAACGAAACTCCCTGGCTGTAAAGCATTCGATAGACGTAGTGATCGGGCAGCACAAACAGAGTGGCGGGATCAGGAAAGGGCTCGTTCTTCGCGAACCAACTCGCCTGTGTATGTCCATGCGGACTTACGATCGGCAGATCTTTAATGCTTGTATGGAGCGCCCTTGCAATTTTTCGTGTGTCGGGATCAGGCGGGAACAGGCGGTCGGGATGGAGAAGCATGCGTTGTCTCAGTGAACGGATGGTGCGCACTCGGATATTATCTGATTGGCATCGATCCTTGCGCGATGCGCCCAAAGTCCCAGCCCAGGATTCGGAATAAAGAAAATGTCCTCGCCATTGGCGCGGTTGTAGCCTTGGGTGAGCTTTTTGGGGTCGTA
>Ga0335076_10002437_pt1 | contig 18486 bp, 20 predicted proteins | sample Lox_Sample_25_FD_206717 | JGI IMG/M metagenome (GOLD analysis project Ga0335076, IMG submission 206717) | Soil microbial communities from Loxahatchee National Wildlife Refuge, Florida, United States - Lox_Sample_2.5 | ecosystem: Environmental > Terrestrial > Soil > Wetlands | place: USA... | reverse complement strand
GCGCGCGTGAGCCGGCCAGGCGGTCAAACCTCGGCGAGGTTGCCTTTCTCTTGCAGCCAGTCGCGACGGTCGGAGGCGCGCTTCTTCGCGAGCAGCATGTCCATGACCTCGACGGCCGCGTCGACGGCTTTGCCTTCAGCGGTGAGTTGCACGAGCCGACGCGTCTCCCGAGCCATCGTGGTCTCGCGCAGCTGCGAGGGGTTCATTTCGCCGAGGCCCTTGAAGCGCGTGACGGTGACCTTGCCCGGCTTCTTCTCGGCCTCGATGCGGTCGAGCAGAAGATCGCGTTCCGCCTCGTCGAGCGCGTAGTGGACTTCCTTGCCGACGTCGACGCGAAATAGCGGCGGCATCGCGACGAAGACGTGGCCCGCCTCGACGAGTGGGCGAAAGTGCTTCAGGAACAGCGCGCAGAGCAGCGTCGCGATGTGCTGCCCGTCGGAGTCCGCGTCCGCGAGGATGCAGATCTTGTGGTAGCGCAGCTTGTCGAGATCGGCGGAGCCCGGATCGACGCCGAGTGCGATCGCGATGTTGTGCACCTCCTGCGACGCGAGCAGCTCCGCCGGGTCTACCTCCCAGGTGTTCAAGATTTTCCCGCGCAACGGCATGATCGCCTGCGTCTCGCGGTCGCGCGCCTGCTTCGCCGAGCCGCCGGCCGAGTCGCCCTCGACGAGGAACAGCTCGGCCATCTCGGGCTCTTGGTTCGTGCAGTCGGCGAGCTTGCCGGGTAGCGCCGGCCCCGCGACGATCCGCTTGCGCACGACCTGCTTGGCGGCCTTGAGCCTGTGCTGCGCGTTCTCGACCGCGAACGCCGCGATCTCATCGCCGGTTTCGGGGTGTTGGTTGAGCCAGAGCGCGAAGTGGTCCTTGATCACGCCGCCGACGAATCCCGCGCACTCGCGCGACGCGAGGCGCTCCTTCGTCTGGCCCGAGAACTGCGGCTCGGCGATCTTCACCGACAGCACGAAGCTCACGCCCTCCCAGACGTCTTCCGGCGAGAGCTTGATACCGCGCGGCAGGAGATTGCGGAACTCGCAGAACTCGCGCAGCGCGTCGCAGAGCCCGGAGCGCAGACCGTTCACGTGCGTGCCGCCCTGCGGCGTCGGGATCAAATTCACGTAGCTCTCGAGCACGGCTTCGGCGCCATCGCGGCGCCAGACGAGCGCCCACTCGACCGCCTCGCGCTTGCCCTCGAGCTTGCCGGAGAACGGCGGATCGGGAAGCCAATCGCCTCCGCCGACCGCTTCCTTCAAGTACTGCTCGAGGCCGCCGGTGTAAACCCAGCGCTCCTTCTCCTTCGGCTTCTCGACTTCGAGCGTGACCTCGAGGCCTGGGCAGAGCACCGCCTTCGCGCGCAGCACGTGCTTCAACTTCGGCAGAGAGAACTGCGCGCTGTCGAAGTACTTCGGATCCGGCCAGAAGCGCACCGTCGTGCCGGTGTTGCCCTTGCCGACCTTGCCGACGACCTCGAGCTTGCTGCGGCGGTCGCCGTTCGCGAAGCTCATGTTGTATTCCTTGCCGTCGCGCCGGATCCAAACCTCGAGGTTCTTGGACAGCGCATTGACCACCGACACGCCGACGCCGTGCAGGCCGCCCGCGAACTGGTAGTTCTTGTCGTTGAACTTGCCGCCCGCGTGCAGGCGCGTGAGGATCAGCTCCACGCCGGACAGCTTTTCCTGCGGATGGATGTCGACCGGCATCCCGCGGCCGTCGTCGGCCACCTCGAGCGAGCCGTCGGCGTACAGCACCACGTCGATCTTCTTCGCGTGGCCGGATAGCGCCTCGTCGACACTGTTGTCGATGACCTCGTGGGCCAGGTGATTCGGGCGCGTCGTGTCCGTGTACATCCCGGGACGACGGCGAACGGGCTCGAGCCCGCTCAGGACTTCGATGTCCGCAGCGCGATAGTCGTTGCTCATTGTCCGGCCTCGCGCTCGGACGGCCGCATTGTCCGAGCTCCTCGCGAGATCCGCGCCGGATTGTAGCGCGTTCGCGCGCGGGCGCGAGCGGAGAATCTAGGCGAGATCGGCCGCGAGCGTGCGCGCGACGTCGGCCGGCACGACGACCTCATGCGCGTAGTGCGGATGCTCGACTCCGATCTTCAGCGCGGCGCCTGATTTCAGTTGCGCGCGCATCGCGGCGTCGAGCTCGAAGCGCAGGAAATGCACGGCCGCGGTCTTGGTGTCGTTGCTGCGCGGCAGATCCTCGTCGGCGTGCGCGAGCGCACGGCCGAGCGTCGCGACCTCGACGTAGACGTTGTGCTCGATGCCGGCGAGCTGCTCGAGCGCCGCGCGCCGCTCCGCGACATCGGGGTACTCGAGCATCATCGTGGCCTTGAGGTTCGTGCCGTCCGGGATCAGCGGGTTGTACGCCGCGAGCTCCTCGGCGATAGCATCGGACTCGAAGATCCGCTCGGCGCGCAGCATCTCCTGCACTTGGTACTGCATCGTGAGGCGGTCCTCGAAGTAGAGCGTGAGGTTCGGCCCGACGGCGACCTGGCGCAGGCGCTTGTGCGCGAGCACGCGTGCGCGGAGGTCGGCGCGTTGCTTGTGGTAGGCCTCGAGCGACAGCAAGTCTTCCGGCTTCAGCTTCTCCATGCTCGGCTCCTTCCTGTGACAGTGGTGCCTCGGTCGCGCTAGATTCCGTAGGCGCGGCGGAGCAGCTGAATCGGGTGAGTCGCTTCGGCGCCGGACTCGGAGACGGTCGCGATTTGCTCCGCGGCCATCGGGCAATCGCTCGTGAAGTGCTGCGCCTCCGCCGAATCGACTTGGCGCGCGACGGGGCGGGCGATCTTGCGGGAGATCTTCGCGAACTCTTTCTTGACGCCGTAGGTGCCGTCGTGGCCCGAGCAGCGCTCGATCGCCTGGACTTTCGTGTTCGGCACGAGCTCGAGCGTGTCGCGCGTCTTCAGACCGATGTTTTGCACGCGCAGGTGGCACGGCACCTGATAGCTGATCGCGCCCAGCTCGCTCTTGAAGTCGGTCTTGAGCTTGCCGGCGCGGTGGCGGCTCATCAGGTATTCGAACGGATCGAAGAACGCGTTCGCGACGCGTTGCACGCGCTCGTCGTCCGGGAACATCAGCGGCAGCTCCTGCTTGAACATCAGCACGCACGACGGGACGACGGCCGTGAGATCCCAGCCCTCTCGTGCCCAACGATCGAGCTCGGGGACGTTCGTCTCCATGAGCTTCTCGATCGACTTCAGGTCGCCGAGCTCGAGCTTCGGCATGCCGCAGCAGCGCTCGTGACCCGTCAGCGCGACGCCGATGCCGTTGTGCTCGAGCACCGCGACGAGATCCTCGACCAGGCCCGGATGGTTGCGGTTGCCATAGCAGGTCGCGAACACGACGACGCGGCCGCGCGTGTCGCCCGCGGGGCTCGGCGCCGCGTCCCGGCCGACTCGGGTGCGCAAGCGCCGCCGCGCAGGCCGCGAGTAGTACTTCGGCACCGGCGCCTCGCGGTCGACGCCCAGCGTCTTCTCGAGCACGCCGCGGCCGAGCTTCGTGCCATTGAACGCGTTGACGGCCTCGGCGACGACCGGAATTCCCGCGAGCGAGCCCACCGCGTCCGTCGAGCTCAGGATCTTGTCGCGCAGGCTTCCCTTGCCGTCCTCGAAGCGCTTGAACTTCGCCCGCAGCATCAAGTGCGGGAAGTCGACGTTCCACTCGTGCGGCGGCACGTAGGGACACTTCGTCATGTAGCACATGTCGCAGAGGTAGCAGTGGTCGACGACCGACCAGTACGCCTCCTTCGGCACGTCGTGGAGCTCGCCGCTCGGCGTCGAGTCGACGGCGTCGAACAGCGTCGGGAACGAGTTGCAGAGGCTGAAGCAGCGGCGACAGCCGTGGCAGATGTCGAACACGCGCGCGAGCTCGGCCTCGAGCTTGGCGGCGTCGGCGAAGTCGGGCGAGCGCCACGCGAGCGCGTGGCGCGTGGGGGCTTCCAGGCTGCCCTCGCGGCGTGGACCGTTTTCGCTCATCGCAATCTGCTCCAGAGCATCCGTCGCAGATGCTCGGATCGCGCGACGACGTGTCGAGCGACTTACTTGTCGAGACCGTCGAGAGCCTTTTGGAAGCGATTCGCGTGGGAGCGCTCGGCCTTCGCGAGCGTCTCGAACCAGTCGGCGATCTCCTCGAAGCCTTCGCCGCGCGCGGCCTTGGCCATGCCGGGGTACATGTCCGTGTACTCGTGCGTCTCGCCGGCAATCGCGGCCTTCAGGTTCGAGTTGGTCGGGCCGATCGGCAGGCCGGTGGCCGGGTCGCCGACGACCTCGAGATATTCGAGGTGCCCGTGCGCATGACCCGTCTCGCCTTCGGCCGTCGAGCGGAACACGGCCGCGACGTCGTTGTAGCCTTCGACGTCCGCTTTCGAAGCGAAGTAGAGATAGCGCCGATTCGCCTGCGACTCGCCCGCGAAGGCATCCTTGAGGTTCTGTTCGGTCTTCGTGCCTTTCAGTTTCATGCGTCCTCCGAGAACAGGCTGCGTTGAAGAAAGCCGTGTCGCGCTTGGCGTCACGGCTCATTTTTAGACTTGGTCTAACGTGCTCCCAATCTAGTCCGCTAGCCCTCGAAGTGTCAACGGCATCGTTTGACCGTGCGGAGCACGCTGTGTACCGTGGCGCCCTCCGTCACCGGCCCGATCGCGATGAGCATTCCCGAAAAACCCAGCATCGGCGGACTCGAAAAGTCGCTCGAGGAGCTCGAGGCGCTGGTCACGCGGCTCGAGAGCGGCGACTTGCCGCTCGAGCAGGCGCTCAAAGAGTTCGAGCGCGGCGTGAAGCTCACGCGCCAGTGTCAGTCGGCGCTGCAGCAGGCCGAGCAGAAGGTCGAGATCCTGCTGAAGAAGACGGAGCAGGCGGAGCCGGTGCCGTTCGAGCCCGAAGAGGACGACGAGACATAGTCGCTACGTCGTTTGGCCGGAACGCGCGAAGAACGGGGCGCGAGGGCTGATCGCGCGCCGCCCGCGACCTAGCTCTGGGCCGCGGCCGGCGGGGCCTCGGCCGCTTGCGCGACGCCCTGGAGGCGCTCGATCAGCGAGCGCAGGAACACCTTGTTGAAGCGCAGCTGGCACGCGGACGACGCCTGCTCCATCAGCGTCGAGCTCACGCGCACGAGCGTGACCGGCGTCGAAGCGGTGATCGTCGCCGTGCGGCGCGCCCCGCGCACGTAGCTCGTCTCGCCGAAGCAGTCGCCGTCGGAGAGCACGCCGATCTGGCGGCGGCCCGACTGCACGCTCACGGAGCCGCTCACGATGATGTAGAAGCGATCGTCGAGCTCGCCTTCGCGAATGATCTCGTCGTCCGGCTGATAGGTCGACCATTCGCTCGCGCGCAGCACTTCCCAGATCTCCGAGTGCGAGAAGTCGTGGAAGAAGCGCAGCTTGCGGAGCAGGTCGAACTGCTCTTGCTTGTCGAGCCGGTCGTACTGATTGCGCAGCTGTTGGTACAGCCGCGTGAGCGCGCCCGCGAACTCGAGCCCGTTTGGGAAGCGCTTCTCGGGCTCCTTGCGGAGCGCCGTCATCACGACTTCCTCGAGCTCCTCGGGAATCCCTTCGCGCAGCGTGTGGATCGGCGCCGGCGACGCGAACACGATCTGGTGCAGCAGCTTGCTGAGGCTGTTCGCGCGGAACGGCCGATAGCCCGTCAGCAGCTCGTACATCACCGCACCGAGAGAGTAGATGTCGGAGCGCGGCGTGATCTCGGCGGATTGAACCTGCTCCGGCGACATGTAGCTCGGGCTGCCCGCGATGCCCTCGATGCGCGAGACGTTCGAGTCCTTGATCAGCGCGATGCCGAAGTCGATCACGCGCACGTCGTTGTCGAGCGTCAGCATGATGTTGCTCGGCTTCACGTCGCGATGGATCACTCCGCGGCCGTGCGCGTAGTGCAGACCCTTCGCGCACTTGAAGACGATCTCGACGACGTCGTCGATGCGCAGCAGGTTGTCGGGCCGGCAGTATGCCGCGAGCGTGCGGGCGCCGTGCACGTGCTCGGTGACGACGTAGTAGCTGCCGTTCTCCTCGCCCGCGTCGTAGATCGGCAGAATGTTCGGGTGCTGGAGGCGCCCCATCATCTGCGCCTCGTTGAAGAACATCTTGCGAGTGACGCGCGCCTTCTGGTCTTCCTCGCCGTCGATGTTGTAGAGCTTGATCGCGACGTCGCGGCCGTAGTACGGATCGTGCGACAGGAAGACTCGGCCGGTGCTGCCTTGCCCGACCTCGTTGATGATCACGTATTTACCGATGCGTTCGGGCACGGGTTGCGCGCCGCGCTTGCCGGCCGCGGGTTTGGCTTTGGCCTGGACCATCGGAGTTCTAAATTGTCGGCAACAGGGCTCGGCTGACCATCAAGCAAATGGCGGCGTAGAGCGCTGCCATCAGGTCGTCAAGGATAATGCCGGCGCCGCCGCGCATTCTGTGATCCACCTCGCGGATCGGCCAGGGCTTCCAGATGTCGAAAATACGAAACAAAACAAAGGTTAAAGCGAACCACAGAACCGTGCGCGCGGGCGTCGCGAGCGAGGTTGCGAACAGGCCCGCGATCTCGTCGAAAACGATCGCCGAATGATCGTGGACGCCGAGCCGGCGGGCGCTTTCGCCGCAGATCCAGATCCCGATCGCAACGAGCGCCACGGCGATCGCAACGCGCCACGAAAGCGGCAGCGTGAAGCACCACCACGCCGGCAAGATCGCGAGCAGCGAGCCGAACGTCCCCGGAGCGCGCGGCGCGAGCCCGGTGCCAAAACCGAGCGCGACGAGCTGAACGGGGTCGCGCAGTGTTCTGAGCGGGAGACGCACGCGGTCAGAAGTGTCGATAGCCCGACAGCGGTGGCTTGTACGGCTCGCCGTCGCGCCGGCATACGACCTCTTGGCCGGGCACGAGCTGGCCGACTCGCGTCGCGGGCGTCCCAGTTCCCTCGAGCGCGCGCTCGATCTCCCCGGCGCGCGACGCCGGCGCGGTGAAGCAGAGCTCGTAGTCGTCGCCGCCGCCGAGCGCATGCGCGAGCGCAATCTGCGGCGGGCACGTCGATAGGAGCTCCGCCGAGAGCGGCACGTGCTCGACGTCGACCAGCGCGCCGCAACCGCTGCGCTCGCAGATGTGGCCGAGGTCTGCGATGAGACCGTCGGACACGTCGATCGCCGCGCTCGCGAGCGAGCGCAGGGCGAGCCCGGCGGCGATGCGCGGGACGGGCCGGTAGAAGCGCTCCTTGAGAGCGGCGCCCGGGGACCCGTGCGACGTCTCGACGCGCTCTTTGATGAGCGCAATGCCGGCGGCGCTGTCGCCGAGCGTTCCCGTCACGTAGACGTCGTCGCCGACGTTGCCGCCCGCGCGCGTCAAGATTCGGCCGTGCTCGACCCGCCCCATGACCTGAATGGTCACGCTCAACGGGCCGCGGGCGAGATTGCCGCCGACGAGACTCACGCCGTGCCGCTCGGCGAGCTCGAACAAGCCGCGGCTGAAGCCTTCGAGCCAGAGCTCGTCGGCCTTCGGAAACGTGAGCGCGAGCGTCGCCCAGCGCGGCTCCGCGCCCATCGCGGCGAGGTCGCTGAGGTTCACGGCCAGCGCGCGGTAGCCGAGCAGCGCGGGCGCGATGCCGTCCGGGAAATGCACGCCCGCGACCAACGTGTCGACGGTGACGGCCACGAGGCCGTGCACGGCGAGCACCGCGGCGTCGTCGCCGACGCCGATCAGGACATCCGGGTCGCGGCTCGGCCGCGTGAAATAGCGCTCGATGATCTCGAACTCGCCGATCATGCCTTCGCTTCGGCGGCTCCGATGCCGCGCTGCAGCTCGCGCGCGGTCCGATCGAGCAACGCGTTCACGAACTTGTAGCTCTCGGCGGCACCGTAGCGCTTCGCAAGCTCCACGGCCTCGTTGATCACGACCTTGGTCGGTACGTCGCCGCGGAACTTCAGCTCCGCGAGCGCGAGCAACAGGATCGCGCGGCCGACCGCGTCGAGCTGGTCGAGGCCTCGCGCCGCTTGCTGGGCGATGATCGTGTCGAGAGCAGGGACGTTGTCGATCACGGTCGTGAGCAGCGCGTCGAAGTATTCGCGGTCACAGCGGTCGAAGCCTTCCACGGTCTCGAACTGCGCCGTGATCTCGGCCGCCGTGTGGCCCGCGAGCTGCCATTGGTACAGCGCTTTGACCAGAAGCTCGCGCGCTCGCTGCCGCGATCGGGCTCCGCCGCGGTCGCGAGACAAGGCTTACTGCTCCAGCTTCTTGAACAGGGTGGCCATTTGGATCGCGGCGAGCGCGGCGTCCGCGCCCTTGTTGCCGCCCTTCGTGCCGGCGCGCTCGATCGCCTGCTCGATCGTGTCGACCGTGAGGAGCCCGAAGCCGATCGGCACTTCGTGCGCGAGCGACAGGTGCGAAATGCCGCGGCTGGCCTCGCCCGCGACGTAGTCGAAGTGCGCGGTGGCTCCGCGGATCACGCAACCGAGCGCGATCAGCGCGTTGAAGCGGCGCGTATCGGCGAGCTTCTTGAGCGCGAGCGGAGTCTCGAACGCGCCGGGAACGCGCACGACCTCGATGTCGCTCGGCGTCACGCCATGCTTCGTGAGCGTGTCGACGGCCGCGTCGACCAGCCGGTCGACGATGAAATCGTTGAACCGGGACGCGACGATTCCGAAGCGCAAGCCGCGCGCGTTGAAGTCGCCCTCGAGCGACTTGATCCGCTCATCCATTCGAGTCGTCCATGCTAGCTTCCCGGGCCGCGTGCTCGGCCGACAGATATTCCACGATCTCGAGGCCGAAGCCCGACAGCGCGTGCATGTGACGCGGAGCGCCGAGCACCCGCATTCTCCGCACGCCGAGCGAACGCAGAATCTGCGCGCCGATGCCGAACGTGCGGAAATCCATCGCGCGGTCGCGCCGCGGCGCGGGCGGCGCCTTCGCGCGGCCGAGCTCTCCGACCGCCTTCATGAGGTCGCGCGCCGACTCGTCGGGCCGCAACAGCACCACGACGCCCTGGTCGTGCTCGGCGATCAGCCGCAGCGCGTCCTGAAGCGGCCGATGCAGCGTCGGGTCTTGCACGCCGATCACGTCGCCGAGCGTGTCCTGGCGATGCACGCGCACAAGCGTCGGCGTCTTCGGATCGATCGAGCCGCGCACGAGCGCGATGTGCACCGCGCGGTTGACGTGATCCTCGAAACAAACCATCCGGAACGGGCCGAACGGCGTCGCGATCGATTGATCGGCGATGATCTCGACCGACTCCTCGGTGCGGAGCCGATACTCGATCAGGTCCGCGATCGTGCCGATCTTCAGCTTGTGGCGACTCGCGAAGCGCAGCAGGTCGTCGCGGCGCGCCATCGCGCCGTCGTCGTTCAGGATTTCGACGATCACGGCCGCGGGCTCGAGCCCCGCGAGCCGCGCAAGATCGCAGCCGGCCTCGGTGTGGCCCGCCCGCGTGAGCACTCCTCCGGGCTGCGCCATCAGCGGGAAGATGTGGCCCGGCTGGCGCAGGTCGTCCGGCCGCGCATTGGGCGCCACCGCCGCGAGGATGGTGCGCGCGCGATCGTGCGCCGAGATGCCGGTCGTCACGCCCTCGGCGGCCTCGATCGAGATCGTGAAGTTCGTTGTCTTGCGCAGGTCCGTGTTGCTGACCATCAATGGCAGACGCAGCTGCTCGCACCGCTGGCGCGTGAGCGTGAGGCAGATCAAGCCGCGCCCGTAGCGCGCCATGAAGTTGACGTCCTCGGGCCGCACCTTGGTCGCGGCCATGATCAGGTCGCCCTCGTTCTCGCGATCCTCGTCGTCGAGGATGACGACCATCTCGCCGCCGCGGACCGCGGCGATGATGTCTTCGGTGGAATCGAGACCCGACCAGGCCGAGTCAGTTTTCGTGCGCGTACCCATGTCGTCGCAACAGCTCCATGCCGACGCCCGCAGACTTCCCCACCGCGGCCTCGGCGGTTCCGAGACGCTCGAGATAGCGGGCGATGATGTCGACCTCAATATTAACAGCGACGCCCCGCCGATACTCGCCGATCACGGTGACTGCTTGAGTGTGCGGAATCACGTTGACCTCGAACTCGTCGCCCTGCACGGCGTTCACCGTGAGGCTCACGCCGTCGACGGCGATCGAGCCCTTCTGCGCGACATAGCGGCTGAGGGACTGCGGAACACGAATCCGTATCGTCGTCGAGCGCGCGGCCGGCGTGAGCGCGACCACTTCGCCGACGCCGTCGACGTGGCCCGTCACCAGGTGGCCGTCGAGCGGGTCGCCTATTTTCAGCGGCGGCTCGAGGTTCACACGCGCGCCGACGCCGAGCTTGCCGAACGTCGTCACGTCGAGGGTCTCGCGCGAGAGATCCACGGCGAAGCGCTCCGCGTTCGACTCGATCGCCGTGAGACAGACGCCGCTCACGGCGATGCTACCGCCGATCGAGAGTGATCCGATCTTGGAGTCGCCGAACGCGACGACCCAGCGTCGGTCACCGCCGAGATCGTGACGCTCGAGAACGCGTCCGACGCCTCTGACTATTCCTGAGAACATTCGCTCCCCGCTAGACTGCGCCACGCTACTGGCGAGCACGACTCTGCGCAAGCCGCCTTCTCCGCGCTCGCCGGTCGCGTTCGAGGCGCGCACCCTCAGCGCTCGCTTGCGATCAGGCGATACAGAACCGCGCCGAGCACCGCTCCTACGATGGGTGCGACCCAAAACAGCCAGAGTTGCGCGATGGCCCAGCCGCCCACATACAGCGCGACACCGGTGCTGCGCGCCGGATTCACGGAGGTGTTCGTGACTGGAATGCTGATCAGATGAATCAGCGTGAGCGCGAAGCCGATCGGAATCGGCGCGAAGCCCGGCGGCAAATGCTTGTCTGTCGCGCCGAGAATTACGACCAGGAAGAACGCCGTCATCACGACTTCGCAAACGAGCGCCGCGGCAAGCGAATAATGGCCAGGCGAGTGCGCCCCATAGCCGTTCGAGGCGAAACCCGCGGCGACGTCGAAGCCGGCAGCACCGCTCGCGATGACGTAGAGCACGCCGCCCGCGGCGATCGCGCCGAGCACCTGCGCGACGATATACGGCGCGAGCTTCGCGGCGGGGAAGCGCCCGCCGACGCAAAGCCCGACCGAGACGGCGGGATTCAGATGGCACCCCGAGATGTGACCGATCGCGTACGCCATCGTGAGCACGGTAAGACCGAACGCCAGGGCGACGCCGAGCAGACCGATGCCGACCTGCGGAAACGCCGCCGCAAGCACGGCGCTGCCGCAGCCGCCGATGACGAGCCAAAACGTGCCGAGGAACTCGGCGCCATACTGCTTCATGCTCGGCCCCAGCTTTTGGTTGTGTTGTGAGAGACGCGAACGAGGAGTTTTTCGACCGTTACGCTAGACCTTCTGCGCGCGCGTGAGCAGAAAGTCCTGACGCAGAACGTTGTTCTCGAAGTACTCGGTGGCGAGCTGCTCGAGCTCGCGGCGGTACGCCGCGGCTTTCGCCGGATCGGACTTGTCCAGTCCCTCCATGAGCTTCTTGGCGGGACCGAAGCTCGTCTCCATGAACACCCGATAGTGCTGCGGGCTCAGCATCTGCAGCAGCATCACGTCGCGCGCAAAGCGTATGTCCGTGACGGCCGCGCCGAGCCGCTCGCGGATCGTCTGTGGATCGCCCCACTGGCCGGGGGGCGCTACGCCCGGAGGCGACGGCGGCGCGTATCTTCCGTTCAGAGCGAACATTCGACCGACGAACATTTCGGGCGGCCAGGTCGAAAACGCGATTGTGCCGCCGCGCTTGAGCACGCGGAGCATTTCCCGCACCGCGACATCCGGGCGCGGCGCGAACATGTGCCCGAACTGGCTCACGACGACGTCGAAGCTCGCATCGGGCAGCGGCAACTCTTCGGCGTCCCCCTGACGCCAATCGGCCGCGACGCCCATCAGCTCCGAGTTCTCCTTCGCGTGCGCGATCAGCTCCGGCGTCAAGTCGACGCCCGTCACGCGCGCGCCGCGTCTCGCGGCCGTGAGGCCGACGACGCCGGTGCCGCAGCCGACATCGAGCACGCTCGCGCCCGGCTTGATCTCGGCGAACGATACGAGCCGTGACGCGACGCTGCCCGTCATGTTCTCGAACAACGCGAAGCTCGACCAAGCGACTTTCTGTTGCTCTTTGAATTGCGCAGTGGGGTCCACGGTGTTCCTCGTTGTTTTCCCTGGACGCCGCAGATTCTAGTCCTAGGACGCCCGCGCGACGAGCGCTGCCGTGCGCGGCACGCTCAAGCGAGCTCGCCGTAGTGCGCAGAGCCGTGCGTGACCTGCAACGCGGCGTTGAAGGTCAGCACCTCGAACACGAGCCGGCGGCCGACGCTCCGATAGTGGATACCGACGTTGTCGACGCCGACGTACACGCCGAGCAGCTCGAACTTCAGCGGCGGCTGAAGCTCGAGCCCCCAGGTCCAATACGGACGGATGGCGGCCTTGCCGCGCAGCACGCCGCTCGCCACCTCCATCCGCTCGATGATGATCGGCGACGACATCTCGAAGTCGTCGACATAATGCGAAAAGATCCGCTCGAGGTCGTGGCTGTTCCAGCCCTCGACCCACTCGCGCGCAAAGCGCTCGGCCCAGTCTCGATCGATCATCGCGGCCCGTCTCCTCGTTGCTCGCGGCCCATCCCGATTCCCGGCGCCGCGTGATTCTCGGACCCCGAGCGCGCAGGCGGCAGGTTCGCATGGCAGCATTCCTCGACCGGCGTAGGATACGGGTTAGTGCGGATGGACCGCGACCCCGAGCGCGGCGCAGATTGGATCTATGTCGCACGCCAACGCCAGCGGACGGCTGACCTCCGCTCTCGCCGCGTCGTGGCTCCTGACGACGGGATTCGCCGTCGCGCTCGTCACGTACAGCGCGAACGCCCAGACGCCCGTCGCCGCCGTTGCCGCGTCCGCCGCGACCTCGACGGACGACGTCGCCGGCGCTCTCGCGCGCTACGTCGCCAAACCGGACGACACATTCAAGTGGGAGGTGCGCACGCGCTACCGCGCGAAGGGCGCCGACGCGGTCGAGCTCGTGATGCAGTCGCAGACGTGGCAGGACGTCACCTGGAAGCATCAGGTCGTGCTGATCAAGCCGCGCAGCCTCGACAAGGCGGACCACGCGCTGCTGATCGTCGGCGGAGGACGCTGGCAGGACTCGTACGCCGAACCGTCGCCCGGCGAGGAGGATCTGCCGAAGGGCGGCGACGTGTTCGTCGCGCTCGCGAGGCTGCTGCACACGGTCGTCGTCGTGGTCGGCCAAGTGCCATATCAGCCGTTGTTCGACCTGACCGAGGATCGCCTGATCGCGCATACGTTCGACGAGTATCTGCGCACCGACGATGCGGAATGGCCACTGCTACTGCCGATGGTGAAGACCGTCGTGCGCGCGATGGACGCCAGTAACGCGGCGTCGGGCCGAGAGTGGAACCTGCCGCTCAAGACGTTCACCGTGTTCGGCGCGTCGAAGCGCGGCTGGACGACGTGGCTCACGGGCGCCGTGGAGCCGCGCGCGACCGCGCTCGTGCCGGTGGTGTTCGACGCGCTAAACATGTCGCAACACTTCCCGCACCAAACCGCCGTGTTCGGGGGCCCGTCCGAAGCGATCAAGCCCTACACGGACCTCGGCCTGCCGGCAATACTCACTTCCGAGCGCGGCGCGCCGCTGCGTCAGATCGTCGATCCGTACAGCTACCTCGACGCGCTCAAGCAGCCGAAGCTGATCATGCTCGCCACCAACGACGCGTTTTTTCCGTCGGATTCGGCGAACCTCTACTGGGACGCGCTCGAGGGGCCGAAGTACCTCCTCTACCTGCCGAACGAGCCGCACAGCATCAAGCACTACGGCAAGGCGTTCGGCGCCCTTCGGGCGTTGCAGCGCTCCGTGACCGGCGCCGCGCCGTTGCCGAAGCTCGAGTGGCAATTCGTCTGGGACGACGGAGGACCTGGCGGACGTCTCTGCGTGCGGTCCGACCCGAAGCCCACGGCCGTGCGGCTTTGGAGCGCGAACTCCGACGGCCGCGACTCTCGTCACGCGACCTGGACAGCCGGCGCCGAGCTCAGCGCGCGCGATGCCGCGAACATGAGGCTCGATCCGCCCGCCACCGGCTATCGTTCCGTGGTCGCGGAGGTCGACTACGGCCACTTGCTCGGCGCGTACTCGCTCTCGACGAACCTCGCGGTGCTCGGGGCGCCCGGCGCGCCGGAGCCCGGGCCACGACCGCACGGCGTGACCGGTGTGTGCGCGTCTCACGTACCGGAGCTTAAGGCGGCGGCGATCGAGCGATAGGCCGCGGCCGATGCTAACATTCGGCGCAACAATAACCCGGGAGGAGCTCAGTCGTGTCCCAGTTGAATCGCTTCGCGTTGTTCCGCGCCGTCGGCGCTACCGTATTGCTCGCCGCCGCGGCTTCGGCTTGGGCACAGACGGACACGCTGATGCCGAGCTACATCAAGCCCGGCATCAACTTCAAACAGTACAAGCAGTTCTCGATCAAGCCGCTGAACCTCGACGACACGCGCCTGATTCCGCCGCCGTGGGTCGAGAAGCCGAATCCGAAGGACTGGCGCATGTCCAAGGAGAACCAGGACTTCTTGCGCGAGACGTTCGCGAGCGCCGTGCGCGAGGGCGTCGAGTCGGAGGGCAAGTTCAAGATCGTCAACGAGCACACGCCTGGCACGCTGCAGATCGACGTCCATCTGCTGAGCCTCACGCCGTGGGCCTCGCGCGACGAGAAGGTCGAAACGCTCGGCACCGGCACGCTCACGTTCGAGGCGCACGTACGCGACGCGGCCACGGCCGAGCTGCTGGCGGTTTACCAGGGCACGCAGCAAGTCGGCAAGAACTATCAGGCGAACACGCCGGCCAACAAGATGACCGACATCAAAGAGCACTTCACCGACTGGGGCCGCAACATCAGTAGGCGCCTCGCGGCCGCGCAGGCGCAGTAGCGCGAGCGATGGGGTCCGCTTCGTTCAGGTGACGAGCGGAGCCCGAGGCGGCTCGCACAACCTCGCGGCACGCGCATCGACGGCATGACGATCTATCAGGAAATCGTCGCCGCTTGTTGGGCCGTGCTGCTGGTCGTCTGGTTCGTGCTTGCGCTCGTCGGCGGTCAGCGCGGACGTCATTCGAAGCGCGCGTGGCTGCTGCGGCTCGTCGTCGTCGGGCTCTTGGTGGTGGCCGTGTACTTCGTCACGCGCGGCCGGCCGGCGGCCGTGCTCGCACAGCCGACGGCGGGAGTCGCGCTTGCAGGGGCCGCCCTCTGCGTCGTGGGCCTCGCGTTCGCGACCTGGGCAGGCGTCACGGTCGGCCGGCACTGGGCGCTTCCGATCGCCGAGCGTGGCGAGTCCGATCTCGTCGTGACCGGCCCGTTCGCCTACGTGCGCCATCCCATCTACACGGGCGTCATTGCGATGCTGGTCGGCAGCGCCCTCAACGTGCCGGGCGCATATACGGAAGTGCTCACGGCGATCCTATCGCTCCTCGTTCTCGCGCGAAAAGACGACCGCGCCATGGCGCGGCAGCTGCCGGCCGTCTATCCCGGCTACACGCGGCGAACGAAGCGCTTCGTGCCGTTCGTGTTCTAACGCGGATCCGTCTGGGGCGCGCGGCTAGCGGAGCACGCGGGCCACGATCCGTAGGTCGCCCTCGATCTCGCGGACTTCGTCGAAGCGCAAGCGCCAAGCATCCGCGAGCGACTCGAGCGCTTCCCCTGCGAACATGCCGCGCGCGCCGTCGCCGAGCAGTCGCGGCGCAATATATACAATGAGCTCGTCGACGAGCCGCGCTTGCAGGAACGCCCCATCGAGCCGCGCGCCCGCCTCCAGCCAGACGTCGTTCACCTCGAGCTCCGCGAGCCGCGCGAGCACGCGGCCGAGGTCGCAATGCTCGCCGCCGGGAACTCGCTCGACGCGCGCTCCGGCGCGCTCGAGCACACCCTGCGCCTCGTCTCCGTCGTGCGTCGTGAAGATCAGCACCTCGCCAGGCAGGGATAGCGTTTTTGCCGTCGGCGGCGTGCGCAGCCGCGAATCGAGGATCACGCGCAGCGGCTGCTTGATGCCGAGCCTCGAGTCAATGCCCGCGTCGGCGCGCCGCGCGTCGAGCGACGGATCGTCGCGCAGCACCGTGCCGCTACCGGTGACCACGGCGCCCGACAGCGCGCGCCAACGGTGTACGTCGGCGCGCGCCGCGGCGCCGGTGATCCACTGGCTCTCGCCGTTCGCGAGCGCGGTCCGCCCGTCGAGCGACGCGGCGATCTTGCACCGCACCCACGGCCGGCCGCGGCGCATGCGCGCGAAGAAGCCGCGGTTCAGCGGCTCGGCCTCGCTCTCGAGAAGACCGCCCTCGACCCGGATGCCGGCCGCCTCGAGCTCGCGCGCGCCCGCGCCGTTCACGCGCGGATTCGGGTCGCGGCCCGCGTAGACGATGCGCGCGACTCCGGCCTCGATGAGCGCGCGCGTGCAAGGACCGGTGCGGCCCTGGTGGCAGCACGGCTCGAGCGTCACGTACGCGGTCGCGCCGCGCGCGCTCGCGCCCGCCGCGGTCAGCGCGACGCGCTCGGCGTGCGGCCCGCCCGCGGGCGCGGTCCAGCCGCGTGCGATCACGCTGCCGTTCTTGACGAGCACGCAGCCGACGGCCGGGTTCGGCTTCGTGTCGTAGAGGCCGTTCGCGGCGAGCGCGAGCGCCTCGGCCATGTACGCGCGGTCGCGCGCGACGGCTTCATGGGTTGCCGCGCTCATGACGTTCTAGCTTAGCTCCACGGCGAAGCGGCACGCGACGCGCGCAACGACGGGCTCATTTCGGCGTGCCCGGTTTCTTCGGGGCGGCGTCGCCCGGCAGCAGCGACATCTGCTCGCGGCTCTCGAGCAGGCTCGGCAGGGACTGCAGCCGCTCGATCTCCTGTTGGAACTCGGTGACGTCCTGGAAGCTTCGATACACCGACGCGAAGCGCACGTACGCGACGACGTCGAGGCGGCGGAGCTCTTCCATCACGAGATCGCCGATCAGCCGGCTGGACACTTCGCGCTCGCCGATCGTCTGCAGCATGTGCGTGACGTGCTCGATGCTGCGCTCGATGTCCTCACGCTGCACCGGGCGCTTCTGGAGCGCGGCCAAGATGCCGCTGCGGAGCTTGCCCTCGTCGAACGGCTCGCGGCGGTCGTCGCGCTTGACGACGTACGGCATCACGAGCTCGGGCTGCTCGAAGGTCGTGAACCGCTCGCCGCATGACAGGCACTCCCGGCGGCGGCGCACTTGGCGGCCCTCGCCCGCGAGGCGCGAGTCGATCACTTTCGTGTCCTCGAAGCTGCAGAACGGGCAGTGCACCGCGTTACCTCGCGCGCGCCATCGGCACCGGGCCGTAGACCGGGAACGCAGCGCAAAGTTCGCGCGCCGCGCTCTGCACTCGCGCGACCGCGGCGTCGGCGCCGTTCGCGTCGAGGATGTCCGCGATCCAGCCGCCGAGAGTGCGGATCTCGGCGTCGCCGAAGCCGCGCGTCGTGACGGCCGGCGTGCCGAGTCTCAAGCCCCCGTCGCCCTGTGTCGGCTCGGAGCCGCTCTCGCCCGACAGCGACACGCGGTTCACCGCGATGAGCGCCGACTCCAGCGCGCGCTCGGCGCTTTGCGCGTCGACCTTCTTGCCGCGCAGGTCGACGAGCAGCATGTGGTTGTCCGTGCCGCCCGAGACGATTCCGTAGCCGCGCGCCGCGAGCACGGCTGCGAGCGCGCGCGCGTTCGCGAGCGTCCGCTTCTGATATTCCTTGAACTCGGGCTCGAGCGCCTCGGCGAACGCCACGGCCTTCGCGGCGACCACATGCATGAGCGGGCCGCCCTGCGTGCCCGGGAACACGGCCTCGTCCGCGCGCTCGGTGAGCTGCGAACGCGCGCGCGCGAGCAGCATCCCGCCGCGCGGGCCGCGCAGCGTCTTGTGCGTCGTCGTGGTGACGAGGTCGGCCAGCGGCAAGGGGCTCGGATACAGCCCGGCCGCGATCAGGCCCGCGACGTGCGCGATGTCGGCGAGGAACAGCGCGCCGACGTCGTCCGCGATCGCGCGGAAACGCGCCCAGTCGACGACGCGCGAGTACGCGGAAAAGCCCGCGACGACGAGCTTCGGCCTGCGCGAGCGCGCGAGCGAAGCGACCTGGTCGTAGTCGATCGCGCCGCTGCGTGCGTCGACGTCGTAAAACGCGACGTCGTAGATCTGCCCCGACGCATTGTCGCGCGCGCCGTGGGTCCGGTGTCCGCCGTGCGCGGGCCGCATTCCGAGCAGCGTGTCGCCGGGGTCAAGCAGCGCGAGGTATGCGGCAAGGTTCGCCTGGCTGCCGGAGTACGGCTGCACGTTCGCCCAACCGGCGCCGAAGATCTTGCACGCGCGCTCGATCGCGAGGCTCTCGGCGACGTCGGCGTGCTCGCAGCCAGCGTAGTGGCGGTGGCCCGGATAGCCGTCGGCGTACTTGTTCGTGAGCACGGAGCCCTGCGCCACGAGCACGCGCGGGCTAACGTAG
>Ga0335076_10002436_pt1 | contig 18488 bp, 8 predicted proteins | sample Lox_Sample_25_FD_206717 | JGI IMG/M metagenome (GOLD analysis project Ga0335076, IMG submission 206717) | Soil microbial communities from Loxahatchee National Wildlife Refuge, Florida, United States - Lox_Sample_2.5 | ecosystem: Environmental > Terrestrial > Soil > Wetlands | place: USA: Florida... | reverse complement strand
TTTGTGGGACGGCTGAGTCGCATCAGCACCGCTCCTGAAGGCAATCCTGACAACGACGGCATTCCGGATCAGCAAACCATCGGTGTTTTCTCGTTGCCCAACGAAGGATCGGAAAACGACGTTCCCGTTATTCTGGTTCGCGTTACCGATCCCAATGCCGGCAAAATCTGGCTCTTTTCGTCGGTCACGCTTAGCCGCGTTCCCGAACTTTACGACACGATCGAAGCGCATCGCGTGGAGACCAGACTTCCGCAGAGCCTGGTCAAGAACACTTTTGTCGGATTGCCGCTCTGGCAATGGCTGGCGCTGCTGATCGCGATTCCGGTTGCCATCATTATTGGCTGGGCAGTTGTCCTCTTCCTCGCGATTCCTCGGCGCATTTACCTCAAACTCAAGAAGCGGCCCGATCTCCATTCTTACCGGCGCGTCTCGATGCCGCTGCTGCTGGTCTTCTCGGCGATTGCGCATAACATCATGGCCGGGCGACTCGGCTTGCCGCTGCTCTCGCGCTTTTACTATCACCGCACGATTGGCGTTCTTGCCAGCGTAGGATTTTTCTGGTTCCTGCTGCGCGTCACGGGCGTCACCATGCAGCGCCTGCGCACACATTCGATCAGCGTCGGACGATTGGGCACGGGAACACTCATGCTTTTGGCGGAGCGGCTGCTTTCCGCGTTCCTTGTGACTCTGGCCGTGCTCGCGATTCTCTCGATCATGGGGTTCAACCTCACGACCGTGCTGGCTGGACTCGGCATCGGCGGCATTGCGATCGCGTTCGCTGCGCAAAAGACTCTCGAAAATCTTTTCGGCGGCATTTCTGTTCTAGCCGACGAAGTTATCCGCGTCGGCGACTACTGCCGCTTTGGCGATAAGACTGGGACGGTCGAAGACATCAGCCTGCGGTCCACGCGCGTTCGAACCGACGCCCGTACTCAACTCTCGATTCCCAACGGAACGCTGGCCACGATGAGCATCGAGAACTACTCGCGTCGCGACAAAATTCTCTTCAATCCCGCGCTGGCCATCCGCTGCGATACTACCGGCGACCAGCTCCGCTACATCCTGGCCGAGATCCGGCGGCTGCTCTATCAGCATCCGAAGGTGGAGCCGGAAACTGCGAACATTCGCTTTGCCAACGTCGACGCGAGCTCTTTGCGGCTGGAGATTTTTACGTACGTGCGCACGCAGGATTCGAACGAGTTCGCCGCCGTGCGTGAAGACCTGCTTTTGCGGATTGGCGAGATCGTGAGCCGTTCTGGGTCAAGCTTCGCTTTTCCGTCGCAGACGCTCTATCTCGGCCGCGACCCGGGACTCGACGAGCAGAAAACTGCGCGCGCCGAAAAAGAGGTGCAGCAGTGGCGCGACCAGAACCAGCTGCCGTTTCCGGATTTCACAGCTGCAGATAAAGCCTCGTTCCGCGGATCGATTTCTTACCCGCCGCCGGACTCTGCCGTCGCAAAAAAGAGCTAGTGAGCAAATTGGAAGGGGAGAAAGTTGGGGTGGTCCCCCCCCCGATTTTCTGTAATTTTTACATGCTGAGTAAGTAGGCTGGTTGTAAGGACTTATACTTACTCTCTGAAAATCCTTCCGCATTTGGGAAATAATGCGCGGCTGTGACGACTGCTTACCGTTTACCGCTTATGGCTAGCCAGTTATTTCGCACTTAACGCCGCTCCCTCCTTTTGTAAGTGGGAGGATTTTTCCGGTTTTGAGATGTCAAAGACCGATTCCCGCTCTCGGCCGGGTTCTGCTGAAGAAAGTTCCCAATTGCTCGTATTCAGGTTCGGCTGGTTTGTGGCTAAGTCAACTTATTTAATTAAGGACTGGCAATTTCGGTTCCAGAAATGGGACAAAGTAACTATGTGGAGGCTTGCCTCCAGTTCTGACAAACCACGAGGTGCAAAGCGATTTCACGGACTGCGCCGATAGCTTGGGGTTCCGTTAGCCGCAAGGCAAAAGGCTTTAACCGCAGAGAACGCAGAGAATCTCGCGATCCTGAAAATGTATTTAGATCTGCAACTCATTTGACGAAAATCACACTTCTCAGGACGGCTCCCTTACGTCGTTTCACCCTTAACGGGCGCGCTTACAACCGGCCCTTAGAGATGACATCCCGAGGCGCGGCGGCGAGGACGCCGGCGCTACAGCCGGGAGCAACTTTGCGCGGGCTGCGGCGCTCCCTTACATTCGTAACTTGCGGGGGTTACGGGACCGCTCCTAGCATGAAAGAGCCATGCCGCTCGCTCTATTGCTGTCGCCTGACGATCAGGCCGTCGCCGCCATTACGTCTGTTCTGGAAGAGATGTCCGTCACCTGGGAGCGTCCGCTGGATGGCGCTTCCGCCGCGCAGAAGCTGAATTCGAACCGCTTCGACCTCGTTCTTGTCGACTGCGAAAACCTGGCTGCCGCGAAGCTCATTTTCGATGTGTGCCGCAATCGCAAGGGAGGGAGCCATCCGGTTCCGGTCGCGGTGGTGGATGGCCGCGCGGGACTGCCGACCGCGTTTCGCCTTGGCGCCGAACTCATTCTTACCAAGCCGGTGGCAAAAGATCAGGCGCGCGTGACGATTCGAACTGCCATCAGCCGCGTGCGGAAAGAGGAATCGGCTCGAGCGGATTCCGCGGTCACGCCGCAGCAGGATGCGGCTGCAAATGCGAATTTGGACGCGACGAGCCATCAGCCCGCCGAACAATCTGCTGACGACGCTGCCGCGTATGTTGCGCCTGAGGGGCGCGCGTTTGCCGCGGCCGTGGGTTCGCAATCGCCCGCTTCGTTTTCCGAGCCCGCCTCGGCGTCTACTCCTTCGATGTCAATGAGCGCCGCAGTGGCAGAGCCTGGGCCCGCTGAGCCCGCCGTTACGACGAAGGGTACTGCTGCTGCGCAACCGGCATCGGGCGTATTTGCTTCGGCGGAATCCGACGTTGCGGAACGAAAAGATGTGAAAGAGAAAAGTGCGCAAGCTGTTGCCGAGAAGCCGGAAGAGAAAGCGGAGACGAAACTTCAGCCCGCCGAGACCGCTGCGCCCAGCGAAGAGAAAATTTCCGGGGGTGAAGAAAAGAGCGAGCCGAAGAAAACTGCGCCGAAAGCCGCGAAATCGCACGGACGGGTTATCACGCTGTTTGTCTTGCTGGTCGCCTGCGGCGGTTTCTATGCCGCTTGGACTTATGAGCCGGGTTTCCAGGGGCTGGTCAAAACGCAAATCAACAACGCTCTTCGACTCATCGGCAAGGCTCCGCAGCAACCGCAGCCTGCGCCGGCTCCAGTGAGGCCCGCTGCCCAGACTCCGAAGCCGAGCGCCGGAGTGCCGGTTCAAGTTGCGCCTGCGGCTCAGCCAGCGGGTGCCACTACGACTACGCCCGATTTGAGCGCCACGCCCGCGGGATCATCCACAACCGTGCCTTCGACCGCGACGACTCAGCCTGTAACGACTCAACCGGCCGCGACGGCTGCGACACCAGCGACGAGCACGGGATTGGATGGCACGAAGCCGGCGGTGGCGACGCCTTCGCAACCGTCAGTCGCTCCCACGACCAAACCCGGCGTGACTCGGATCGATCTTTCTCCATCGGCGACGGCTGAGCCTGCCAAGCGGACTCGGCCTTCTGCGCAAAAGCCGCCACAGCCCGAACACTAAAGGCCGGTGAACTTTCGGTCTCGCCCTTTTTTCGTGCGCGATTTCAACATCGCGCGGCGTGCGATTACGCCCGTAACTTGCCGCTGCTTACCGCGCTTTCTACGATGACTCATCATGGGTTATCAAGCTTTACTCTTCTGTGTCGATGAGAAACTCACCCGTGTTGTAAGCCAGCTGTTCAGCGACCTCGAGTTTGCTGTTAGTGCGGTAAACGACCCTTTCGCCGCCGTCAAGAACCTGATGGCGCAGCACTATGACGCGGTCGTGATCGACTGCGAAAACGAGCAGAGCGCGTCTTTGCTCGTGAAGAGCGCGCGTAATTCCAGTTTCAATCAAGGATCTTTGGCCATCGCGCTGGTGGAAGGGCAAGCCGGTATCGCCAAAGCTTACCGGATGGGCGCGAACCTGGTGCTCCCCAAGCCGATCAACATCGATCAGGCGAAAGGCACATTGCGCGTCGCGCGCGGGCTGCTTCGCAAGGGTACGGAACCTGCTGGCCATGCGGTTCCGGCAGCACAGGCAAAAGCGGTTTTGCCAGTTATGCCGACTCCCCAGTACGAGGAGACTCCGCGCTCTGCACCGAGTTCCGTGCAGCCCGAGCCTTACACTGCTCCCGCGGCTTCCCAAATGCCTGCTCCGGCTTTCGCGAAGGCTGAAGAAGTTCCGGCTCATGCGCCTGCGGCACAAACCAGAAACTGGGCAGCGCTTGCTGGGCAGGCACCGTTCGTTGAACCGCAGTCGGCTCCAGCGCCGGTTGGCAGCCGTCCGGAAACCCCGGTAGCGGAACCATTGGCGGTGAAGCCGGAGCTGTTGCGTTCGGCCGCCGTCCCATTTGTTAGCGTACCGGCGACGTCGCAGGGAGCGGCGTCGGCTCCGGCGCCGGCCAAGGAACCGGTTGCCGCGGGGTCTGCACCGGCACCTGTGCACGAAGAAGAGTTTTCCGAAGACGCACCTTTCCGCGCGCCGCAATCGGGTAGCGCCATCGCGCCGGGTACTTCTCAGGCTCCAAGTTTCTCGATGGGCTCGGAGCAAACCGGGACTTCAGGCGGCGGCCAGAAAATTCTGATTGGAGCGGCCGCTGTTTTCCTGGTCGTTGCCGCATATTTTGGATGGACAAAGTTTGGGCAGCCGCATTCGACGCCGAGTCCCGCGGCAAGTCCGGTGGCCACTGCTCCGGCACCGGCGGCACAGGCGGGCAGTTCCGCGCCTGCATCCTCGAGTGAAGTTGCGAACCCGGCGGCCAATCAGCTGGCTCTTACTACGGCAGCTCCGGGTCATGCGGCACCCTCCTCGCAGCCGGCCCATTCGCCTTCCACTCCCGCCGCTTCCGTTCAAACCGCTGCACGGGAAACGGAAGAGGCGAAACTTGCTCCGGCGCCACTGATGGTCAAGCCCGGCGCCATCTCGAAGCCGAAGCAGACGCAGCCGTCAACTCAGCCTGAAGATGCCTCGGTTCAGGCTCCCAGCGCTCTTGGAGTCGCTTCGCCAAACGAAGCCAGCCTGAACGGCCTGCTGCCAACGAATGCCGCTAAGCCATCGTTGGCGAGAGTCAGGGTTTCACAGGGAGTGTCGCAAGGGTTGCTGATCAAGCGGGTGCAGCCGAAATACCCAGTCAACGCTCTGGCGACGCACACACAAGGCTCGGTGCAGATCGAGGCGACGATCGACAAGGAAGGGCACGTCTTGAATCCGAAGGTGCTGAACGGTTCGCCGCTGCTCGCTCCCGCGGCGCTCGAGGCGGTTCGCCAGTGGCGCTACAAGCCGTACGAACTTGACGGCCAGCCCGTCGAAATCCAAACGCAGATCACGATCGTCTTCAAGACCGAATAGCGGTGCGCGATGACGCCTCTGAACGCACAGGGATAGATAGTCCTGCCTCAACAAAGCGGAAACAATCGAACCCCGCCCGCGCGGGTCAACGACAGCGCGTCAGTTCAATTCTTCGTCGAGCATTCGCCGTCTCGGACGCCCGGGGTGGGCGCTGACGCTGCGGAACCTGTGATAGAGCCCGTGAAGGCTGTCGCTGAGCAACCGCACAACCTGCATGCAGAAGTCGTGGTGCGCGTCGAGAAGTTCGGCAAAGTCCTTGCGCGCGATGAAGCATGCGGCTGTCGTATCCTCGGCCACCGCATTCACGCGATATTGGTCGCCGGACAGCGATTCGCTGAGCCCGAGAATGGCACCCGCGCCAACCACTTCCAATAACTGGCTCTGTCTGCCGGACAATGGCAGGGAAACGCGAACGGCGCCCGTTTCGAGCAAGTAGATTCCCGCGGCAGGAACTCCGTGCTCGTAGATTACCGTGCCCCTGGAAAAAACCCGTCGCGTCATGACCGCACGCAGAGCATCCTCAAAATCCTGGGACAGCCGGGCGCGAATAAAGTCGGATGACACCGCATGGACTCCGTGAGATTCCAATTCGACTATCCCGCCGTGGAAGTTCGAGGGCAGTGACCGCGGTCACAGCCCAAAGTGCCAAAGAATGGCGGCCCATGCCCGCGGCCGCTATTGAAATTTCGTGCGCGCAGGGAAGGGCATCGCGAGAAGCTTAAAGGCGTGGCTGAAACCTTACTCACGCTCCAGAACTTCATCGACAACAACCTTGCCGTCTTTTTCTATATTGACGACTTTGTGAATCGGCTTGAATCCGGTCAATGTGATATCAACGACATAGTTTCCGGGTCCCATCATCACGTCGACCGGCGACATCTTGTCGAGGATGCGCTGGTTGATAACGACCTGAGCGCCCTTGGGTTTGGTGCGGATGCTTAGAGAACCCATGCCAGCGGTGCTTTCGCCGCCGCCGCCGAAGAGCTTCTTAAAGCGGCCGACGGTGCGGATCGCCTCGGAGTCGCCGAGAGCCCGCAGCGCCGGAGCATATTGGAAATTCTGTCCAGGCCCGAGATCCGCGGTTGTGGTCTCGTCGAGAAATCCTGGTTTCTTGAGAAGGACCGTGTGTGTTCCTTTTTCAACCGCGAATTGCGAGGGCGTAACTTTGTGAGTCGGTTTGCCGTCGAGTAGGATGTCGGCTCCCGCCGGCGTGCTATTGATCACGACCAGTGCGTTCACGGGTGCCAAATGAAATAGGACCGGAGTCTTCGCTCCGGAAACAACGTCGATAGAACGGACCTCCGAGGAATAACCTGGCTTACTCGCCGAAATAAGGTGCTTGCCCGGGGCTAGACCAGTGACATTGAACGGCGTGACCCAGGAGGCATCGGCTTTGCCGTCAACCTCGAACTGGACTCCCTGAGGAGTCGAATCCACCAGCATCTCGCCCGGAATGACCACGGGCGCGGGCGCCGGGGCAGGGGCATGTTTTGCGCCGCGTTTCTGTACCTGGCGTACGGTGAGATTCGGTTCCGGTTCCGCTGCCGGAGCAACGGGTAACGGTGCGGGCGCGGCTTGCGCAGTTGGTGCGGGTGCGGCGGGCGGCGCAGGTTCGCTGGCTTTCTTCACCGCTTGCGGAGCGGCGGTCAGGCCGTCATCTTCAGAGCGCACGTGGAAATACATGGCGACCGCCACCACCAGGATTACTGCGATTGCGCCCAGGATCGAATAGAGAAGGAGACGCGGCGGCACGGTTACGACTTCTTTGACCGCCTTCTGCGCCAGTTCGCGCGGCTGAATCTTCGGCTTGTCCACTTTCTTTTTTGCCGACAGCCGCTCCGAGACGGTTGGCTGAAGTACGGGCATTTGCTCCGGTTCTGGCTCGGGACGAGTCTCGATGAGCGTCTCTTTCAGCGGAGGCAGTTCGTCCATCTCTGAAAAGCTCCGGCCCTTCTGTTCGCCGCTCGATTCCGACATCATGGGATCGACGAGCGAGCCGATCGTTTCCGTCTCTGGTTCTTGCACTGGCGCCGCGGCTGACATAACGGCTCCGCGAAATCCCGGGACCGCGGCATCCGCAGCTTTTGAACTTCGCAATGACGGTTCTGCTGCCGGGCTGGTGAATGAATCCATCGGCGGCTCTTCGCCGGCTCGGGACGCGGAAGTGGACACAGCGCTCGCACCCAGACCGGCACTTGCGGCGAACGCCTTAGTATTTTCGACGCGGGACGATTCGGTCCTGCTGGAGGAAGCCGCCGCCGGCTTGGAATCCTCCCTGGCGACCGGCTTAGGAAGATTCGTTCCGGCGACTGCTGCGGGTCCGGCTGCGGTTGCTGCGGCTCCCACAAATTTCATCGCGGCGGCTGCTTTGGCTGCGGGATCGGCTTTCACGCCCATAGCAGCTTTTTTCGGAGCTTCCGCCGGCGCCTTGTGATTGGTCTCTTTGCATTTCTCCAGGTCTTCGATCAGGTCATGTGCCGTTGCGTATCGCTGGCCGGGATCCTTGGCCAGAGCTTTCATGATGAGGGCGCTTACCCCCGGATGGATTTTCGCATTGAGGCTCACGGGCTCCGGTGGCATCTCATTCTCGACCTGATCGACCAGCTTTACCGGATCATCGGCGTCGAATGCCTTGCGGCCGGTGACCATCTCGTAAAGGATCGTGCCCACCGTGAAAAGGTTTGAGCGTTGATCCATCTCCTCGCCGCGAATCTGTTCGGGCGAGCAGTAGGGCATGAGGCGCCCGAGCCCGTTGCCAGCCTCGGCGCTGATGAGGCTCATGTTGGAAATGCCATAGCCGGTGAGCTTTACCAGCCCGTCCCACTGCACGATGATCTTGTCCGGCTCGAGCGACGAATGAATGACCCCGAGTTTGGCGGCTGTATCAAGCGCCGCGCAGACCTGGCGCGCGATATCCAGGAGGTCCCAGATCGAAAATCCTTCATTGTGGGCAAGCATGTTGGCGATGCTGTTGCCCTGGACGTACTCCATCGCGGCGCAGAATTGCCCCTCGACCTCGCCGGCGCCGTAGAGCTGCGCGATATTTTGGCCGGTCAGTGCCTGGGCCTGCTCACCCTCCGCGGCCAGGGTTGCGACGAACGCAGCCGAGTTTTCTCCCAAGGGCGCGAGCCGCTGTGTCTTTAGCGCCACCATCTGGTTTGTTTCCAGATCCAGCGCTTTGTAAATCAAGGCACTTTCTGACTTGGAGATTTCGTTCTGAACTTCGAACCGGCCAAACATGGTCGCCATTGCATTCGCCTCGTGGAAACACTGGCGCCCGGTCAGACGGACCCGTAGCGCTGCCTGGTGACACTTCACCAGCGGATGGTTTGGCTGAGATCTTCAGGGAGAGCCGAATCTAGGATAGCGTTAGCTGCCCTACTGTGAGGAGTTACGAAAGGGAATGCTAAAACGACCGAAAGATTCCCTCCAAGTACTTGGAGCCATGGGCTTAATGAGGCTTGTGTTGCCGCCAAGATTCGGGCCTTCCAATATGCGGTCCGCGCTGCTGCGAAGGCCGTTCAGCGGTTGCGTCTAGTCCTTTACTTTGGAGAACCACTCGGCGAACCATTGCAAAGAGCGCAAGGCGTAGTCGCGGGCATCCGCGGGCTTGTAGAACACATGGCCCTCGTTAGGATAGACGACCATCTGAGCCGGAACTTTCATTGTCTTAAGAGCGTGATACCACTCGAGAGATTGCTCCATGGGGACCTCGCCATCGCTGTCCCCGACGAGGATCAAAGTTGGGGTGGTCACATTCTTGACGAAACGAATCGGATCGGACTTCTGGTAAATGGCGGGGTCATCGTAAACCGAGGCGCCGAAGAAGGGAGTCATCCACTCGTCGATATCGTTCAGACCATAGTAGCTTTGCCAATCGGAGAGGCCAGCGCCGGCGACCGCGGCGGCGAAATGCGTTTGAGTTTCGGCCCACATGGTCATAAAACCGCCGTAGCTGTGGCCGCGAATTCCGATACGTTTCCGATCGATAGAGAATTGTTTTGAAAGAGCTTCAACTCCGGTGATGATGTCGCGATAGTCGCCGCCACCGAAGTCTTTAATGTTGCCCTGCGTGAAAGCTTCGCCCTGTCCATAGCTTCCCCGCGGATTTGGACAGAGCACGAACCAACCGAGGAGCGAGGCTGCGGTCATGCCGCTCATTGAGGAGGACCACTTGGAGGTGCACCCGGCTGACGGGCCGCCATGGACGCTCACGATCAATGGATACTTTTTCGCGGGGTCGTAGTTCACAGGCAGCATCAGCCAGCCTTGAACGCGCGTGTCTCCGTTCATCCAATGGACATTGCGGCTCTCGCCCCAGGTAATTTTGACATCCTGGTTCGAGTGCGTGATTTGCTTCCACTCGCCCATCTTTCCAGCCCAGATCTCGGGAGCTTTGCTGGCCGCTTGCCGGACAACGGCGCTTACAGATCCGTCGCGCGAAAGAGATGCGCGCAGCGTCCAGGCGTCGCTCTCGGTGGCGACGGTCTCTTCGCCGGTCCAGCCGGGCCAGGCCGAATTGGCCGGCAGGCCTTGGTCGCTGATCAGCGCATACCCGGCATTGCCATCGACATTTGCTATGACAGCAAGGCGCCCGGCCGAAGTCCATGCCAGGAAGGATGGAGATGCTTTCACTCCCGGAGTGAGGTTGCTCGCCGTTCCGCCGGTCATGGGCACGGTGTATACGTCTCCACCGGTCTGCCCCGCATCGCTCATCAGCCCTTCAATGAAGGCCACGTTCTTTCCGTCAGGAGAGATATGGGGTTCGGCGATCTGCCATTTCGGCTTATAGATCTCGCGCATCTGGCCGGTGGACGCATCGATGCTGTAGAGCCGCGCAATCCACCAGTTGTTGTCGCCGGAACCGTGCGCGGCAACGGCGGCCCAGCTTCTGGAGTCCGGAGTCCAGTCGTATTCGTAGATGTAGACGTCGGGCGGCGTGATTTGCGTCAGGCGCCGGGTCGCGAGATCGATGACGGCGATGCGCTGCTCGAATATTGTCTCGTCGACGACTCCGGCTAGCGGTGTCATGGGCTGCAGCGGCCCAGCGATGCGCGGAATGCCTTCAATGAAGAGCAGGGCGAGCTTGGTCCCGTCGGGCGAATAGCGGGGAGTCTGGGCGAAGCCGTTCACGTTCGCTAATTGCTTGAGGCCGCTTCCGTCCGCGTGGGCAGTCCACAACTGCGCCGCAGGCTTGTCTTCCGGCAAGTCAGTTATCCATGCGAGATGGCGGGAGTCGGCAGACCAGGTGAGTTCGCGGATCTTCTTCTGATCGGGCGCGACCGGTTGCGGCGTTCCGCCAGCCACGCTCGTGACGAAGAGTGCGCCCTCGGCGATATACGCGACTTCAAGACCATCCGGCGAAATCGCTACCTGGTCGATCTTTTGAATAGCCGGCAGGGAATCGAAGACTGCGGCGACCCGATCTTGCGCGAACCCAATGAGGGTCGATAAAACGAGAAAGAGGAGGTAGGAGAGCCCGACCAGGTAACGTCTCATAGTCGCGCCGAGTATACACAAGTGGCCACACCAGAGGCGACGACGGACCAACATCGTCCTAATCGTCCTTGTCACTCGTAGCGCAATGGGTCCATCGGATCGAGGCGCGCGACCGGAAGGCGTAAGGAAAATCGGTGAAGATGCCGTTTATGATTTTCTCCCCGCTCACCGAGTTACCTGAGCAACTACGGTGCCATCAATGCGCGGATACGCTTTGTGAAAATGTGAGGGATAAAAGACAACGCGCAGGCGATACAGGGGCTGCTGCAGGCCAATCGCATGGAGGAGTTCGAAGCTCGAACCGGACGATCCTGTCGGGAATTGGACAGCCCAACGAACAGACATTTTGTTTACACGCGCAATTCCACCACCGTAGCCCCGCCGCCACCTTCGTTGAGCGGGGGTTCGGTGACCGATTCGACATGGGGATGGGTTTTCAGATAGTGCCGGAGGGCTTTGCGCAGAATTCCCATGCCGCTGCCGTGGACGATGCGAACGCGCGGCATGCCTGCGAGGAACGCGCGGTCAACAAACTTTTCGACCTCGCTGGTGGCTTCGTCAACGGTGCGCCCGATGACGTTGATTTCGGACGGCGTAGTTGTACCTGCGGGATCGCTATGCAAAGAGACCTTGATGCCGCGTGCGCGAGCTGCATCGACCGGCGACTCGCCCGGTCGGGTGAGGACTTCGGCAATGTCTTCGCGGGCAATGCGCATCTTCATGGAGCCGATTTCGACGTCGAAGTGGTTGTCGCCAACCTTCTTTTTTATGACTGCCGCGCGGCCCATGGACTTGAGCTTGACCGTGTCTCCCTCTGAGACATGCTTGACCAAAGCGGGCTGGGCGTGGGGATCGCCGCGATCGGCGCCTGTAGAGTGCGCGACAACGGCGGAGTCGAACTGCTCGCGAAACTCGCGCCGCAATTTTGCGATGCGGCGTTCGGCCTCTTTCGAGACTTTCTGGGCGGCGGCGTGGTCCTGCACTGCCGTCACCGCTTCGCGCGCGTGATACTCGAAGTCACGGAAAAGGGTCTCCAGCTTCTTCTCCATCTCGCGGACTTTCGCCTGCTGCTCTTTCTTGCCTTCGTTTGCGAGATGCGACTTTTCGCGCGCTACTTCCTGTTCGCGGGTTCTTAGTTGTGCGCGCTCGTCTTCCAGAGCGCGGAGTTCGGAATGGAGGCGGTCGAGGAAGCGCGCTAGATCCTGCGTTTGCGAGCCTAGCTGGCCTTGAGCCGACGTGATGATTGCCGGGTTCAAGCCGAGGCGGCGGGCGATGTTGATTCCGGCTGACGCTCCGGGCACGCCAATCTTGAGTTCGTAGGTCGGCTGCAGCGTGGATTCATCGAAGCCGACGGAGGCGTTGACAACTCCCTCCGTGTTCGCGCCATAGACCTTGAGCGAAGTGTGATGCGTGGAGATTACCGTCATACTGCCGACTTTGCGGAAATGCTCTGCGATGGCTACCGCGAGGGCCGCGCCTTCCTCGGGATCGGTCGCCGAGCCGAGTTCGTCGAGCAGGACTAGCGAGTTCGGCGTGGCCGTGCGCGAGATGAAATCGATGTTGGTGACGTGCGCGGAGAAGGTCGAAAGATTCTGCTCGATCGACTGGTAGTCGCCGATATCGGCGAGCACGGCGTCGAACACCGGCATGTCGGCGCGGTCGGCCGGAACCGGCATACCGGATTGCGCCATGAGCGCAAGCAAGCCGATCGTCTTGAGCGCGACAGTCTTGCCGCCGGTATTGGGGCCGGTGATGACGAGCTGCCGCCGTTCGCCTGCGAGTTCGAGGCTGATGGGAACGACGCCGGCTTTTTTCGCGCGAAGATTACGTTCGAGCAGCGGATGCCGCGCTCGATGCAAAATTAACGTGGCGACCGAGCCCGTGCCATCTTGCGACAGCGTTACCGCTACACAGTTGTAATCTTCGGCAAAACGCGCCTTGGCGAACTGCAATTCGAACTCCGCCAGGATGTCGGCCGCCGCCAGAATTGCATCGGCGTTCTGGCCAATCTGCCGCGTCATTTCGAGCAGGATGCGATGGATCTCTGCCAGTTCTTCGTCGAGCAGGCGGACCAGTTCGTTATTTTGTTCGATCGTTTCCAGCGGCTCTACGAAAACGGTTTGTCCGCTCGAACTCGCGCCATGCACTACTCCGGGCACACGCCGCTTCTGCTCGACCTTGACTGGGATCACGAAACGCTCGCCGCGGATGGTGATGAGTTCGTCCTGGACCGTTCCGCCCTCCGCCAGCTTGCGCAGATGGCCTCGCAACGACTCTTGAATCTGGCGCTTCTGCTTTTCAATTTCGCGGCGGATGCGGCTGAGCTCGGGCGAGGCGCGGTCGTCGAGCGTGCCATCGGGCAGGATTTTGTTGCAGAAAACACGCAGGAAGTCGGAGAAGTCGGCGATGCCTTCCGACAGTTTGCTTACCGCGCTCCACTCGGACCGCATTGCCGCGGGCGGCTGCTGCACAATGGCTCGCCATTCCGAGGCGCGGTCGGCGACCAGCACGATGTCGCGAATGTCTGTGGTTTCGAGAGCAGCGCCGGCGATACGCGACTTGTCGATGAGTTGTGCGACTTCGGGCAATCCGCCAAAATCAAAGCGGCCGCCGACCCGCCGGTACTCGCGGATTTCTGAAGTGAGCGTTTGCTGGGTTTGAATCCAGTGGCGGTCGAGCGAGGGCCGCAGCCCGGCGATTCGCCCAAGTCCGAGCGGAGAAGAGGCATACCCGGCCAGCAGTTCGCGCAGGTTTTCAAATTCCAGCAGGCGCGCGCTGGTTTCTGTGACTGGATTGGGAACAAACGCCATGCGCTTCGATGTTACAACGAAGCGCTGCGCGAATGATGTGAGAGCTTGTTCGCTCTCTATTGTTCGAACCACGCCAGCGCTGGGTCGACCACGCCGCCCGAGCCGCCTTGCGGCATGTACAGAAGCGTGCTGGTGTCCACAATGTAGATCACTCCGACCTGGTTGCTGCCTTGCGACACCACAACCCTGCCGTTATTCGATACGGCATAGCTGTACGAAATCGACGTATTGCCCGGATCAGTTCCGTCATTGCTCAAGATGAAGCCCGTGAGCGAACCGGCACCCTGGGTTGTGAGCAACTCGACGGTGGAACCGGAATTTGCATCTTCCGGGTGACCCGTGCCGCCGGCATAGCTGCCGTTGATCGAACTGTTCGTGAAGTTGCTGCCGGTCTGTGGATAGAACTCGCCAAAGGCCACGCTGTCATCGGTTCCCAGCGCGAACCCAGTGTTCGGCGATATGAGATAGAACACCGGAGAGTGCGTGCCGAATCCAGTCAGCGTCACGCGTCCGTTGAAAGCGACGCTATAGGTGCCGCTGTCGTTGATTGTGCTCTCCGTCCCGGCGTCGTTCTGATCCAGGCTGATCGTTGCTGTACCATTTCCTGCCGAATCGAAGATGCCGGCACTGGCGATGCCGGCGGGGGTGCCGCTCCCGTCAATTGCCTGGAAGCCGATAATGGCGTTTCCGTTGAGCGAGAGATTGTTGAAGCTCCCGCCTTGTGTTTGCGCGAGAACACGGCCAGCCAGAAGCGCCGAGGATACGGGGTCTGCCTCCATCATCAACAGTTCGCCGGCATCGACCACGTAGAACACAAAATTCCTGGTGCTTTGGCCGGTGAGCGCGATGCTCACCGTGCCTCTGCCCGTCGTGTTCGACAGCACTGCAAAGGTGCTGGAGGTGAGCGTGACCTGACCGGCGACGGTGCCATCGGCGTTCGTATCGGCAATGCCAGTCAGAGTGCTCGTGCCGTTCGCTGTGAACTCACCCGCCATGCCGAAGCGCGAGACCGCGGCTGCCCCGCCGCTATCGGCACCGATCAGCCCAAATGCATAGTCGCCATTGAACTGACTTGTAGCGAAAGCTGAGGTGGTCTGCGGACGCAGGCGTCCCGAGGCCATGGCACCCGAGTTGTCATAGTAGGTGATTCGGCCGTCTGTGCCCGCCGCGTTCAATGCGATCGCGTAGGTGTGCGAAGTCGAGGTGCCGCCGACATTTTGGTTCAGCGTCATGAGTCCGGTGTTATTCGTTGCGATGCAATACTTGCCGCTGGTAATTGTGCCGGAGGCGGGACCCTTGGCCTGATCGTTAGTGTCAAGACTGCCGCCGCTGACGTTGCCCGAGCCATCGCTGATGAAGCTGCCCACGGCGGCCAGCAGTGGCGCGGGCTGCTGCAGGGTGTTGTAGCCCTCGAGCATCATCGCCCAATCGCCATTAAGCGCAGCATCGTTGTTGCAGGAGATGACAAAGATACTCAAGGGAGCAGTTGCGGTACCCGATGCTGAATCGGTAACCTTCAGCGTGACATTGGAAGTTCCCAGCACAGTCGGTTTTCCGGTAATCGTTCCCGCGCTGCCATTCAGGGTCAATCCCGAAGGCAGGCTGCCGCTGACGACGCTCCACGTATAGGGCGAGGTGCCGCCGGTTGCCGCGAGCGTTACCGAGTACGATGTCGCTTCGCTGCCGTCAGGCAAACTGGTGGTCGTAATTTTCAGTGGAGTGCCCGAATTAATGGTGATGCTCAGGTTCGCGCTGGTTTCTTGTGTTGGCTGTTCGGCATCCAGAACTTGAATTGCGAAGTTGAACGTTCCGGTTGCAGTGGGCGTCCCCGAAATTACGCCACTACCCGTGTTCAGCGTAAGTCCATTCGGCAGGTTTCCGCTTGAGACACTCCAGGTGTAAGGCTGCACGCCGCCCGTGGCGGTGACCGTTGCGCTATAAGCTGTGCCGGTCGTGCCATCTGGCAGAGTCGTGGTCGTGATCTGCAATGGCGGTGGGTTCGTGACTGTGATGCTGAGATTCGCGGTTGCCGTCTGCGCGGTTGGCGCCTCCGAGTCCGTCACTTGAATCGTGAAATTCGAAGTTCCGGTTGCTGTGGGCGTGCCAGAGATCGTCCCGGAAGTGGTGTTCAAACTCAATCCCGCAGGTAAAGTGCCTGAAATAATCGACCAGTGATACGCGGGCACTCCGCCAGTGGCTGTCACGGTCTGGCTGTACGCTGCTCCGATAACTCCATTTGCCAACGAAGTGGTTGTCACAACGAGCGTCGCTGGAGGATTTACCGTGAGCGTCAACGCTTGAGTCGCAGAATTGCCGACCGAATCGGCTACCTTGAACGTTATCGAACCGCTACTCGCTGCAATTGGCATTCCCGACAGCGCAACCGTTTGCGAGTTACTCGACCCCAGGATGATTCCCGTGGGCAGAGTGCCGGAAGTGATCGTCCAGGTGAAGGGGCCAGTGCCGCCGGTGGCGCTGACCGTCGCCGAGTAGTTCACTCCCGCGGTCGCCTGTGGCAGCGATTGTGTTGAGATTGCCGGGAGCGGGTTCACCGTGATCCGGATCGAGGCGGACTTCGTTGTATCGCTTACCGAGGTTGCCGTGACCGTTGCCGGGAATGACGAACTTACGGATGCGGGCGCGTTGTAGGTCGCGCTGGTCGATGTCTGGTTGCTCAGCGTGCCGCCCCCGGCGACCGTCCAGCTAACCCCGCCGCTCTTCGAATCGTTGGAGACGGTCGCAGTCAGACTGAGGGTCTGCGCCTGATCGATTCCCTGCGAACCACTGGGCGACAACGTCACACCGATGGAAGTAGAAGAACTATTGCTGCAGGCTTCAAACAGGGCAAGAAGAAGAGCGACGGAGCAAACGGCAAGAGTACGGCCAGGGGATGTCATGCGAACAACCTCGGTCTATCTGATTAGGACCATTACTATTTACTCAGTTGGCGGGGGACTTTTCACGAAATAAGACCTCTGGCAGGTTACAAACGTCATACGCCCAATGGGAATTAGTACAAGTGAACGCGCCCTATCTTATACGTGTGGGTCGAAAGCGCTTATTGACACGTCGGCCAGCCAGCGACAATCAGATAGAGAGCATGGACCGAAGCGCGCCTATCCAAACGCAATTCTCTTCATCAAAAAGACGAGTCAGCGGCAAACGTTGTAATCTGAGCTGCGAGGATTGCGTGGGAATGACTTTCGAAAATGCTGCCTTGATTCGCAAAATGAAGAGATCATGGATTGCCGCGCTTTTGTTGTCCGGCGTCATGTTGATCCAGTTCGCGAAGGCACAAAACAGAGAAGTTGTCTGGAGTGCCGACGAGAAACCGATTGCCGAACAGATTCACAACTTGCGGTCGCTGCCCGACGATGTGCGCGCGGGGACGACGAAAGATCTCGCATTGAAGATTCGCCAGTTGCCGGCAACGGAGAACAAACTGCGGCTGGCATTTGGACTGGCAAATCTGTCGACCGAAGGAGACTTCGGGCATGCGGCGCTGCAAGAAGTGACGACGACGCTTGTAGAAACATTGAAGGAGAGGCCGCTGCCATGGGCGCCTGCGAAAAACGAAGGCGCGGGCAAAGCAACAGTGGACTCTGCCACGCGCGAACCTGCAGCCCCGTATGTCGAACTCGCTTCTCTGGTTCGCTATGAGCACGTCGAGGCATCTCTCGACAATGACCAATATCATGCTGCCATGTCACGGCTCGAAGCCGATGACCGCAAGCGCGAGCATGCCGACCTATCGCTGAAGGATCTGAACGGCAAGACTTGGACTCTCTCCGCGCTTCGCGGCAAGGTCGTGCTCGTTAACTTCTGGGCCACGTGGTGCCCGCCGTGCCGCAAAGAGATGCCCGATCTACAGGCGTTGTATGAGCGCTTCGAGCCGCAGGGGCTGGTAATTCTCGGCATCTCGGATGAGGAGACGTCGAAGGTCGAGCCGTTCATTCATGAGCGCAAGGTTACTTTCCCGATCCTTCTGGATCCGGGGCGCGAGGTGAACGAGGAATTTATCGTCGAAGGCATTCCCAAGAGCTTCGTTTACGATCGCGAGGGAAAACTGGTGGCGCAGTCGATCGATATGCGGACGCAGAAGCAATTTCTGGAAATGCTCTCGAGCGCTGGGCTGCAATAGCAATACGTGGCGGAGAGCGTGAGCTACTCTTCGCTGAGCAGTTTTCCCAGCGTTCTTTTGTGCTTCTCCGGCTTTGTGGTCTTGGCTGGAACGGCGTGCGAAGGTTTTGGCGAGCCAACCCGCTCGCGCGCCATCTCGCGCACGACCGTGGCTGCCGAAAATCTCTTCTTCTTGCGTTTCTTCGGCATCGGAGACCGTCGACGGGGCAAGCAAACCCGGACGCAGACTGCGGAATCTTGTCTGCATCCTCTCACATTCCCGAATCAAAAGTGCAATAATCGAAACGGGCCTTTTGCCACCGCAGGTCGTGCTCTCGAAAAGCGCGAGCGAAGGCAAAAAGCCAGGAGCTGACAGCTAAGAGCTGATTATGGATGAGCGCGAATTTTTCGACGAGCGGTCCGACAAGAAGCCCGCAAACTTGAATTGCCCGCACTGCCATCAGGCGGGGGAATATGAGATCCAGTGGCTGGTGCGGACGAAGAAGAAGAGCCTGCCGGCGCGGGCCGACGAGCGCGACCGCGCCAGGTTTGCCAAGGCGCAGTCCTACATGCTGCGGCGCGACGATATGATGGTC
>Ga0335076_10002434_pt1 | contig 18496 bp, 17 predicted proteins | sample Lox_Sample_25_FD_206717 | JGI IMG/M metagenome (GOLD analysis project Ga0335076, IMG submission 206717) | Soil microbial communities from Loxahatchee National Wildlife Refuge, Florida, United States - Lox_Sample_2.5 | ecosystem: Environmental > Terrestrial > Soil > Wetlands | place: USA... | reverse complement strand
CCTTGCCAGGAAGGCTGCTCGCCGCCCTCGATCCATTGTCCCGGCATCCACCAGCGGCCGATCTCGACCGGCCGCGCCGGATCGGCCATGTCGAGGATCATGACGATATTGCCGCGATAGCCGGCAACGGTTGGCGAGATATAGGCGTAGCGGCCGTCGAAGTCGAAGCGGTGGACGCCGGACCCTTCGGTCTCCCAGCGCCCGATCGGCCGCGGCCGGTCCGGCCGACTCACATCGTAAATGCCGAGCCCGCCGCGGAAATCCGCCGGCGGCGCGGATTTGTCGGCATGGTTCAGCTCGCGATTGACCAGCATCACGCCATCGACGACGCGCACCTTGTGCGAATGCGTGCCGGGCGCCATCTCGAGACGCGCCACGACGCGCGGCTGTCGGGGGTCGCTGATATCGAGGATCGACGTGCCATGCGGGGCACGCATATGGCCGATGAAGGCGGTTGTGCCCTGCACGATGATCTGCCCGCCGCCGGGGCAGTCACAATAACCCACCTGGCGGATGCCCTTGGCCGAGCCCATGCCGCTTTCCTCCCTTGCGCGATCTTAGCCCGCAATCGTTGCAGGCCGGACTCTGCGCGCTTACTCGCCGGTCTGCAACAGGGCGCCGCGGCGGCGGGCGCGGCGGAAGGCGTCGAGAAAGACGACGGCGCCGATGGCGAGGTAGACGATGTCGAGCAGCGCCGCGGCGATGAAATGGTCGAGGCGGAAGACATGGTCGAACATGACCGCGCGCATGCCCTCGAAGACATGCGCGGAAGGCAGCACCAGCGCCAGGTCCTGCAGCCAGCGCGGCAGAGTCGCGACGGGGTAGTAGACCGCGCTCGCCGGCGCCAACAGGAAGACGGCGAGCCAGGCCAGGCTCTCGGCGCCGAGCCCGTGCCGCAACAACAGCGCGTCGATGAGCAGCCCCAGCGCCCAGCCCATGACCAGCAGCAGGGTGAAAAAGGCGAGGAGCGGCAGTCCCAGGCTGAAGATCGAATAGTGATAGAGCGGGATCGCCAGCAGCATCGCCGGCAGCACGCCGATGGCGACGCGGATGACGCTCATGGTGAGGAGCGCGATCATCCATTCATAGGGCCTGAGCGGCGTCACGAAGAGATGGCCGAGATTGCGCGACCACAGCTCCTCGAGGAAGGACATGGAGACGCCGAGCTGGCCGCGGAACAGCACGTCCCACAGCATCACCGCCGCGAGCAGCACGCCGCCGGCGCGCGCGACATAGGAGCTGTTGGTCATCAGGAACTTGCTGGTGAAGCCCCAGAGCACCATCGAGATCGCCGGCCAGTAGACGAGCTCGAGCGCGCGCGGCCAGGAGCTGCGCAGCAGGTAGAGATAGCGCAGCAGCATGGCGCCGACTCGCCCGGCCGAGAAGCCGCCGCCGTCGCTCATTGCGCCGCCGCCTGCGGCCTGAGCTCGCCCGAGCGCGCGATATCGAGGAAGACCTCTTCGAGCGTGTCGCGGCCATAGCGCTCGATGAGCGCGCGCGGGCTGCCGCGATCGACGATGCGGCCGCGCCGCATCATCATCACCTCGGTGCAGAGGCGCTCGACCTCGCCCATATTGTGCGAGGCCAGCAGAATCGTGGCGCCGCTCCCGCGTTGATAGCGCTCGAGATAGCTGCGCACCCAATCGCCGGTGTCGGGATCGAGCGAGGCCGTCGGCTCGTCGAGCAGCAGCAGATCGGGCACATTGAGCAGCGCTTTTGCCAGCGCGACGCGGGTTTTCTGCCCGGCGCTCAACTTGCCGGTTGGCTTGTGCAGGAATTCGGCGATCTGCAGATCCTCGGCCAGCTCCGCGATGCGCTCGCCAAGCCGGGCGATGCCGTAAAGCCGGCCATAGACGGTGAGGTTCTGGCGCACGGTGAGGCGATGGGGCAGGTCGACATAAGGGGATGAAAAGTTCATGCGCGGCAAAACCCGGTAACGATGCCGCAACATGTCCTCATCAAAGATGCGGATCTGCCCGGCCGTCGGCAGCAGCAGGCCGAGCAGCATCGACAGTGTCGTCGTCTTGCCTGCGCCATTGCCGCCGAGCAGCGCCGCGGTTGCGCCCGGCGGCACGGCAAAGTCGATGGCATCGACGGCGAGAGTGTCGCCGAATCGCTTGCTGAGCGCCGATACCTGGATGACGGGATGAGACACGCGGCACATAATGGCGTAAACGGCAGCAGAGGCAATGCCGGCGCGCTGCTGAACGGGCACATCTCAGGCGGCGTTGCGGCGCTCGGCGCTGTCGCGCTCCCCGCGGCGCCACCCAGCGCCGCGCGACTCGGCGCGGAGACCCCTCTGCGCAGCGGCCGGCCGGTCCCCTATAATGGCCGCTCCCGCAGCCCGCCCCACAGCGCGCGCTGCGATGCATGCGGAGGCAGAATGGAGTTCAGCGGCCAGGCGCCGCATCTGACGCAACGGCCAGGCACCGATGTCTCGGTCAGCTTGCGCATGCTCGTCCTCATCCGCTGGGTCGTGGTGGCCGGCCAGGCGGCGACCATCCTGCTGGTGCATTACGGGCTTGGATTCGTGCTGCCGATCGAAGGCGCGCTCGCCGTCGTCGCCACGTCGGCGGCGCTCAACATCGCCGCGAGCTGGCCGCGCCGCGCCTCGCCGCGCCTGGGCGACCGCGAGGCGTCGTTCTACCTCGCCTATGACATGCTGCAGCTCGGCATGCTGCTGTTCCTCAGCGGCGGGCTGTTCAATCCCTTCGCCATGCTGATGCTGGCGCCGGTGACGGTGGCGGCCACCATCCTGTCGCGGCGCAGCACGCTGCTGCTCTCGGCCCTCACCGTGGCGGCGATCAGCATCATCGCCATCTTCCACCTGCCGCTGCCCTGGCGCGACGCGCCGCTGCCGGCGGCGCCGCTCTACATCTTCGGCGTCTGGACGGCGCTGGTGCTGGCGACGGTGTTCATCGCCGGCTACACCTGGAACGTCGCCGAGGAAGCGCGGCGCATGCGCGATGCCTATACCGCGACGCAATTGGCGCTCGCCCGCGAGCAGCGCGTCTCCGCGGTGGGCGGCATCGCCGCCGCGGCGGCGCATCAGCTCGGCAGCCCGCTCGCCACCATCGCCGTCGTCGCCAAGGAGCTGGTGCGCGATCTGCCGCCGGACAGCCCTTATGCCGAGGATGCGCTGCTGCTGCTGAGCCAGAGCGAGCGCTGCCGCACCATTCTCGCCGATCTTGCGCGCCAGCGCGACGCCGAGACCGGCTCGCCCTTCACCACGCGCCTCCCCTTCTCCGCGCTGGTCGAGGCCGCCGGCGAGCCCTATCGCGTCGAGGGCAAGAGCGTCCTCTACTCGACCGCGGCCGGCCGCGATGCCGAAGCGCTGCCGGTCGAGGAGCCGCTGGTGGCGCGCAGCCCCGAGATCATGCATGGGCTCGGCAATCTCATCCAGAACGCGGCGCAATTCGCCCTCGACGAGGTCGACGTCACCACCACCTGGAGCGAGGATACGGTGGCGGTCGACATCGTCGATGACGGCCCCGGCTTCCCGCAGGCGGTTCTCGCGCGCATCGGCGAGCCCTATATTTCCGGACGCACCGGCACGGCGGAGCAGCATATGGGGCTCGGCATCTTCATCGCGCAGAGCCTGCTCGAACGCACCGGCGCGCGCGTCAGTTTCGGCAATCTCCCGGATGGCGGCGCCCAGGTCGTCGTCGAATGGCGCCGCGGCACGCTCGAGGGCGTCGACGGCAAGCTAGCGATGAAAGAGGTCCTGTCATGATGAACGAAACGCAACCTCCCGCCGCCGCCCCCTCCGTGCTCGAAGGCTGGCCCGATTCCGAGCGCAGCCTGCTGATCGTCGATGACGATGCGCCGCTGTGCCAGAGGCTGGCCCGCGCGATGGAGCGGCGCGGCTTCCTCGTCGCCACCGCCGACAGCGTCCAATCCGGCATCGCCGCGGTGAGCGAGACCGCGCCGGCCTTCGCCGTCGTCGATCTCCGCCTCGGCGATGGCAGCGGGCTCGAGATCGTCAAGACGCTGCGCAAGGCGCGGCCCGGTGCGCGCATCGTCATGCTGACGGGCTATGGCAACATCGCCACCGCGGTGGCGGCGGTGAAGGCGGGAGCGCTCGACTACCTGCCGAAGCCGGCCGATGCCGATGCGGTCGAACGCGCCCTCCTCGCCAGCGAAGCGGCGCTGCCGCCACCGCCGGAAGACCCGATGTCGGCCGACCGCGTGCGCTGGGAACACATCCAGCGCGTCTTCGAGCAATGCGACCGCAACGTCTCCGAGACCGCGCGCCGCCTCAAGATGCACCGCCGGACGCTGCAGCGCATCCTCGGCAAGCACGCGCCGCGGAGCTAAGCCCCGACTATCGCAGACTCGTTAGACGCCCCACCTCACCCCAACCCTCTCCGCCCCTCAGGGGCGGAGAGGGGAGGACCCGCGTAGCGGGAGGGTGAGGTGGGGCGTCGACGTGCTGGCGATGGCGCGCAATGAAGCGCCCAACAGGGAACTCCATGGGCCGCCGCCAGACGCGGCGGATCAGAGCAGCCTGCCCTTGTAGCCGCAGCGGCGCAGATGCTCGATGAAGCTGTCCGTCAAAGCGCCGCGGCCATGCGCCAACTGGTGCAGGTTGAGGTCGCCGCCATAGTTGAATTCGAGCAGCACCGGTCCCTCCGGTGTCAGCGCAACGTCCCAGGATTGCGTGCGCACGCCGGGGAAGATCGATGCAGCGGCGGTCGCGGTCGCGCAGATGTCGTGCCAGCCCGGAATCGACAGGTCGACGAGTTGGGCACCGGTCACGGGATGGCGTTGATGCTCAGAGAGAGTCGGCCCGAAGCCCGAGATGACACGCGTTATCGTGCCGGTTTCGCGCGTGAGCGCGCCCAGCATATTGTTTCGCCGCCAATAGTTGTCGGCAACATGTTCGCCCGAGGGGATTTTGATCACCGCGCTCTCGATCACGGGCTCGGCCGCCGAGAACAGGATCAGCAATCGTACCGACGGCACCGTTGCGCCGAAGGCTTGCGCGGCAAACGGCGCCGGCACCAGACAGTCTTGAAACAGGTAGCCGGTCTCGGACAGGGCAGCGATATAGTCGGCCAGCGCTTCGGCCGAGACGCTGTCGCCGCCGAACAGTTCCAACTGCCCGTTTGCGGCGCTCATCAGCTTCAGCGCGCCGATGCTGAAGATCCCGTCGATCGGCTTCAGAAACAGCGGCCATTCACGATTTTGCAGAAGAAACGCCGTGACATCCGCCTTGGTGGAAAGGCGGCGCGGATAGCCGCCACGGGCTCTGTCGCCCGAGATCGCGCGCGTTTTGGGCACGGGCAGGCTGGCGCCGGTGAGGGTGGTGTAGAAGAGCGCCTTGTCGTTGACCACCGCAAACCAGGACACGTCATTGCAGTGGTGATGGAACTTCGCCTGGCTGTGCTTGCCGACAAAGCGCGCCGCGTCCGCGGGGGCGATGCCGGCGCGAAATAACCCGAAATAGAGCGCTTCGTCGATGGTCAGCTTGCCTGGCCCCAGGACCGGCCCCAACAGCGTCCGGAGCGGAAGCGAGCCGCCTTGCGAGCGCACCGACTCCTTCAGCGCCGCGAGCTTTTCGGGCCCGAGGAACTTCGGCGGCTTTTCGAGCTGGCCGCGAAGGGCGATGTCCTGTTGCGAATCGAGTATCATGTGCTGCCGTTTCCTCTGCGCCCTCTCCCACTCCGCGTACCGCCCCGCGGACACTGGAGGCGCCCCCCGGATTTTCGAGCCATCGTCCTAACGCATCGCTAAAGCAGGCTGCGGCTTTGCGGCGTTTGGCGCTAATTGCGCGTAAAACCCCGCGCCGTGGAGGCTTGTGCGGCCAGGCCGGCCGGCGGCACAGTCTCGCGGCACGGCAAAAGGGGGAAGCCCATGCGCTATGAGCTCTATTACTGGCCGGAGATCCAGGGGCGCGGCGAATTCGTGCGCCTGGCGCTGGAAGAAGCAGGCGCCGCCTATGTCGATGTCGCGCGCGAGCGCGGCGGCATGGAGCGCATGATCCGGCTGATGGACGGCAAAGGGACGCAGACGCCGCCGTTCGCGCCGCCCTTTCTCAAGGCCGGCAAGCTCGTCATCGCCCAGACCGCGAACATCCTGCTCTATCTCGGCGGGGCGCTGCGCCTGGCGCCGGCCACCGAGGGCGGCCGGCTCTGGGCGCATCAGCTCCAGCTCACCATCGCCGATGTCGTGCTCGAGGCGCATGACACGCACCATCCCATTGCCGGCAGCCTCTATTACGAGGAGCAGCGGCCGGAGGCGAAGCGCCGCGCCGCGATCTTCGTCAAAGAGCGCGCGCCCAAATTCCTCGACTATTTCGAGGCGGCGCTCGCGGCCAATCCTGCCGGTGACAAGCACCTCGTCGGCGCCCGGCTCAGTTATCCCGACCTGTCGCTGTTCCAGATCGTCGAGGGGCTGCGCTATGCCTTCCCGCGCGCCATGAGCCGGTTGGAGCGGACGCGCAAGCGGGTCGTGGCGCTGCACGATCGCGTCGCCGAGCGGCCGCGGCTCAAGGCCTATCTCGCCTCCGAGCGGCGCATCGCCTTCAACGAGCAAGGCATCTTCCGCCACTATCCCGAGCTCGACGAGGCGCGCTAGCGCGCGGCAAGGCTTGCCGGCGCGCGGCAGGAACTGCCGGCACGCGGCGCAAACGCCGGGACGAAACCGCCGATTCCGGCCATCGCGTCAGGCATGAAAGTTGCTGACGGCAACGATGCCGGCTTTTTGGGCCGGCATGCGTCCACCAGAAAGGAGAGGTCATGAGCGTCAGCAGTGTTTCGAGCACCGCGTCCAGCTACCAGCTCTATCTGCAGCAGTTGCAGCAGCAGCAGCAGCAGCAGCAGAGCGGAGCGGTGCACCTACACCACCATCATGGCGGTGGGGGCCTGGACCAGAGCCAGCAGGCTTCGGATCAGTCCGGCACGACGACGTCGACGGCCACCAGCGCCCTCACCGGCGCCACGGGCACGACCAGCGCGAGCGATCCGAGCAGCTTGCTCAACATTCTCACCTAACAAGAACTTCATCTGCGCGAGCTCCGCTGCCGAAGCGCGGCGGTTACGAGCTCGTCCGGCACCGCCAGAAGGACGGCGCCGGATGTCCTCCCTCGACTCTCAATCTTCAGCGGCACGCGCCGCGTCAGGTCTGCAGAAACGCCCACTCCGCGCCTTCGAGCACCAGGCAGGTGAGCGTGCCGCTGGCGAAGGCGCCGGTATCGATGCCGATGCGGTTGCGCTGCACATCAGGACGCGCGGTGATGGTGTGCCCGTGCACGACGATCTTGCCGAATTCGGCATCCGACAGCAGGAATTCGTCGCGGATCCAGAGCAGGTCGTGCGCCTGCTGCTGCTCGAGCGGCACCCCTGGCCGGATGCCGGCATGGGTGAAGAGGTAGTCGCCTTCCTCATGGGTAAGGCGGAGCTCGGCCATGAAGCGGCGATGGCGAGCGGGGAGCCGCGCTTGCAGCTCGGCCTGCGCCCGCTCCAGCTCCTGGGCGCTGCTGCCCGGCCGCGGCAAGCGGACGCCATAGCTGAGCAGCGTCTCGGCGCCGCCATAGAGGAGCCAGCCCTGCCCGAAAGCGGCGTCCTCGAGAAAGGCCAGCAGCGTGTCCTCATGATTGCCCTTGAGATGCACGGATTGGAATCCGGGCAGCGGCTCGTCGAGCAGCAGGTCGATGACCGCCGGAGAGGCCTCACCGCGGTCGATATAATCGCCGAGATAGACCACCACGTTGCGCGGTGCCTGGCGCTCATAGGCGTCGTGATGGATCAGGCTGTGCATCTGGCGCAACAGATCGGCCCGGCCGTGAATATCGCCGACGGCATAAATGCGGCTGCCCGCCGGCACTTCGGGTGCCACGCTCTCCTGCTGCCGCGTCCGGCCGATGAGACGAGTGATCATGGAGCGAGAATATGGGGCAGAGCCGCTCCCGACGCCACCGTTACGCCCGCACCTGGCCGATTTTAGCGGAGCATTAACCCTTCTGTAGGGGTTGCGGCGGCATCATGACGGGGAAACCGGTGATGGCTCAGATGCAGCGACCCGACCCCTTGGCGCAGCAGATCGCGGACGAGAAGTCCGCCGGCATCGAATCGCTGCTGCTCGATTACACGAAGCGCCTCGCGCGCCACCCGGCGAGCCGCCGCGCCATCGTCATCCACCTGTCGCGGCTGCGCCCCGACAACCGCCGCGCCCATCACCTGCGCATTGCCGTCAACACCTTCGAGGCGCTGGTCAAGCAGTTCGACGGCCAGATCTTCCAGCTGCAGAATGCCGACATCGTCTTCGTCTGCCGGGACGCCAGCATCGCCGTGATCGACGACGCGATCATGCGGCTGCGCTATCTCTTCGGCGATGATCCGCTCGCGGCCGAGCTCGACGAAAGCGCCGCCGACCGTTTCGCCACCTGGTACGATATCGAGCGCGACTACCAGGCCTTCCTCGCCTGGGTCGAAGAGGTTTACGAGCAGGAGGTGAAGCGCAAGAAACGCCTTGCCGCCATCGCCGGCCACCTGCCGCAAGAAGACCGCCAGGCGATGGACCCGCAGGCGCTGGCCGAGCTGGTGGCGTCGATCCAGCGCGCCGACCTCACCAATGTCATGCGCCGGCAGGTGATCGCGGCGATCATGGGCGAGGCTGCGCCGAAGCCGGTGTTCCGCGAGATCTACGTCTCGATCCCCGATCTGCGCGACGCGATCATGCCGAAGCGCGACATCGCGTCCGATCGCTGGCTGTTCCAGCACCTGACACAGCATCTCGACCGGCGCGTGCTCTCGATGCTGCGCCGCAATGACGATCAGGCCATCGCCCATTCCTACAGCATCAACCTCAACATCTCGACGCTGCTGTCGCAGGAGTTCCTGCAATACGACCAGAGCCTGCGCGCCGGCGCGCGCGGCACCATCGTCATCGAGCTGCAGAAGGTCGATATGTTCGCCGATCTCGGCGCCTTCATCTTCGCCCGCGACTATCTGAAGGAGCGCGGCTACCGCGTCTGCCTCGACGGCGTCTCGTCGGTGACGCTGACCTTCATCGACCGCGAGCGGCTCGGCCTCGACCTCGTCAAGCTGTTCTGGACGCCCGACATGGCCGATGCCATGGCCACCAACCGCATCGCCACCTTTCGCGAGGCGGTCGAGCGCGCCGGGCGCTCGCGCATCATCCTGGCGCGCTGCGACAGCGAGGAGGCGGTCGAGTTCGGCCGCTCGCTCGGCATCCGCCTCTTCCAGGGCCGTCACATCGATCGGCTGCTGAGCGTCTCCGGCGGCGGTCCGAGATTGCGGCCGACCTAGGTCCAAAACCGCCGATGCCGCGCGCTTCCCGGCTCGCCGCCGCGCGGCGCATCCTGTTTTTCAGCGAGAATTTCGCCGCGGGCAGCGTCGCCGAGGAGCTGGCGCTATGGCTGGCCGGACGCGGCCATAGGGTCGAAGCGGTCGCCGCCGCCGGCACGCGGGCCGGCGAGCCGCAGGGCTGGTGGCGCGTCGAGGAGCATCGCGGCATCCGCGTCACCCGCTGTCCGCGCCGGCGCGCGCATCTGCCGCGCGGCCTCGGCCGCGAGCTGCAGGATCTCTCCTTCGCGATGTCGAGCGCGCCGGTGCTGCTGAGCCGGGCGCGGCGATTTCGCCCGCATCTTGTCGCCGGCATCGATCCCGCCGGCGCCACCCTGCCGATCCTGCTGCTGGCGGCGCGCCGCGCCGCGGCCCAGAGCTGGGTCCATCTCGGCGACAGAGCGCTGCTCGGCACGCCGCTGCTGCGCCGGGCCGGCCGGGTATCGCTGGCGTCGTTCGACGCCGCAGCACAGCTCGAAGCGGCGGAGATCGGCGAGAGGCAGCGCCTGCCGCTGCCGGTCTGGGCCGATACGCGGCTTCTCCATCCGCTGCCGGTCAGTCCGCTGCGCGACAGCCTCGGCCTCGAGCCCGACGCCATCGTCGCGCTCTATGCCGGCAGCCTCGAGCCAAGCCAGGGCATCGACCGGCTCGTCGCCGCGGCGGGGCTGCTGCCGGCGAACGGTGCGGTCGTTTTCGTCGTGGCCGGTCGCGGCGGCTCCTGGGCGGGACTCGCCGCGGCAACGCACCACCTGCCGCTGAGGCTCCTGCCCTGGCCGCGGCTCGCCAATCTCAACGCGCTGCTCGGCCTTGCCGATCTGCATCTGCTGCCGGCCGGCCTCGACACTGCCGATCCGCTCTTCCCGGCAAAAGCCGCAGCGCTTTTGGCGAGCGGCCGGCCGATTCTCGCCACCGGCCGGGTGCCGCCGCCGCTCGCCGGAGCGGTGCTGCCGATGGCGGCCGATCCCGAAGGGATTGCCGCCGCCATCATCGCCCTGGCCGCCGCGCCTCTGGAGCGGCGGCGCCATGGCGCGGCGGCACGCCAGGCAGCGCAGGACTATCACGACAAAGAGCGGGTCTTCCGCCGGCTCGAAGTCGCGCTGGGCCTGCGCGATGCGCCCGGCCTCGCCGCGGCGTCGTGACCGCGCTTCGTGCTGGCTGAAGCACGATGACCCACGAACATTCTCGAAGAAAACGAGCGCCGAGCGCCTTGCCCGCGAAAGAGTGTGTGAAGGAATCGCGGGCCGGGCAAGGTGCTTTCGCTGACTATCGTGCGGCTCAGAAATGGACCCCCGCTTTCGCGGGGGCGACGAATTCTAAAGCAAAATCAAATTATTCCGTCATTCCCGCGAAAGCGGGAATCCATACGGTCTCAAAGCACCACCTTCGTCCACTTCGATTTCTTCGCACGCTCGAAAGCGGGCATCCCTGAGCTTCAGCCCCGATGAATGGAGCGCATGGCTCTGGGTCCCCGCTTTCGCGGCGACGGCGGGAAAGATACTGGAATCTCAGTGTTTTTTGAGATGTGTGCGTACCCTAGCGCTTTCGCGGGGCGACGAATTCTAAAGCTAAATCAAATTGTTCCGTCATTCCCGCGAAAGCGGGAATCCACGCGATGTCAAAGCGCCACCGTCGTCGACTTCGATTTCTTCACACGCTCTCTCACGGGCGAAGCGAAAATTGCGAGACATGGGGACCTTTTCCTTGCCAATCGCGGCGGCCACCCCTAAACCCACGCCCATGTCGGAAACGGACCTTATACCGCTGGTAGAAGCGCTCGCCCGGTCGCGGGTGCTGTGCGTCGGCGATGTGATGCTCAATCACTACGTCTATGGCCGGGTCGAGCGCGTCTCGCCCGAAGCGCCGATCCCGGTGCTGCGCGTCGAGCGCGAGGTAAGGAAGCTGGGCGGCGCCGGCAATGTGCTGAGCAATCTGCACGCGCTCGGGACGCAGGCCTGCTTCATCTCGGTCACCGGCAACGACAGTGCCGGCCGCGACGTCGGCAAGCTCGTCGCGGGGCTTGCGGGAATCGAGGCGCATGTGTTCGGCGAGCGCGGCCGGACGACCACGATCAAGACCCGCTACATCGCCGACACGCAGCAGATGCTGCGCGCCGACCGCGAGCAGGCGGCGGCGCTCACCGACGCCCAGCGCGAGGATGTGCGGCGCATGGTCGAGCAGGTGCTGCCGCATTACCAGGTTACCGTGCTCTCCGACTATGCCAAGGGCGTGCTCGCCCAGGGCGTCGCCGGCGCGATCATTGCCGCCGCGACACGGGCGGGACATCCGATCGTCGTCGATCCCAAGGGCACGGATTACAGCGTCTATCGCGGCGCCAGCATCATCAAGCCCAACCGGCGCGAACTCGGTGAAGCGACGAAACGGCCCGTCGACAGCGAAAGCGATGCGGTGGCGGCGGCGCGCGCGCTCATCGACGCGCATGGCTTCGGCGCCGTGCTGGTGTCGCTGAGCCAGGAAGGCATGCTGGTGGTCGAACAATCCGGAGCGACGGCGCGACTCGGCGCCGAGGCGCGCGAGGTGTTCGACGTGTCGGGCGCGGGCGATACGGTGATTGCCGTGGTCGCGGCGGCGCTTGCCGCCGGCGCGCCGGTGCTCGACGCGGCACGGCTCGCCAATGTCGCGGCCGGCATCGTCGTCGGCAAGGTCGGCACCGCAATGGTGCATGCGACCGAGCTGATCGAGCGCCTCGTCGATCGCGAAGCGGTCGCGACGCGCAAGGTGCTGCCGCTCGCCCTCGCCGCCGACCACGTCGCGCGCTGGCGGCGCAAGGGCCTGCGCATCGGCTTCACCAATGGCTGCTTCGACCTGCTGCATCCCGGCCATGTCTCGCTGCTGGCGCAGGCGCGCGCGGCATGCGACCGGCTGGTGGTCGGGCTCAACAGCGATGCTTCGGTGATGCGGCTCAAAGGACCGGGGCGGCCGGTGCAGAACGAGCAGGCGCGCAGCGCCGTGCTGGCCTCGCTCGCCTCAATCGACCTCGTCGTGCTCTTCGACGAGGACACGCCGCTCAACCTCATCGCCGAGCTGAAGCCCGATCTGCTGGTGAAGGGCGCCGATTACCGTCACGACCAGGTGATCGGCGCCGACCTCGTCGAAGCCTATGGCGGCCGCGTCATGCTGGCGGAGCTGGTCCCGGGCTTCAGCACGACGGCCACGATCGCGAAGTTGGCGCGATAAAAGCCATCAGCCGTCAGCTCTCAGCCGTCAGCGCGGTGAGATGAAAAATCTGATAGCTGACGGCTGACGGCTGACAGCTAGAATACCTCCGGATCATCGATGCCGGGATCCGTGAGGCGGCGCAGCCGGCCGGCGGCGAGGGCGGCGAAGCGCAGCAGCACGGCGCGGCGGCGGGACGCCGCCAGCATTGCGGGCCGAGCCTCGCGCAGCACGGCGGCACCGAACGCATCTGCCACGATGAGGCCGCAATCTTCGGGAATAAGCTCCTGCGGAAACGCGCCCGGCACGGCGAAGTAGAGGCGATCGCAGAAATCGCGGTACTGCGGCCATTTGCGGTCGCTCTTGAAATCCGCTACCGAGGATTTGATCTCGACGATGACGAGCTCGCCGTCCCGCCCCAGCGCCAGCACATCCGCCCGCCGCCCATTGGCGAGCGCGACTTCCGCGAGCGTGGCGAAACCGCGATGAGCGAGCGCGCGACACACGCCGCGGCACAACTCCTTGGGAAATTCGCGAGCATCAGACATGGTCGAATGGATCGAGTGTAAGGAGATTCCGGCATGAGCGACAAGCAGCGCGGCACGGCCCGCTTCAACAGGAGGGCGTGCGCGTCATGATCGGCAAGGGAATACGCGGCTCGCTCAACGATTCCTGGCGGATCTCCAAACACTACTGGGCCTCCGAAGAGCGCTGGGTGGCGTGGGGGCTCCTCGCCGTGGTGGTCGGGTTGAACCTCGGCCAAGTCGGTCTCAGCGTGCTGTTCAACTACTGGCGGAACGCCTTCTACAACGCCATCCAGAACTACGACGAATCCGCCTTCTTCCGCCAGCTGGGCATCTTCTCCGGGCTGGCGGTGCTGTGGGTCCTGGTTGGCGTCTACCAGGCCTATTTGCAGCAAATGCTGCAGATCCGCTGGCGCCGCTGGCTCACCCACCGCTATCTCGGCCGCTGGCTCGACCACCGCGCCTACTACAAGATGCAGCTCACCCACAATCCGACGGACAACCCCGATCAGCGCATCGCCGAGGATCTGAACCTTTTCACCAACTCGACGCTCAACCTCTCGCTGAATCTGCTCAGCAGCGTGGTGACGCTGTTCTCTTTCATCTTCATCCTGTGGTCGCTGTCGGGGCCGCTGACGATTCCGCTCGGCTCGGGCACAAGCGTCACCATTCCCGCCTTCATGGTTTGGCTGGCGCTGATCTATGCCGTGATCGGCACCATCATCACCGTGAAGCTCGGCCGACCGCTGGTGGGACTCAACTTCAACCAGCAGCGGCTCGAAGCCGATTTCCGCTACAGCCTGGTGCGATTGCGCGAAAACACCGAGAGCGTCGCCTTCTATCGCGGCGAGCCGCGAGAGACCGACATCTTTCGTGGCCGCTTCAGCCATGTCTTCGACAATTTCTGGGCGATCATGAAACGGCAGAAGCTGCTCGGCTGGTTCGTTTTCGGCTATGGCCAGGCTTCGGTGATCTTTCCCTACATCGTGCAGGCGCCGCGCTATTTCGCCAAGCAGATCGCCCTGGGCGCCGTGCAGCAGACGGCCGACGCTTTCGGTCAAGTCCAAGGCGCGCTGTCTTTCATCGTCTCTTCCTACACCGACATCGCCACCTGGCAATCGGTGGTTCAGCGACTCGCCAGCTTCGAGGGGACTCTGGCTGACATCGCCACGCGCGCCGAAGAGCCGAGCGATCTCGCCATCACGCATCAAGGCAAGGGACTCTCGGTCGACGGGCTCGCGATCGACCTGCCCGACGGCAGGCCGCTGGTCTCCGGCGTCGCCTTCGACGCGCAGCCCGGCCGGGGGCTGCTGCTGGTGGGACCGACCGGCGTCGGCAAGAGCACCGTGCTCCGCGCCATCGCCGGCATATGGCCCTTCTCCCGCGGCCTGGTGCGCTTCGGTACGGGACGCGTCTTCTTCATCCCGCAGAAGCCCTACATCCCGCTCGGCAGCTTGCGGCAGGCCTTGGCCTATCCCGATGACGGCGCCGATTTGCCGCGCGAGACGCTCGAGGCGGTTTTGCGCAAGGTCGGGCTCGGGGCGCTGGCACCCGAGCTCGATAGGGTCGACCAATGGTCGCGGCGGCTGTCCGGCGGCGAGCAGCAGCGGCTCGCCTTCGCGCGCGTCTTTCTGGCGGAGCCGGCGGTCGTGGTCCTCGATGAAGCGACGTCAGCGCTCGACGAAGCGATGGAGACCCATCTCTATCGCCTGCTGCGCGACGCGCCCTGGCATCCGACGATCGTCAGCGTCGGTCACCGCAGCACGCTCAGAGCTTTCCATGACGACGTGCTCGACCTCACCTCGAGCGCGCTCTCGCCAGCGGCGGCCCAGGTGGCGGGGTAGCCGGCGCGCTAGGGCGCCGGCTGCCGCACATGGATGACGGCGTAGCGGTCGGCATAAACGCGGCGCCAGCCGGGCAGATGGTCGAGGACCTCGACGGCGTGATCCTGCGGCTGAAGCAGGGTCCAGGTGATACCGTATTGGTCGAGGAGGCCGGTCAAAACGCTTTCCTTTCCGTCCGCGGCATCGAGGTAGCGTTTCAGGAAAGCGTCGCCATACATCTCGATGCGACCATCGATGAAGGTCGGAACCCCGCTGAAGACGAGGTAGCCGCCGAAGCTCTCGTTGTTGAAGACCGGCCCCGACAGGCGCATTTGCTCGGCGGCGGCGAGCGCTCTTCCCGGTGTTTGCGGACCATCGGCGCGCTGTAGCGGCCAGAGCAGCGTCGCGCCGCTGATCGCCATGGTGACGGCCAGCGCGATGACAATTCCGCTGCTGCCGGCTGGCTTCGCCGCCGCGAGAAACCATCGGCCAAGCGACGAGGGCGGCGCGGCGCGGATGCGCGCCGCGAGCTGCGGTCCCACCGATTGCGCGATGGCGAGCGGCGCCACGAGGGCAACGAAATCGGCGTGACGCACATGCGAAAGCGCCATGTGAAACAGCCCCAGCAGCAACAAAAGGCGCGTCAGCGGCAGTCTAAGGCCGAGCGCCAGGCCGACACCGAGCATGCCGAGAAGCCATAGCTCCAGCGGGTCGAAGCGCTGAAAATTCGGACTCATCCATTCGCTGAAGCTTTGCTGCAGCACCGGCATGGCCGCGATGCGGAACGGCAGCAGCAGGCCATCGACACCGTTCGGCGTGCAAAGCGCCGCGCCGACGGCCAGCAGGATGAAGCGGCCCCATTGCCAAGACGCAACGCGGCGTTCGCTCCAGGAGGCTGCCGCCAGGACGGCCTCCGCGCCGAAAAAGCCGGCGAGCGCCAGGCCGAACATGAAACCGCCATGGAGATTGGCCCACAGCGTCATCACCGGCAGAAGCCAAAGCGGCGGAGCGCGGCTGTGGTCCCGAGCGGAGATCAGGCCCGCGGACCAGACCACGAGGAGGGGAAAAGCGAGTACATGTGCCCGCGCGACGAGGTGGGGCAGCAGCAATGCACAGCTCGCTCCCACGACAATGAGTGCCGAGAAAGGCTCGAAATGCGCAAGCAGCCGGCGCGTAAGGAGCGCCAATGCGCCGGCGAAGCAAAGCGCCGCCAGAAGCGCCACGGCGGGCCAGCCGAAGCGATCATAGACGAAGGCCAGGAGAAGCTCGGACAGCCACTCATGCGCAACCCAGGTCGCGCCGGCCATCGAATGGGAGAAAGGATCGTGCAGCGGCAGAGCGTGATGCGCGATGATCCATCGCCCGGCGGCGATGTGCAGGTAGGTGTCGGGGTCGTCGAGAACGGACAGACGGTCCTGGAGCGCCCTCAGCAAGGCGAGCACGGCGACGATCGATGGCAGGGAGACCAGAGGACGCTGCCGGACAGCGCGACCGGACGGCGTGGTCACTATCGCTTCGGTTTGCGCAGCCATGCTCGACTTCGCGACGACACTCCAGCTTTGGCGACGGGCATTGTCCGTCCCACTTCTTTACGGCTCATTAAGTGTCGGAGGCCGTCATCTCGGAGGACACGGGCGATCTCGGCGTCTCGATCACGCCTTGCCGCGAGAGCGCGACACTCTCGGCGACCGATCCCCGCCTTCACTGAAATGAAGAAATACTTTGATTTGTTTTAATTTGTCCCGCGAGGGCGGGGCCACAAATCAAATTCGCGTTGTTCTCGTCATAGGCTCGCGATTGCTCCGCGCCAGCGGCGGCCGGTAAGAGAGAGAGCTCCTCCCGGCCGCCGGCCAGCGGGAAATGCGTCAGCCAGCGGTGGTGAGCTTGCCGGCGACAGTGTTGAACACGGTGGACAACTTGGTGCCGACCAGCGTGATCGCGGCGATGATGACCACCGAAATGAGGGCCGCGATCAGGCCGTATTCGATCGCCGTCGCGCCGCTCTCGTCACGCATCAGGTTCGAGATTTTTGAAAGCATGTTTCTACTCCTCCAAAGGCCGCGCGAACGTTCGTCGGCCGTGCTTAACTCCTACCATCGCGCCACGCGGTTGCTAAGCAAGATCGCTTAGACTTCATCTTAAACATTGACTGAAATCGGCGTTTCGAGGCGATCAGGCAGATGCCGGCACGAGCATCAGCCGGCGGTGGTCAGCTTCCCGGCGACGGTGTTGAACACGTTCGACAGGTTGGTGCCGACCAGACTGATCGCGGCGATGATGACCACCGAGATGAGGGCCGCGATCAAGCCGTACTCGATCGCGGTTGCGCCGCCTTCGTGGCGGATGAGTTTCGAGAACTTTGCAAGCATGCTTAACACTCCTTTAAAGACCGCGCGAACGTTCGTGGCGGTTGGCCAACTACTACCATTGTGGCGCGATTATGCTAAGCAGCATCGCGTAAACTTCAGCTTAAACATGCCATGAACTCGGCGTTTCTGCGCAACATCTAGAGTGCGCCGACGATCGGCCCGAAGAAATTGCTCGAGATGGTTTGGCCGATCGCCAGGCAACCGCCCACGATGATGATCGAGATGAGACCCGCGATCAGCGCATATTCGATCGCGGTCGCTCCGTAGCGGTCGGCAGGCAGGCATGACATCAGGCGCAGCATGGACGCACCTCCGCAATCTCAGGATCGGCACGATTCTAGAGGCGCCGCGGCGCGACGCCATGTTTATTATCGAGAAGAAGCGGCGTGTTTGCCGATGATTTGGTTAAAATTCTCGATGCTTCACAGCCAGATTGCCGGATGGGCTGGAAGCGTCACGAGCGCAATTAGCGAGATCGAAATCATCTTTGATTTACCATGCTTGATGGGTGACGGGTGATCGCCCTCCGGCGGAGCATGCTTGCGGCATGAGACAGCAAGAACGTTTGCGGTCACTGGATTCATTGCGCGGGATCGGCGCGCTGGCCGTGATGATCTGGCACGCCACGTGGGTTGCCTTCGGCGGCGCCAATGGGCCCGGCATCCTGTTGATTCCACGCCGCGGCTATCTCGCCGTCGATCTTTTCTTCATGCTGAGCGGCTTCGTCCTTGCGCACGTCTACAGCGCCGACTTTGCAAACCGGCCGAGCCGCCGGCGCTATGCCGCATTTATTTGGGCGCGACTGGCGCGGATTTACCCCTTGCATCTCCTGTCGATCCTCTTGCTGCTGCGGCTTTACGGACAGACGAGCCTGTACTCCGGGCACGCGCTCGCGCTCAATCTTCTCCTGCTGCAAGGACCGTGGCTTCCGCAGGTGACATGGAACTACCCGTCATGGTCCATCAGCGCCGAATGGCATGCCTATCTTCTGTTCCCGGTGTTTTGCGCCGGCCTGTGGCGCCTCCCTGCCAAAGCCGCCGCGGCCGTGGCGATCGCCTGTGCCTTGGCGCTGGTGCTGACCTGCGCTGAGAGCGAGTGGGGACTGGCAAACGTGACCAACGGACCGCTGTCGTTGGCGCGCGCGCTCCCCGAGTTCATAACCGGCATGCTGACGTATAGAGCGTACCGGACCGGATGGTGCCGCGCTCTTTGGCAGTCGGACCTGTTTCTCGCGTCCATCGCCGTCGCGATCCTGGCGCTGTCATGCGCATGGCCGACCGACCTCGCGATCATCCTGC
>Ga0335076_10002433_pt1 | contig 18504 bp, 12 predicted proteins | sample Lox_Sample_25_FD_206717 | JGI IMG/M metagenome (GOLD analysis project Ga0335076, IMG submission 206717) | Soil microbial communities from Loxahatchee National Wildlife Refuge, Florida, United States - Lox_Sample_2.5 | ecosystem: Environmental > Terrestrial > Soil > Wetlands | place: USA... | reverse complement strand
CGAACAGACGCCTCCTGGACCGCGTCCTGGGCCTCGGCCGAGTCGGCCAGCATGTAGCCCGAGAGGCGGTAGGCCATGGCCAATTCACCCTCCAGGGCCGTCACGAACACGGGATCGAAAGTCGCCTGTCTGGATGTCGCCGGCCGGAGGGGTGACCGGACGACCTCGTTGCCGAGTATGGCGTCGTCTGCGAACATGCCTGACTCTTGGGCGGGCCCGTCTGGGCCGATCACCCTTGAGACTTCCGAGTCGGCCGAGGGGTTCATTCGGGATCATCCGAGCCCGCGACGCGCAACCCGTCCCGCGCGCCGGAGGCGGGCCCGACGATGGCGTCGAGGCTCAGCTGACTCCAGGTCTCCATAGCGTCGTAGACCGCCCGCACCGCCTCAATCGCCTCGAACGAGCCGCTGAGCTTGTGGGTCTCGCGGACGTCGACGACCCGTCCGGCGGCGTCGGCCAGGTAGACGACCCCGAGATGATGACGCCCGACCTCGACCGTGTCGTCGTTCAGAAGGCCCAGGTATTCGAACTCGGGCACGAAGGCGGCGTCCATCTCCTCGAGCCACTCCCTCCTCAGGCCGGCCAGGATGCTTGCGTCGCCCGGGTTCATGTGGCCACCGACGCCGATCGTGTAGTGGTCGTGCAGCCGGGCGTCCCCGCCGGCCCGGGTGCGTTTCATCAGGAAGACACGGTCGCCGTCGCGCAGGACCAGGTAGGGAATGATCTGCTTGAGCGATATGTCTATCTCGGCCGCGGGTCTCGGGACGAAGCTGCCGGCCGTCTCGGCCCGAGCCAGGATCGCCTCGACCCCGTCCCTCTTCACGCCCAGCCAGGGCTCGACCCCGCCGAATAGGACGTCTCGGAGTACCGCGTAGACGAGCTCCGGGCCGCTGCCGCTCACCGTCGTTCGGTCTCGGTGAGCCGCCGCCGGGCCGACTCGAAGCGGGTCAGCAAGCGTTCGGCGTCCGGGCCGCCGTCGCGTTCGAGGTCCGCCAGCCAGGCGTCGATGGCTGCCCGGACGTCGCGCAGCCGGCCGGCCAACGCGGTCGCATTGGTCGCGGCGATGCCGACGCCCATGGCCGGCTCGCCCCGGGCAAGCCGCGTCATGCCTGCCCAGCCGGTCGCCGCCAGTACCTCGGCCGCTCGCCAGTCCTCGTGCTCGGCCTCCCCCGGACCCCCGGCTACTGCCTCGACCAGAGCCACCGAGACGACCAGGGGCATATGGCTGATGGCCGCCACCGCGGAGTCGTGGGCCGCGGCGCGCATCGGGATCTGGAGGCCGCCGCAGGCGTCGATCAGCTCGCCGATCCGCTCGCCGTCGCAGAGCCTGGCGTACTGGCCGGGGACGGTGACCCAGGGGCGCCCGACGAAGAGATCGGGCACGGCCGCCGCGTAGCCGTTGAGCTCGCGACCGGCCATAGGGTGGCCGCCGATGAAGGCCAGCTTGCGCTCGTCGGCCCTGGCCACGATGCGGGCCTTGGCGCTGGCGACGTCCGTAACGACGGCTTCTTCGGACAGGGCCCCGCGCAGGGCGCCGCCGATCTCATCGATCAGGTCCAGGCAGACCAGCGGCGGGGCCGCGAGGACCACGACGTCTGCATCCTGAAGTGCCGCTCCCAGCGTCGGAGCGGCCACGTCGACCACCCCGTCGCCCAGGGCCCGCTCTATCGGGCCGGCGCTCCGGCTCCAGGCCGTGATCGTCCAGGCCCGGCGATCGCAGCGATCGCGCAGGGCCAGGGCTATGGAGCCACCGATCAAACCGAAACCGAGCAGAGAGATTCGCACCCGGCAATTATGGCCAACAGTGCGGGCTGCCGATGAAGGTTGCCGCCAGCTGTCCATCCGGCCAACCAGGCGGTCCGGCCCGTTCGGGCACCTGAAACAGGGCTGACCACGCACGAACGGATTAGTGCGCACGGGCTCATAGTCCGGCTAGAATTCGTGCCAGTTAGTGACAGGCCGCGTTTCCGCGCGAACTGCGACGTCCTGCGTCAAGGGGGCGACCCGAAAGATGACCGAATCGTACGGTGAGGCCCGGCCAATCCGAGTCCTGCTGGTCGATGACCACCAGCTGCTGACCGGCGCCCTGTCGCAGATGCTCGGTCGCGAAGCGGACATCATCGTGGCCGGTGTCGCCGGCAGCGTCGCCGAAGCCAAGGCCATGGCCCGCGAACGCCTCGACGTGGTTCTCATGGACTACCGCCTGCCCGACGGCACGGGCGCCGAGGCGACTCGCGCCATCAAGGCCCGCTGGCCGGCGGCGCGAGTCGTCATGCTGACCGCCCTTACCGACGACGAGACCGTTCTCGAGTCGATCCAGGCCGGAGCCGACGGCTATCTGACCAAGGACCGGGCCATCGACGAGGTCGTGAGCGCGGTCAGGGCCGCTTACGCCGGCGAGACCCTGCTGCCACGTTCCGTTATTGTCGGCATCGCCCAGCGCGTCGCCGCCGCCCGTGAACGCGGCACCGAGCGCCGCCAGATCGAGCCGCTCACCCCCCGCGAGCTGGAGGTCCTCAAAGCCCTGACCGAAGGTCTGGCCACGCCCGAGATCTGCGAGCGGCTATACATCGCCCCGAACACTCTCCGGACCCACGTCCAGAACATCATGGGCAAGCTCCGGGTCCACTCCAAGCTCGAAGCCGTGGCCTTCGCCCTCCGCCACCGTCTGGTCGAGCCGCCAAAGTCGGACGACAACTTGTTCTAGCCGGGCCAGCCAGCCCGAACCGACGCCGCCCGCTCCAACCGGCCCGAGCCTTCAGGCGACGCCCGATTTTCGCCGCTGACCAGTCCGCCGTTCGCCGCCGCGCCGCTCTTCGCCGGTTGGTGATTCACCCTTCACGTTCTCACGGCGCGCGATCTGACGGCGATTGTAGGTCCGCCTGTCGTCCTGGAGCGACGCCCCGCACCTCGGACAGCGACGCTCGTCCGCAAATAGCTGGGCTGCCGGCGCGGTGGCCCAAAGCGTTCGACCGCATTTGAAGCACGCAAGTCGTGGCATGAGCAGATGCTAAGCCATTCCGCGGCCCGCGCAATCCATCGCCGCCCGCGATTTGAAGCCCTCCCGAGGAGGAGTATTCGAATACGTTTCTTTGACGATGACGCGATCGAGCAGCGCGACGATCATTAATTCGTTCGCCGGCAACGGCGATGCGGAGGCCACTTGGGCAAGTGGCCGGCCGCGGCGGGTCGCTTCGCTCCCCCCGGGGCGACCCGCTATGACCGCAGCAATGCGTACTTCCCCGCCGATCGCACACTCCTCCTCCGCGATCGGCTGCCCAGAATCAGCGGGGAATCGAAGGAGCCGCGCCCTGCGACGCGGCTCCTTGCGCGAGCGCGTTCAGACCTCGACGGCCTCGAGCGCGTGCTTGACCTCCTCGGCCGGATACTCGTAGTCCTCCAGCTCGCCGGCGAGATAACGCTGGTAAGAGCTGAGGTCGAAGTAGCCGTGGCCTGAGAGATTGAAGAGGATGACCTTCTTCTGGCCCGTCTTCCTGGCTTCCAGCGCCTCGTCGATCGCGGCGCGGATGGCGTGGGTCGACTCCGGGGCGGGGATGAGGCCCTCCGTCCGGGCGAACTGGACGCCGGCCTCGAAGCAGGGCCGCTGATGGACGCTGCGAGCCTCGATGAAGCCCTCGTGCTTGAGCAGGCTGACCTGCGGCGACATGCCGTGATAGCGCAGCCCGCCGGCGTGGATCGGCTCCGGAATGAAGTCGTGGCCGAGGGTATACATCTTGACCATCGGCGCCATCTTGGCCGTGTCGCCGTAGTCGTAGGCGTAGCGGCCGCGGGTCATGCTCGGGGCGGCCTCCGGCTCGACGGCGATGACGCGGTACTTGCGGCCGCCCCGGAAGGTCAGCCCCAACCACGGGAACGTCAGGCCGGCGAAGTTCGACCCGCCGCCGGCGCAGGCGATGATGACGTCCGGCTCCTCGCCGGCCATCTCCATCTGCTTGATCGACTCGAGGCCGATCACGGACTGGTGGAGCATGACGTGGTTGAGCACGGAACCAAGAGAGTAGTGCGTGTCATCGCGCATGACCGTGTCTTCCACAGCCTCGCTGATGGCGATGCCGAGCGATCCGGTGCTGTTGGGATGCTCGGCCAGGATGGCCCGTCCCGCGTTGGTGTCCGGGCTCGGGCTGGGGCTGACGCTGGCGCCATAGGCCTCCATCATCAGCCGCCGGTACGGCTTCTGATCGTAGCTGGCCCGGACCATGTAGACCTTGACCTCGAGGCCGAACATCGCCCCGGCGTAGGCCAGGGCGCTGCCCCACTGGCCCGCGCCGGTCTCGGTGGCGATGCGCTTGATGCCCTCCTGCTTGTTGTAGAAGGCCTGCGGGATCGCCGTGTTCGGCTTGTGGCTGCCGGGCGGGCTGACGCTCTCGTTCTTGTAGTAGATGTGAGCCGGCGTGTCGAGCGCCTTCTCGAGACGCAGCGCCCGGACCAGAGGGCTGGGCCGGTACTGCTTGTAGAGATCGCGCACGGGTTCGGGAATCTCGATCTCGCGCTCGGTCGAGACCTCCTGCATGATCAGCGCCATCGGGAAGAGCGGCGCCAGGTCGTCCGGGCCGAGGGGCTGATGGGTGACGGGGTGAAGGGGCGGCGACTGCGGAACCGGCAGATCGGCCGAGATGTTGTACCAGGCCTTGGGAATCTGTTCCTCGCCCAGCGTGAAACGGGTGCGATCGACCATCCGACTCCTCCCGCCGGCAGACCGGCGAACTGGCTGATAGGGTGCCCGAGGTCGCCCCAACAACGACTGTGGCTCTCCAAAGCGTAGCGGCTAGCGAGAGCCCCGCGCAAGAAGGGCCGGCAGGCGACTCGGCCGGCCCTTCGCGGTCCGGGGCCGAGGCTACGGTCCGGCCAGCTCGGCCTCGGCAAGGGCCTCATAGCGTGTCGGGCCACGGCCCAGGATGCTCTTGTAGAGCACGATCCGGTCCGCGGTCCAGGTCAGCCGGACGTCCCGGGCGAGCTCGGTCAGGGTCAGGGCCCGCTCCTCGGAGCCGGGCACTCCGTCGGTCCTGGCCAACGTCAGGTGGGCCGTGAAAGGACGGCCCTCGGGGGCCCAGCCGAGGGGTGCCAGACCCGCGTTGAGGCGCCCGACCAACTCCTCGAGCGAGCCCGCTCCTTCGGCGATGCCGATCCAGAGGACCCGCGGCCGGGCGGAGCTGGGAAACGCGCCGCCGCCCGAGAGGACGATCCGGAACGGCGCCACTCCCGCTGCCGCGGCGCGGATCGCCTCCCGGAGGACCGGCTGGCGGTCGTCCGGTGTGGCGCCAAGGAACCGCAGGGTGACGTGCAGGCCGTCGACGTGGACCCAGCGCGGCTGTCCGTAGGCGCGGGCCTCTATCGGAGCGCCGGCAACGGCCGACATCAGCTCGCCGACGGCGGTCCTGACCTCATCGACCACGGGCACGGCGATGAAGAGCCTGCTGGTCCCGGGCGGGTCGTCGGGTGGACGCAGGAACGGGCGCCGGCCTCGCTCGGGCTGGCCCCGGCCGGGAATGCCCCGGCCCGGGACGCCCCGGTCCACCCCACCCCGGCCCCTGCCCTCCCAGGTCATTCCAGTCCCCCGTCAGTCGTTGTAGAGCCGCTCCTCGATCAGCTTCTCCTGGACGGTCCGGCCGTTCGGATCGAAGCACGAGTACTCGAAGTGCTTTTCGTACTCCAGGTCGACGTTGTCCTGGCCGCCTCGGTTCTTCTCGACCGTGACGATGACCCAGTCGCGGAACCGCTGAGCCTGATACGGGTTGAACTCGATGTTGACCTTGGCGACGACCTGGTACTTCTCGTTGATGATCAGGATGATGTCGGCCTCGTAGTTGATCGCCGACGAGCCGCGCAGGTGGTGGTTCCGGAGTCGCTGGGCCTTCAGACCCTCCTTGTCGGCGGCCACGATCGAGATCATCGGCACGTGCTCCGACAGGGCGATGTCCTTGAGTCCGTTGACGATGAAGGTGACCTTCTCGGACTCGGTGTTCGGCTCCGGGAACATCGGAACCTTCTGCATGTAGTCGACGACGACGAGCAGCCGGCGATCACCCGACAGGATCCGGTGCTGCTGGACCAGCTGGCGGATGTTGGGGATGGTGCTGGCCGTCTGCGAGCCGCGCATCAAGAAGAGGTTCTGGCCGTAGCGGGCGATCCGATCCAGGCTGGGCCGGAGCTTCTGGTTGGCGGTCAGCCCGGCGCCGCCGGTCCCCTCGGCCATCCACGAGGCCATGATTTCCTTGCGGACGTCCTGGATCTTGATCGCCCCGGTCTTCTGGGGCAGATGAGCCAGCGCCGATTCGAGGGCCACCAGCCTGTTGAGCAGGTACTGCTCTTCGTGCTCGAAGCAGATGTAGAGGACGTTCGCCTGGCCACTGGAAGCGACGTTGCGGGCCATCTGGAGGGCCATCGTCGTCTTGCCGGTGCCCTGGGCGCCGCCTATCAGCAGCAGCTCACCGGGCCGCAGACCGCCGCCGATGGTCTTGTCGAGGAGCCCGAAGCCGAGCGGGACGGGCTGGTATTCGGCGAACCGGCCGCTGGTCAGGTTGTCGTTGAGATCGACCAGGACGTCCAGGGCCGAACGCGGGACCATGCTGCCGTTCTCGGTGTCGAGCCGCCAGGTCAGCTGCGGCGGGCCGGCCTGCGGATCCGAAGGCTTATCGGTTGTTGTCACAGCTGCCTCCCGCCAGATCGAGTCGGAGAGCCACGCTCGGCCATCGTATCAGCGCCCCGTCACTCGGGCACCCACCCAGACCGCACACGTTCGCTCCCCCTTTCTCCTATCGCGCGGCGACGGGCTCGCTGTTCCCGTCTCAGCGCTGCCTGGCCCGATTCACACGTTCTCCAGCTCGGCGACCTCGTCCCAGTAGCGGGCGATCGTCCGGATGCCGGTCTCGAAGTTGGACATCCACATCCACTCGTTGGGGGCGTGGAACTGCCCGTCGGCGGGCGCGAAGCCGAGCAGCACGGTGGTGAGCCCGAGGATCGACTCGAAGCTCGCGCAGACCGGCACCGAGCCGCCCTCGCGGATGTACAGCGGGGCAGCCCCGAACGTGGCCTCGATCGCTCTGGCGGCGGCCTGCGTCGCCGGCGTGTCGATCGGGGTGAGACTCGGATTGCCGTCACCGAGGCGCTGGATCGAATACTTGACCGTCTTCGGGGCCACCCTGGCGATGTGCGCGGCGACCAGCCCGAAGATCTTCTCGGCATCCTGGTTGGCCACGATCCGGCAGCTGATCTTGGCGTGGGCATGGGCCGGGATGATCGTCTTGGGCCCTTCGCCTTCGAAGCCGCCCCAGATGCCGTTGACGTCGAGGGTGGGGCGGGCCCCCAGCCGCTCCAGCGTCGTGAAGCCCGGCTCGCCGTGGAGCGTCGGGACGCCGATCGAGTCGAGGTAGGCCTTCTCGTCGAATGGCAGGCGCTCGAAGGCGGCCTTGTCCACGGGTGTCAGCGGGACCACATCGTCGTAGAAGCCGGGTACGCTGACCCGCCCGTCGGGACCCTTCAGGGCGGCGACGATCTGGCAGAGGGCATTGATGGGGTTGTCGACGGCGCCGCCATAGACGCCGGAGTGCAGGTCGATCGGGCTACCGACGACGTCGAGCTGGAAATACACGATGCCGCGTAGCCCGACGGTGATAGCCGGCAGATTGCCCTCGAAGAAGCTCGTATCCGAGATGACCGCGAAGTCGGCGCTCAGGCGCTGACGATTTGCTGCCAGCCAGGCGTCGAGGTGAACCGAGCTCGCCTCCTCCTCACCCTCGATCACGAACCTGACGTTGATCGGCAGCTTGCCTCTGGTTCGCATCAAGGCTTCGACGGCGCGGGCATACATGCTGACGTGGCACTTGCAGTCCGAGGCGCCGCGGGCCAGCATCTTGCCTTCCTTGACGACGGGCACGAACGGCGGGGACTCCCAGAGATCCAGCGGGTCGGCCGGCTGGACGTCGTAGTGACAGTAGACAAGCATCGTCGGCCTGCCGGCGGCATGCAGCCAGTCGGCGTAGACCACCGGGTGGCCGCCCGTCTCGGAAACCTCGACGTGCTCCATGCCCCCGGACCGAAGATCCTCGGCGACGAATTCGGCCGCGGCCCGGCAGTCGGAGGCATGCTCCGGGACTCCCGATATGCTCGGGATCCGCAACAGGGCCTTGTAGGACTCCAGCCGCGCATCGCGGTTCTCGTCGAGAAACCGTTCGAGCGCCATGTCCGAGGCTGCGCCCGAGACTCCGTCGGCCATCTTGATCTCCGTATCGGGGCTTGGAGATTCGATTGTATCGATAGCGCCGGGAGACGGGCACGGCGGCTTGTTGCGCCAGCATGTCAAAAGCTTGCCGACGGCAACCCTTCGGGCTGCACCGATCGGTCCCGGCGGAGGACCGATCGGTCCGGGCGGCCTTTCGGGACAGAACTTATCGGCCGACCGGCCGATAACCAATGTGGACGCTCCGTCGACCCGTGCCACCTCGGAGGCCCCTGCGTACCCAAGCCACATCTCGGAGGACCGATCCCGTGCGGTTGCTGCGTTCCGACCCGATCCAGGATGCGCCGGAGACGGGGCCGGAGATCAGGTCGATCCCGGTACGCCCCGTCGGCGCCCCAGACGCCCCGTCGAGCGGAGACGACCCCACCGCGAACCGGTCCGCCTCACAGTCGCGACTGGCGCGGGCCCTGGGCGATCACCTCGACCTGGCGGTCTCGACCATCGCCGTGGCCGGGGTCGTCGCCGCCGGCCTGGCGTTGACGGCGGCCGCCGCGACGCTCGGCCTGGTCGTGGTCGGAGCCGGCGTCGGTGCCGGCTTCGCCTCGGCCGCGCTGCTGGTGCGTGCCAGGCTGTCCTTCAGACGGCCGCTGGACAGACTCGCCGAGGTCACCCGGACGCTCGCGACCAGCGACACCGTCGCCTTCGCCGACACCCTCCGGGCCATGGCCCAGGGCGATCTGACCCGCCATCTCGAGCTCCGCGCCGAGGCCATCGAGGTCTCGGGCGCGCCCGAGGTCGCGAGGGTCGTGGAGCAGCTCAACGCCGTCGTAGGACGTCTGGCGGAGAGCGCCCGGGAGTTCAACACCGTCACGGACGAACCCTGCCAGCGCCTCTGCTACGTCGGTCCGGACGGGTTCCTGCAGGGTCATCGGTGCGGTCAGGCTATGGGCGAGGCGCTGGGCGGCCGCGGCCAGGTCCTGGTCATGACGGCCCTCTTCGATCACAGCGGCCTGGAGCTCCGGCGCCACGGCTTTGAGAGCCATCTGCGCGACAACTTCCCCGGCGTCGAGCTCATCGACGCCATCGAGAACGACTACGACCCGAGCAAGACCTATGCCCTCACTCGGACGTTCCTCAAGCGTTACCCGCAGCTCGGCGGCATCTACAGCACCGAGGCCGTGGGCGTGGCCGGGGCCGCCAGGGCGGTAGCCGAGAGCGGCAGGTCGGGAAGGGTCAAGGTCATGTGCCACGACCTGGTCGACGAGACGATGCCCTTCGTGGTCGACGGCTCGATCACGGCGACGGTCGGCCAGGACCCCTACGCCCAGGGTCACGATTCGGCGATCCACCTCTTCAACCACCTTACCACGGGCTGGCTGCCGGCCAACCCGATCCTGCTCACGGAGATGGATCTCGTCACGCCTGAGAACTGGGCCCGGTTCTGGCAGCGTGGCAAGGGCGTCATCGAATCGCAGTCGATGGCCGAGCGACGCGCCCGGCCACTCAAGAAGGCTGACCGGCGGATCAAGATCGCCGTGCTGGGCATCGAGGACAACCCCTTCTGGAACGCGGTTCGGGCCGGTACCCTGGCCGCCCGGGCCGAGCTGAAGGACTTCAACGCCGAGGTCGACTGGATCGTCCCCGAGCCCGACAAGGCCTTTCACACCGCGGTTCGGGGCCCGGCCATCGAGGACCTGGCCGCCCGGGGATACGCGGCCATCGCGACGCCGGTCCAGGACGCCGGCCTCGTTCCGTTCATAAACCGGGTGGCGGCTCGCGGAGTGGCTGTCGCGACGTTCAACTCCGAGACATCGAGCCTGCGATCGCTGATGAGCGACCTGTCGGTCAGGGCGGAGCGCCTGCTGACCGTCAGCAGCGACATGGCCGCCTCGGCGGCCTCATCCCGGGAAGCCAACCGCGAGGTCGCCGGAACCATCGGCCAGATGGCCGAGGCGGTAGGCGACGAGGCCGCCAAGGTCAACACGGTCACCTCGAGGATCCAGGGATTGGCCGGCTCGATGGCTGAGATCGCGTCTAGCGCCCACGAGCAGGCCAAGGCCACCGAACGTCTCTCGAGCGCCACCGCCGAGATCGCGGCGGCGATCGGTTCGGCCTCGGCCAGCGCAAGCGCCGTGGCCGAGGCAACGACCCACTCCGCGATCACCGCGCAGCAGGGCACCGAGGCGATCCGCAACACTCTCGCCCAGATGGAATCGATCCAGGCAGCGGTGGACAGCTCAGCCGCGACGATCGCCGAGACGAACGAGCTTTCGGCCCGCATCGGCAACATCGTGGTCACGATCGACGAGATCGCCGATCAGACCAACCTCCTCGCTCTCAACGCCGCGATCGAGGCGGCCCGTGCCGGCGAGCAGGGCAAGGGCTTCGCCGTGGTCGCCGACGAGGTCCGCAAGCTGGCCGAGCGCTCCCAGTCGGCCACGCGCGAGATCGCCACGATCGTCGCCACGGTTCAGCAGAGCGCGGCCCGGGCCGCGGCGGCGATGGACGCCGCCACCAGGAAGGTCCAGCAGGGCGCGGGTCTGGCGCGCGACTCAGGCAAGGCGCTCGACGACCTCCTCGCGTCGGCGAAGGAGACCCAGCTGCAGACCGGGTCCCTCGTCGCCGCCCACGAGGCCGTCGGACGGGTCATGGGCGCGCTCGAGACCAGCATCGATAGCGTCTCGGCGGTCGTAGCGCGCAACATCGAGACGGCCCAGACTGCCTCGGCCAGCATCAGCGAGGCGCTCGCGATCGTGGAGAACGTCGCCGCGATCAGCGAGGAGAACGCCGCCTCGGCCGAAAGGATGGCCGCCTCGACTCAGGAGGTCTCCGCTCAGACCGAAGAGGTGAATGCCGCGGCGCTGTCACTGACCCAGTTCGCCCGCGAGCTCGAGGCGTCGACCGCCCGTTTCACCATCGGCTGAGGCCCCTCGAGGCAAAGGCTCGCTGAGCCGAGGTCGAACCGGCCGGGCCCGCGACCGCAGCAAAACGGGCGACCTCGCGGTCGCCCGTTGCGATTTCGATTTGCCGTCGCTCAGGACGGGCTGGGCGTCGGATTCGGAGTGGCCGATGGCGGCACGGGTGTCGGCGTCGCGGATCCGGCAGGCGCCTCCTGGGCCGCTCCCGGCGAGAACGTCCCGCCGTCGGAGGCCATCACGATGCCGTGGAGGTTTTCCTTGGGGGGCAGGTCGCCGAAGAGCTTCTCGAACTCGTCGGCCTCGACCGTCTCCTCGGCGATGAGCTTGTCGGCCAAAGCGAGGAGCTTGGCCTTGTATTCGGTCAGGACCTGGGTCGCCCGGGCGTAGCCGTGCTCGATGAAGGCCCGGACCTCCTCGTCGATCATCTTCGCGACGTCGTCGGAGTAGTTGCGCTGCTCGCCGATCTCGCGACCCAGGAAGATCATCTCATCGCGCTTGCCGAAAGCCAGGGGGCCGAGCTTGTCGCTCATGCCCCACTCGGTGACCATCCGGCGGGCCAGGTCGGTGGCCTTCTCGATGTCGTTGCTGGCGCCCGTGGTGGTGTCGCCGAAGATGAGCCGCTCGGCCGCGTTGCCGCCGAGGAGGCCGGCGATCTTGTCCTCGAACTCGGTCTTGGACTGCAGGTAGCGATCCTCCATGGGCAGGGCCATGGTGTAGCCCAGAGCCATGCCACGGCTGATGATGGTGACCTTGTTGACCGGGTCGCACTTGGGCAGGATCCGCTGGACGACGGCATGGCCGCCTTCGTGGATGGCGATGATCCGCTTCTCCGCGTCCGAGATCAGCCGGCTCTTGCGCTCGGGGCCGGCGACGATGCGCTCGAGGGCCTCGGTGAACTCGGGCATCCCGATGACCTTGCGGTTGCGCCGGGCGGCCAGGATGGCGGCCTCGTTGACCAGGTTGGCGATGTCGGCGCCCGAGAAGCCGGCCGACTGGCGGGCGAGGTTCTCCGGGTCGATGCTCTTGTCGAGCGGCTTGCCCTTGGTGTGGACCTTCAGGATGGCGACGCGGCCGCGCAGGTCGGGCCGATCCAGGATGACCTGGCGGTCGAACCGTCCGGGCCGCAGGAGCGCCGGGTCGAGGACGTCCGGCCGGTTGGTGGCGGCGACGACGATGACGTTGGTGTTGGTGTCGAAGCCGTCCATCTCGACCAGGATCTGGTTGAGGGTCTGCTCGCGCTCGTCGTGCGAACCGCCGAGACCCGCCCCGCGCTGGCGCCCGACGGCGTCGATCTCGTCGACGAAGACGATGCAGGGCGAGTTCCGCTTGGCCTGATCGAAGAGGTCGCGGACCCGGCTGGCGCCGACGCCCACGAACATCTCGACGAACTCCGAGCCGGAGATCGAGAAGAACGGCACTCCGGCCTCGCCGGCCACGGCCCGGGCGAGGAGCGTCTTGCCCGTGCCGGGAGGCCCGACCAGGAGTACGCCGCGGGGGATCCGCGCCCCCAGGCTGTTGAACTTCTCGGGGTATTTGAGGAACTCGACGACCTCCTGCAGGTCCGTCTTGGCCTCGTCGACCCCGGCGACGTCGGCGAACGTGACGACCGTCTTGTTGCCCAGGAACATCCGGGCCCGGCTCTTGCCGAAGCTCATGGCCTGGTTGTTGGTGCCCTGAGCCTGGCGCATGAAGAAGAAGATCAGCAGGATCACCAGCCCGACCGGCAGGGCCGTGCTCAGGAGCAGGACGATCCAGCCGGTGTCGGCCGCGGGGACGACCTTGTAGACGACGCTGTCGGCCGGCCTGTCGGCGGCGGTCAGCCAATCCGAGATCACCTGGCCCATGCCGGCCTGGTTGTCGTCGGCGACCGTCGTGTAGGTCGTGCCGTTGGTCTTCGTCACGGTCAGGGTCGTGTCGGTTCGATCGACTTCCTTGACGAGGCCGTTCTGGACGTCCTCGCGGAACTGCGAGTACGGCTCGCTCGACGCCTGGGCGGGCTGTATTAGCGCGTAGAGAAGGGCTGCGGTAGCGGCAACGAGGACCAGCATGACGATCCCGTTGCGCATGAAACGCGTATTCAAGGTTTGGCGGAGCCTCCGGAACTGGCGATCGGCGGTTGGCCGATCGGCCGCCGCAGTATACGCCCGAGAACCTGGCGGCTCGCCTGGAGCGAGCTTTGGAACGCCGCTGAAGTATCGGGTCGCAAACCGCGCGACGGTCTTCGATCTTGTGACCGCCGGGCGGCGGCGAATGTTCGGCCAAAACCGCGACGGGCGGCGTAGTCTCGTCCGCCGGATCGCTCGGAGATGGCGACGGCCCGAGCCGGAGCCCGGGCCGTTTGCGATAGACGCTGGTAGCTGGGGTTGGATTTGAACCAACGACCTAGCGATTATGAGCCGCTTGCTCTGCCACTGAGCTACCCAGCCAGATCCGGCGGTAGTGTAGCGGATGCGCTCGGGCAGGGCCACGCCGCCCGCCGGGAGCCGGGCCCACCCACCGATACGCACGTCCGCCGGTCTTGTTTCGGATCGTGGCCGACCATATCGTCCCGCTGGATCGACGGTTCGATCGGGCGTCCGAGGCCACCCAGGTGCGGCGTCCCGGGGCGTGCCGGCGGTCCTAGTGTGGAGGGTGCATGAAGCGACTTTTCGCCATCGCGTCCGCCTGCCTGCTGCTCGCCGCCGTCACCGCGCCGGCCGCGGCCGCGCCGGCAGGCGACTGGGCCCAACCGATGCTTCGTATCCGGCCACTGGCGACCACGTCCCCGACCGGGCTGGCGCCGGCGGCCATCCAGTCGGCGTATAGCTTCCCGACCGCCCTGACGGCCGGGGCCGGCGAGACGATCGCGCTGGTCGACGCCTACGACGATCCGACCGCCGCCGCCGACTTGACCCTATTCAGCAGCGCCTTCGGGCTGCCGGCCTGCACCACGGCCAACGGTTGCTTCACCAAGGTAAGCCAGACCGGCACCAGCCGTTACCCCAAGGCCAACGCGGGCTGGGCTCTCGAGATCAGCCTCGACATCGAGTGGGCCCACGCAGTCGCCCCCGGAGCCAGGATCCTGCTGGTCGAGGCCAGCTCAGCCAGCACGGCCAACCTGATGGCGGCCGAGGACTACGCCAGGGCTCACGCTCAGTACGTCTCCAACAGCTGGGGCGGCAGCGAGACCCGGAGCGAGACCTCACTCGACTCCCATTTCGTCCAGCCCGGGGTCAGCTTCTTCGTCTCGGCGGGCGATGACGGACTGCCGGCCGAGTGGCCGTCTTCGTCACCGAACGTGATCTCGGTTGGGGGCACGACACTGCACTTCAGCGGCGGCGTCTTCACCTCCGAGACCGGCTGGTCCGACGGCGGCGGCGGCTGCAGCCGTTACGAGACGGCCAGCGCGGCCCAGTCGAGCTTCAGCGGCTACGCCCAGGTCGGCTGCGGCGGCAAGCGCGCCACGCCCGACGTCGCCCTCGACGCCGATCCGGCCTCCGGCGTGTCCGTCTACGACTCCACCAGGTACAGCGGTCAGTCGGGCTGGTGGATCGTCGGCGGCACCAGCGCCTCCTCGCCGATGTGGGCCGCCCGGTCCGCGGACGCGGGCGTCGTGGTCAACGCGGCCTATGTCTACGGCTCGAACATCGCCTTCCGCGACATCACCAGCGGCAACAACGGGGCCGCCTGCCTGACCGGTTTCGATCTGTGCAGCGGTCGCGGCAGCTGGACGGGCGCGACACCTTAGCCATCCCCGCGGAGCGCGGCACGGCGGCGGGCCGGTCGACCGCCCGCCGCCGATTCTGTCTCAGCCCCGGTCGAGGTCGGCCAGGGCTGGAGCGAGGGCCTCGAGCGACTCGATCGTGATCGGATCGACGACGAGCTGGACCTCGGCGACGCCGGCCCGAGCGTAGGCTCGTAGCTCCGCGGCGATGGTCTCGGGCGAGCCGGAGAGGGGCTTCGATTCGACGGCGCTGTAGTCCCCCTGGCGGCGGCCTCTGGCTCCCGGCATCGCGACCATGACGGCGACCGTGGCTTCCACCGTCGCCGGGTCGCGGCCAACCTCGGCGCAAGCGCGAGCGACCCGGTCCCTCAACGCCGCGACGCCCGCGGGACTGTTGCCGGTATCGGTGTGCCAGACGTTCCAGGCGCTCACGTACGGGAGGCAGATCCGGAGCATCCGCTCCCCGACCGACCCAACCATGATCGGCGGCCCGCCCGGGCGGGATCTGGGTACGAGCTGGCAGTCTCGTGCGGAGAAGTACTCGCCCTCGAAATCGATCTCGCCCTCCTGGAGGAGCGTCCGGACGATCGTGAAGGCCTCCTCGAAACGCGAGACGCGATGGTCGAACGGCACCCCGTAGCCGCGGAACTCGACCTCGTTCCAACCCGAGCCAAGACCAAGGACCAGCCGCCCGCCGGAAATCTCGTCGACGGTCGCCGCCTTCTTGGCCAGGACCGCCGGGTTGTAGAAGCCGATCGGCGTGACGAGCGGCCCGAGCGTAACCCGGCTGGTGATCGCGGCCGCGGCGGCCAGAACCGACCAGGCATCCCAGGGTGCCGCGGCCGTCCCGTCGGCCAGGTGATACAGGAAGTGGTCGCCGGTCCAGACGGAGTCGAAGCCAAGCTCCTCGATGCGCCTGATCATCGCCGCGAGCTCCGGCCAGCGGACCGGCCGCTCGATCTCTGGCAGCTGGACGCCGACCCGCAACGGACGCCGAACCGGGGAAGGCTGGTTCGAGCTCATCGGCTCATGCCAACTGACGCCGCTACGGCGATCCGAACAGCACCTGGAGCCACGAATCCAGCGGGCTCGAGGGCTGGGACGAGACCTCGGGCTTGATGCCCACCGAGCCGGGAGCGTCGGCGGGCAGCGGGAGCGCCTTGGGGTCGATCGTGAAGGGGATCTCGCGGGCCGTCCCGAGCAGGTAGGCCCGGGCCATCTCCGAGGCAAACGCCGGCTCCTTGATCAGGGCCAGCTCGCGGCCGAGCGAGGCCACGTCGGCTCTCATGGCCGCGTTGCGGAGGCGCATCTGGTCGGTCTGATCGGCCGCGGCCGAGGCCTCGCCGACCTGGCGGGCGAAGAGGCCCACGAGCCAGAGGGCGAAGAGGCCGGCCACGAGGAGGGCCAGCCGGCGGCGGGTGAACGAGATCGCCGGCGCGGTCAGGGTCGACGACTGCCCGGAGGAGTCGTCTCGCCGGGCCTCCGGATCGCGTCGGTGCATGGCCGGAATCGTAGCTTTGGGCAGCTGACGTGTCAACCCGAGTCCACGCTTGTGCACGCTGCTACACTGGAGCCAGGTTTCGCACGCCCGTTCTCTTTGAGGAGCCCCCATGCGGTACTACGAGCCGGCCGGCGTTCAGGCAGTTCTGGATCGCCTGCTGGACGAACCTTCGACGGCCCGCGGCGTTTCTCACCACGCCCACCTGCCCGCCCGGCCGGCCAGCTTCGTTGGCCTGCCCGAGTGGCTCGACCCCGGTCTCGAGGCCGGCCTGGCCAGCCGCGGCGTGACGGCGCTCTACAGCCATCAGGCGGAGGCGATCGAGGCCGTTCGGGCCGGCGAGGACGTGGTCGTGGTCACGCCCACCGCCTCGGGCAAGTCGCTCTGTTACCTCATCCCCACCCTGCAGGCGCTGGCCATCGACCCGACCGCCCGGGCTCTCTACCTGTTCCCGACCAAAGCCCTCGGCCAGGATCAGGTCGCCGAGCTGGGCGAGCTCAGCCGGGCCTCGAGCCTCCACATCAACGCCTCGACATACGACGGCGATACGCCGAACCCCATCCGCTCGGCCATCCGGTCCGCCGGCCAGGTCGTGGTCACGAACCCGGACATGCTCCACGCCGCGATCCTGCCCCACCACACCAAGTGGTTCCAGCTCTTCGAGCAGCTCCAGATCATCGTCGTGGACGAGCTCCACACCTACCGCGGCCTGTTCGGCAGCCACATGGCCAACGTTCTGCGGCGGCTGCTCCGGATCTGCGCCCATTACGGCTCCCATCCGGTCATCGTTTGCTGCTCCGCCACGATCGGCAACCCGGGCGAGCTGGCCGAGCTGCTGACCGGTCGAAAGGCGCGGGTGGTGGACCGCAACGGCGCCCCGTCGGGAGAGCGCCACATCCTGATGGTCCAACCACCCCTCATCGACCCGGCCACGGGAGCGCGCGGTTCCGCCCAGTCTCTGGCGACGCGCTGGGCCCTGCCGTTCCTGCGGGCCGGCCGCCAGACCCTCGTCTTCGGACGATCCCGCGTCGGCGTCGAGCTGATGCTGTCGACGCTCCGCGAGGCCCTCCGCGCTGGCGACGGCCCCCGAACCCGCGTTCGCGGCTATCGAGGCGGCTACCTGCCCACGGAGCGCCGAGCGGTAGAGCGGGGATTGCGCGAAGGAGAGCTGCTCGGGGTCGTGGCCACTAACGCTCTCGAGCTCGGCGTCGACGTCGGGCAGCTGGACGTCTCGATCCTGGCCGGCTATCCGGGCTCGATCGCCGCCACGTGGCAGCAGATGGGCCGCGCCGGCCGCCGGGGCGAGACCAGCGTCTCGGTCCTGATCGCGGGCGGCGGCCCGGTGGACCGCTACGTGGTCGAGCATCCCGAGTTCCTCCTCGAATCGCCGCCAGAGGAGGCTCGCCTGGACCCCGACAACCTCCATGTCCTGCTCGGCCATCTCAAGGCCGCCTGCTTCGAGCTGCCGTTCGAGTCCGGGGAGCGGTTCGGGCCGTCGGACGCGGAGCCGCTGCTGGCCTTCCTGGCCGAGGAGGGCCTGGTCCGCCACGCCGGCGACGGCCGCTGGTACTGGTCGAGCGAGAACTTCCCCGCTTCGTCGGTGTCGCTGCGGGCCGCCGCCGAGGAGAACGTGATCATCATCGACACCACTCCCGACCGGCCCCGGGTGCTCGGCGAGATCGACATCTTCGCGGCCCAGACACTGGTCCACGAAGACGCCATCTACATGCACGAGTCCGCCCAGTTCCACGTCGATCGGCTGGATTGGGACGAGCGCAAGGCCTACGTTCGGCGGGTCGACGTCGACCACTACACCTACGCCGACCGGGCCGTGACGCTCAAACCGCTCGAGACCTTCGCAGCCGCGCCGGCTACCGGCGGCGAGCGCGCCCACGGCGAGGTCATGGTCTCGAGCCTGGTGAGCATGTTCAAGAAGCTCAAGTTCGGGACCGACGAGAACCTCGGTTGGGGACCCGTCCACCTCCCCGAGATCGAGCTGCAGACGACCGCCTACTGGACGGCGCTCGGATCCGCCGCGGACGGCTGGCGCCGGGCGGATCTCGACGTCGCGTTGCTCGGCGCCGGCCGCGCGATCCAGGCCGTCGCGGCAGTCCTGCTGATGGTCGATCCTCGCGACCTCGGGCTCGTGAGCCAGGTTCGCTCGCCCCACAGCCAGGCGCCGACGATC
>Ga0335076_10002432_pt1 | contig 18507 bp, 14 predicted proteins | sample Lox_Sample_25_FD_206717 | JGI IMG/M metagenome (GOLD analysis project Ga0335076, IMG submission 206717) | Soil microbial communities from Loxahatchee National Wildlife Refuge, Florida, United States - Lox_Sample_2.5 | ecosystem: Environmental > Terrestrial > Soil > Wetlands | place: USA... | reverse complement strand
GCCGTGGTGCTCTGGCTGACCCAGCAGCAGGTGCCGAAGCTGCTGCAGCTCATGTACCTGGGCAACGGCGAGATCGTGCGGTACGCGCCGGACGAGTCCGACCTGCGCGCCACGGTGCGGAAGATCGACGCGCTGTGGCAGGCCATCGCGCGGGCCCGCTCCACGGGCGACTGGCGGCCCCGGCCGAGCAGGCTCTGCGGGTGGTGCGCACACCAGGCGATATGCCCAGCGTTCGGCGGCACTCCCCCGCCGCTGCCCGACTCCGGGACCCCGCCCGCCGTGCAGGCTCTGTCCCGCGCCGGGGCGCCCGCCCCGGCTCAGGACCAGGCGGAGTCACCAGGCCAGCCCGATCTTCCCTAAATCGCGGCTGAACTGGTGCGTCAGGTGGTGCCAGGGCGGCGTGGTTGGCCCGGTGCTTCGGGTGATACCAGGGCGGCGTAGTTGGCCCGGTGCGTCAGGTGGTGCCGGGGCGGCGTGGTTGGCCCGGTTCGCCGGGTGATGCCAAGCACGGCGCGGCTGGCGTGGTGTCTCAGTTGATGCCGTGGCGGCGAAGGATCTCGGCCACGTCGGCGTCCAGGCCGTCGTCGTCGGCCGCTCCGCCCTTGGCCGGCTTGGCCTGCTTCGCGGGCTTGCCCGCGCCCACCTGGGCGACCGCGCGGGTGGGCGTCCCGGCCGCGGTCGGCGCGCTGCCCGCCACGGACTGCTGCTTGAGCTCCTTCTTTCTGGCCCGCCTCTTCTTCCTGGACAGCAGCGGAAGCCCGCCGAAGGTCATCAAGATCAGTACGATCAGGATGAGCAGGGCCACGCCGGCCCAGGTCTTCGGCGAGAACACGAACGAGCTCGCGAACTGCACGATCGCCGAGCCGAGCCGGCCCACCAACTCGATCGCGCCGGTGAGGTAGAGAGCGATCGGCAGCAGGGACCACGCGACGCCCTTAATCGCGCTCCGGGCGCCCTTGCGCCGCCAGGTGAACCAGCTCAGGATCAGCCCGACCACGGCCAGCCCAGTGCACAGGGGCAACCACTCGATGCTGTTCCAGGTATTCATGCCCGCCTCCCGTCATGCCGCGCGCAGTCGAACGCTTTGCTGCGGAAGGCGCGGCCAGGCGTGTCCATATTTCATCGTACGCATACGCCGGGACCGCCTCCGCCGGCGCCGGGCCGACCCGGTCGCGACCGGCTACCCGGCGGCGACTAGGCCGCGCAGCCGGGCCAGGCTGACCTGGCTGAGCGACGCGGCGACCACCCGGCCCGGCCGGGCCGGGATCGGCACCAGGCTCGGCACCGCGATCAGGCGGCATCCAGCGGCCTCGGCCGAGGCCACGCCGTTGGGCGAGTCTTCGAGCGCCACGCAGGACCGCGGATCGGCGCCCAGCAGCGCGGCCGCCCGCAGGTACGGTTCCGGGTCGGGCTTGCCGTGGGTGATGTCGTCCGCGCACACCGTCGCGGTGAAGCCGATGCCGAGCTGCGCCAGCACGGCATCCATGATCGGGCGTTCCGAGGATGTGACCAGGGCGTGCGGGAGGCCGGCGGCGCGCACCTCGGCCAGCAGCCCGGCCGCGCCCGGCAGCAGGGTCAGCGGCCGCGACTTGAGCAGCGCGGTCATACCGTCCACCAGCCAGCGGCCGACCTCCTCGGGACTGGCCGGGCGGTCCGCCCTGGCCAGCAGGTAGGAGACCGTGCGGGGCAGCGACCCGCCGATGAGCGCCTGCTGGTCGGTCTCGCTCCACTGCCCGTCCAGCCGCGCCATGACCGCGCATTCGACCTCGAACCAGAGCGGCTCGGAGTCGACCAGCAGCCCGTCCATGTCGAACAGGACGCCTTGCAGTTCTCTGGCTCCGGTCGGCTCAGCGGCCCCGCCGGGCTCCGTGGGCTGGCGCAGCATGATCAGGTGCTGAAGTAGCTGGCTTCGGGGTGATGCGTGATCAGCGCGTCGGTGGACTGTTCGGGGGCCAGCTGGAATTCCTCCGACAGGGCGACGCCGATGCGCTCGGGCCGGAGCAGCCGCATGACCTTGGCCCGGTCCTCCAGGTCCGGGCAGGCCGGATAGCCGAACGAGTACCGGCAGCCCTGGTACTTCACCCTGAGGATGCCGTCCAGGTCGGCCGGGTCCTGGGCGGCGATACCGAGCTCGTCCCGGACGCGGCCGTGCCAGTACTCCGCCAGCGCCTCGGCCAGCTGCACGGACAGGCCGTGCAGCTCCAAGTAGTCGCGGTAGGCGTTCTTCGCGAACAGTTCGGCCGTGGCCTCGCTGATCTTCGCCCCCACCGTGACCAGCTGGAAGCCGACCACGTCGGTCTCGCCCGACGAACGGGACCGGAAGAAGTCGGCCAGGCACAGGTGGCGGTCGTGGCGCTGTCGCGGGAACGTGAACCGCTCGCGCTGGTTCCCGTCCTCGTCCAGCACGACCAGGTCGTCGCCCTCGCTGACCGCCGGGAAGTAGCCGTAGACGACGCCGGCGTCCAGCAGGCCCTCGGTCTGGATGCGGTCCAGCCACATCCGCAGCCGCGGGCGCCCCTCGGTCTCGACGAGCTCTGCGTAGGACAGCCCGCCCTCGCCGCGGGACGGCTTGAGGCCCCACTGGCCCAGGAACGTGGCGCGCTCGTCCAGGAACGCCGCGTAGTCGGCGAGCTGGATGCCCTTGACGACCCGGTCGCCCAGGAACGGCGCGACCGGCAGCGGGTTGTCCGCGGTCACGTCGGACCGGGCCGGCATGGCGTCGGGCTCGGTGAGCCGCAGCCGCGGCCCGGCGGGCACCCGCCGCTCGCGCAGCGCCGGCAGCTCGGCGCCCTCGTCCCCGCGCTTGACCGCCATGAACGCGTCCATCAGGCGCAGTCCCTCGAACGCGTCGCGAGCGTAGCGGACTTCGCCCTCGAACAGGCCGGCCAGGTCCTGCTCCACGTACGCCCGGGTGAGCGCGGCCCCGCCGAGCAGTACCGGCCACCGGCCGGCCAGGTGCCGCGAGTTCAGCTCGGCCAGATTGTCCCGCATCACCACGGTCGACTTCACCAGCAGGCCGGACATGCCGATGACGTCGGCCGCGCTCGAGTCCGCGGCTTCCACGATCGCCGATATCGGCTGCTTGATGCCGATGTTGACCACGTCGTAGCCGTTGTTGGACAAGATGATGTCCACCAGGTTCTTGCCGATGTCGTGGACGTCGCCCTTGACGGTGGCCAGCACGATCTTGCCCTTGCCGGCCTCGCCGGAGCGCTCCATATACGGTTCCAGGTAGCCGACGGCCGCCTTCATGACCTCGGCCGACTGCAGCACGAACGGCAGCTGCATCTGGCCGGAGCCGAACAGGTCGCCGACGGTCTTCATCCCGTCGAGCAGGACGTCGTTGACGATCTCCAGGGCGGGCCGGCTGGCCAGCCCCTCGTCCAGGTCGGCTTCCAGCCCGACCTTCTCGCCGTCGATGATCCGCCGCTTCAGCCGCTCCCAGAGCGGCAGCCCGGCCAGCTCGGCGGCGCGGCTGGCCTTGACCGCTGCGGCGTCGACGCCCTCGAACAGCTCGAGCAGCCGGGCCAGCGGGTCGTATCCCTCCCGGCGCCGGTCGTAGACCAGATCGAGCGCCGCCTCGCGCTGGTCCTCGGGTATCCGGGAGATCGGCATGATCCGGGAGGCGTGCACGATCGCCGAGTCCAGCCCGGCCGCCGTGCACTCCGCCAGGAACACCGAGTTGAGCACAGCGCGCGCGGCGGGATTCAGGCCGAACGAGACGTTGGAGACCCCGAGCGTGGTCTGCACCTCGGGGTAGCGGCGTTTCAGCTCGCGGATGGCGTCGATGGTCTCGATCGCGTCCCGCCTGGTTTCCTCCTGGCCGGTGGCGATCGGGAACGTGAGGCAGTCGACGATGATGTCGGACCGCCGCATCCCCCACTGGCCGGTCAGGTCCTCGATCAGCCGGGTGGCCACGGCGAGCTTCCACTCGGCGGTCCGGGCCTGGCCCTGCTCGTCGATGGTGAGGGCGATCACGGCGGCGCCGTGCTCGCGCACCAGCGGCATGACCCGGGTGATCCGCGACCCGGGCCCGTCGCCGTCCTCGTAGTTGACCGAGTTCACCACGGCGCGGCCGCCGAGCAGCTCCAGGCCGGCCCTGATCACCTCGGGCTCGGTGGAGTCGAGCACCAGCGGCAGGGTCGCGGCCGTGGCCAGCCGGCCCGCGACCTGGCGCATGTCGCTGGCGCCGTCCCGGCCGACGTAGTCCACGCACAGGTCGAGCAGGTGCGCGCCGTCCCGGGTCTGCGCCCGCGCGATCTCGACGCAGTCGTCGTAGCGCTCGGCCACCATCGCCTCGCGGAACGCCTTGGATCCGTTGGCGTTGGTGCGCTCCCCGATGGCCAGGAACGCGGTGTCCTGGCGGAACGGCACGTGCTGGTACAGCGAGGCCACGCCGGGCTCCAGCCTCGGCTCGCGGGGGGTGAGCGGCCGGTCCCGCAGCCGCCGCGCCACCACGGCCATGTGCTCCGGCGTGGTGCCGCAGCAGCCGCCGGCGAGCGCCAGCCCGAACTCGCGGGCGAACGCCTCGTGGGCGTCGGCGAGCTCGGCGGCGGTGACCGGGTAGTAGGCGCCGTCAGAGGTCAGCTCGGGCAGCCCGGCGTTCGGCATGCACGACAGCGGCAGCAGGGAGTGCGCGGCCAGGTAGCGCAGGTGCTCGCTCATCTCGGCGGGCCCGGTCGCGCAGTTGAGACCGATGACGTCGATACCCAGCGGCTCCAGCGCGGTGAGCGCGGCGCCGATCTCCGAGCCCAGCAGCATCGCGCCGGTGGTCTCGATCGTCACCTGGGCGATCAGCATGATGTCAGCGCCGTCCTGCGCGGTCGCGGCGGCGATGGCGCGCCGGGCTCCGATGATCGAGGCCTTGGCCTGGAGCAGGTCCTGGCAGGTCTCCACGATCAGCGCGTCGGCACCGCCGCGCAGCAGGCCGGCCGCGCAGGCCTGGTAGGTGTCGCGCAGCTCGGCGAACGTCACGTGGCCCAGCGTGGGCAGCTTCGTGCCCGGGCCGATGGAGCCCAGCACCCACCGGGTCCGGTCCTGGCCGGACCATTCATCCACCGCCTGCCGGGCGATGCGCGCCCCGGCCTCGGCCAGCTCCTCGATCCGCCCGGCGATGTCGTACTCGCCGAGGTTGCCGAGGTTCGCGCCGAAGGTGTTGGTGGTGATGCAGTCCACCCCGGCGTCGAGGTAGCCGTCATGGATGGACCGGACGATGTCCGGCCGGGTGACGTTCAGTATCTCGTTGCAGCCCTCAAGCCCGGCGAAGTCGTCAAGGGTGGTCGGCACGCCCTGCAGCATGGAGCCCATCGCTCCGTCCGCGATGACCAGGCGCTCGGCGATCGCCGCTCTCAGGGTCGGCCCGCGGCGGGCCGCGGCCGCTTCCTCCGCCCGCGGAGGCTGGATGTCAGAGGTCATAGTCCCGCCAATTGTAGGTGCCGGCCGCCGTCGGCCACGTCAGGGCACAGTAGCCGTCATCTCGCCATCACCCGGCAAGGACCGGAGGGTGCTCCCGGCCGGCCACGTTACGCAGTGAAGACGCTCATGCACGTAACCTGGAGCACGAGGGAGTCAGGAGGTGGTCCCAGATCGAGCTCGACGGCATCGGAAAGCTCAATTCGCCCGCGGTCATCGCTGCCTTCGAGGGCTGGAATGACGCAGGCGAGGCGGCCAGCGGGGTCATCAGCCACCTCGCCGCCGTGTGGGAGTCCACCCCGGTCGGCGCCATCGATCCGGAGGACTTCTACGACTTCCAGGTGACGCGCCCGGTCATGGAAGTCTCCGACGGGCATACCGACCGGCTGGTCTGGCCGACCACCCGGCTGACCCTCGCCAGGCCCCAGGGCGTGGACCGCGACCTGATCCTGCTGCACGGCATCGAGCCCAACATGCGCTGGCGCGCGTTCAGCGACCAGCTGGTGGCCGCGTTCACCGAGCTAGGGGCCGACCTGGTGATCCTTCTCGGCGCGCTGCTCGCCGACTCGCCGCACACCCGCCCGGTGCCGGTGAACGCCGCGGTCTCGGACACCGGGCTGTCGGCCCGGCTGCACGTCGACCCGGTCGACTACAAGGGACCCACCGGGATCGTGGGCGTGCTGCAGCACGCGTGCCAGGCGGCCGGGATTCCCGCGGTGTCGCTCTGGGCCGCCGTGCCGCACTACGTGGCCCAGCCGCCCAGCCCCAAGGCGACGCTCGCGCTGCTACGGCGGGTGGAGGACATCCTCGACGTGACGCTGCCGCTGGCGGGCCTGCCCGACGACGCGCGGGCGTGGGAGCGCGGGGTGGACGAGCTGGCCGACCAGGACACCGAGGTCGCCGACTACGTGCGGACCCTCGAAGAGGCGCGGGACGCGACCGACCTGCCGGAGGCCAGCGGCGACGCCATCGCCCGCGAGTTCGAGCGCTACCTCCGGCGCCGCGGCGACCACGGCGGGTAGCTGACCCGACGGCCGGCCCGTCGGCCTGGCTAATACGGCGGCCAGGGCACTGCGGGCCAGTCGTCCGGCGGGAACGGGTGAACCCGGTGCTGGAGCAGCAACTCGACGCGCTCCCCGGTGGCCTCCACCTCGGCCGGGGACAGCCACCGGCTGAGCTGGGGGCCTAGATCGCCGCCGGCCAGCGCGCGGCGCAGCCGGTGCAGCGCCTCGATGGCGGTCTCCGGAAGGCTGCGGCCACGCCACTGCCACAGGACCGTGCGCAGCTTGTAGTCCTCGCCGAAGCAGACACCGTGATCGCAGCCGTACAGGCGGCCGTCGCGGTCGGGCAGCAGATGGCCGATCTTGCGATCGGCGTTGTTCACGACCGCGTCGAAGACGGCCATCTGCCGCAGCGCCGGATGGTCGTTGCTGCGGGCGAGCGTGATGATGTCGACGGCTTCGTCCGACTCGATCCACAGCTGGCACATGCCGGGACCGAACGGGCCGTCGCGGAAGATGGTCGGCGGGACCAGATGCCAGCCCGCTGCCGAGGACACCAGGTAGGCGGAGACCTCGCGGCCGGCCAGGCTGCCGGCCGGGAAGTCCCAGAGCGGGCGCTCGCCGGCCACCGGCTTGTAGACGCATGCCGCTTCCCGGTCGCCGTTGCGCACCGTGCAGTACAGCGTGGCGTTTGACGCGACGACCAGCCTGCCCTCGACCTCCAGGGTGCCGCGGGTCAGCAGGTCGAGCGCGTCCGCGTCCGCCTCGGCGTCCGCGCCGTCGGCGGGGCGCAGGGGGGTCACGCTGGCCTGGTCGGCGCCGGCGGGCGGGTCGGCGGCACGACGCGGCCGCTGCCCGCGGCCGCGCGGCGTCGGGTCACGCATTGCTGAGCCGGTGCCCGTTCTGCCGTGGGCAGATGTGCCCGGTGGCGTCGAGCGGCAGCCCGCACAGCGGGCAGGGCGGGCGGCCCTGACTGACGATCTGCAGCGCTCGGTGCGAGAACGCTCGGGCCGCGGCGGCCGTGATCCGCACCCGGAGCACTCCCGGGCCGTCCTCGGGCACGTCGTCGGCCAGGTACTCGACCGGCGTCTCCGACTCCTCCTGCGCCTCGATCACCACGCGCTCCGCGTCGGCGTCCCAGGCCAGGGCGATGACGCCGACCCGGAACTCTTCGAGCAGGGGCAGGTCGAGCGGGGCGTCGTCGGCCAGGCTGGCGGGCGCCGCGGCCGGGACCGACGACATGCCGCCGCTGTTGCGCAGCTCGTCGTCGAGCAGCTCGTCCAGGCGCTCGGCGAGGCGGCTCACCTGAACCTTCTCCAGCGCCACGCTCGTGACCCGGCCGTTGCCGCTGGCCTGCAGGTAGAACGTGCGCTCTCCCGGCTGGCCGACCGTCCCCGCGACGAACCTCTCCGGCGGATCGTACGTATAGACCGCCATGTCCTATCCTCCCGCTCCGCCGCCGACCGCTGCGTCGGTCTCGCGGCGTGCCATAGCCCGTGACCGCTTCGGCTCGGGCTTCTTCAGGCTGTCAACTCCCCCGCCGGTATCGTTCATTCGCATCACGAACGGGCGCAGCGGCGTGTACCGGATCGCCGTGAGCGAGCACGGGTCGACCTGGATCCGCTGCAGCATGTCGATGTGCATGCCGAGGCTGTCGGCGATGATGGACTTGATCACGTCGCCGTGCGAGCAGATCAGGTACGTCGCCCCGGCGCCGAGCCGGCGGTTCCAGTCCCGGACCGCGCTGATCGCGCGGTGCTGCATGTCCATGATCGACTCGCCGTCCTCGCCGGGGAACTGCGCCGCGCCTGCGTGCGCCTGGACCACGCGCCACAGCGGCTCCCGGGCGAGCCGCTTCAGCGGCTGGCCGGTCCAGTCCCCGTAGTGGCACTCGCCCAGCCGTTCGTCTTCCAGCACGGCTGCGGGGCGGCCCTGGCCGGTGGCGGCGATCGCGTCGGCCGTCTGCCGGCACCGCTCCAGCGGGCTGCTGATGATCGCGTCCAGCGGCAGCGACGCGAGCCTGGCCGCGAGCGCCCCGGCCTGCTGCTGGCCCCGGTCGTCCAGGAAGATGCCTGGCGTCCAGCCGGTCAGAACGCTGCCGGTGGTCGCGGTCAGGCCATGCCGGACCAGAAGAACCAGGGTCACGCCCCGACTCTACGGGGTGCTGGCCGTGCTGGGTTGCCGGGCATGCTCGGTGACCACCAGGGTGAGCGCGCCGAACATGACCTCGTCCCCCGCGCGCACCGGTACCGGCTCAGTGACCCGCCAGCCGTTGAGCCTGGTGCCGTTCATCGAGCCCGTGTCGCTCAGCACCCAGCCGTCGGCCTCGCGGCGCAGGCCCGCGTGATTGCGGGACACGGTCATGTCGGACAGAACCAGGTCGCAGCCGGCGTCGCGGCCGATGGTGAAGCTGCTCTTGGTACCGGACGGGAGCATGAGCGGCGGCGGCCGCGGCGGCTGCAGGTACCCGGCCAGCCGGCTCTGGGCGGCATGCCGGGCCCGGACCAGGCGGCCGAGCGCGGCCCGCGCCCGCGACGGCCGGGAGCCTGGCAGGTCGGCCAGGATCCCGGCGAGGTCGTCGCGCCAGCGGGCGCGCAGCGCCGCGTCGACCCGGAACTCGAAGCTCTGGTGTGACAAGAACCCGTCAGCGAAACGTTCCCGCAACTCGGCGATGACCCGGTCCCGGTCGGCGTCGCAGACACGCACCGCAGGCGAGCGGTCCTGTGGCCGGCCGGGAAATGCCTGCATAGCCAGAAGTATCCGGCCCGCTCTGGCCGGGCACAAGCCGGTGACGCTACGGCGTCGGGGCCTCGGCGGAGGCGGGGGCCGCCTCGCCGAGCGGGTTCTGCAGCGGGAAATGGCAGGCGGCCAGGTGCCCGGTGCCCGGGAACCGCCGCAGCGGCGGCTCGACCTCGGCGCAGATGTCCTCGGCCAGCGGGCAGCGGGTACGGAACCGGCAGCCGGACGGCGGGTGGATCGCGCTCGGCAGCTCGCCTGAGATGCCGGCCTTGACCTTGGCCTGCTCGGCCTCGGGGTCGGCGACCGGTGCCGAGTCGAGCAGCCCCTTGCTGTAGGGGTGCGCGGGCCGCAGGTACACCTCGTCAGCGGGCCCGATCTCGACCAGCTTGCCCAGGTACATGACGCCGATCTGGCTGGACACGTAGCGGACCACGGCGAGGTCGTGGGAGATGAACAGGTAGGTGAGGCCGAGCTCGCGCTGCAGGTCGCTCATCATGTTGAGGATCTGGGCCTGGATCGACACGTCCAGCGCGGAGACCGGCTCGTCGGCCACGATCAGCTTCGGGTTGAGCATGAGCGCGCGGGCGAAGCCGAGCCGCTGGCGCTGGCCGCCGGAGAACTCGTGCGGGTACCGCTCGACCGCCGCGCGCGGCAGCCCGACGTGGTCCAGCATCTCCGCGACCTTCTGGCTCCGCTCGCGGCGCGAGCCGATGTGCTGGACGACCAGCGGTTCCTGCAGGACCGCGCCCGCGCGCATCCGGGGGTCCAGCGAGGCGTAGGCGTCCTGGAACATCAGCTGGATGTCCCGGCGCTCCCGCCGGTACTCGCGGCCGCTGCTGCGGGCGAGGTCCTTGCCCTGGAAGTTGATCGCGCCGCCGGTCGCCTTCTCCAGGCCGACCACGAGCCTGCCGATCGTTGTCTTCCCGCAGCCGGACTCCCCCACCAGGCCGAGGGTCTGGCCGCTGCGGATCGCGAAGCTGACGTCGGCGACCGCGCTGACAAATCCGACCCGCCGCTGCAGGACCGCTCCCCTGGTCACCGGGAAGTCCTTGACCAGGTGCTCGACGCTCAGCAGTACCGAGGCCGCGCTGCCGTCGGCTGCGGCAAACTCGGGCAGCTGCGGCCCCATGTACTGGGCGGGCTTCGCGCTACGGCTGAACTCGGCGGTGCCGACCGGGTGGAAGCAGGCGAACTGATGCGTGGCCACCTCGCCGCCCAGGGGCGGGTCCTCTTCCCGGCACCGGTCGGTCGCGTACCGGCAGCGCGCGGCGAACCGGCACCCCTTCGGCGGGCGGGTCAGGTCGGGCGGTATCCCGGGAATCGAGTACAGCCGTTCCTTGGTCTCCGCCGCCTTGTCCGGCAGGGACTGGAACAGCGCCTCGGTGTAGGGGTGCCGCGGGTTGGCGAACAGCGTCCCGGTGTCGCTGGTCTCGGCGATCCGGCCCGCGTACATCACCGTGACCCGGTCGGCGCGGCCGGCGATCACGCCGAGGTCGTGGGTAACCAGGATCACCGACATGCCCAGCCGGAGCCGCAGGTCGTCGATGAGCTCCAGGATCTGCTTCTGGATCGTCACGTCCAGGGCGGTGGTCGGCTCGTCGGCGATGAGCAGCTTCGGCTCGCAGGCCAGCGCCATCGCGATCATCACGCGCTGGCGCATCCCGCCCGAGAACTGGTGCGGGTACTCGTTGATGCGCTCCTTGGCCTGCGGCAGGCCCACGAGGTTGAGCACCTCGGTGGCCCGGTCCAGGGCCTGCTCGTTGCTGGCGCCGCGGTGCAGCTTGACCGCCTCGGCGATCTGCTTGCCCACCGTCATCGTCGGGTTCAGCGAGGTCAGCGGGTCCTGGAAGATCATACCGATCTCGTTGCCGCGGACCTGGCGCATGTCATCGTCGGAGAGGGAGCTGATCTCCGTGCCGCTGAGCTTGATGCTGCCGTCCGTGATGTGCCCGCCGGTCGGCAGCAGCTTCATGATCGACAGCGCGGTCATCGTCTTCCCGCAGCCCGACTCGCCCACGATGCCCAGCGTCTCCCCCGCGTCGACGTAGAGCGATACTCCGTCGACCGCGTGCACCACCGCCTGCTTCAGCTTGATCTCGGTGCGCAGGTCAGTGATCTCAAGTAGCGGCGCCACCAGGTCTCTCCTCTTACCGGCGCTGCAGCCGGGTCTCGAACGAGTCCCGGAGCGCGTCGCCGATGAAGTTGAAGCAGATGCAGGTCAGGATAATCGCGATGCCGGGTGGATAGATCAGCCACCAGTAGTTGGTGCCGGACTGTATATAGGTCAGGCCGCCGGACAGCATGTCCCCCCAGTCGGTGGCGGGCGGCTGGACGCCGAGGCCGAGGAAGCCGAGGCCGGCCAGGATCAGGATCGAGTCCGCGATCGCGAACGTGGTCTGCACGATGATCGTGCCGATCGCGTTCGGCACGATATGTCGCACCACCGCGCGGGACTTACGGCCGCCGATGACCCGGACCGCCTGCACGTACTCCCGGGTGCGCAGCGAGAGCGTCTCGCCGCGGACCAGCCGGGCCACGCCCAGCCAGTAGAACACGGCGATGATGAAGATCATGATCACCGTGTCCGGGTGGAAGACCACCGACAGGATGATGACCACCATGATGTACGGGATGGACAGCCCCGCGTCGACGATGCGCATCAGGAACGAGTCGACCGGGCCGCCGATGAATCCGGAGAAGGCCCCGTACAGGGTGCCGATGAAGACCGCCACGATCGCGGCGGCGAACCCGACCTCCAGGGAGGTCTGCCCGCCGACCATCAGCCGGCCGAGCTGGTCGTAGCCGACGTTGTCGCACCCGAGCGGGTGCGCCGAGCTGGGCGGGCACAGCGCATCGTTCAGGTTCGTGTTCACCTGGTTGGTGTGGTAGATGTGCGGCCCGACAAAGCAGAACAGCACGATGAACACGAGCATGGCCAGGCTGGCCAGAGCGAGCTTGTTCTCGGCGAACACCTCCCAGCCGCGGCGCAGCAGGCTGCGGCTGGCGGGTCCGGCGTCTAGCGCCCTCTCGATGGCCTCGGGCGTCTCAACCGGCAGGGTCGCGGTGTCCATCCGGCCAGGGTCCGCGCCCATGGGGTGCTCAGTCATCAGTTGTACCTCACCCTCGGGTCGAGGACCGCGTAGCTCACGTCGGCCAGCAGGTTGCCCAGGATCGTCGCCAGCGTGGCGATGAGCGTGAACCCGAGCAGGACCTGGTAATCGACGTTCAGCGCGGCGTTATAGAACGCCAGCCCCATGCCGGGATAGTTGAACACCACCTCGATGAAGATGGCCCCGGCGACCAGGGTGGGCAGCGAGAGCCCGAGCAGGGTGACGATCGACATCAGCGAGTTGCGGAACACGTGCCCCCACAGCACCCGCCGCTCGCTGGCGCCCTTGGCCCGCGCGGTGCGCACGTAGTCCTGCACCAGGTTGTCCATCACCGACGAGCGCATGTACCGGCTCCACAGCGCGTAGAGCACGAAGGCGTACGCGGCCACCGGCAGCACCAGCGCCCGGGGATCGGCCAGGATCTGGCCCACCGTGGTGCCCTGCGGGGCGAACGGCGGGAACAGGTGGATGTCGATGGAGAACCACTCGACCAGGAGGATGCCGACGAAGAACGTGGGGGTGGCGTAGCCGAGGAACGAGATCCCGGTCAGGATGTAGTCGCCGGTCGTGTAGCGCTTCACGGCCTGGTAGAGGCCGAGCGGGATGCCGAACACCAGCGAGACCACGGTGCCGAGCAGGACCAGGATGATGGTCTTGGGCAGGTCCTGGGCGATCAGGCTGGTGACCGACTGGTTGAGCTTGGTCGAGAAGCCGAGGTTGCCGTGCAGCAACTGGCCGACCCACTTGATGTACTGCACGTAGAACGGCTGGTCGAAGCCGTACAGCCGGTTGTAGTAAGCGACCTGCTGCGGGGTCGCCCGCGGGCCGAGCAGCGACCGGATCGGCCCGCCCGGGAACAGGTGCACGAGGGCCAGCGTGAACACGGTCACCAGGAAGACGACCAAGAGGGCCTGGAGGGTCCGGCGGATCAGGAACCCGGTCATCGGGCCACCGCCCCGCCTGCGGGCCGGTCACCGCCCGCGCCGCGCCACGATCTCATGAGGTCCTCCCGTTCTCCCAGCTTCTCACCGCCGCCTGCCGTTCGGCCAGTGGCCGCCGTCCCGCCCGTGCGACACGGGGCGGGACGGCGGCCAGGGCCCTTCTTACTTCTGCCTTACTACTTCCCGGCTACTTGGTGAAGTACCACTCCTCCGGCAGCAGGGTGTAGAGGGCGTTAAAGGTGACGTTCTTCAGCTTGCTGTTGACCGCCTGGATCGCGTACTCGTTCGGGTTCCAGAGGAACGGCAGCTGGTTCGCGCCATACTCGGCGTAGTTGTGGAACACGGTCAGGCTGCTGTTGGTGTGCGTCTGGGTGATCAGGTTGTCCATCGTCGGATCGGAGTAGTTACCCGAGTTCGACCCCGCGCCGGTCTGGAACAGCGGCTCGCCGGTGGGCTCGAAGCCCGGGCCGTCGAAGTCCCAGCCGCCGAAGGCGAACACCTGGATCGCGCACTTAGAGCTCATCGGGGAGCACGGCGCGCTCTGGCCGATGATCGTGTTGAACGTCTCGCCTTGCAGGTTGATGTCGATGCCGGCCTGGCTCGCGTCAGACTTGTAGGTCTCCCACATCGACGTGACCGCGGCGTTGCCGGTCGAGTAGACGAACGTGAACTTCGCCTGCTGGCCCTTGCTGATGCCGCTGCCGCACTTGGACGGGTCCTGGCAGGTCATCACGCCGCCGGTCTCGGACCAGCCGTGGCTCTCCAGCGTCGACTTCGCCTTGGCGATGTCGAACGGGTAGGGGCCCTGGCTGCCGTTGTCGGTCTGGACGGAGGGTATCCACTGGTTCCCGGGCGGCGCGTTCGGGGCCGGCCCCGAGGTCGGGACGGCGTACCCGCGGTAGATCGCCTTGATGATGCCGGGCTGGTCCATGACCTCCTGCAGCGCCTGGCGCATGTAGAGCTGCCGGACCATGAAGCCCACCTGCGGGTTGTTGAAGTTGGGCTGCGCGTAGAAGATCCCGAACGAGTAGAACGGCTCCAGGTAGTAGCCGCTGCCCAGCGGGTTGGTCGCCGGCAGGGCCGAGTCCGCCGGCTTCGGCGGCAGGTCCTGCGACGGGATGTAACCCACGTCGATCGACCCGGTCTTCAGCGCGGTGTACTCGGTCGTGTCGTCGGTGTACGGCACGAACTTGATGGACGCCAGCTTGGGATGCGGGCTGCCGGAGTAGTAGCGGTTCGGCACCATCGTGACGTTGCCGGTGGTGCTGAAGCTGGACAGCTTCCACGGACCGTCCACGACCGACCACAGCGGGCTGGTCGCGTAGGTGTTGGCGATCTTCGACTGCGCGGTCAGGAACGAGTAGACGGCCTTGCACTTGGCCCAGCCGTCCGCCGCGCTGTCATTGAGGCAGCCGCCGCTGCCCGCCTTGGCGCCCAGGCTGGTGACGTCCCAGGCCTCTGGCATCGGGTTGAGCTCGGCGAGCTGGTTGTAGGTGAACCAGATGCTGGAGTACGCCTTGTTGAGCTGCAGCGTGAGCGTGTTCCCGCTGGCCGTGTAGGACGTGACGTTGTCCGGCAGCAGGCCGGGCGCGTACGCGTACCAGTTCGCCTTCTCGGCCACCGCCATGTTCAGGAAGAACTTCACGGAGTCGGCGTTGACGACCTCGCCGTTGCTGAACTTCCAGCCCTTCATGGTGACGGTCACGGTCTTGCCGCCGTTGCTGTACACCGGGGCGTTGGCGGGCGAGATCGGGTAGTTGACGGCCACCGAGCTGTTGGTGTTGTTGCCGAACATGTACAGCGGCCGGTACATCAGGAACTGGAACTGCTCGTCGTTGTAGACGCTCGCGTTAGTGATCGCGTAGAACGGGAAGATCCAGCTGTAGACCGTGCTGGGCGGCAGTGCGATCGTGGCCGTGCCGCCGGTGACCGCCGTGCCGCTCGAGGAACTTGGCGGGCTGCTGCTGTTCGAGGAGCAGCCGGCTGCGACCAGCGCGGCGACGGCCACGCCGGCCATCGCTGCGAGGCGCAGCTTACGTCTCCCTAGGTTCATGTGCGCTCCTTCGTTGTATCGCGCGTGCGCGCGTGATGCCATACCGGTTCCTGCTCAGGCGCTCCGGCCACCCGTGGGCGCGCGGGCCAGCCCGCGACATCCCGGGTTGCCCGGGCCCGCTGCTGCGGGCCACCACGGTCGGCTTCGCGTGACGTTGACCCTGTCACCCGCTCGCCGCCTCTCTGCCAGCCCGCCACGGCGTCGATCCGCGCCCCGGCATGGCCGCCGCGCGCCAGCGACACCTTTGTCCCGGCTACGGTTCGGTCCGAGCGTAGTTTCACTGATCAGCTAGATTCCAGCAGTAAATGTCACAACTTCCTATCGATGTCGCCGCAGGCCATAGCGGGTCCTGTCGGCCGCCCCGTCGGTGTTACGCCGGTTTTACCGGGTTACTGCGAGTGGGGCAAACGTTTCTCCGGGGCGGCGTACCGCCCGTTATGGCCCTCGGGCCGCGAGGAAATCTGATGCGCGGGTCGTGGCGTCGTGCCAAACTTCGCCGCGCACGCGCCGCAAGATCACGCTGCGCGGCGGGTCAGCCGCCGATCGCGTGCGCGCCGCCGTCGACGTGGACGATCTCGCCGGTGGTGGCGGGGAACCAGTCCGACAGCAGCGCCACGCAGCCGCGCGCGGCGGGCTCGGGGTCGGAGGTGTCCCACCCGAGCGGGGCCCGCTTCCCCCACGGCTCCGCGAGCTCGTCGAATCCGGGGATGCTTCGGGCGGCGATGGTCTTCAGCGGGCCCGCGGACATCAGGTTCACCCGGATCCCGCGGGGCCCGAGATCGCGGGCCAGGTAGCGGGCGCAGGACTCCAGGCCGGCCTTGGCCACGCCCATCCAGTCGTAGCCCGGCCACGCCACGCGGGCGTCGAAGTCCATCCCCACGATCGCGCTGCCCGCGCTCATCAGCGGCAGGGCCGCCACGGCCAGGGCCTTCAGCGAGTACGTGGAGACGTGCACCGCGCTGGCCACGTCCGGCCATTCCGTGTTCAGGAAGTTGCCGCCCAGCGCGGACTGCGGCGCGTTGCCGATGCTGTGCACCACCCCGTCCAGGCCGGCGACGTGCTCGGATACCCGGGCGGCCAGCGACGCGAGCTGATCAGGGTCGGTCACGTCCAGCTCGATGACCGGCGGCGGGTCGGGCAGCCGCCGGGCGATCCGCTGCACCAGGCTGAGCCGCCCGAACCCGGTGAGCACCACCGTCGCGCCCTCCTGCTGCGCGATCCGCGCCACGTGGAAGCCGATCGACGCGTCGGTGAGCACGCCGGTCACCAGCACTCGCTTACCGTTCAGGATTCCCATCGCGCTGCCCTTCGCCGTGGCCCCGCTGGCCGGATGTCAGTGACCCATGCCCAGGCCGCCGTCCACCGGGATCACGGCCCCGGTGATGTACCCGGCGTCGGGTGAGGCCAGGAACGCGACCGCCGCCGCGACCTCGTCCGCTGAGGCCAAGCGGCCGAGCGGCACGCTGGCCAGGATCGCGGCCCGGCGGTCGGCGGGCAGCGCCGCGGTCATGTCAGTGTCCACGAACCCGGGCGCCACCACGTTGACGGTGATGGACCGGCTGCCCAGCTCGCGAGCCAGCGACCGGGCCAGCCCGACCAGCCCGGCCTTGGCGGCCGCGTAGTTGGCCTGGCCGCCCGAGCCCAGCAGCCCCACGACCGAGGAGATGAACACCATCCGTCCCCGCCGCATCCGGATCATGCCCCGGACGGCGCGCTTGGCCACCCGGTAGGCGCCGGTCAGGTTGGTGTCGAGCACCGCGGCGAAGTCGTCCTCGCTCATCAGCGCGAGCAGCTGGTCCCGGGTGATCCCGGCGTTGGCCACCAGCACCTCGACCGGTCCGTGCGCCGCCTCGGCCGCGGTGAACGCCTCGTCCACCGCGGCGCTGTCGCGCACGTCGCAGCGGGCCACCGCCAGCCCCTCGACGGGCTCGCCCGAACGGGACGTGATCGTGACCTTGTCCCCGCCCGCCGCGAGCCGCCGGGCGATGGCCAGGCCGATGCCGCGGTTCCCGCCGGTAACGAGGACGGATCGGCTCATCTTGGGTTCCTCCGCGGGTGCGATGGCGGATCAGATGCACAGGATAGATTGGCCTGTCGTGCGGGACAGTGGCGACCAGGCATCTACGCCGATCGATCCGGAGTTCACCTCGTACCCGCTGCGGCACCTGGCGGACGCCGGCCTGCAGCGGGCCGCCGACCTGGGCGCCGAGCACGCGGACTTCCGCGCCGAGCGGATCAGGGGCCAGCGGATCGGCCTGTCCGACGGGAACCTGGAGACCCTCTACGACAGCGACGAGCTCGGCCTGGCCGTCCGGGTGGTGGTGGACGGGACCTGGGGCTTCGCATCGGCCGTCGATCTCACCCCGGACGCCGCGGCGCGGGCGGCCGCGGCGGCGGTCGACGTCGCCCGGGTGGCCGCGGCCGTCAACACCGAGCGGATCGAGCTGGCCGCCGAGCCCGCCCACGGCGACGTGATCTGGGTCTCGGCCTACCAGGTGGACCCGTTCAGCGTCGAGGTCGCCGACAAGATCGCGCTGCTGGCCGGGTGGAGCTCCGGCCTACTGGCCCGCGACGGGGTTGACCACGTCGACGCGTCCCTGCTGCAGGTCAAGGAGTGCAAGTTCTACTCGGACGGCGCTACGACCGCGATCCAGCAGCGGGTGCGGCTGCACCCGGTCGTGACCGCGGTCGCCGTCCAGCCCGGCGGCAGGTTCGAGACCATGCGCACGCTGGCCCCGCCCGTCGGGCGGGGTTATGAGTTCCTGGCCGGGGCCGCCGCCGGGGGCTGGGACTTCGAGGCCGAGCTGGCGGGCCTGCCCGGGCTGCTGGCCGAGAAGCTGGCCGCGCCCTCGGTCGAGGCCGGCCGGTACGACCTGGTCGTCGACCCCTCCAACCTGTGGCTGACGATTCACGAGTCCATCGGGCACGCGACCGAGCTCGACCGGGCGCTCGGTTACGAGGCCGCGTACGCCGGTACGTCCTTCGCCACTCCGGACCAGCTGGGCCGGCTGCAGTACGGCTCGCCGCTGATGTACGTGACCGGGGACCGCACGGCCGAGCATGGCCTGGCCACGATCGGCTACGACGACGAGGGCGTGGCCGCCCAGTCCTGGGACCTCATCGTCGGCGGGGTGCTGACCGGATACCAGCTGGACCGCCGGATGGCGATGGCCCGCGGCCAGGAACTGCGTGACGCCGGTGCCGTGGACGGCGACGTGCCGGCCGGGATCCGGTCGAACGGCTGCTCGTTC
>Ga0335076_10002431_pt1 | contig 18513 bp, 17 predicted proteins | sample Lox_Sample_25_FD_206717 | JGI IMG/M metagenome (GOLD analysis project Ga0335076, IMG submission 206717) | Soil microbial communities from Loxahatchee National Wildlife Refuge, Florida, United States - Lox_Sample_2.5 | ecosystem: Environmental > Terrestrial > Soil > Wetlands | place: USA... | reverse complement strand
GGCGGCGTGGACGCCGGCGTGGGGTGGATGCCGGCGCGAGCGGGGGGTGCCGGCACGACGTGGTCGCCCGCGTCGCGTGGGTACCGACGGCGGCTCACCGATCCCAGAGAACATGCAGGTGCGGTGGCCGGCGGAAATTGAAGCCCACCGGCTCGGTCGGGTGTGCCGGGTCCAGCCGGAGCCCGGGCAGCCGCTCGAACAAACTGCGCAGTGCAGTCGCGCCCTGCAGCCGAGCGAGGTTCACGCCGAGGCACATGTGGATGCCCTTGCCGAACGAGAAATTCTGACGCCGGGCGTCCCGGGTGATGTCGAACCGATCGGGGTCGGGAAACGCGGCGGGGTCGCGGTTGGCGCCGTGGATGACGCCGAGGAGGTAGTCGCCGCGAGCGATAGGCACCCCGCCAAGCTCCGTGTCCGCGCTCGCCCAACGATCCGTGTAGCCGACGGGCGGTATCCACCGCAGACCCTCCTGAACCGCCGACGGCCACAGCTCGGGATCTGCTGCCAACAATCGAGCCTGATCGGGGTACGACAACAGAGCCCATGTCGTGTTGAGGATCATCGATTCGACTGTTTCGATCGCCCCGAACAGGATCAGGCGGAGGTTCGCCTCGAGCTCCTCCCGCGTCACGGAGTTACCGAAATCGGTGCCGAGGCGATCGAGACGCGGTGCGAGAAGCTCGGCCAGGCGAGCGCGGCCACGCATTGCTCGCGCCACTGCGTCGGGATCCCGGTAGCCCACCATGCCCTCGGCGAACCCGGTGTAAATGTCGTGCACCTCCTCCACCTGATCCAGGCGCAGTCCGAGCACGTCGCTGGCCACGCTGACCGCGAACGGGTTGGCGAACTCAGCGCCGAGTTCGCATCCGCCTCGACCGGAGATCGCGTCGAGCAACCGGTCCACCGTGACGTCGACGAGATCGGTGAATTGCCGGCGGACCGCGGAGTATTTGAACGGACCGGCGAATGGCCCCCGGTGGCGCGTGTGCTCGTCCCCGTCGACGACCAGCATCTGGCTGCCCAAAATGACGCGCTGCGGGTTGTCCGGGACGTCGACCACGAAGCGCTCCGGATCCATCTGCAACTCGTCGAACAGCGTCTTGCTCGTGACCAGCCACACGCCCTGCTCGGCGAACCACGTCACCGGCTCGCGCTCGCGCAGCTGGTGCAACAGCGGCGCGTTGTCGTACCGCTCGAGCTCGGAGAGCGTAACCCCGGCCCCGAGCGGGAATCGCTCCACGAGCCGGGCGGACTTCATCTGGGTCGCGGCGTCAGTAACGATCACCCGCTACCTGCGCCGTCCCCAGCTCCACGTCGCGGGCGCCTGCTTCCGGGTCGTCCGCGGCATACGCCGCCGCCGCCCGGACCTCCTCCGAGCGCGTGGCCCGCAGGTACAGGCACCAGGCCAGCGCGAGGATCATCCCTCCGATCCAGATGAAGACGGCCTGGTTGTTGGGGGAGGTCGGGAACGGGTCCAACGATCCCTTGAAGGCGAGGATCGGCGCCGCCAGTCCGATCAGGACCGCGATCAGCCGCCACACCGCGCCGAACCCAGAGAAGTCCCGCCAGACGATCCGCAGCGCGAAGACGGCGAGGAAGATGTAGATCGTCTCTACGAGGAAGCTGCCGGCGTTGGCCGAGATCGTGAACGTCTCGATCACGTTGGCGCCGCCGTTGGGCTCGTAGTTGGAAACCGCCGTCCACAGCAGGACGATGATCCCCCACGCCCCGAGCACGCCGATCGCGGTCACCGGCGTGTTGTGACGCGAAGTGGTCCCGAGCCATTGCGGGAGCAGGCGGTCGCGCCCGAGGGCGAACAGCAGCCGCGACGAGGTGACCATGATCGCGATCCCCAAGGAGAGCGCGTCGAAGATGATCGCGAGGTCGATGAGAACGCTGAGCCACGTGCCGACGTAGTGCTGGGCGAGGTCGCCCATCGCGTCCGGGGAGCCTCCCCACGCGTTGTGAGCGAGCGCCTCCTTGCCGAACCCGATCGTCGCCGCGTAACAGACCAGCAGGAAGAACAGGGCGCTGACACCCACGGTCCCGAGCACCGCAACCGGGATCCGGTCGCGCGGGGCGTGCATCTCCTCGGCGATCGAGGCCGCCGCCTCAAACCCCACGAACAGGAGGATCGCGAACAGGATTCCGTTGAACACGGTGTTCAGCGAGGTCTCGTTCGGGTTGAACACCGACAGCGTGTTCCCGCTCTGACCGCCCTTGGCGATGATCACGACAGACAGAATCAGGAACGGGATCGCCGACAAGCCGCACAGCGTCAGGACGCCGCGCACGGCCAGGCGGACGCCGAAGTAATTGAGCGTGAGGGCGACCAGCAGGCCGGCGAGCCCGCCCGCCCACCAGGGGATGTTGGCGTGCAGGTGGCTGGCGAAGAAGCCCTGCACCAGGAAGCACAGGCCGAGGTAGATCCCACCCGAGCCGAGCATCAGCACCCCGACGAGGTAGGTACCTCCGGAGAAGATGCCGAACGAATTGTTGACGGCCCGCGCCAGGTACTCGTACATCGCGCCGGCTCCCACGTAACGCCGGGCGTACAACGAGACCACGTAGGCGATGCCCATGGCGCCGATCGAGCCAAAGAGGATCGACAGCGGCGTGTTGAACCCGGCCACGGCCGCCACCAGGCCGGTGACCGCGCCGGCCGAGAAGATGGGGCCGATTCCGAGTGCCTGCCCGACCGCGTGGACCGTGGTCAGCCTTCTCGGGCCCAGCGAGCTGCCCGATTCCACGGTCACTGCGACATCCGCGTCTGCCATCGCCCTCTCCTCAGGTGTATCTACGGCACCACCGATAAATGCGTTCTGAATACATTACGCAGCCGCCGCGAGCGCTGTCAAGCGCGCCGCCCCGGGCGGAGCGGGTCACCCGCGGACGGCTCACAGCAGCTTCGAGTACTCGGCGAACTCCCAGTCGGTGACCCACGCCCGGAACCGCTCGAGCTCGGCCATCTTGATCGTCTCGAAGGTGTCGACCAGCCGCGACCCGAGCGCGTCGATCATCACCTGATCGGCCTTGAGCGCTTCGAGCGCCTCGTAAAACGTCGTCGGGAGCGGCTCGCCGAGCAGCTCCTCGTCCAGGTCGTAGATCATCCCCTCGACCGGCTGGGGGAGCTCGAGCTCGCGCCTGACCCCGTCGAGCCCGGCGGCGAGCGCGGCGGCGTACGCGAGGTACGGATTGGCCGTTCCGTCCCCGAGCCTCAGCTCGAGTCGCGTCGAGGAGCCGCGCTCCTTGGGGACCCGCACCAGCGCCATGCGATGGTCGTGGCCCCAGCACACGCGCGTCGGAACGAGCGCCTCGGCGCTGATCCGCCGGTACGCGTTGACCGTCGGGTTGAAGAACACCATCATCGCCCGCGCGTGCTCCATCACGCCGGCGATGAAGTGACACATCACCGGCGTGAGACCGTGGGCACCGTCAGAGGCCTCGCCCGCGTTCGCCCCAGCGGAGTCGACAAGGGACACGTGCAGGTGGAACCCCGATCCCTCGTCGCCGTTGAACGGCTTGCCCATGAACGTCGCGAGCAGCCCGTCGAGCGCCGCCATCTCCTTGACCATCGCCCGGAACCGGAACGCGCGATCGGCCGAGTCGAGCGCCGCCGAGTGGCGCAGGTTGATCTCGAACTGGCTCCGGCCGTATTCGTGGGCGGCGGCGATCGCGCCGAGCTCGAGCTCGACCGCCGCCCCCAGCATCTTCGCGAGCGTCCCACGAGGGTCGGCCATGTCCCCGGTCGTGTACACCGCGCTGTCCTGCCCGGCGTAGGGCCGGTAGCCGCGCGGATCTGAGGGATCGGGCTCGCACAGGTAGAACTCGAGCTCCGGCCCCACCACGGGAGATACGCCGAACTCAGAGAACTGCGCCAGCACCCGCTTCAGAGCTCCCCGGCAGTCGAGCGGGTGCGACTCATGCGTGACCGGGTCCTCGAGGTCGACGAGGCAGGCGACGACGTCCTCCTCCCAGGGCAGCGGCACTAGCGTGTCGAGATCCGCGCGCGCGAGCAGGTCCGGGAAGCCGTGCTCGAACCCGGCGATCACGTTGTGGCGGAGGTCGACGGTCATGATCGCCTCGACGAACCCCATCCCGTCCTCTGCGACGTTCGGGAACGCGGAGATCGGGATCAGCTTGCCCCGCGCGATGCCGTGCAGGTCGGCGTACTGGAGGCGAACGGCGCGGACGCCGACATCGGCCAGCTCGGCCAGGCTTCCAACCAGCCTCGCATGGGCGGCGGCGGAGCGCTGGTCAGACCGTGGGGCGGCGGAGGGCTGATCAGGCCGCGCGGCTGCGGAACGATCACCGAGATCTTGGGCCATCTGTCTCTCCTCTCCTCAGTTCAGCCTGCGGGCGGCGCGAATGCGAGCGTACCGGCGTCGACGACCGCGGCGCCACCGTCGACGGTCAGGACCGCGCCGTTCACGTACGAAGCCGCGGTCGAGGCCAGCCATGCGACCGCCTCGGCTGCCTCCTCGGGAGTTCCGGCCCGCCGCGCGGGGATGTCCGCCGCCGCGATCGCGTAGGCCCCGTCGCGGTCGACTCCGCGCCGCGCCGCGAGTACGTCGATCTCCTCATCGGCCATCGCTGTCCGGATCCAGCCGGGGCAGACCGTGTTCGCACGCACGCCCAGTGGCCCGTAGTCGAGTGCGATGCATTGGGTGAGCATCACGAGCCCGGCCTTCGAGCTGCAGTACGCGGCCGACGCGGGGTCGGCGCGGAGACCCGCCAGCGACGAGACCGTGACGATCGCTCCCCGGGACTCGATCAGGTGCGGGAGCGCCGCCCGGCAAACGAGGAAAGGCGCGGTCAGGTTAGTCCCGATCACGAGGTTCCAGCGTTCGATCGTCTGCTCGGCGACCATCGCCCCCGCCCCGGCGCCGGCGCTGACGACAAGCGCGTCGAGCCGTCCGAACCGTCCGACGCACGCGTCGACGGCGAGCTGAGCCCCTTCGGGCGAAGACGCATCGGCGCTGACGGCGAGGCCGGAGACCGCGGCAGCAACCTCTTCAATCGGCCCACGACGACGACCGCTAACACACACTGCATAACCCGCAGAAGCCATCCGGGAAGCGACCGCGGCCCCGATCCCCGTCCCGCCCCCGATGATCAGCGCGGTCGGCGTCAAGGTCAGTCCCGCAGGAACTGCTCGACCAGCGACTCGGGGAACGACTTGTCCGCGATCGTGTACGCGAGCGCGGTCATCCGCCAGGAGTCCGAAAGGTAGAACCGCTCGTACAGCTCGCCCCGGCCACCCAACTCCGAGCCCAGGAAGTCCCACGCGAGCCGGAACAGTCGGATCCGCCGCTCGGCATCGGCGCCGGCGGCCTGGAAGTACTGCTCGATCTGTTCGTGTAGCGGCCCGTCGATGTCGGCTCGCGAGGGCGTCGCCATGAACCCGCCGCCGCCGATCAGCTGGAGCAGCTCGTTGACGCGCGGGAGCCACTTCGGCATCTCCGCCCGCAGCGCCACGAACGGCCGCTCATCCGGGGTCATCACGCCGCCGGCATCCACGACCGCGCCCGCCTCGGCGGCGACGATCGCCGACCGCGCGAGCTCGCTCATCGACCAGATCTGCCCGAGCTTCTCCTGGATGTGGTCGAACCGCACGACCCCAGTGGTAGTCGCGATCAGATGCCCCAGACCCAGGGCGAACGAAAGCTTCACCCACGCTCGCGTGAACGCCTGGTGCATGATGTGGCTCCGCCAGCCGGTGTCGGTGATCACCTCGCTGTAGCCGACGGTGTCGCCGTCCAGGAAGACTCGCTCGCGCGGGATCTCGACGTCGTCGAAGATCACGACCGCGTCCATCTCGTCGAACCGCGCCGACAGCGGGTAGTCGTATACGTCTCGCTGTTTCGAGTAGCTGTCACGGCAGATGAACCGCAACCCCGGCGTCGCGATCGGGATCGCGAACGACAGCGCGTAGCGGCCGTCCTGGGGCCGGATGTCGGACCCGGGATACACGAGCAGCTCGTCGGCGAACGGCGCGAGCGTCGCCAGCATCCGCGCGCCACGTACGACGATCGAATCAGAAGACTCCCCCACCTTGTGCAGTGCGACCTGACCCATCGCCTGCTCCGCCTCGGGCTTCGTCCGGTCGACCTGGGGGTTCATCAGCGCGTGTGTCGTCGAGAGGTCGTGGTCGCGCATGAATTCCTGGTAAGCGACCAGGTTCGCGGCCAGAGACGAGTTCCCCCGACGGCCCCACACGTCGGCCCGCCCGGCAAAGCAGGCGAACGTCACGTTCAGGTAGTCGGGCGTCCTTCCCATCACCCCGCCCGACAGCGCCGCGACCAGCTCGAATGCGCGCCGGCGCCGGACCAGGTCGTCGTATTCACGCGGGATCAAGTGTGTGACGTTCACCAGCCGAACAGGGTCCGAAGGAGATGCTGCGAGCATCGAGGACGCGTGCTCGTGCTGGACATCGAACACCCGCGCCAGCGACAGCGCCGCGTCGCGGAGCTCCGGGTGGTCGAGTGGGTGGCTGATCCGCTCGCCGCGGAGCCAGATCTCGCGCCCGCCCTGGCGGAGGCCCTCGAGGAACTGCTCCCCGGTGCGGGCACCAACAGCTTGCGTGGTCCCGGAAAGAGGCATTACGCGGGCAGCGGGTGTCCAAGCGCCTCGAGGCCCTGGCGCTCCCAATCGACCGCCTCGGCGTCGAACCGGAAGTACGATCGCGGGGGCAGGATCCCCCACGTGTTCGACGAGTGCGCGTCGTCGGGCCACGTGCGCGGCTCGTGGTCGGCGGCGAGCTGCTCCATGTCGCTATAGAGCTCGACCATGCACTCCTCCTCGGGGATCCGCACGTAGGCGGCCAGGTTCTGCCCGAGCGCGTGGCGCACCGGGCCCCACGCGAGCCACCGCCCGTGCTGGGCGAGGTGGTCAAGCGCGACCCGCAGCTCGCCCCAGTCGGTCAGCTCGAACGCGAGATGGTGGAAGTGGTACTGACCCTTCCCGACGAGCGCCACCGTGTGATGATCGGCCCCGAGGTGCAGCCAGCAGCCCTCGTCGCCGAGACGATCGGTCAACCGCATCCCGAGCGCGTCGCAGTAGAACTCGGTCAGGCCGGCGAGGTCCCCCGTGAGGGAGTTGATGTGGCCGAGCTTGCGGGGATGAAAGCCCGGGAGGGTCGTGGTCGAGCGCGCGATTGCCGGCCGCGGGTCGTCGGGGGTCGCGTAGGGAACCAGCTCGATCCCGAACCCGTCCGGGTCGCGCAGGCACAGGGCTCCGTCAAGCCACTCCACAGAGACCCCGAGCCCGTCCAGATGCGACGCCGCGTCGTCGACCGACACCCCGCGGTCGAGCTCAAACGCGGCGTGGTCGGCGCCCGGGCGGTCCGATGGCACAAGCTCGAGCGAGTATGGCTCATACGCGCACGCCAGCCGCGCTCGCTCCGGAGTAAGCTCGCGAACCGTCAGGCCGAATTGGATTGACCATCGCTGCACCGCGTCGGCGAGATCGCCCGTCCGCAGGCAGACGTGATGGATTCGGCGGAGCAACAGCAATTTTGGATACAGTATCCGCGCCGTGGCACCGGGTCAAGACAGCGATCGCCGCGCCCGCGCCCTGGAGCGCCTCGCGGAGCTGAACGATGAACCGGGCGGCGACGAGTTCATCGCGCGCATGGGAGTGCTCGGCGACTGGATCGTCGACTGGGCGTTCGGCGACGTCCACACCCGTCCGGGCCTGCCGGCGCGCGAGCGCGAGCTGATCATCGTCGCGGTCCTGACCGCGCTTGGCTCGAGCGACCCCCAGGTGCGGGCGCATATCCGGGCGCTCCGCGCGATCGACGTCCCGTGGAGCGAGATCGAGGAGACGATTCTCCAGACGACTCCGTACGCTGGGATTCCGCGTGCGGTGAACGCGATGAAAGTGCTCCGCGAGGAACAGGAGGCCGATCAGTGAAAGCGGTGCGGTTCGTGAACCCGGAGGGCGAGACCCGGATCGGGGCGCTGGGCGAGGACGGGACGATCACCGATGCCGGCCCCGCCGGCCCGCTGGGGTTCGTCCCCACGACGCTGGCGTGGGACGCCCTGGCACAGGCGGACGGCCCGACGGTCGGCGCCGGCGACGTCAAGCTGCTCCACCCGGTGGTGCCGAACAAGCTGATCGGGATCGGCCTCAACTACCGCTCGCACGCCGAGGAATCGCAGCTCGATATCCCGACCGTCCCGGTGATCTTTGCGAAATTCGGCTCGTCCCTGGTCGGGCCGGGCGCGGAGATCGTGATCCCGCGCGAGGAGACCCGCCCGGACTACGAGGGCGAGGTCGCCGTGGTGATCGGACAGCCGGTATACCGGGCCGACGAGGACGAGGCGCGCGCCGCGGTCGGCGGGATCGCCGCGATCAACGACGTGTCGGGCCGCCGCGCGCAGCTCGAGACGCCGCTTCGGCAGTTCACGCTCGGCAAGAGCTTCGACACGTTCTCGCCGCTTGGCCCGTGCATCGCCTCGGCCGCCGGCATCGACCTCGCCGACATCGACTTGCGCACGACGGTCTCGGGCGAGGTCATGCAGGACGCGAACACGCGCGACCTGATCTTCTCGGTGGTCGAGCTGATCCAGTACATCTCGCAGGGGGTCACGCTCGAGCCCGGCGACGTGATCGCCACCGGGACGCCGAGCGGCGTCGGCGACTCGCGTTCGCCCAAGCGCTACCTGCGCGAGGGCGACACGGTCGAGATCGACGTCGAGGGCGTCGGCACGCTCTCTAACCCAGTCCGCAACGAGCGCTGATTTCGAGCCTCGTTCCGGGCAGGTTCCGCTGGTCGCGGTGGTAGGTTCCCCGTTCACATGACAAGGCCGAATCACCGGACCATCCGTGGGCGGTGAGCGGGGGACCCACAGCGATCCGCGTGATCGCGGGGGCGAATCGCCGAGCCGTTCGGCATAGCGCACTGCGCGAGCCCGTCAGCTAACTCCGCAGGCCCTTCACGAGGGAGATCAGTTGGAAAGGACGCGTGACCGTGCCCGGGTTGATCCCTGGCAGGAGGGCGATGATTGGCAGGACGGCGACCCGTGGCAGGAATCGCTCGCGCGCTCACGCGCCCGAAGAGGACGGTCGAGGCGTCGCTCGCCCGGGCTAGCCGGGGCGATCCCGATCCTCGCGCTGCTCGCGGTGGGGATCGTGGTGATCGCGCTCAGCGCCGGCGGACCCGACGACGCTCCGCCGGCGGCGGCCGCCGATGCCCACACCCCGACGACGGCCCGACCGCCGGCGACGACGCGCGCGCGACCGGCCAGTTGGCGCGACTGCCCGCTCGCGATTGCGCCCGCCGGCTACGTGAACCCGCTCGCTCAGGCGATCGTGAACCCCGAGCGGATCGACCAGGGCGTCGACTACGCCGGCGTCGGCAGGCTCGTGGCGATCGGAGCCGGCCGGATCACGCACCTGGGCATGGATAACACGGGATGGCCCGGGGCGTTCATCGAGTACCAGCTTCGCGGCGGTGCCGACGCGGGCTGCTACGTCTACTACGCCGAGGGAGTGGTACCCGCCGACGGCCTGCACGTCGGCGACACGATCAGCGCGGGCCAGCCGATCGCGACGATCATCCCCGCGTACCCGACCGGGATCGAGATCGGATGGGGCACCGGGATCAGCACCAAGGCGTACGCGAAGGTGGCCGGCCAGTGGAGCCCGGCCGACGATGACGACGACATCCCAAGCGCCGCGGGCACGAACTTCTCGGCGCTGATCGCAGCCCTCGGCGGCCCCCCGGGAAAGAACGAGGGCTAGCGACTACCGGAAGAACACGCCGTTTCGTTCGAGTCCGACGGCGGGCGAGCCGGCACCGCCATCCATGACCGTCGGATTGAATTGACCCCGGGGATCGGAGCGGTAAATAACGCCGCCGCGGTCGTTGAATGCCGTGAAGCTGATCGTCGTCGGGCCGGGCACGTACTCGCCGCGGAACTGCAAGCTGTCGTCGCGGATCGTCTGGCGCGTGCCGTTACCTGCCCATCGAACGTCGAAGCTCACATGCGACGGCACTGGCGGGATCGGCGGCGTGACGAGACCGAGTGCGTTGAAGCCGTCGTGGTAGTCCGACACGGCCACGCGGTCCGCGTGCAGTCGCCCTCGGCCGCGGCGCGGATCCACGCTGATCGCCCACGGCGCGATCGGGATCGTCCAGAACAGACCGGACGGCGCGATCCCCGGCTCGAAGTCGTGGAGTTGAACTGAGGACGGGTCGTCGACGGCGCCCGTGAACAGGTCGATTCATATGAACCCGAACGATCCGACGTGCCGGCGCCCGTCGAGCCCGACGTACAGCCCCTGCATGAACCGCATATCGCAGTCGAAGTCGTAGTTGGTGCCGTCGCTCCCGCGCGCGCTGCCGCGGGTCTCGGAGCCGCCGATGATGCCGGCGAAGTCCGTGATCGTCGACATCTCGAACCCGATGCCGGGAAGAAAGAAATGGAAGTCCGCCCCGGTCGGCACGAAGCCCTGCTCGAGCGATAGTCCCCCCGGAATCGGCCGGGGTGCTGCCGTCGAAGACCACCCGAGCACAGAGCTCGGATTCACCAGCCCGACGCCGGCCATTCCGCCGAGCGCGACCGCGCTGCGGCGCAAAACCTGTCGCCGCGAGAGTGTCTTCGCGGCTTCGTCGCGGAGCGACGCGTCGCCCGCGTCAAGATGCGCCCGGTCCAATCCCATGACCCCGATGGGTTGTTCGGGGCGACCCTAACACGGCCGGCACGCGATTGCAACAATCAGCACATAACGCTTTGCAGTAGAAGCTGCGAGGCCTGCGGACTACTCGCCCAAGATGTCCATCGAGCGCTTCATCGCGTCGGTGAGATGCCGCCGCGTGAGCGACTCGGCGCGCCTGGCGTCGCCTGCCTCGATCGCCTCGAGGATCTGCTCGTGCTCGCGGACGTCGAGCAGCATCCGCTCCTGGGTCTCGACCTGGCGCTCGTAGATCGTCTCGCCGATCCGCGCCACCCACAGGCGCTCAGCGAACTGCGCGAGGAACTCGTTGCCCGACGCGGCCGCCAGCGCCAGGTGAAACTCGCGGTTCGCCTCGAAGCTGCGCCGAACGTTGCGAAGCGAACGCCGCTGCGCCGCCACCGCCGCGCGCATTCGGGCGAGCGGCTCCTCCAGCCTCCGTCCCGCAGCCAGCCGGGCCGCGCCCGGTTCGATCACGGTCCGCGCCTCGTACGAAACCCGCATCCCGGCCTGGTCGACGTCGGCGACGCGCGCGCCACGGTTGGTCCGCATCTCGACGAGCCCCTCGGCCGCGAGCCGGCGTAGCGCCTCGCGGACCGGCGTGCGCGATACGCCGAGCTCCTCGGCGAGGTCTTCCTGGTGGACGCGGGCGCCCCGCGGGAGCGATCCGCTCGTGATCCGCTCCCGGATCGCCTCGTAGACCTGATCGACGACGCTCGCGATGTTCAGGCGTTCGGGCGCCGCTGCGCGGTCAGGCAAGCTCATCCAGTACCGCCGCGCTCGCCTCGACCAGCTCGTCGACCTCGTCGTCGGAGATGGTCAACGGTGGCGAGAACGCGAGCGAGTTCGCGTACGGGAGCGCCCGACCGATCACGCCCCGCGCGAGCAGCGCCTCGCTGAACGCGCCCGCTGCCACCGAAGCGTCGAGCCCGATCGCCTGCATCAGCCCCTCGCCCCGGACATCGACGACCCCGGGATGACCCGACAGGCCATCGAGCCCGGCCCGCAGCCGCTGGCCGGCGGCCGCCGCGCGCGCGGGAAGGTCCTCGGCGCGCATCAGCTGGAGGTTGGCGATGCCGGCGGCGCAGCACGTCGGATGGCCGCCGTACGTGCCGCCGTGGGCGAGCAGGTAGCCGGGATCGGCCTCGAGCCAGCCGCGCAGCTTCGGCCCGACGATCACCCCGCCGAGCGGCAGATAGCCGCTCGTAATCGCCTTGGCGAACGTGATCATGTCCGGCGTGACGCCGTAGTGGTGGGAGCCGAACCACGAGCCGAGGCGCCCGAAGCCGGTGATGACCTCGTCGAAGATCAGCAGCGCGCCGCTCTCATCGCACACCTCGCGGAGCCCCTGGAGATAGCCGTCGGGCGGCGGGAACACGCCGCCGGCGCCGATCACCGGCTCGGCGACGATCGCCGCGATCCGCTCGGGGCCGTGGTAGGCGACCGCGGCTCGCATCGCGTCGACGCTGTCGCGGTCGACCTGGAAGAAGTCCGGAAGCAGCGTCCCGAACGGGTCGCGGTTAGCCGGCAGACCGCCGGCCGAGGTGCCGCCGAGCATCACGCCGTGATAGGCGTAGTGGCGGCTCAGCACGACCGTGCGGCCGCCGTCGCCGGCGGCCTTGTGTCCCGCGCGCGCGAGCTTCAGCGCGGAGTCGATCGCCTCCGAGCCGCCGCAGGTGAGGAACACGCGCGCGTCGGGGATCGGCTGGAGCTCGAGCAGCAGCCCCGCCAGCTCGTCCTCGGGGGCGTTCGTGAAGCGGGCGAATGTGTGGAAGGCCTCGAGCTTCGCCATCTGGGCAGCGACCGCATCGGCGATCTCGTGCCGGCCGTGCCCCGCGGCGCAGTACCACAGCGACGCGGTGCCGTCGAGGTAGCTCTTGCCGTACACGTCCCAGACGCGGCAACCCTGGCCACGGACGATCTCGAGGTACTCCTCGGCGGGCTTGGCCGCGAGGGCAAACGGATGCAGAACCTGCGGAACGCTCATGACGTCACCCCCACGCTTCGTTCGGCTTCATCTTCGGGCATCGTCAGCGCGACGTGCAGCGTCTGCGCGGTCACCGCGGGCTGCTCGCCGACGTCCGGCAGCGGCTCCTCGGACTGCACGATGGTGTTCTCGAGCCGGCCGATCCCCTCGATCTCGACCGCGACGATATCCCCTGGCTCGACGGGGCGCGAGTGCGCGGGCGTCCCGGTGAGCAGGACGTCGCCGGGCTCGAGCGTGATCAGCCGCGCGAGATCGGCGATCTGGTAGGCGAACGAGAACATCAGATCGGTACCGGTGTGTCCCTCCTGGACCTGCTCACCGTTGACGAACGTCCGGAGCGTCAGGTCCTCGGGGTCGACGTCGCCGGCGTCGACCATCACGGGGCCCAGCGGGCAGAAGCCGTCCTGGCCCTTGACCCGCAGCATCGAGCCGCGGTCGGCATGGCGGAAGTCGTGGACGCCCCAGTCGTTGGCGACGGTGTAGCCGCCGACGTAGTCGAGCGCCTCGTCGATCGTGACCCGGTGACACGGTCGGCCAATCACGACCGCGACCTCACCCTCGTAGTTCAAAAACCGGCATCCGACCGGCCGCACGACCGGCGCGAGATGGCCCGACAGCGACGACGGCGGCTTCATGAAGTACGACGGCTCGCTCGGCATACGCGCCATCTTGTATTCCTCGGCGCGCGAACGGTAGGTCAGGTGTGTGGCGAGGATCTTGCTCGGCGTCACCGGAGAGAGCCACTGCTGCACGTCGCCCACGTTCACCTCAAAACCGTCGGCCCGGACCACTTCTCCGTCGACCGTCCCCTCCACCACCCGGCCGTCGTGCTCGATGCGAACGTGCTTCATGCGTAGGCCTCCTGTCGATGTTGGGCGACGACCTCGACCCCGTCGACGGTGTAGCCGAACGAGAACCGGTAGCCGCGGAGCATCTCGCGCGGGGCGATCGCCTGCAGGTCTTCGAGCGTGTCGTCGTAGAGACGAAGGTCGGCACTCCCTTCCCAGATCTCGGTGGCGTCGCGGTCGTAGCCGCCGGCGCGGACCAGCTCGAACACGCTGGGGCGGTCGCCGGACGCGGCCGGGAAGTGCCGCGTGTTGTGCATCGGCGGGTCATTGACGGTCGGGCCGGTCTCGCTGACGTGCTCGAGCGTGACCACGAGGCGCGCGACCTGCCGATCGTTGGCGGCGCACGTGGCGCCGAAGCGCGCGCCCGCATCGAGCGCCGGCGTCGCCTTGCCGGCCGCGAACAGCCGCGTCATGTGGATCGACCCGAGCTTCTTTGGGAACCCCTGGATCCAACCGCGGTACATCGCGAAGTCCTTGTCGACCCAGATGTACACGCACCGGCTGACCGGCTGGCCGCCAAACTTCGCGCCGACGACGAGGAAGAACTCGCGGTACTGGGACTGGATCGGATCCGCGAGCTCATGGAGATCGACCGAGCACGACTGCCAGTCGGCGAAGATCGCAGCGACCGCACCGGGATCGTCGGCCGGCTCGAGCTCGGGCGGCAGCAGCGCCGCGACCGCGTCAGGGTCGGCGCGGTACTCGGCGATCAGGAAATCGCCCGAGTAGTGCCATGGTGGCGGCGGGACGATGCCGGCACGCCCGTCGGGCGACAGCGGCGCGGTGTAGCCGCGCGGCGTCACGCGGGAACCCCCGACCGCGCGCAGGCGGCCGACACCAGTTGGGCGAACAACCCCAGCTGCGACGGCTCGTGCATCTTCTCGGGATGCCATTGGACGCCGACGCAGGCCCAGCCCGTTCGCGGCTCGACCGCCTCGATCACGCCGCCGGGCGCGGTCGCGGTCACCTCCAGCTCGCCGGCATCCGCGATCTCGTGGTGATGGATCGTGTTGACCGCGACCGCGCCGGCCCCCAGTGCACGCTGCACCCGCGATCCGGGCCTCACCGTCACCTCGTGCCGATCCGCCAGGATCTCCTCGGGCGCGAGACCGCCTAGCTCGCGATGGCCGTCCGCCAAGGACACCCGCTGCCCGAGCCGACCGCCGTGCGCGACGGCCAGCAGCTGGGCGCCACGGCAGATCCCAAGCGTCGGCAGCCCGCGCTCACGGGCGGCGGCGATCAGCGCGAGCTCCCACTCGTCGGCGGGACGATCCGGCTCGTCGGCGTTCTCGAGCTCCGCGCCGTACGACGCCGGGTCGACGTCGCCGCCGCCGGTGAGGAGCAGCCCGTCAGCCAGGGCCAGCACGTCATCGAGCGCGTCCCCATCAGGGCGGGACACCACCAGCGGCAGACCGCCGGCGTCGAACACCCGGGCGGCATACGCCGGATCAAGCGTGTCGAGGATCGTGCGCTCGCCGAGGTAGGTAGGGAGCGGACGACGCCAGCACGTGACGAGGATGCGGGGACGGGGCATAGGCGCGTGAATACATTATGTGATTGCCGGGGCGCCCGCCAGGGTCACTCGGACCTGCTCGGCCTCGCGCAACTTGTAGCGCTGGACCTTGCCGGTCGGCGTCCGCGGGAGGTCCCCGACGAACTCGACCACGTGCGGGTACTCGTACCGGCGCAAGTGCTCCTTGCACCACCCCCGCAGCTCGTCCGCGAGCGCGGCCGGATCATCCGGCGTGACCGCACAGATCACGAACGCCTTGATCCGGCTGAGGTCCTCGATCTGGACGCCGATCACCGCCGCCTCGGACACGGCCGGGTGGCGAACCAGGCAGCCCTCCACGTCGGCGGGCGACACCCACAGCCCGCCCACCTTGATCATGTCGTCCGACCGTCCCTGGTAGATGTAGTGGCCGTCGGCGTCGACGATGTAGCGGTCGCCGGTGTGGAACCACTCGCCGCGCATGCTGTGCCGGGTCTTTTCGCGTTGGTGCCAGTAGTAGGCCAGGCAGCTGTCGCCGCGGACCATCAGATCGCCGGGCTGGCCGGGGGTGACATCGAGCCCGTGCTCGTCGACCAGCCGCAGCTCATACCCCGGCACCGGTCGTCCCGACGTTCCGGGGGCCAGATCGGAGAGCGTGTTCGAGCAGTAGATGTGGAGCATCTCGGTCGACCCGATCCCGTCGAGGATCGGAACGCCGGTCAGCGCCTGCCACCGCGCGAGCACCGCCGCCGGAAGCGCCTCGGCCGCCGACACGCACGCGCGCGCCGACGAGAAGTCGACGTCGGCCGCGCCCGGCGCCTTGACCATCGCCGCATACAGCGCCGGCACCGAAAAGAACAGCGTCGGCCGGTAGCGCGCGACCGCCTCGAAGATCCGGTCCGGCGTCGATCGGCCCTTAACCAGCCCGGCACAGGCCCCGACCGACAGCGGGAACGACAACCCGTTCCCCAGACCATACGCGTGGAACAGCTTCGTGGTCGAGTAACACACGTCGTCAGCGGAAATTCGCAATACGTTGCGCGCGTACTGATCGACGGTCACCCCGATGTCGCGGTGGGTATGCACGACGCCCTTGGGCCGCCCCGTCGAGCCCGAGCTGTAGAGCCAGAACGCCATGTCCTCGCGGTGGGTATCCGCAGGCGGCGGCAGCTCGCCGGCGCGGTCGCGGACGACGGCGTCGAAGCTCGCGTGCGCCCCCGGGTCGCCGTCGACGACGAGTACATGCAGGCCAAGCCGCGACTCGAGCTCGGGCTCGAGCGCCGGCAACAGCGACGCCTCGACGACGAGCACCGTGGCGTAACTGTCGTCGAGGTAATAGACGTAGTTGTCGACCCGGTCCATCGGGTTGACCGGCACTGGCACCGCACCGATCCGCATCGCGCCGAGGAACGCGGCCGGGAACGCGGGCGAGTCGTCGAGGATCATCAGCACGCGCTGCTCGCGTTCGACGTCGAGGTCCTCGAGATACGAGGCGACCGCCGCGGTCAACGTCGCGAGCTCGCCATAGGTCACGGCGCCGTCGGCGGTCAGGTACGCGGTCTTGCCGTCGCGGCCCGCTTCGAGGTTGCGGTCGAGCAGCGTGCTCGCGTTCAGTCGCTCCGCTCCGCTCACCTGATCGAGTCTACGCCCGCGCCCGCTTTCTCCGGCGTCCGTCGTGCTGCTGGTCCCAGGCCAGAATCCGCCGGATGTAGTCGACCGCCTGCGCGGGGGTTCGCTGGATGTGGAAGCCGCCGGGATAACGCACCAGCTCGGCCTCCTTGCCGAGCAGCCGCAGACCGCTGTAGAGCTCCTCCCCCTGGCTGACCGGCACCCGGAGGTCTCCCTCCCAGTGGATCACGAGCACCGGAGTGGTCACGCTCGGCAGGTACGTGAGCGGCGAGCGCGTCTCGTACTCGTCGCGCCGCCACCACGGTAGGCCGCCCATGTTGAAGGCGGCGAACTCCGGTATCTCGGTCGTCAGCGCCATGCTCGTCTGGTCGACGACCGCTGCCACCGCGGTCGCGCCGCGGAACCGGGCGGTGTGGCCCACGATCCAGCTCGTCATGAAGCCGCCGTACGAGCCGCCGCTCACGAACAGGCGCTCCGCGTCGGCGACGCCGCGGTCGATGAGGTCATCGCAGCAGGCGAGGATGTCCTCGTAGTCGCCGCCTCCCCAGTCCCCGGTGCAGGCGCTGGTGAACGCCTGACCGTAGCTCGTGCTGCCGCGCGGATTGGGGAGGACCACGGCGTAACCGGCCGCTGCGAGCGTCTGGTGAAAGGCGAGCCACCGGCCCGACGGCCACGATGCGTGCGGGCCGCCGTGGATGTCGACGTGGAGCGGCAGCCGCCGAGGGGCGCGTCCCGGCGGCAGCAGCGTGAAGTACTCGACCTCGGTCCCGTCGGCGCGAGCGACCGTCGACCGTCCGACGGGAGCGAGGTCGACGTCGGCCAGGAAGTCGTCGTTCAGGCGGGTCAGCGGGATCGGGTCGGCGCCGGCGGTGGTGGTCACGGACAGTTCGCTCGGCCGGTCGGGCCACGTGGCCGTCAGCGCGACCGCGCGCCGGCCGGGCCGGGCGGCGACGCCATCGATGATGAGGTCGCCGCCGACCACCTCGCGGCTACGCCGCTCGCCGAGACGAGCTCGATGCAGCGTCACCGAACCGCGGTCGGCGACAAGCATCAGCAGCTCACGGTTCCCGGTCCAGCACACGGGAGCGGGCAGGCCGGGGAACAGGACCGTCGGCCGATCGAGTTCGGGCGCGACCGGTTGGGCGCCGGCGCTGCCGTCGGCGGGGACGGCGAACATGCGGGTGTCCTCGTCCCATTCGTCGGTCAGCGTCCCCGCGAACACGATCGTCGTCCCGTCTGGCGAGAACACCGGAAAGGCGACGTGGCCCTTGCCGTTGGTGAGGCGGCGCGGCCGCCCGCCGCCGGCCGGCACGACCCACGCGTCGCCGCGAAACTGGCGATCGTCGCGGCGTGGGTGACGATCGGACGCGAACACGATCGAGGCGCCGTCCGGGGAGAACGAGGGATCGGCGTGGTCGTACTCGCCACGCGTGAGGGGCCGCACCGATCCGTCCTCGACGTCTACGACGAACAGATGGCGCCGGCCGTCCTGCCAGCCGACGCCGTCGAGGCGCGCCGCGAGCCCGCGGACGACCCGCGGCGCGTTGCGCTCCGCCGCCGGGGCCCTCGCGAGATCCGCGGCACCCACCCGGCAGACCACGACGAGCCGCGCCGAGTCCGGGGACCACGCGATCTGGCTGACCGGGCCCGGCAGCTCGCCGAGACGCGCCGGCACCCCGCCGTCGAGCGGCGCCAGCCGGAGGTGGGCATCCTCGGGGTGCCCGTCGGTGGTCGAGATGTAAGCGAGCCACCGGCCGTCCGGGGACCAACGCGGGCTCTTGTCCGCCGGGCCCTCGGTGAACCGGCGCGGCGCGGAGGACCCGTCGGCCGTCGCCACCCAGATCGACGAGCGCAGCCTGTCCTCGTTCTCGTCGGCC
>Ga0335076_10002430_pt1 | contig 18516 bp, 20 predicted proteins | sample Lox_Sample_25_FD_206717 | JGI IMG/M metagenome (GOLD analysis project Ga0335076, IMG submission 206717) | Soil microbial communities from Loxahatchee National Wildlife Refuge, Florida, United States - Lox_Sample_2.5 | ecosystem: Environmental > Terrestrial > Soil > Wetlands | place: USA... | reverse complement strand
ATGGGGCGAGAGGAGAACTCTGGTCGAACCGGCTCCATATAATCCCCCGCTCATGACGCGGCTCGACTCGCTGCTCGCCGCCTTCCCCTCCGCCGAGCTCGACGAGCTCGTCGCGACGCGGCGCGATCTGCACCGGCATCCCGAGCTCGCCTTCGAGGAGCGGCGAACCGCGGGCATCGCCGCGGGGCGGCTCCGCCTCTACGGGCTGGCGCCGCGCGAGGGCGTCGGGAAGACGGGCGTCACCGCCGACGCGGGCGGCGCCGGACTCCGCCTCCTGCTGCGCGCCGACATGGACGCGCTGCCTCTGATCGAGGGGACCGGCGCCCCGTACGCCTCGGAGATGCCCGGGCGCATGCACGCGTGCGGCCACGACGGGCACGTCGCGATCGCGCTCGCGGTCGCGCGCCGGCTGACCGCGACGCCGCCCCCGGCGCCGTTGCGCTTCCTGTTCCAGCCCGCCGAGGAGGGCCAGGGCGGCGCGCGGGCCTGCGCCGCCGACGGCGTGCTCGACGGCGTCGGCGCCGCCTTCGGCCTGCACCTCTGGACGCCGCTGCCCGCCGGCAGGATCGGCGTGAACCGCGGCGCCCTCATGGCGGCGGTCGATCAGTTCGAGATCACCGTCGAGGGCCGCGGCGGTCACGGCGCCGCGCCGCACGAGACCGAGGACTCGATCCTCGCGTCGGCCCGCATCGTGGACGGGCTGCAGTCGGTCGTCGCGCGAGAGATCTCGCCGCTCGAGCCCGCGGTCGTGACCGTCGGCTCGATCCACGGCGGCACGGCGTTCAACATCATCCCCGGCTCGGTGCGCATGGAGGGCACGGCCCGCTCCTTCACCGAGGCGGTCGGGCGGGCGCTTCCCGAGAAGATCCGCCGCATCGTGGAGGGCACGGCGTCCGCGTGCGGCGTGCGCGCCACCCTGAGCTACGAGCGCTTGAACGGCGCGACCATCAACGACGCGAAGATGGCGGACCTCGTCATCGAGACGGCCTCGCGCGTTCTCGGCGAGGAGAACGTCGAGACCGACACGCGCACGCTCGGCGGCGAGGACATGTCGGTCTTCCTCGAGCGCGTCCCGGGCTGCTTCTTCTTCGTGGGCTGCGGACTCGAGGGACCGCCCCGCGCGCACCATTCCCCCCGCTTCGACGTGGACGAGCGCGCGCTCGCCGTGGGGACGGTCGTGATGGAGGCCGTGGTGCGCGAGGCGGCGCGACGCTTCGCCTGATCGGAGCGGCGCCTCGATCGGGCGGCGCCCGAGGCCGATGAGCCCGCCGTGCCCGCGCTGACCCTCGCCGCGCTCGCGCTCTATCTCGCCGCCGTGCTCGCGATCGGCCTCGCGTGGCGGCGGCGCGCCGGCCGCGACCAGGTCTCCTACTTCGTCGCCGACCGCTCGCTCGACACCTTCTGGGGCTTCCTCGGCCTCGCCTCGCTGACGACCGGCGGCTCGACGACGATCGCGCTCGCCGCGCTCGTGTACACGCACGGGATCGCCGGCCTGTGGCTCGACCTCTCGGGAGCGCTCGGGCTCCTCGTCCTCGGCCTGTTCTTCGCGCGGCGGGTGCGCCGCGAGGAGGCCGTGACGCTGCCGGAGATCCTCGGCCATGCGTACGGGCTGCCGGCGCGCCGCGTCGCGGCGTTCCTCGTGCTGGTGTCGGAGATCGTCTGGTTCGCGCTCCTGACCGAGGCGACGCAGGTCGTGCTGACGGCCGCCTTCGGGCTCGAGCCGACCCGCGCGATCGTCCTGTCGACCGCCGTCTTCGTCGCCTACACGGCGCTGGGCGGCCAGTACGCCGTCGTGCGGACGGATCTCCTCCAGTACGGGATGATGGTCGTGGGAATCCCGGGCGTGGCGCTCGCCTGCGCGCTCTCCGGTGCGCGCGGTCTCGGCGGACTGCCCGCGGCCGCCTGGAGCTTCCCGACGTCGCCGACCTTCTCCGCCGGCGACGCGCTCGCGATGCTGGTCCTCGTGGGCCTACCCCACGTCGTCGGCAGCGACGTGTACCTGAAGCTCTCGTCGTGCCGCGACGAGGCGGTGGCACGCCGCTCCGCGCTGCTCGCGGCCGCCTCGAAGGTCCTCTTCGGCCTCTCGGTCGCCGCGATCGCGCTCGCGGCCCGGAAGGCGCTGCCTCCCACCGCGCCCGAGAGCGTGCTGCCGGCCGCGGTGCTCGGCTTCGCGCCGCCGGCGCTCGCCGCCCTCGTCCTCGTGGCGCTCGTCGCGACGATGCAGACCTCCGCGGACATCGTGCTCCTGTCGGCCTCCGCGGTCACGGCGCGCGACCTCGCGCCGGCGGCTTCCGGCGGGCGGTCGATGTCGGTCGCCGCGGCGCGCCTCCTGCCGGTCGTCTACGGCGTCCTCGGCCTCCTGACCGCGCTCGCCCTCGACCGCGACGTGCTCCGCACGCTCCGACTCGGCTACTCGATCTTCGCGTCCGGCCTGATTCTGCCGACGCTCGTCGCCCTCGCGCCCGAGCGCTTCCGCGTGCCGACGCGCGGCGCGATCGCCGCGATGGTCGCCGGCGGCGCCGCCGCGGTCGTGGGACGCCTGGACCCGGCGCTCTCCGGCGGGAGGGATCCCGTGCTCATCGGCACGGGCGTGAACGCCCTGGTTCTGCTCGCGGCTTACGCGCGGTCGCGCGCCGTCACTGTCCCCCGACGCCCCTGAGCGGCGCCTCGCCGAGGCACTCGTACGCCGGCTCCTCGGCCGCGCGAATCGTGGCGAAATCCCAGATGCTCCTCTCGCCCTCGGCGGGGCGGAGCGGCTGGTAGACCACGAGGTGCGCGGGGCAGCCCGGCCGCTCGAATTCGACGACCGCGACGCCGACCTGCTTGACGCCGACCCGCACGTCCTTCGCGTCGACGAACCGGCGCTTGACCGTCTCGACCGGGTCGAACGCCCACGCCTCGGCCTTCTTCTGCCGTTCGGCGATCCGCGCGAGGTCCGGCGCGAAGACGGACTGCCGCACGAGCCCCCAGTAGGCGAGGTCGGTGTCGGCGTGCTCGCTCCACTCGGGTTCGACGGTCTCGGACAGGATCCGGAACTTGCGCTCGCCGAAGACGAAGTTCGAGACGAGCGTGAAGCTGCGGTAACGCGGCGGCAGCTCCTTGTTGATGAAGGTGTCGACGGCGATCCGGCGGGTGAGGCCGTCCGGCGAGATCGTCACGTCGATGGCCGACTTCGGCGCGGTGATCGAGAACGTCGGATCGAGGCGGCCGTGGTCCATCCGCAGGATCTGCGTCTCGACGAGCCGCGGCTCGCCGGCGTGGACGATCTGGAGCGCGACCTGCGGACGGTCGTCGAACCGGAAGAGGACCGTGCGGAACGTCTCGAGCTGGTCGCACTTCGACGGGTCGTCGGTCTGGGAGCAGCGCAGCGGCAGGTGCCCGACGAGGAGCGGATTCCAGTCGTTCCCCTTGCCCTTCTGAAAGACGGCGAGGATCGGGTTCTCGAAGGGCAGCCTCGCGCGCGAGACGAATCCGACGGCGAGCATCCAGGGAGGGAGGCTGCGCACGGTGCCGATCCCCTCGACGAGCGCCTCGGCCGTGCCGTCGTTGTCGAGGTCCACCTCCTCGACGCGCGTGATCTTCGTGAAGGAGATGTACGGGTTCTCGTAACGCGCGAGGCTCCTGCCCGAGACGGAGCCTTTGTGCTGCGACGAGGGCACGCGCTCGGGCGGGACCGGCGTCGGGATCGGCGTCGGCGCGGCCGTCGGGCGGGGCGTCGGCGGGACCGGCGCGCCGGGCGCGAAGGCGGCGCACACGAGGAACGCGGCGGCGCCGAGCGCGAGGCCCCTTCCCGAGAGCCTTGTCATGATCTATTGCCGCCAATTTACCAGACTGGCGGGGTCAGGTCTCTCAAAGAGCGAAATCAACCGTCCGGATCACGTCTGCGAGACCAGACCCTGCATTACCCTACGCCCTCGATGCGCGTCTTCGACTGCCACGTCCACGTCCAGCCGTGGGAGCAGATGCATCCGGGCGTCCGCGCGGTGATGTCCGGGAACCGTCCGGATCTCCCCGAGATCCAGGAGGCCCTCTCGGACCCGGGGCGACTCCTCGCGCTCCTGGACCGCGAGGGCGTCGAACGCGCGGCCCTGATCAACTACGTCGCCCCCGAGGTCATGGGCTTCGACCGGACGGCGAACGACTGGGTCTCCCGTTACGTCCGCGGCCACGAGGACCGCCTCTACGCGGTCGGGTCCGTCCACCCGCGCCACGAGCCGGACGCGGGCGCCGAGACGCGCCGCCTCTTCGAGACGCTCGGCATCCGGATGCTCAAGATCCATCCGCCGCACCAGGTCTTCGCGCCGAACGCGTACCGGGACGAGCTCCCCGGCCTCGCCGACGTGTACGCGGAGGCCGAGAAGGCCGGCCGTCCGGTCATGATCCACACGGGCACGTCGATCTTCCCGGGCGCGCGCAACCGGTACGCCGACCCGATGGCCGCCGACGACGTCGCCGTCGACTACCCGAGGTTGAAGATCGTCCTCGCGCACGCGGGGCGTCCCCTGTACATGGACACCGCGGTCTTCCTCGCGCGCCGCCACCGGAACCTCTCGCTCGACCTCTCCGGCATCCCTCCGAAGAAGCTCCTCGAGTACCTGCCGCGGCTCGAGGAGCTCTCGGACAAGTGCCTGTGGGGGACGGACTATCCGAGCCCCGGCGTCGCGTCGATCCGGAAGAACGTCGAGGACTTCCTCGCGCTCCCGCTGTCCGACGCCGCGCGGCGGCGCATCCTCTGGGACAACGCCGTCGCGCTCATGGGATGAGCGACGCCGCGGCGCCGTTCGGATAAGCTGGACGTCACGATGCCGGACGGCAGAATCCTCGTCGTCGGCGCCGGAGTCATGGGCCGGGGCATCGCCGGCCTCTGCGCGCTCACGGGCTACGACACCTGGGTGTTCGACGCGGACCCGGGCGCCCAGCGCGCGGTGCGCGCGTCGATCGAGTCGTCCTGGTCCCGCGCCGTCGAGAAGGGCAAGGTCACCGCCGCCGCCGCCGAGGCGGCGCGCCACCGCCTCCGGATCGCCGAGCGCCTGCGCGACGCCGCCAACGTCGACTTCGTCATCGAGGCGGTGCCCGAGGCCCTCGACCTGAAGCGCATGGTCCTCTCCGAGCTCGACGACGTGTGCCCGGACCGGACCGTTTTCGGCTCGAACACGTCGTCGCTCCCGATCACGCGGATCGCGCACGCGACGGGACGCCGCGACCGGGTGATCGGCATCCACTTCTTCAACCCCGTCGCCGCGATGCCGCTCGTCGAGATCGTCCGCGGGCGCGAGACCTCGCCGGAGACGGAGGAGCGCGCCGTCGCCTTCGCTCGCTCGCTCGGCAAGGAGGTCGTCCGGGTCGCCGACTCGCCCGGGTTCGCGACGTCGCGCCTCGGCGTCGCGCTCGGCCTCGAGGCGATGCGGATGCTCGAGGAGGGCGTCGCGAGCGCCGCCGACATCGACCGGGCGATGGAGCTCGGCTACGGGCACCGCATTGGCCCCCTGAAGACGAGCGACGTCGTCGGCCTCGACGTGCGCCTCGCGATCGCCGAGACGCTCTCGGCCGAGCTCCCGTCCGGGCGCTTCGCGCCGCCGGGGATCCTCCGCGCGCTCGTGGCGGACGGGAGGACGGGCAAGAAGTCCGGCGAGGGCTTCTTCCGCTGGGAGGGCGAGCGGGCCGTCGCCGAGGGATCCCGCGCGGCGGAGCTGGCGAAGAAGCGATGACCGAGGTGAGGGACCGGCGCGGCGTCAACCTGGGCGTGATCTTCGTCTGCGTCGGCCTCTACCTCATCCTGAAGCGGTCGTTCCATTTCCACGGCCCGGCGCCGGTCCTCCTGCTGATCGGGACGGTCCTGCTCTTCGTCTCCGCGCTGAGGAGTTTCCGCGGTCCTCTGGTGGCCGCGGGGGTGCTGCTCGGCCTCGGGGCGGGATACCTGCTGCGCGACCCTCTCGAGCCCTGGATGCCCGGCTGGGCGACGCTGCTCCTCGGCCTCGGGTCCGGGCTCCTCCTCGTCGGCCTCCTCGACCGGAGCGCCGGCCGCGAGCGCCGGCCCACCCCCGTCGTTCCCGGCGTCATCCTGGTCGCGATCGCCGTCGTCACGGCGCTCGCCGGCAACCTGCGGGTCCCGCCGGCCCTCTACGACGCGCTCTGGCGCTTCTGGCCGTTCGCGCTGGTCGCGGCGGGGATCCTGCTGGTCGTGAGCGCGTTCCGCGGAAGACGGGCCGGGTAGGCGCCTCTACAGACCCAGGATCTTCGGCTGCGGTTTCGGCGAGGGCGCCGGGCCCGGGGGCGCGGAGCGCCGCTCGACGAGGAGCCGCGACGTCACCACGACGGCGAGGAGCGCCGCGGCGATCTCGAGCCAGAAGAATCCCGTCGCGAGGCGGTGATACCGCGCGAGGAGCACCCGCGACGGGTCGCCGGCCGGCAGGTTGTCGATCAGGCCCGGCGCCTCGCGGCGGATGCGGTCGATCGGCGGGATCAAGAGCTGGCGGATCACGAGGGCGGCGAAGAAGCCGAGGATCGGGAGGCGCGTCAGGAGCGCCCGGGAGCCGCGCGCCGCGCCGCGCGTGAGGAACCACGACGTCCCGAAGAGGAGAACGAAGCTCACCTCCGCAATGGCGCAGAGCCTCGAGAGGATCGGGCTCTGGAGCGCCCCCGCCATGTCCCGCGTGGGGAGCACCGAGAAGACCGCCGGCGCGACGACCGCCCCGAAGAACACGGGCGGCGCGAAGGCCATCGCGAGCGCGAGGAGATGGATCGTCAGGACCAGAGAGTCGAGGCCGGCGACACGCCTCACGGCGCGTACTCGGCGGTCACCTCGGGGGTCAGGCCGGCGGCGTGGGCACGGTCGAGCAGCCGCTGCACCGCCCGCCGCCCCGTCTCGCCGTAGCCCTGCGTCCAGGCGTTGACGTACATGCCCACGAAGCGGTCCGCCTTCGCCCGGTCGAGCCCGCGGGCGTACCGCATCGCATGATCCAGCGCGTCCTGGCGGTGCAGCAGGCCGTACTCGATCGACCGCGAGAGCGCGCGGGAAATGCGGGCGATGCGGTCCGGGCCGAGGTCCCGCCGCACGACGTTGCCGCCGAGAGGCAGCGGCAGGCCGGTCTCTTCCTTCCACCACCGGCCGAGGTCGACGACGGCGACCAGCCCCTCGTCCGCGTAGGTGAGCTGCCCCTCGTGGATCAGGAGCCCCGCGTCGATCCGGCCCTCGAGCACCGCCTCCTGGATCCGATCGAACGGCATCGAGACGGTCTCGACCCCCGGCGCCCACAGGCGCAGCGCCAGTGCCGCCGTGGTCCGGTCCCCGGGGGACGCGACGCGCACCTGGCCGGATGCGATCTGCGAGCGGGTGACCGCCGCGCTCGCGACGACGACGGGGCCGTACCCGTCGCCGAAGGAGGCGCCGTGCGGCAGCAGGAGGTAGCGGTCGGCGAGGTACGCGTACGCGTGGAACGAGACGGCCGTCACCGCGAGCTCGCCCGACATCGCCCGCCGGTTGAGGGACTCGATGTCCGACAGCTCGTGGACGAACTCGAGGCCCTCCGTGTCGACGCGCCGCTCCGCGAGGGCGTAGAACATGAACGCGTCGTCGGAATCGGGACTGTGGGCGACGGTGATGGTCTCGGAGGTCATGGGCGAATTCTATTTCGTGCGATGCGAGCCGCCGACTCCTCGCGGAGGCGCTCGACGCGCCGCGCTCCTCCCGTCTCCGGGCTCCGAGGGACCGCTTCCGCCCTCGCTCGACTTGACTTGCAACGGGCGGATCGCCACAATGAAGTCAAGTGCTAAGTTCGCTGGGAAGCTCGTTGGACGGAAAGCACATCGACGCGGAAAAAGAAATCGCCGGATGGGTCGTCGCCCATCCGGCGAAAAAGTAAGAACGTATGACCCATCAATCGTTCGGCAGCGGCAGACTGAAGGCGATACGCCCTTTAGCGGGGGCGCAAAAAGTAGCACCTCGCCCGCAGGCTGTCAATTGGCTGTCGGGAGGGAGGTGACGTAATGGCCACGAAGAAGAAGGCGGCGAAGAAGGCGAAAAAGGCGACCAAGAAGAAGAAGTAAGTCAAGCACTTACAGCTTCGAACACGGTTTCTCGGGGGCCTGCGGGCCCCCTTTTTTTGTCCCCAAACGGGGACGCCCTTCGGCTCCGGAATCGCCCGATTCGAGCGCCATCTATATCGCTATTGATATAGTTTCCGCGATGTCGCTCCCTCACGTCCTCCTCGGTCTGCTCGACGAATCGCCGAAGACGGGCTACGACCTCGCGCGCGCGATCCGCGAAGAAATGGATCCCGCGTGGAGCGCCGGCTTCTCGCAGATCTACCCCGCCCTCGCCCGTCTCCGGCGGCGCGGCTGGGTGCTCCTCCGGGTCCTCGGCCCCCGCCACGGACCCCGCCGGCTCCTCTACCGGGTCACCGCCGCCGGCCGCCGCGAGCTCGCGCGCTGGCTCGGCGAGACGCCGCCCTTCCGGGCGGGGAACGACCCCGCCCTCGCCCGCCTCGCGCTCCTCGACGCGCTCCCGCCCGCTCCGAAACGCGAGGCTCTCGCCTCGGCCGAGGACGCCGCGGGCGCCGAGGTCGAGCGCCTGCGCGGCCTTCCGCCCGCGGCCGGAACCCGGGCGCTCGCGCGCCGCGCGGCGATCGAGCGCGCGGAGGCGGTGCGGCGCTGCCTCCGTGCGGCGCGCGTTCCCCCGGCGGCCGCCGACTCCGCGCGCCGCCTCTCTCCCCGCAAGAAGCGCTGACTCGCGCGGGGAGGACCCGAAACACCCGCCTCTTCCGGACGTATGATCCGGAGTCCGGGAGGCGCTAGATGAGCGACGAACCCGACGAACCCCGTAGCGGTTTCACACGGCGCGACCTGGTGCGCGGCAGCATCGTGGGCGCGGTCGCGGCGACGGTCGGAGGCAGGGCGAGAGCGGCCGAGCCCGAGAGCATGGGTCCCGGCGCCGCGCCGCTCGAGCTGAACGTCAACGGCATGGTCCACCGGCTCTCCGTCGAGCCCCGCGTCACCCTCGCCGACGCCCTGCGCGACCGGATCGGCCTGACGGGCACGAAGGTCGTGTGCGGGCGCGGCGCCTGCGGGGCGTGCACGGTCCTCCTCGACGGCCAGACCGTCTGCTCCTGCCTGACGCTGGCGCACGAGGCGGCCGGCAAGCCGATCACGACGATCGAGGGGCTCGCGGCCGACGGCCGCCTGACGCCGCTGCAGGAGGCCTTCATCGCCGCCGACGCGCTCCAGTGCGGCTTCTGCACGTCCGGCATGATCCTCTCCTGCAAGGTCCTGCTCGACCGGAACCCGAAGCCGACCCGCCCGGCGATCCGCGAGGCCGTGGCCGGGAACCTCTGCCGCTGCGGCACCTACAACCACGTCTTCGAGGCCGTCGAGCGGGCCGCGGGCATGAAGACGACGGACCTCGCGCCTCCGGGCTCCCCCCCTCCGCCACCGGTGCCCCGCGACTTCGATGACGATCCCCGCGTCGCCCGCGCCATCCGCGAAGCGATGGAGGAAGAGGGGCTCGCATGAAAGAGAAGATCCGCGTCGGCTTCGAAGGCGACTTCCAGTTCCGCGAGATCGAGATCGCGGCCGGCGACCCCGCTCCCTGGGATCCCTCGCAGAGGTTCTCGATCGTCGGGACGCGCCAGCCGCGGCTCGACGGCAAGGCCAAGACGACCGGCGAGGCGAAGTACTCGATCGACGTCCGCCTGCCGGGAATGCTCTACGGCCGCATCCTCCGCGGCACGCTTCCGGCCGCGACCGTGAAGTCGGTCGACGTCTCGGCGGCCCGCAAGATGCCCGGTGTCCGCGCGGCGATCGTGATCGCGGAACCCGGCGCGCGGCTGCGCTTCGCGGGTCAGGAGGTCGCGGCCGTCGCCGCCGAGACCCCCGAACAGGCGGACGACGCGCTCGCGGCGATCCGGGTCGCTTACGATTCCCGGCCCTTCGTCGTCCGGCTCGACGACGCGCAGAAGCCCGACGCCCCCCTCGTCTTCGAGGGCAAGACCGAGACGCAGACGAGCGGCGGCGACGTCGAGAGCGGCGGGAAGAACCTCCCGCGCCACGGCAACGTCCTCGGCCCGCGTTCGACCGTCAAGGGCGACGTGGACGCCGGCTTCCGGAAGGCGGCGGCCGTCGTCGAGGCGACCTACGACACGCAGGTCCAGACCCACTCGGCCCTCGAGACGCACGGCCTCGTCGCCCGCTGGGAGGGCTCGGAGCTGACGGTCTGGGCGTCCACGCAGGGCATCTTCGACATGCGGGACCAGCTCGCCGAGACGCTCCAGATCCCCGTCGCGAAGGTCCGGGTCATCACCGAGTACATGGGCGGCGGCTTCGGCGCGAAGTTCGGCCCGCGCGTCGAGGGGCTCGCGGCGGCGAAGCTCGCGAAAGAGGCGGGCGCCCCCGTCAAGCTCTTCCTCGACCGCAAGGAGGAGCAGCTCGCGAGCGGCAACCGTCCGTCGGCCCGCCAGACCGTCAAGGCCGGCGCGACGAAGGACGGGAAGCTCACGGCGCTCCAGCTGACCGTCTACGGCAACGGCGGGACCAACGGCGGCACCGGCACGTCCGGACCCGTCAAGAACGTCTACGCGTGCGAGAACCTGAAGGTCGAGGAGTTCGACGTCTTCACGAACGCCGGTCCGGGCACGGCGATGCGCGCGCCCGGCCACCCGCAGGGCGCCTTCGCGCTCGAAGCGACGATGGACGAGCTCGCGAAGGCGATCGGGATGGACCCGCTCGAGTTCCGCCTGAAGAACGACCCGTCCGCCGTGCGGCGCGAGCAGTTCCGCGGCGGCGCGGAGAAGATCGGCTGGAAGGACCGGGACGCCCGGCGGAAGACGTCGGACCCCGAGATCCTGCGCGGCGTCGGCGTCGGCGCGGCCGTCTGGTACAACACGGGCGGCACCGGTCCGCGGGCGACCGTGACGATCCACAAGGACGGCTCGGCCGAGGTCGAGCACGGCGTCCAGGACCTCGGGACCGGCTCGCGCACGATGGTCGCGATGGTCGCGGCCGAGGAGCTCGGAGTGCCGCTCGACGAGGTCTCGGTCTCGATCGGCGACTCGCGCCTCCCCTTCGCCCCCGACTCCGGCGGGTCCACCACGACACCCTCCTCGGCGCCCGCGATCCGCCGCGCGGCCTGGGAGGCGAAGCAGGCGCTCGCTCGCGCGGTCGCGAAGGAGTGGAAGGTGCCGGCCGAGTCGGTGAGAGTCGAGAAGGGCCGGGTCTTCGCCGCCGGGAATCCCCCGCACGAGGCGACCTGGGCGGCCGCCTGCAAGCTCCTGCCGAGCGAAGGCGTGGCCGCCACGGCCGAGCGCGCCGACAACCACGAGGACGCCTGGAAGCGCTTCACGACCGGCTGCCAGTTCGCGGAGGTCCAGGTGGACACCGCGACCGGCAAGGTGAAGGTCGATCGGATCGTCGCAATCCACGACTGCGGCGTGCCGATCAACCCGCTCACGACCGAGAGCCAGATCCAGGGCGGCGTCATCCAGGGCGTCTCGTATGCGCTCTTCGAGAACCGGGTCCTCGACCGGCCGACGGGTCGGATGGTCAACCCGAACGTCGAGGCGTACAAGATCGCCGGCGCGCTCGACGTGCCGGAGATCGACGTCACGCTCGTCTCGGTCTGGGACGGTATCAACAACACCAACTCGGTCGGCATCGGGGAGCCGGCGACGGTTCCGACGGCCGCCGCGATCGCCAACGCCGTCTCGCACGCCCTCGGAGTGCGGATCAGGCAGATCCCGATCACGCCGGAGGTCGTTCTCGCCGCGGTCCGAGAACGGGAGTCCAGAGGAGCCCGGTCATGAAACCGTTCACGCTCGTCCGGCCCGCCTCCCTCGCCGAGGCGGCGCGCCTCTCCGCCGCCTCCGACGCCGAGATCAAGGCGGGCGGCGTCGACCTCGTCGACCGCATGAAGGAGGGGATCGACAGCCCGAAGACGGTCGTCTCGATCGTCGAGATCGCGGGGTACGACCGGATCGAGCCCGGGCCGCCGGCGCGCCTCGGCGCGCTCGCCACGCTCGCGCGGATCGCCGACGACGCCGGGCTCCGGAAGGCCTACCCCGCGCTCGCCGAGGCGGCCGCCGGGGCGGCGACGCCGCAGATCCGCCACATGGCGACGCTCGGCGGCAACCTCTGCCAGCGGCCGCGCTGCTGGTACTACCGCCTCGAGGAGTTCGAGTGCCGCAAGAAGGGCGGCAACGACTGCTTCGCGCGCGACGGCGAGAACCGCTTCCACGCGGTCTTCGACAGCGACCTGACGTGCTGCTGCGTGCACCCGTCGGCGACGGGCACGGCGCTCCTCGCCTACGGCGCCTCGCTCGACGTCGTTGGCCCGAAGGGCAAGCGGACGCTCCCGATCGACCGGTTCTTCCACCGCCCCGTGAAGGACCCGACGCGCGAGAACACGCTCGAGGCGGGCGAGATCGTCGCGGTGATCGCGATCCCGGCGCCGGCCGCCGGCTCGCGATCGGCGTACCGCAAGCTGAAGGAGAAGGAGTCCTTCGACTGGCCGCTCGTCGAGACGTGCGTCGCCTTCACGCTGTCCGGGGGGACCGTCCGCGGCGCCCGGGTCGTCTTCGGATCGGTCGCCCCGACGCCGTACCGCTCGATGGCCGCGGAGAGAGCGCTCGAGGGCGGCACGCCGTCCGAGGCGCTCGCGAAGAAGGCCGCGGAGGCCGCCGTCGCCGAGGCGAAGCCGCTCTCGCAGAACGCGTACAAGGTCACCCTCGCGAGGGTCGAGCTCGAGCGGGCGCTCCGCCAGGCATGGGCCTGACCGTCGCGTGACCGACGATCCCTACGCGCCGATGCGCCGCTTCACGCGGCGCGAGAGCGGCGCTTCGGCGGACCCGTTCCTCTGCCGGCACCTCCGGACCAAGACGTGGCTCGCCCCCGACGCCTTCGGCCAGGGCGACCCGCGCCAGTCGCCGTCGACGGCCCAGTACTGGTGCCTGAAGACGATGCGCTCCGACGGGCCCGACGGCGACCTGGTCATCCCGGAGTCCTGCACGGACGAGAGGATCTGCTTCGAGCCGGCCCTGACGAAGGGAGACAGCTGAGGGGCTCGATGAGCCCCAGAGGGACTCACGTGCAAACACCTCTCCCCCCGGAGGGGGGAGAGGAACTGGGTGAGGGGGGGAGCTCACCGAGGTCCTCTGCTCTCGACGAGGCCTGGTCTTCCCCTCACCCCAGCCCTCTCCCGCCGGGAGAGGGGGGTTCCAGACGTCGGGCAGTGGCTTCCGGTGAACGGCCGGTCTATTTCTTCTTCAAGTCCATTAGGACCTGCCGAGCCACGGCCTTCAGGGTGTCGAAGACGCCCGCGCCGGTCGTCGCGACCGCCTCGAAGGTCGGCTCGCGCTTGATGTTCAGGCGCCGGTAGAGCTCGTCGGCCGCCATCGCCGTCGGCAGGTCCCGCTTGTTGAACTGCAGCACGTACGGCATCGTCGCGATGTCGTAGCCCTGCTCCTTCAGGTTCTTGTCGAGGTTGCGGATCGACTCGACGTTCGCCTCGAGGCGCGCCTCCTGGGAGTCCGCGACGAAGACGACGCCGTCGACGCCCTTCAAGATCAGCTTGCGCGAGGCGTCGTAGAAGACCTGGCCGGGGACCGTGTACAGGTGGAAGCGCGTCTTGAAGCCCTTGACCGTGCCGAGGTCCAGGGGCAGAAAGTCGAAGAAGAGCGTCCGGTCCGTCTCGGTCGCGAGCGAGATCAGCTTGCCCTTCGCCGCCGGGTTCGTGCGGTCGTAGATGTACTGGAGGTTCGTCGTCTTGCCGCACAGGCCGGGCCCGTAGTAGACGATCTTGCAGTTGATCTCCCGGGCGGCGTAGTTGATGAAGGTCATCGAGACACGCTGAGCGGCCGGCGGCGCGCGCCTCGGCCCTACTCCGAGAACAGGCGGTCGATGTCTTCGTCCGTGATCTCGGCGAAGGGAGAATCGAAATCCGCCGTCAGCACCTGCTTCTCCTTCTCCGCCTTGCGCGCGATCTCCTCGAAAATCTTCTCGAGCTCCGACATGGCGCGTCGGACGCGCAGGCGCACGAGGCCGAGGGAGGTGCGTTCGTCGAAGATCACGACCAGGATGACCCGCTGCGCGACGATCGAGATGTGGATGTTGTCGCGCTCGCCCTCGTGGAACAGGATCGAGAACTCGCGCTCGCCGATCAGGCGCGCGAGGCCGTCGGTCGCGGCGACGTTGCCCGCCGTCAGCGACGCGAGCGAGGTCGTGTCGAGCGTCGTCAGGTCGCCGACCGCGGCGATCTGCTGCCCGTTCTTGTCCACGAGGAACACCACGTTCGCGTTCGCGTCCGAGGCGAGCCGCTGCAGCGAATCTTTGATCTTGCGGAACTCGTCGTCGTACAGGACGAGATCGGGCAACGTCATGGGATTAAGTAATTCTCCAGTCTTGAGTTAATTGTAACAGACGGACGGACGAGGGAGGGCCGGAGGCGATTCCACGCGCTCACAGCTCCCGGCGGTTCTCGAGCGAGCGCGCCATCGTCACCTCGTCCGCGTACTCGATGTCGCCGCCGACCGGGAGTCCGAACGCGATGCGCGTCAGGCGTGCTCCGGTCGGTTTGAGCCGCCGCGCGAGGTAGAGCGCCGTTGCCTCTCCCTCGACGTTCGGGTTCGTCGCGAGGACGACCTCGCGCACCTCGGGCGTGACCCGGGACACGAGGCCCGCCACGTCGATGTCATCCGGCCCGATCCCCTTCAAGGGCGAGAGCGCGCCCCAGAGGACGTGGTAGCGGCCGCGGAACTCGCGCGTCTTCTCGATCGCGGCCAGGTTGCCCGGCTCCTCGACGACGCAGAGGATGGACGGATCGCGCTGCGGGTCCGAGCAGATCTCGCAGGGGTCCTGCTCCGTCAGCGTGTTGCACACCGAGCACCGGCGCACGGCCGCGCGCGCGTCGCGGATCGCGGCGGCGAGGCGCTCGGCCTCCTCGTCGGAGGAGCGGAGCAGGTGATACGCGAGCCGCGCCGCGCTCTTCGCGCCGATGCCGGGCAGCCGCTGGAACTCGGCGGCGAGGCGCTCGAGGGACCGGGGCGTCCCGGCCAAGGGTTAGCGCATCCCCGGCATCATCCCGCCGAGGAGCGAGGCCGTCTTCTTCTGCACCGCCTCGTCGACGCGGCGGGAGGCCTCGCGGCACGCGGCGAGAATCAGGTCCTGCAGCGTCTCCACGTCCTGCGGATCGACGGCGGCCTTCTCGATTTCGACGGCCTGGATCTCCTTCGCGCCCGACATCGTCACCTTCACCATGCCGCCGCCGGCGGTCGCCTCGATGCGCATCGCGGCGAGCTCCTCCTGCATCTTCGACTGCATGGCCTGGGCCTGCTGCATCATCTTCTGGATGTTCATGCTTCGTTCGGCGGCGTCGGGGCGTCCCGAGACGAGCCCCGACGGCGGTTCACTCCTCTTCCTTGATCTCCGTCAACTCTCCGTGGAACAGCTCCATGGCCGAGCGGACCATGGGATCGGACTCGGCGCGGGAGCTCGCGCGCTCGCGGGCGATCGTCGCCCGGGGCACCTCGCGGGCCGCGCTGCCGAGGTCGCCGTCGGCGGGTGGTCCGGTCTTGAGCACGATCCGCATCGGCCTTCCGAACGACTCGCGGGCGACCTCGGTCAGGACCTTCTTCGCGGCGAGGTCCTCGAGCGCCTCCTTGGCCGCGGCCCGATCGATGCCGAAGCGCAGGACGAGATCGTCCCCCTCCACCCGGATCGACGCGGCGAGGCTGACCTGCGCCGCCGTCACCATGCGGCGAGCGCCGAGGAGCTCATGGAAGCGCTCGAGCGGGTCTCCCCCGGCCGGGCCCGCGGGTGCCGAGGACGCGGGATCCTCCCGCTCGGGCTCGACCGGAACGAGCGACACGATGCGGGGCCCGGAGCCCGAGCGCGGCGGCGCCGCGGGGGGCGGCGGAGCCGGCCCGCCCGGTCTTCCGGCCGGCAGTCCGGAGAGCGCCTCCTCGATGCCGCGCAGCCGGGGCAGCTCGGCGAGGCGCAGCACCAGCATCTGGATGGTGAGAGCCGCGTCCTCGACGCGGCGGGTCAGGTCGCCGGCGTCGAGCGCGAGCGAGACCGCGCGGAGCAGGTTCTCGTACGGCATCGCCTTCGCGAGCACCGTGACGCGCTCCCGGTCCTCGTCCGCGATCTCGGCGCTCCCACCGGCGGCCACGAGCAGGAGCCGCCGCAGGAAGGCGGTGAACTCCTTCAGAACGTGCTTGGGATCGGCACCGCTCTCGACGAGGCGCTCGAGGTGCGCGATCGCCGCGGCGCGATCGCCCGAGGCGACCGCGGAGTACATCCCCTCGAGCAGCTCGCGGTCGACGAGCGCGAGGATCTCCGCGCACCGGGCCTCGTCGACGGCGCCGCCCGAGAGCGTCGCCGCCTGGTCGAGCAGCGACAGCCCGTCGCGCAGGCTCCCCTCGGCCGCGGTCGCGAGCAGGCGGAGCGCCCCCGGGGTCGCCGGAATCTTCTCGGCCTTCGCCACCTTCTGGAGCTGCGCGAGGATCTCCTTCGTGGTCAGCGCGCGGAACGAGAAGCGCTGGCAGCGGGAGACGATCGTCGCCGGGATCTTGTGGAGCTCCGTCGAGGCGAGGATGAATTTCGTGTGGGCGGGCGGCTCCTCCAGCGTCTTCAGCAGCGCGTTGAAGGCCTCGTTCGTGAACATGTGCACTTCGTCGATGATCGCGATGCGGAAACGGTCCCGCTGGGGCGCGTAGCGGACGGTCTCGATCAGCTCGCGCGCGTGCTCGATCTTGCGGTTCGAGGCGCCGTCCATCTCGAGGACGTCGAGCGAGTCGCCGCGCGCGAGGATCTCGCGGCAGGACGCGCAGACGCCGCACGGCTCGACCGTGGGTCCCTTCTCGCAGTTGAGCGCCCGGGCGAGCATCCGGGCGGTCGACGTCTTGCCGACGCCGCGCGGCCCGGTCAGCAGGTAGGCCGGAGCGATGCGGCCGGCCTCGATCGCGTGCTCGAGGGTCTTCGCGACGGCCTCCTGGCCGACCAGGTCCTCGAAAACTTTCGGACGCCACTTGCGGGCGAGGGCGACGTGCATGTTCGGGCTTTCGGGTCGAGTTGTCCGGCGGCCGAAGATGAGCTCAGGTTGACCTGCGGCGCACGGGGGCGCCTCCTGATCGCTGCTTCCTTCCGGATCTGACGAGGTTCGGAGACTTCCGTCGCACAGGGCCCGAACTCATCCTCGGCCGCCGGAACGGGGATTCTATCAGGCGGCGGAGGTCACGCGCGGACCCGCAGGAGCACCACGAGGAGCGCCACCGCGAAGAGGATTCCGGCGACGAGATCCGTTCCCGCGAAGCCTCCGAGGGGAGGGCCCGGCCATGCGCCGAGCGCGTGCCCGATCGAGAAGAGCAGCCCGAACGCGGCGAGCGCCGCGAGTCCCGCGACGGCGAGCCGGGCCTGCGGGCTCCGCGGCGTCACTCCTCCTTCCGGCAGCGCGCGATCACGAAGCCCCACACGGCCTCGGCGAGATTCTTCGGGACGTCCTTCGGCTTGAGCATCCGAAGCGTGCGGCCGGTGGCGCGGTACTCCTTGAGAAAGACGAGGCACGGCGGGCAGTGCTCGAGGTGCCACTCGAGGTCGCGGCGCACCTCCTCGGGCATCGCGCCGTCCTCGTAGTCGACGAGATACTCGAGGATCAGGCGCTTGCAGGAGATCGCGTCGTGCGTCATGGCGCCACCCTCCGCTCTCCGCCGCCAGCGGGAGGCGCGGCGGCCACCTCGAGGAGGCGCTGCCGGACGAAGAGGCGCGCGCGGTGGAGGCGTGACTTCAGCGCCGCGAGCGAGATCTCGAGGACGTCGGCCACGTCGGCCGGCTTCATCTCCTCGACGTCCACCATCCAGATCGCGTCCCGGTACGGCGGCGGCAGCTCGTCCATGAACTCCGCGGCGTGCTCCGCGAGGTCGCGGGCGATCGCTTCGTCTTCGGCGCCGTCGACGAAGGCGGCGAACTCGGGCGACGCGTGGCCGTCGTCGCGGTACCGCGGGACGTAGTCCTCGAGGGAGATCGTCGTGATCGGCTTGCGGCGGCGGGCACGGGAATAGGCCGCGTTCAGCGCGACCCGGTAGAACCAGGAGAAGAACTTCTTCGACTCGTCGAAGGTCCCGATCTTGCGGTAGAGGGTCAGGAAGGCGTCCTGGGTCGCTTCTTCGGCGTCCTCGCTGTTACGGAGAACGCCGTAAGCGAGTGAGTAGACCCGGGCGTGATATCGATCGACCATCTCGCGAAACCCCTGCTCGTCGCTCCGCTTGATGCGGCGCACCAGCTCGAGATCCGAGGCGTTCTGGTCTTCGTGTGCCGCCATGTCCAAATACGACCTTCCGCAGAGGTACGGTTCCGTCTACTGCAAGTTTTTCAATGGCGGAGAGGGGGGGGATTATCGCCGGCCTGCGGCCGGCGCTGCCTACTGCCGAGGGTCTTCCTTCGGTGGTCGGCTCGAACCCCCTGGTTCGAATCCCCCGACTCCGTCTTCTCGTTTTCAATGGCGGAGAGGGGGGGATTCGAACCCCCGGTACGTTT
>Ga0335076_10002429_pt1 | contig 18518 bp, 19 predicted proteins | sample Lox_Sample_25_FD_206717 | JGI IMG/M metagenome (GOLD analysis project Ga0335076, IMG submission 206717) | Soil microbial communities from Loxahatchee National Wildlife Refuge, Florida, United States - Lox_Sample_2.5 | ecosystem: Environmental > Terrestrial > Soil > Wetlands | place: USA... | reverse complement strand
TATCTTGCCCCGCAACGGCAGGATGGCCTGGAAACGGCGGTTGCGGCCGAGCTTGGCCGAACCGCCGGCGGAATCGCCCTCGACGATGAAGATCTCGGAAAGCGCGGGATCGCGCTCCTGGCAGTCGGCGAGCTTACCCGGCAGCGAGGCCATGTCGAGGGCGCCTTTGCGGCGCGTGAGCTCGCGCGCCTTGCGGGCGGCCTCGCGGGCGGCCGCGGCCTCGACCACCTTGGCGACGATGCGGCGGGCCTCCGGCGGATGTTCCTCGAACCAGCGGTTAAGCTTCTCGTTGACGATGCCCTCGACCACCGGCCGCACTTCCGAGGAGACCAGCTTGTCCTTGGTCTGCGAGGAGAACTTGGGATCCGGCACCTTGACCGAGAGCACGCAGGTGAGGCCCTCGCGGGCGTCGTCGCCGGTGAGCGCCACCTTCTCTTTCTTGGCGATGCCGCTGTCGGTCGCGTACTGGTTTACCTGCCGGGTGAGCGCGCCGCGGAAGCCGGCCAGGTGGGTGCCGCCGTCGCGCTGCGGGATGTTGTTGGTGAAGCACAGCATCGTCTCGTGATAGCTGTCGGTCCACTCCATCGCGACTTCGACCGTGATGCCGTCCTTCTCGCCGGCGACGACGATGGCGGGCTGGTGCAGCGGCGTCTTGTTGCGGTCGAGATATTTCACGAACGCCTCGATGCCGCCCTCATAGAAGAGCTCGGTCGCTTTCGTCTCGACGTGGCGGGCATCCGTGAGGATGAGGCGCACGCCGGAGTTGAGGAACGCCAGCTCGCGCAGCCGATGCTCAAGCGTGGCATAGTCGAATTCGGTATTGGTGAAGGTCTTGGGCGACGGGACGAAGGTGATCTCGGTGCCGCGCAGCGGCTTGCCGTCCTTCACGGGCGCGTCGCCGACGACGGCGAGCGGCGCTTCCGGATCGCCGTCGCGGAAGCGCATGAAGTGCTCCTTGCCGTCGCGCCAGATGCGCAGATCGAGCCGTTCCGACAGCGCGTTGACGACGGAGACGCCGACGCCGTGCAGACCGCCGGAGACCTTGTAGGAGTTCTGGTCGAACTTGCCGCCGGCATGCAGCTGCGTCATGACGACCTCGGCCGCCGAGACGCGCTCCTCCTCGTGGATCTCGGTCGGGATGCCGCGACCGTTGTCGCGCACGGTGAGCGAGCCGTCGCCGTTGAGGGTTACATCGATGCGGTCGCAGAAGCCGGCCAGCGCCTCGTCGATGGCGTTGTCGACGACCTCGTAGACCATGTGGTGCAGACCGGAGCCGTCGTCGGTGTCGCCGATATACATGCCCGGGCGCTTGCGCACGGCATCGAGCCCGCGCAGCACCTTGATGGACTCGGCGCCGTACTCCTGCTCCGGGTTCTCAGCCGGTTGTGGTTCGCCGTTCGCGGTCATTCACAAGGATCGTCGTTGTTGTCGGTTCAGTCTGATCGTCGCTGCCGATCGATCACGGATTGGTGCGGACGATCGTCGCCTCGCGCACGCGGAAGAACTGGGCGCGCGCGGCCAGGTCGGCAAACAACGCCGCGTCCGTTCCGGTCAGCCAAGCCTGCGCCTCGAGCGCCAGGATCTCGTCGAAGAGCGCCGAACGCCTGCTGGCATCGAGATGGGCAGCCACCTCGTCGAGCAGCAGCACGGGCGCGCGCCCGGCGTTCTCGGCCTGCAGCCGCGCCTGCGCCAGGACGATGGAGATGAGCAGCGCCTTCTGCTCGCCGGTCGAGCAGGCCGCCGCCGGCATGCCCTTGGCCAGGTGCGTCACGCGCAGGTCGCTGCGATGCGGTCCGCACTGGGCGCCGCCGGTCTCGGCATCGCGCGCGCGATCGTCGGCCAGCCGCCGGCGGAACGCATCCTCGGCGGCGAGCGCCGGCATCGCGGCGAGCCATGCCTCGACCGCGCCGTCGAGCGCGAGGGCTGCGCGCGGGAACGGTCCGACGCCGCCGGCGACGGCCTGGTCCAGCCGCGCCACCAGCTCGCGCCGTGCCGCGGCGATGGCGATGCCGCCTTCGGCGATCTGCTGCTCGAGCGCCGCCAGCCAAGCGGCGTCGCCGCCGGCCACGCCGCTCTGGCGCAGAAGCTGCGAGCGCTCCTGCAGCACGTGCTCATAGCGGGCCAACCGCCGCGCATGCTCGGGATCGACCCCGAAGACGAGGCGATCGAGGAAGCGGCGGCGCGCCGAGGCGCCGTCGAGAAACAAGCGGTCCATGAGCGGCGTCAGCCAGATGACCCCGAGGACATCGGCCAGCGCCGCCGGGCCGGCGACGAGCGCGCCGTTGACCTTGACCAGCCGACGTTCGCGCCCCGGATCGGCGGCCGGCGCCGGGTCGCGGCCCGTGCCGACGTCGACCGTGCCATCGGGCCCCTGCACGGTGGCAGCGACGCCCCAGGCCCTCCGGCCAGCATCGACAGCGACCGGAACAATGCGGTCGGCATCGCCGAGGCGGGCTTGGCGAAGGCCGCGGCCGGGCACGAGGAAGGAGATCGCTTCCAGCAGATTGGTCTTCCCAGCGCCGTTCGGACCGGTCAGCACGACGGGACGGCGGTCGACGGCAATCTCGGCCCGGGCGTAGTTGCGGAAATCGGTGAGCGCGAGGCGTGCGAGCCAGACCGCCGCGCCCGCGGCCGCGCCAATCGCCGGTGGCGGCGGGACCGGCAGCACCGTCTGCTGGGTGGCGAGCTTCAGCGTTCTCACTCCCTCAAACGCGCATCGGCATCAGGACATAGAGCGCGCTGGCATCGGCGACGTCGCGCACGAGGGTCGGCGACGCGGCATCGGCGAGCGCGAACTGGGCGCCCTCGCCCTCGATCTGTTGCGTGATGTCCAGGAGATAGCGCGAGTTGAAGCCGATCTCCAGGCCGCCGCCGCCATATTTGACCTCAAGCTCCTCGCTGGCGCTGCCGCTTTCGGGACTGTTGGCGGAGAGCGTCAACGTGCCGGCCTTGAGGCTCAGCTTCACGGCCCGCGACTTCTCGCTGGAGATGGTGGAGACGCGATCGACCGCCTCGGCGAACTCGCGCTTCGGCACCTCCATGACCTTGTCGTTGCCGGTCGGAATGACCCGCTGATAGTCCGGGAAGGTGCCGTCGATCAGCTTGGAGGTCAGCGTCACCCCGCCGACCACGAAGCGGATCTTGGCATCGGAGAGCGCGACCTCGACACGGCCCTCGGCCTCGTCGAGCAGCTTGCGCAGCTCGCCGACGGCCTTCCGCGGCACGATGATGCCGGGCATCTCCGCCGCGCCGGCCGGCAGCGGCATCTCGAAGCGCGCCAGGCGATGGCCGTCGGTGGCCACGGCGCGCAGCACCTTCACCTCGCCCGAGGTCGTCGCGTGCAGGTAGATGCCGTTCAGGTAGTAGCGGGTTTCCTCGGTCGAGATGGCGAAGCGCGTGCGGTCGATGAGGTTGCGCAGCTCCTGCACGGCGATGCCGAACTGGTGCGGCAGATCGCCCGCGCCCATGGCCGGGAAATCCTCCTTGGGCAGCGTCGACAGGACGAAACGCGAGCGGCCCGCCTTGAGCGTCACCTGCGCGCCATCGCCGGCGCCGTCGAGCTGGACCTGGGCGCCCTCCGGCAGCTTGCGGACGATGTCATAGAAGGTGTGGGCGGCAACGGTGGTGGCGCCGCGCGCCGCGATGGTCGCCGACGCCTGCTCGACGATGGTGAGGTCCATGTCCGTGGCCGTCAGCGCCAGCGCGCCGTCGGCGGCCTCGAGCAGGACGTTGGAGAGGATGGGAATGGTGTTGCGTCGCTCGACGACGCTTTGCACATGCGCGAGGGACTTCAAGAGGGCGCCGCGCTCGATCGTGAGTTTCATGGCGTTGAGGAGCTTTCACATGGGAGCGATTCACCGCCCGCGATGGCCGCGGAGCGGGCGATTCGCGGCCATCAACCCTGTCCTGCCCGAGCGGTCATCCGACCGAAAAGACGGACCGACACAAGGCGGTGCGAATCGCCACGTTACTATAGCAGAGGGCCTTGAAAAGGTAAGCAATTTGCGGCTTTTCGCAAGGCCTTGAAACGGCAGAAATCCGCCATTCTCGGGCCTGTCCATCGCTCATCCTTCAAGCATCCGGCGGAGCAGTTCGATGTCCTCGGCGAAGCTGGCGTCGGCGGCGCGCAATTCCTCGACCTTGCGCACCGCATGCATAACCGTGGTGTGGTCGCGACCGCCGAATTTGCGCCCGATCTCCGGCAGCGAGCGGGGCGTCAATTGCTTGGCCAAATACATCGCCACCTGACGCGGCCGCGCCACCGCGCGCGACCGCCGCGCGGAGTGCATGTCTGATACCTTGATGTTGAAGTGCTCGGCGACCCGCTTCTGGATCTCCTCGATGGTGACGCGGCGGTCGTTGGCGCGCAGCAGGTCGTGGAGGACCTCCTGCGTCGTCTCGAGGGTGGCCGGCCGCCCGACCAGCGTGACATGCGCGGCGATGCGGTTCAGCGCCCCCTCCAGCTCGCGCACGTTCGAGGTGATCTTGTGGGCGAGGAATTCCAGGACTTTCACGGGTATGTCGTGGCTGATCTTCTCGGCCTTCGACTGCAGGATGCCGAGCCGCAATTCGTAGGTGGTCGGATGGATGTCGGCGACCAGGCCCCAGCCCAGCCGCGACTTCATCCGCTCCTCCATGCCTTCAAGGTCGGAGGGCGATTTGTCGGCGGAGATGACGACCTGGCGGTTCTGGTCCACCAGCGCGTTGAAGGTGTGGAAGAACTCCTCCTGGGTCGAGTCCTTGCCGCTGATGAACTGCACGTCGTCGATCATGAGGACGTCGACGGAGCGGAACTGCTCCTTGAAGACCATGGTGTTCTTGTCGCGCAGTGCGCGCACGAACTGGTACATGAACTTCTCGGCCGAAAGATAGATCACGCGCCGTTCCGGGTTCTTCTTACGGATATGCCAGGCGATGGCGTGCATCAGATGCGTCTTGCCGAGGCCGACGCCGCCATAGAGGAACAGGGGGTTGAACGGAACAGACTTCGAATCCGCCACCCGGTAGGCGGCGGCGTAGGCCAGCTCGTTCGACTTGCCGACGATGAAGTCCTCGAAGGTGAACCGCGGATCGAGCGCGGCATGGAGATTGCCCTTGAAGCTGTCCATGGTCCCGGCATCGCTGCGGCCATTGGCGGCCACGGGCTGGCTCGCCTGGCCCGTCTCCTTCGCGGCAGGCCGCGCCTCGGGCTCTCCCGACGAGGTGCTGTCGACGATCACCTCCACCCCGCGGATCGTCGGATTCTCGGCCGACCACAAGGCGTGGAGGCGGTCGGCATAATTGGATCCGATCCAGTCGCGCACGAAGCGCGTCGGCACGGCGAGGTGGATCTCCGCGTCGCGCAGGCCCACCAGCGTCAGCTTCTTAAGCCAGTTCCGGTAGGCCGCGTCACCGAACTCGCTGCGCAGCCGTCCGCGCACCCGCGCCCATTGGCTCTGCAGCTCGCTCATCGAAACCTGGCTCGCCATGCCGGTTCCCGTCGCCATCAGTCCTGCACCCACGGAAGCCCGGCGGCCTTCCAGCCGTCCTGTCGGCCGCGATGCCGGTCGGGATCGCTGTGGCCCTCGAAGCCCTCGGCAACGTTGTAGCAGCGGCGGAAACCCAGGGCGGTCATCGCCTCGGCCGCGGAACGCGAGCGGGCACCCGAGCGGCAGATGAACAGCAGCGGCGCTTCCGTCGACGGCGCCACCCGCCGCACCTCGTCGGCGAACGTCGGATTCGCCTGCATCGTCGGATAGACCTGCCAGGACACGAAGGCCGCTCGCTTGCCGATGCGATCGAGATCGGGGACGCCGACGAACGCCCACTCCGGACCCGTGCGCACATCGATCAACTGCGCAGCCGGTTCTTCCTCGAGCATCGCCCACGCCTCGGCCGGCCTGAGATCCCCCGCATAGGCCATCCGCACGGGTCCTCCGAAATCGCGCCCGCTGCAACGCCAGCGCGGCCAACAAACACGTTGTCGTCGTCCTTGCGGACGGTTCGTTTCCCCCTGCTGCGCCAGGTCCGACCCAGCGGGGGAGCAATATTTGGTGTTATCTGTTGACGAGCAACAAAATCAAAATAGCAAGGCCAAGATTTATTTGCATTTTATTCTTGGCTCCTGTCCCCCAGGCCCCCGTTTCTTTGCCACGCGACTCTACTCGCGCCGGCCACGAGTAGCAATATGATCGAAATGAGAACGCAAGAAAAAATCCATATGAATAACACCGAGGTGACGCGCTGCGACGGCGGCGTCTCATCGGCGCTGCGACGACGTCGCCGCCGATGTCGTATCGAGTCTGGATGAGCTTACGGCAGCTTCTTAACGCGCGCCGACAATCGTGCCAATTTGCGCGACGCCATGTTGCGATGAATCACGCCCTTGACCGCGCCGCGCTGAATCTCCGGCTGCGCTTCCTTGAGTGCCGCCGCGGCCGCCTGCTTGTCGCCGCCTTCGATGGCCGTCTCCACCTTCTTGATGAAGCTGCGCACGCGACTCATGCGCGCGCGATTGACGGCCGTGCGGCGCTCCGTCTGCCGGATGCGTTTCTTTGCGGACTTGTGGTGGGCCATGACGCGATCTCGCTGATTTCCAGGATTGCCCGTAAGGGGCCGCGGGTTATATCCCCGGCACCCCGACCCGTCAAGCGCAGCCGGCGCGGTTAACGATGGCGAAAATTCGGCAGCCGCTTCTCGACGAACGCCGCCATGCCTTCCTTCTGATCCTCGGTCGCGAAGGCGGCATGGAAGAGCCGTCGTTCGACGCGGAGGCCTTCGGAAAGCGTGGTGTCATAGGCGCGATTGACGCATTCCTTGACCATCATCGCGATCGGCGCCGACATGCCGGCGATACGCTCGGCGAGCTTCAGCGCCTCGTCCATGAGCTGCGCCACCGGCACGACGCGGGCGACGAGGCCGGAACGCTCGGCCTCGACCGCGTCCATCATGCGGCCGGTCAGACACATCTCCATCGCCTTGGACTTGCCGACGAGGCGCGTCAGGCGCTGCGTGCCGCCGGCCCCCGGGATGACGCCGATGGTGATCTCCGGCTGTCCGAACTTGGCATTGTCGGCGGCGAGGATGATGTCGCACATCATCGCCATCTCGCAACCGCCGCCGAGGGCGAAGCCGGCGACCGCTGCGATCACCGGCTTGCGGCACTGCGCGAGCCGCTCCCAACCCTTGGTAATGAAATCGGCGCGGTAGACATCGATGAAGGTGCGGTCCTTCATCTCCTTGATGTCGGCGCCAGCGGCGAACGCCTTTTCGCTGCCGGTGACGATGATGGCGCCGATGCCGTCATCCGCCTCGAGGTCGTCGACCGCCGTTCCGAGCTCGCGGACCAGCGAATCGCAGAGGGCGTTGAGCGCCTTCGGCCGGTTGAAGGTGACGATGCCGACGCGGCCCTTCCGCTCGACGATGATGTCTTGGTACGCCATGACACAACCTGTTGTTGGAGTCTTCCGCGGGATCGGACGTCAATGCGGCGACAGCGAGTAATGCACCATGAGTCCGCCGTCGCTCTGCGTGAATTCGAGGCGCAGGCGCTCGCCGTTGCGCGCGAACTGCGTCTTGCCCTCGGCCTTCCAGCCGAGCTGCGGCAGCGTTTCGCCGTAGAAATCGACCACCTGGCGCTCGCTCACCTTGCCGTGGGCGTAGGCGTCGACGATACGGCCGTCGGCGGTATCGAAGCCGAGCCCTGCCGCGGTGTCCTCGGTGAGGCCCGACATGAGCGGCAGATCCTCGACCAGGCTGAGAAAGCCGTCGACAGCCGGGGCCGGCCGCGCCAGAGATACGAGCAACAATGGGAGGGCGGCGGCGAACGCAAGGCCACGCGGGCGGGGATCCGTCATCGGCGCTATCTACCTCAGCGCTGCCGCTTCGGACAGTAGAAAGTGGAGCGGCCGGACTGGACGATCCGACGAATGCCGCCGGTCGAGGCGGCGATGCAGTCGCAGCCGGGGCAGGCTTGCCCGTCGCGGTCGTAGACTGCCCAGCGATGCTGGAAGTAGCCGAGCTCGCCGTTCGTCTGCACGAAATCGCGCAGAGAAGATCCGCCCGCCGCGATGGCGTCGAGGAGGACGCGCTTGATCGCGGCCGCCAGGCGCTCGGCCCGGTCGCCCTGCACCGTCCGTGCCGACCGCCGCGGCGAGATGCCGGCGTAGAACAGGCTCTCGGACGCATAGATGTTGCCGATCCCGGCGACGACCCGCTGATCGACGAGGGCGGACTTGATCGGCGTCTTCTTGCCGGCGAGGGCGGCAGCCAGCACAGGGCCGTTGAACTCGTTGCCGAGCGGCTCCGGCCCCAGTTCCGCCAGCAAGCGGTGGCGGTCGAGGTCGGCGCGCGCCACAAGATCCATGAAGCCGAAGCGACGCGCATCGTTGAACCGGATCACCGTGCCGTCATCGGTCTCGAAGACGAGGTGGTCGTGGGGATCAAACCCGGCCAGCGGCGCATCGCTCGCAATCATGCTGCCGGACATGCCGAGATGGGCGAGGACGACGTTGTCGTCGTCGAGATCGATGAGGATGTACTTCGCCCGTCGGCCGACCCGCACGACGCGGCGGCCTTCGAGGCGCTTGGCGAACCGCTGCGGCAGAGGAAATCGCAGATCGGGCCGACGTTGGATGACGCGCCGAAAGCGCCGGCCTTCCAGCTTGAGCGCAAGGCCGCGGCAGACGGTTTCGACTTCGGGCAGTTCTGGCATGGACAAGACCGGACTGTGCAATCGATGCAACGTAGCGCGCGGCCCAAGGCAACGCTATGTTGGCGTGAATGAGCGACGCGCCACCACCTATGGGTGCCGCCGACAAGGACGCGGCGGCCTTCGGCTATCGCGACGTGGCCGCCGCCGACAAGCCGTCGCTGGTGCGCGGCGTGTTCGACAGCGTCGCCAACCGCTACGACCTCATGAACGACCTGATGTCCGGCGGAATCCATCGGCTGTGGAAGGCGGCGATGGTGGAGCAGCTGCAGCCGCGGCCGGGCCAGCATTTCCTTGATGTCGCCGGCGGCACCGGCGACATCGCCGGCCGCATTCTCGAGCGGCTGGAAACGAGCGGAGGGGCTGGATCTCGTGTCGTGGTCTGCGACCTGACGCCCCGAATGCTCGAGGTCGGCCGCGCCCGCGCCATCGACCGCGGCATCATCGCCGGCCTGGAGTGGGTCTGCGGCAGCGCCGAGGCGTTGCCGTTCCCGGACCGGACGTTCGATGCCTACACGATCGCCTTCGGCCTGCGCAACGTGACCGACATCGGGCGCGCCCTGGCCGAGGCGCGGCGCGTGCTGAAGCCGGGCGGCCGCTTCCTGTGCCTGGAGTTCAGCCACGTCGCGACGGCGCCGCTGGCACGGCTCTATGATCTCTATTCCTTCCGCGTCCTGCCGACGCTCGGCCAGATCGTGACCCGCGACCGCGAGGCCTATCAATATCTGGTCGAGAGCATCCGGCGATTCCCGGCACAGGAGGAGCTTGCCCGGCTCATCGCGGAGCACGGCCTCGAGCAGGTCGTGTTCCGCAATCTCACCGGCGGCGTAGCCGCGCTCCACTCGGCCTGGCGCATCTGACCGATCGAACCATGCTGCGGGCGCTGCGCAACATCCTTCGCCTGTTGACGATCGCGCGCACACTGCAGCGCCACGGTGCGCTGGAGCCCTTGTCCCCGCTCATCGAGGGCGCCGGCCTGGCACCGGCCGTCCTCCTCATCGGTCGGGTATTGACGCGCCCGCGCAGCGGGGCGGGCAGCCGCGCCGGCCAGCGGCTGGCCGCCGCGCTGTCGGAACTCGGCCCGGCCTTCATCAAGCTCGGACAGATGCTGTCGACACGCGCCGACCTGCTGGGCGACGAGGTAGCGGTCGACCTGGCGATGCTGCGGGACCGGCTGACGCCGTTTCCCGCTGCGGAAGCCCGGGCGATGGTCGAGAAGGAACTGGCCCAGCCGATCGCGGACCTGTTCACGAGTTTCGATGATGTCCCGGTATCGGCGGCATCAATCGCGCAGGTCCACTACGCCACCACTTCCGACGGGCCGCCCGGCGGCGAGGTCGCGGTCAAGATCCTGCGGCCGGGCATCGAGCACGCCTTCGCCCGCGACGTCGACCTCCTGCGCTGGCTGGCGCGGCTGGTCGAGCGCACGCAGCCGAAGCTGCGCCGCCTGAAACCCGTTGCCGTCGTCGAAACCTTCGCCGAGACGGTGCGGATGGAGATGGACCTGCGGCTCGAGGCAGCCGCCGCCTCGGAACTCGCCGCCAACTTCGCGGGCGATCCGAGCTACCGCGTGCCGGCGGTCGACTGGCGGCGTACGGCGCGCCGGGTGATGACGCAACAGCGCCTGACCGGCATTGCGTTGGGCGACCGCGACGCTCTCCGTGCCGCCGGCCATGACATCCCGAGCGTGCTCTCCAAGGCCGCCGCGATCTTTTTCAACCAGGTGTTCCGCGACGGCTATTTCCATGCCGACCAGCATCCCGGCAACATGTTCGTCGATGCCGACGGCAACATCGGCGCCGTCGATTTCGGCATCATGGGGCGGCTCGACCGCAAGACCCGCTACTACCTCGCGGACATGCTGCTGGGGTTCATCGAGCGCGACTACCGGCGGGTCGCCGAGGTTCACATCACGGCCGGCTACGTGCCGTCGCACCAGTCGGTCGAGAACTTCGCCCAGGCCTGCCGCTCGATCGGCGAACCGATCTTCGGGCGCCCCCTCAACGAAATCTCCTTTGCCCGCGTTCTCGGACAACTCTTCCAGATCGCCGAGACCTTCGACATGGAGGTGCAGCCGCAACTGCTGCTGCTGCAGAAGAACATGCTGATGGCCGAGGGTGTGAGCCGCGGGCTCGATCCCGCCCTCAACATCTGGACCCTGACGCAGCCGCTCATCGAGCGCTGGATGCGCGACAACCGTGGACCCGAGGCGCGCCTCCGCCAGGCGGCGAGCGATCTTCTGCACGCGGTCGAGCGGCTACCGTCCGTGCTGGCCAACATCGAGAATTCGGCCGCCCGACTCGCCGACGGCAGGATCCGGCTGCATGCCGACAACATCGCCGAGTTTGCGAGCGGGCGTGGCCGCAGTGATCTGGCACTGTGGGCCCTGACGGCCGCGGTCGCGGCGCTGGCGGTGGCGCTGGTTCTGACCTGGTGAGGAACGAGTCGGGCGTCGCCTTCAGAACCAGGGCGAACGATGGATGCCGCACTCGGTCTTCTCCGTGCCCACCCAACGCCCGGCACGGACGTCATCGCCCTCGGCAACCGGCTGGGTGCAGGGAGCGCAGCCGATCGACAGATAGCCGCGCGCCACCAGCGGGTGCGGCGGCAGGCCGCGTTCGCGGAACGCCTCGGCGATCTGCGCCGGCGTCCATTCGGCGAGGGGGTTGACCTTGACGCGGCCGCCGGACGCCTCGAACGGGACGAGGCGGGTGCGCTCGCCGCCGTGGAAGCGCTTGCGGCCCGTGATCCACGCCGTGTACCCGGACAGCGCTCGGGCGAGCGGCTCGACCTTGCGCAGGTGACAGCAGCGGTCGCCATCGCGCTCCCAAAGCCGACCGTCGGGATCCCGGGACACGACGTCGACGGGCAGCGGCTCGATCGAGCGGAGGTTCGTCAGGCCGAGCCGGGCGGCCAGCTCGTCGCGGTAGGCCAGGGTCTCCGGAAAATGCTTGCCGGTCTCGAGAAAGATTACGGGTACCGACGGGTCCACCTCAGCGACCAGGCTGAGGATCACCGCCGACTCCGCGCCGAAGGAAGAAACAACGGCGATTTCCCCGGGAAACTCCCGCTGGATCACGGCACGCAGCAGGTCGGGAGCCGGCAGCCGGCCGTAGCCCGCGGTCAGCTGGGCGGCAAGGCGCTCGACGACGGCGGCCTCGTCGACGACGACATCCTGGGCGGTATCGATGCTGCGGTTGTTCATGGCGACCGTCCCGCTCGATCCCGTGCGTTCAGTACGCCCAGAATGCCGCACAGACCGATAACCGTTCGTTATCGCGGTCGCCTGCGGAAAGCGGCGCCGATGCCCCGCGATCATCAAGAGGCATGGGCTCGGCGACCGGCGCTGCGGACGGAGTCGGGAAATCGAGCGGTGCGTCGGACATGGAACGCCCTCCTTGGCCAATAGTGGCGGGCCCACGGAGAACGTCCGTGGCGCTTTAGCGCTTGGTGACGCGGGCGCAAGCTGCCCAATCAAATCCCGCGGGTCCGTTCGATCGGGGTGGACCAGACCCAAACAAAAAACCCCGTCGCAGCTGTTGGCTGTGACGGAGTTCGTCGCCGCTTTAGCTGCATTTCTTAAGCGCCCGCAAGCTGGAAGCTTCAAATCGGCGCTAAGGACTGAAGATAGTGTGTACCCCCTTCCTGTCAATCGAAAATATGATCGCGCTCACAGAATCGAGGGAGAAAAAATCTCATGCATGCGCGCGGCCGGGCCGCAATCTAGCCTAACGACGGGAATAGCGGTTAAGATGCCGCGCATGATCTCCGGGAAGCGCATCCTGCTCGTCGTGGCCGGCGGCATCGCTGCCTACAAGTCGCTCGAGCTGATCCGGCGCCTGCGCGAGCAGGGAGCCTCGGTGCGCTGCATCCTGACGAAGGGGGGCGCCGAATTCGTAACCGCCCTGTCGCTGGCGGCGCTGAGCGAGGACAAGGTCTATACCGACCTCTTTTCGCTCACGGACGAGAGCGAGATGGGCCATATCCGGCTGAGCCGCGAGGCAGACCTCATCGTGGTCGCACCGGCGAGCGCCGATATCCTCGCGAAGATGGCGCACGGCATCGCCGACGACCTGGCGACGACGGCGCTGCTGGCGACCGACAAGCCGGTGCTCGTCGCGCCGGCGATGAACGTGCGCATGTGGCACCATCCGGCAACCCAGGCCAACCTGGCGCTCCTGGAACGCCGCGGCGTGCGCGGCGTCGGTCCGGACGAAGGGCCGATGGCCTGCAACGAGTACGGCATGGGGCGCATGGCCGAACCGACGGACATCGTCGCGGCCGTGATCCAGCAGTTCTCCGTTCCGGGGCCGCTCGCCGGCCTGCGGGCGATGGTCACAAGCGGGCCGACGCACGAACCGATCGATCCGGTGCGCTTCATCGGCAACCGCTCGTCCGGCCGCCAGGGGCACGCCATCGCCGCCGCGCTGGCGCGGCGCGGCGCCGAGACGACCCTGGTATCGGGCCCCACCGCCGAGCCGGATCCGCCGGGCGTCGCCGTTCGGCGGGTGGAGACGGCGGAAGAAATGCTGGCGGCCTGCAAGGCCGCGTTGCCCGCCGACATCGCCGTGTGCGCCGCCGCCGTCGCCGACTGGAAGGTCGCGACGCAGGCACCGCAGAAGCTCAAGAAGACCGCCGGCGCGCCGCCGCGCCTCGATCTTGCTCCCAACCCCGACATCCTGGCGACGCTCTCCGCGGCCGGCGAGACGCGGCCGGAGCTGGTGGTGGGGTTCGCCGCCGAGACCGAGAACGTCGTCGACAACGCGATCGCAAAACGCAAGACGAAGGGCTGCGACTGGATCGTCGCCAACGACGTGTCGCAGCACACCGGAACTTTCGGCGGAGCGCAGAACACTGTTCACCTGGTCGCGGCCGACGCGGTCGAGCAATGGCCGACCCTTTCCAAGGTCGATGTGGCCGAGCGCCTCGCCGACCGCATCGTCCGCCACTTCGAAGGTCGGGCTTGAACCCCACGAGCGTCGACATACCGGTCCAGCGGCTGCCGCACGGCGCCGACCTGGACCTGCCGCGCTACGCGACGCCGGCCGCCGCCGGGCTCGATCTGTTGGCGGCGGTCACGGCTGACCTTGTGCTGACGCCCGGCGGACGGGCGCTGGTGCCGACCGGGATCGCCATCGCCGTGCCGCCCGGCTTCGAAGGACAAGTGCGACCGCGCTCGGGCATGGCGCTCAAGTCCGGCGTCACCGTACTCAACAGTCCGGGCACCATCGACGCGGACTATCGCGGCGAGATCGGCGTCGTCCTGGTTAACTTCGGCCACACGCCTTTCACGGTGAGACGCGGCGACCGCATCGCGCAACTGGTGATCGCCCCCTGTATGCATGCAGAATGGCGGGAGGCGACGACATTGCCGTCCACACAGCGCGGCGGCAGCGGCTTCGGCTCGACCGACGCGCCGCGCGAACCAGGGTCCTGACAGCCGTGGAACTCACCGACAGCCAATTCGAGCGCTATGCCCGCCACCTGATCCTCGACGAAGTCGGCGAGGACGGCCAGATGCGGCTCCTGCAGTCGCGCGTCCTCGTGGTCGGCGCCGGCGGCCTCGGCGCGCCGCTGCTGCTCTATCTCGCCGCGGCCGGCATCGGCACGCTCGGGGTGATCGACGACGACGTCGTGGAGCTGTCGAACCTGCAGCGCCAGGTGATTCATCTGACCGACCGGCTCGGGCTTCCCAAGGTCGAGAGCGCTGCGGCGATGCTGCAGGCAATCAATCCCGACGTCCGCGTGATCCAGCATCGCACGCGGCTGACCGCCGAGAATGCCATGGCGATCATCGGGGATTACGACCTGGTGGCCGATGGGAGCGACAATTTCACCACCCGCTTCCTGCTCAACGACGCCTGCTTCCTGCTGCGCAAAACGCTCGTTTCCGCCGCCTTGCTGCGCTTCGACGCGCAGATGTCCACCTACAAGGCGTATCTGGGCGAGCCGCATCCCTGCTACCGCTGCCTGTTCCCGGAGCGTCCGCCCGAAGACCTCATACCGCGCTGCGAACAGGCCGGCATCCTCGGCGCCCTCGCCGGCGCCGTCGGCTCGCTGCAGGCGACCGAGGTCCTCAAGGAGGCGCTCGGCATCGGCGACAGCCTGAGCGGCTATCTCCTGATCTACGACGCGCTCGCGGCCAGCTTCCGCAAGATCAAGATCCGGCGCGATCCGAACTGCGCCCTCTGCGGACCGCAGGCAACGATCAAGGATGTGACGACAATCCCGTAGTCTGGTTGTTTTAGTTCAACTGCGCGTCCTTGACGGCGAAACCCTCGGGAACCTTGAACAGGGCCGAATCCTGCGGGCCGATCCCCACTTCGGTGGCGGTCGCGGTGATTTTGCTGACGGCGTCGGCATAACCCATCTGAAGCAGGATGCCTTCGGCCGTGACGCAGATGAGAAGTCCGGGGAATACGAGCTTGTTGCAAGGGTGACCGGCGATCGTGGTCATGCCGTCGTCGCGGGGCGTGCCGCCTTTGGCGCGCAACGAACCCCAGCCCTGCTCCAGGGCGTCGGTGACGATGAAATCTCCATAGGGATAGCGCACTGCCGTCTTCGTCGGATCGGCCGGCTCGAAGTTGATCGCCTCCTTGCCGATGGTCTTGATGACGACGGGCGTGCCCGGTTTCGCTGGGAATTCGACCCGCACCCTTTCGCCGGCGACCCAGAATCTGACCGGCCCGCTATCGTTCTGTCCGATCATCTGTACCTTGGTGTCGTAGACGACGCGGAACTGGACCGTCGGCGTTTCCGGCGGCAGGTCCCCGGCATTCGCCATCGTCGCCGACAGAACAACAGTGATTCCCATCGCCCATGATGCACTTCGACACATGCGCCCACATCCTTATCGTTTCGGCGCGGGCAAAGTGCCATCCGGGCCGGGAGGACCGCAAGAGCCGGTCGTCACGGTCTCAGCCGGACGGAGTCGCATTGTTTCGACCAGGTCGGCAAGCAGGAGCGAGAAGATATTCCTCCTGCTGCACTGCGGCAGCGCCCTTGATCCGGGCAACGGGTGGCACCACGTTTACTTTTGGTGGGGATGACAAGACTTGCGCGCCATTGTTCGGATCTGGCGAAAGCCATATTTCCGTTGCGCGTCAAAGTTGTATGGGGTAATGCCCTATTTTTGTCACGAGGCCACAACTTGATGGCATCTATTCTCACTTCCCTGCAATCGGCAAAGCCTGGAGGTTCCCGGATGACTATGACGACGAAGTCGGTAGCAACAGTACTTGCGTTGGTGGTCGGACTGTCGCTGTCAGCTTGCGGCAAGAAGGAGGAGAGCTCGTCCAGCACCACTGGCTCGAGCGGCACCTCGGGCACGACGAGTGGTACGACCGGCACGACTGGCGGCACCACCGGCACGACGACGGACCAAGGGACGTCGGGAGGCACAACGGGCGGTACGACCAGTACCACCAACTGACGCGCCGAATCGCCGCGCTCCGCTGGTCGGTGAGTGGCGGTGGATGAAGAGCGCGACCTGGATTCCGGCGGCTTCGACGCGAAGCCGTGAAATAAAAGAGGCGTCCGCAGCGAACCTGGGACGCCTCTTTGTTGTGGGGTGATCCGAACCGCTCAGAACATCGATTCGAGGACGCGGTCGGGCGGCTTGTGCCCGTCCGCAAACGTCTTGATGTTGATGATGACCTTCTCGCCCATGTCGGTGCGGCCCTCGATCGTCGCCGACCCCATGTGGGGCAGCAGCACGACATTGTTGAGCTTGAGCAGCTTCGGATTCACCGCCGGCTCGTGTTCGAAGACATCGAGACCGGCACCCGCCAGCTGTCCCTTCTCCAGCATGCGGGTCAACGCATTCTCGTCGATCACTTCGCCGCGCGAGGTGTTAACGATATAGGCGTGCTTCTGCAAGAGCTGCAGCCGGCGCGCCGACAGCAGGTGGTAGGTGGCCGGTGTGTGCGGGCAGTTGACGGAGATGATGTCCATGCGCGCGAGCATCTGGTCGAGGCTCTCCCAATAGGTCGCTTCCAGCTCGCGCTCGAGGTCGGGATGGGCACGCCGCCGGTTGTGGTAGTGGACGGCGAGGCCGAAGCCGCGCGCGCGGCGCGCCACGGCGCTGCCGATCCGGCCCATGCCGATGATGCCGAGGCGTTTGCCCCAGATGCGGTGGCCGAGCATGAAGGTCGGCCCCCACCCCTGCCATTCGCCGGAGCGCACGAGTCGCTCGCCCTCGGCGAGCCGCCGCGGCACCGCCAGGATGAGCGCCATGGTCATATCAGCGGTGTCCTCGGTGAGAACGCCCGGCGTGTTGGTGACAGTGATGTTGCGCTGGCGCGCGGTCTTGAGATCGATGTGATCGACGCCGGTGCCGAAATTGGCGATCAGCTTGAGCTGCGGCCCGGCCTGCGACAGGATCGCAGCGTCGATTCGGTCGGTCACCGTGGGCACCAGCACCTGCGCGGTACGGACGGCGTCGACGAGCTGGGCCGGCGTCATCGGACGGTCGTCGAGATTGAGCTGCGCCTTGAACAGCTCCATCATCCGCGTTTCGATCGCATCGGGCAGCTTGCGGGTGACGATGACGAGCGGCTTGGTGGGCATGGGGACGGCCCTTTTCATCGTTGGGGCGGTTGCCAGGATCCCCGCGGAGACGTTGTCTGTGCCATAGCAAGCGGCCCGTGGCTTGTCCAGCGACAGGCCGCGCCGCGAGATTGGCTTGACCAGGAATCGCCGCGACGATAGGTGATCGGGGTGGTCGCGTTTTTCGTCGCGGGTACCGTGGCTCGCCTCTCACCGGCTGCGCTTGCCGGTTGCATGCTGATCGCGCTGTTGCAGTTCGTCGGCGGGAACGCCCTGGCGGGCGACGTCGGCAGCGAGACGAACCTGCCTATTCCGAGGTTCGTCTCGCTGCGCTCCAGCGAGGTCAATCTCAGAACCGGACCGGGAACGATGTATCCGGTCGATTGGGTTTATGTGCGCCGCGAGCTACCGGTCGAGGTGATCGCCGAGTTCGACGTCTGGCGCAAGATCCGCGACTGGCAGGGCACCACCGGCTGGGTGCATCAGAGCATGCTGGACGGCCGGCGCACGGTCCGGATCTCCGGCAGCGAACAGACCCTTCGCCGCGAACCCGACGATGCCGCAGTGGTTGTCGCGAGACTGGCGCCCGGCGTCATCGGACGCCTGCTGGAATGCAACGACAGCTGGTGCCGCATCGAGGTCGACGGCAATCGCGGGTGGCTCAAGCGCGACGAATTCTGGGGCGTCTACCCGGACGAAAAGATCCAGTGAGCTTGGGCCTGCCAGAACGGCGAGGTCAGTCGAAGTCCTCGGCCAAGGCCGCCCGTACCGCCTCGGGCATGACGACCATGTGGCCGTACGCGGGATGGCTGAAGCCGACCACGATTTGCGCACCCGGCGCGCGGAACCTGGCGATCTGCGCCGGCGTGAAGGGAAAATGGACGAACTGCACGGCCGACGCCTTGCCGGCACCGCTCGTGCGATCGACGTCTGCCTCGGGTATTCCCTTTACGGCCTCGTCGCCGATCCGAATGAAGGCCGTCTCCTCGACGCCGCCGAGGCGCGCCAGGAAGGTCCTGCGGCGCTGCGGATCGTCGATCTCGAAGAGCACGGTGGCAACCAGTTCGCGGCCCTTGGGGATAAGCGGGTTGTAGGCGCCGAGCTCGTCGGCGATCTGGGCCTCGCCGCCTTTCTCGATGTACAGCATCTCCTGCACCTGCAGCCACATGCTGTCGTAGTTCTCGAAATGAAACGTCGCCACCGGTCCGACCTCGAGCCGCCGATTCTGCTTCTGCGCCACCAGGGCCTGCCGGCGAGTGGACCGAACCTTGGCGTATTCGGC
>Ga0335076_10002427_pt1 | contig 18526 bp, 16 predicted proteins | sample Lox_Sample_25_FD_206717 | JGI IMG/M metagenome (GOLD analysis project Ga0335076, IMG submission 206717) | Soil microbial communities from Loxahatchee National Wildlife Refuge, Florida, United States - Lox_Sample_2.5 | ecosystem: Environmental > Terrestrial > Soil > Wetlands | place: USA... | reverse complement strand
GTACCTCATCAACAAGAAGAACCACGTGCTGCAGCTAGCCTCCAAGAATAACCAGGGATGGAAGAGCAACGACCTGACGAAGCTGTCATTCGGGCCGACCGCTGATGCGTTCAATGGGCTGACTGGTTTTGCCACCACGCCCAACAATCAGCTTCACGTGTACTACGTCTCTGGCAACCACGTGAACCAACTGTTTTTTAACGGCCAGAATTGGGCTAATGAAGACCTCACCCTATTGACCAATGGCCCATTGGCTGAGGGGACTGGCGGAATGGCCGGGTTCTCTGTAGCAAACTTCCAGTACGTGTACTACCTGGCTCAGTAAGTAGCGACGCTCACTCCGGGAGGGCCGTATGCCATGCCCTCCTGGAATGAGCCCGTAGCCGTAGTACTCGCGGTCAGATCGGGCCTCACCCAGGCAATCTAGCCCGTTTCGCCAGGAGCCAGCAGCATGCCAAGAACCGTGATGATCTCATTCTTCTCATTCGCCCTAGCGTGCTTCATCAAACCGGCTGTCGGGCAGTCGCCATCCGAGGCGCCGTCCCGGGTTCACACCTATTACGTGGCCGCCGATGAAGTGGAATGGGATTACGCTCCCGGCGGCGTCAACAAGATGATGGGGATGAAGTTCAATGGGTATTCGAAGGTCTTCACCGAACGAGGGCCTCATCGCATCGGCACGGTCTACCGCAAGGCGGTCTACCGAGAATATACCGACGCCACTTTTACGCAGCCTAAACCGCGCGCGGCGGAGTGGGAACACACCGGAATTCTCGGACCCATCCTGCGGGCCGAGGTTGGCGACACGATTCGCGTCGTCTTCAAGAACAATGCCAGTCACCCGTATAGCATGCATCCTCACGGCGTCTTCTATGACAAAGACTCAGAAGGCTCCTCTTATGACGATGGCACTTCGAAGGAAAGTAAAGAAGGCGGCGCGGTGCCGCCCGGCAAAACGCATATCTACACCTGGGAGGTGCCAGAGCGCGCCGGCCCCGGACCGAATGACCCCAGCTCAATCGTGTGGCTTTATCATTCGCACGCCAACGAAGCCAAGGATGTGGAAAGTGGCTTGATCGGAGCAATTCTGGTTACGCGCCGCGGTATGGCTGGCTCCGATGGCAAGCCCAAGGACGTGGATCGCGAATTTGTCTGCCTGTTCATGCTGATTGACGAGAACACGAGCTGGTATCTCGACCACAACATTCAGACCTATACCAGCGACCCGAAAGGGGTCAACAAGCTGGAGTTTTCTCCTGGCGACGGGGACGGAAATCTTGCATTGGCCGGCACGGGATTTTCTGCCGCCAATGCCAAGTTTTCTATCAACGGCTATATCTACGCAACCGGACCATTAATGACGATGAAAAAAGGAGAACGTGTCCGTTGGTATCTGGTCGGGCTCGGGGAAGGATTCAGTTTTCACACTCCGCACTGGCACGGCAACGTGGTGCTGCAGGATGGCCGGCGCACGGACGTGGTTAGTCTGATGCAGGCCCAGATGCTGACCGTCGATATGGTTCCCGACAACCCCGGAATCTGGATGTTTCATTGCCACCTGGACGACCACATGGCCTCGGGAATGGCGGCCTTATATCAGGTGCTTCCGTAATTGAGCAGAAGAGACACCCAATATCAATGTGGAGGTCAACGTGAGTCATATTTTCTCAACCAACCAGCGCGTGTATGCAGAGGCGCCCGACCTGTTGAGCCCCCAAGTACAAAATTGCCCAAAGACGCATACGCCGGTCGCGAAGCTTACCATCCGGCTGGCTTGTCTTCGACAAGCCAGGATCCAAGCGCCAGACAAGAAGTCGCCAAACGCCTCAGCTCAACTCTGGTGGACAGCGATCGCTTTGACAACGTTCACGGTTTGCCTGGGCACGGTGTTGGCTTTGAGTTACCTGGGATGTCAACTGCTTCAACAGATGCAGGCGGCGCATCAACTCGCTGCGCCGACAGCAGCCTATTCGGATATAGCGCGCTATTCATCTGGGCGGTGAATCCCCCAGGGTGGGACCTCACGGCGGTTCGTCTGTGCATTCGAAGTGCATCAGGCCTCATGCTGAGTTAGCGCCGGGAAGCAGCTATTGCTGCTCAAGGCTCTGCAGCCGCTCTGCCTCGAGCCGCTCGGCCGTGGCTTCGGCGGCGCGGCCGAGGCTTTCATAAACCTTGGACAGAAGGATGTGTGGGTCGACGGCTTGCGGTTGAAGCTTAGACGCTTTTTGCAGATAGATCACGCTCTTGGCAAGCTCTCCCTGCTCGATCAACAGGCCCCCGACCAGCAGGGTTGCGTCATAGGCTTGCGGGTCGAGGCCGATGGACAATTTAGCCTCATTCAATGCGTCCGGAATCTGCCCCGCTTCTTCATAGATACGTGCCAGATAACTGTGCAGGGTCGCAACATATCTCAAGTCCACAAGAGGGGACTTGTCGATGGCCGCTTGAACTTCTTTTTTTGCTGATTCCTTGTCTCCGGTTTCAAACAGGGCCTGCCCCAGACGGAAATGATCGACCGCCGTCGCCTCTCCGAGTTCCACAGTTTTTCGCAGCGGGGGCAAAGCTTTCTGGTAGTCCGGGACCTGTATCCATAGCGAGCCCAGGGCGCGGGTCAACACCGTTGTGTCCGGATTCTTGACCAGAGCGGCTTCGAGAATCCGAGCCGCATCTTCGACGCGGCCTTCGCCCTGCGCGAGCAGCGCCTCATCCACGTCCGCGGCGATTTCAATTTTGTCTTTGGGATCGGGGCCGCTTAGCTCCGAGCCCGGCGGCGCGGGAGCGCGCGTTCCACTTACATAACCGAGAGCGGCCAGCTTCTGCTGAAGTCGAGGATCCAGTTTCACTGCTTCCGGCTTGACAGCGTTGGCGGTGTCGCGGCGGAAGTTGTTCAGCTTGTCGGACAGGGTCTGGGTAACCGCCGCCGCGGAGCCGGCAAGGTTGTGTTCAGCAGCTGGGTCAGCGGACTGGTCGTAGAGCTCTTTCCGCGGCGCGGCTACGAACAGATACTTATCGGTACGCAACGCACGCAGGGAGCTCCAGCCAAAATCGACGTGCGGGTAGTCTGTTTCTGCATATGCCTGACGATCGCCGGCCAGCTTCGCGCCTGTGCCCGCGCTGACCGCTTTGATCGCAGCCAGCAGGGACTCGCCTTGAACCGCTTTCGGAACGGGAATTCCGGCCACTTCGAGGATGGTTGGCGTGACGTCTACCAACTCAGCGCGCCGCTCGACTCGGGTCCCGGCGAAACGCTGCGCCGGCATGCGGAAAACCAGCGGCACGTGAATAGTCTCGTCATAAAGAAAGATGCCGTGATAGTGTTCGCCGTGCTCGCCGAAGGCCTCGCCGTGATCTGACATGACTGCGATCAGGCTGCTGTCGTATAGCCCGCGCGCGCGCAATTCCTCGAACAGTTTTCCCAGGGCCGAATCCGCATAGGCGATCTCTCCGTCATAGGGACGCGAGGTATAGCGTTGTTTAAAAGGCTCTGGCGGCTCATAGGGTGCGTGAGGATCGTACAAATGGATCCAGAGAAAGCATGGCCTGATCGGATGAGCTTTTAGCCAGTCGAGCGCGTGCGCCACAACCTGGCCGGCGGGACGTTCCAGATTACGGCTGGTGGGATCGCCAGGAACTGCGCCAAAGTCGGCATCGTAGGTATCAAAACCACGGCTGATGCCCGGCACCCAACCCGCTTTCGGATCGAGAACGACTGAACCCACGAACGCCGCCGTCTTGTAGCCGTTCTCATGCAGAATTTCGGCCAGGTCGGGAAGATTCCTGGATAACGGAACTCCGAAATCATTCACATGGTGAAATTGCGGATAGGTGCCGGTGAGAATCGTGACATGCGACGGGTAGGTAATCGGCACCTGAGAATAGGCACGGCTGAATACCACGCCTTGCTGGGCGAAGGCATCGAGGTTCGGGGTCAGCCCGAGCTTCGATCCCAGGAAACCCATGCGGTCGGCACGGACCGTGTCGACCGTGATCAGGATGACGTTAGGTCGAGGGGCAGTCGCGGCATAAAGTGATCCGGCAACAACCACCAGAGACAGCGCCCACTGCAGGACTCGCATAAACAGGCGGAAGTCTAACACAGGCGAAGCCGCGCTTCGTACTGGCTCGAAAGTCTCGTGCGGTACCGTCACCTTCAAGCACGGCGCAATGAAACTCGGCACGGTCAAACTGGCGAGCGGCGTCGGCCAGTTGACCACCTGAGACTTGGCAGCCGGAAAACATAAGAGCAGTGCGTCTTACAGCGGAGAGGGACGATTTAATGCAGATGCGTCGCCCGTTGACGCAAAAAGTCAAGCTGTGAACGGCTTGACTTCCGGCGGCATGGCACTTAGCATAAGCGTCACAAGTCTTGCTCTTCGGAGCAGATCTGAATTTCATGCAGAGTGGCTGAGGGACGAGCCCTATGAAGCCACGACAACCGGATCGGAATGAAAATTCCGGTCGCCCGGTGTCAACTCTCTCCCGGAAATCGGGGAACATGAGATTCGGGGTGCAGCTTGTTCGCATTCCGTAGCCTCTTTTCCTATTTTCCGGAAAAGGGGTCTTTTCTTTTTTGGGACCTCTTTTCCCGGGCTCGTCCCAGCTACTCGGAAGAGGTAGCTGATGATCGCATACGAATTGCGCTGCCGGGAATGCGGCAAGACGTGGGGTAACCAGCCGCGTTCGATCTGTGAAGACTGCTTTTCTCCCCTGGAAGTCGCGTACGATTATGGAGCGGCGCGTCCATTATTCACGCGAGAGCGAATTTCGCAGCGCGCGCCCAACATGTGGCGCTACGCGGAGCTGCTGCCGCTGCCGGAAAATTTCCACCCGCATCTCCCGGTGGGATTTACGCCGCTGCTCAGCGCGCCCCGACTCGGCAAAAAGATCGGCGCAAACCGGCTGTGCATCAAGAACGACGCGGTTTGTTTCCCTACACTGAGCTTCAAAGACCGTGTCGTCGCGGTAGCATTGGCGCAGGCGCGCAACTTCGGATTTGAGACGGTTTCGTGCTCCTCCACCGGTAACCTCGCCAACGCGGTTGCGGCGCAGGCCGCCCGCGAAGGATTCAAGGCGTGGATATTCATCCCTGTCGACCTGGAACCGGCAAAAATTCTGGGCACGCAGGTATTCGGCGCGAAAGTGGTTCGCATCGCCGGCAGCTACGACCAGGTAAATCGCCTGTGCTCGCAGATCGCGGACGAGCACCGCTGGGGATTCGTCAACGTGAACCTGCGTCCCTACTACGCCGAGGGCTCCAAGACGGTTGGATTTGAAATCGCGGAACAACTAGGCTGGCGGTTGCCGGACAACATCGTCGTCCCAATGGCGGGTGGATCGCTGATCGCGAAAATCAGGAAGGCTTTTGACGAACTGATTCAGCTCGGCCTGGTTGAGGAAGAGCCGGTCAGGTTCTTCGGCGCGCAAGCCACAGGATGTTCGCCGATCTCGACTGCGATCAAGTCCGGCGAAGCGGCGATTCAGCCGCAGAAACCGGCAACTATCGCGCGCTCATTGGCCATCGGCAATCCGGCCGACGGCCATTACGCGATCAAAACCATCACTGACACTGGCGGCTGGGCGGAAGATGTTTGCGACGACGAGATCGTGGACTCAATCCAGCTTCTGGCGGAGGCCGAAGGCATCTTCACCGAAACCGCCGGAGGGGTTACCGTCGGCACAGCCCTCAAATTGTATAAACAAGGGCGCATTTCTCCCGATGAGACCACTGTGCTTTGTATTACTGGCAATGGATTGAAAACGACCGACGCGCTTGCCGGTCGGTATGAAGCTGAGGCGGCGATTGCCCCGCGCATCGTCGCATTTGAGAAATATCTGCAGGCGAGTTACGACGTCGCGGAACCGGTGGAGGTCTGAAATGACCGACCGGCTTGCCTGCGCGGCCAGTAACCTGACTGAACTGTTTTCGACCCTGGACGAAAACTTTCCCGACCTGCGGCCCCATCTGCGGGACGACGCCGGCCAGATCCGCCGGTTTCTGAATGTCTACGTGAATGAAGAAGATATCCGTTTTCTGGGCGGTGCAGGCTACACCTTTCAGGACGGAGACGAAATATTGCTAGTGCCTTCGATCGCCGGCGGCTCAAGCTAGCGAGCGAAGCGGGCCCTCCCCCCAGCGGCCATGTAAGCGCGGATTTCTTCTAGCGCTTCGTGGCCGCTACTGTCCTGTCCCGCCAACCGTACTATTCCGTCGCCGTTTATTCTAAGGAGAACCCGGTAGGTACAAGCCTTTCTCCGGACACTATGCTTCGAGGCGTGTGCCGCCCGCAGTCGCTCGGGGGTTGGATGCGTCCTAACTCTTGATTTCTCAGTGTGGATGCTCTGGGTGGGGCTTTGCGCATCTTAAATCTGTGGACTTTACTGAGAGGAGAACAAAAACGAATGTCAAAACCGAAGGCGATAGGATTCTTCGCCCTGCTGATCTTGAGTTCAGTATTGCTGCTGGCTGGCTGTGGCGGAGGAGCGCGAGGCGCGGTCTATGTGCGCACGCCTCCGCCTCCCCCCATCCACGAAACCATGACCGTCTCGCCGGGGCCTGACTATGTTTGGATTGGGGGGCACCACGTCTGGCGGGGCAACGCCTATGAGTGGGAGGGCGGTCGCTGGGAGCGCCGCCCAGGTGGCCGCAGAGACTGGGTTCCCGGCTACTGGAAGGAAACTCGCCACGGTTGGATGTGGGTTGATGGCCACTGGCGATAAGATCGGGCGATGCTTAAGCAGTGGCGCAGGGTGCGTTTATTTTGGGATCCCCCGGATAACCCACCCTGCGCATTTTTTGCGAGAGCGGCGCGCCGCTAAACTGCTGGCCGCGAACCGCTTCGGCAGGTGCCACCCTGGTAGAGGGTCCATACTATAGAACTTGTGCAAAGCAGCCGGGTTTGATGTAAGTGAGATAGCAAGTGAAATTACAAGCGAGAAAACAAACTATGAAACTGCATCAGTTCTTGGGGCGCAATTTGTTACTGCTCGGACTGGCGCTGGCGTCGTTGCCGTCCCTCCCAGTCCCAGCTCAGGACCAGCCTCCCGACCAGAATCAAGCGGAGCAACCTGATCCACCGGGCCGGGTTGGACGGATGAGTTTCTCTGAAGGCTCGGTGTCCTTTCAACCGGGCGGCGAAGGCGACTGGGTGCAAGCGGTGCCGAATCGCCCACTGACCACCGGAGACAATCTCTGGGCTGACAAAGATTCACGCGCCGAATTACACATCGGCTCTACCGCGGTGCGGTTGGGCCCGGAAACCAGCGTGACCTTCCTCGATCTGGATGACCGGGTCATTCAGCTTCGCCTGTCACAGGGCTCGCTGATCGTGCGCGCCCAACATCTGGATAGCGATGGTTCGATTGAAGTGGACACTCCGAACCTTGCTTTTACTTTGCAGCAGGAGGGCGAGTATCGCATCGATGTCAACGCGGATGGCAGCCAGACCATCACCGATGTTTTTCGCGGACGAGGCCAGGTAACCGGCGGAGGCTACACTTACACGGTGATCGCCGGCCAGCAAGCCAGTTTCACCGGGACCGACACGCTGAGCTATGACATTGCGGACATTCCTCCGCGCGACGCGTTCGACGATTGGGCGTTCGATCGTGACCGCCGCGAAGAACAATCCGTCTCTGCGCGCTACGTCTCGCCGGAAACAACCGGCTACGAGGATCTCGACGCATACGGGCAATGGCAGAATGTCGAAGGCTACGGCCAGGTGTGGGCACCGCAGGCGGTTCCTGCCGGATGGGCTCCCTATCGCTATGGCCACTGGGTGTGGATCGAGCCCTGGGGCTGGACCTGGGTGGACGATGAGCCTTGGGGTTTTGCGCCCTTCCACTATGGCCGCTGGGCTTTCGTGCGCGCGCGCTGGTGGTGGGTGCCGGGCCCGGTTGCGGTGCGCCCGGTTTACGCGCCGGCCCTGGTCGTGTTCGTAGGCGGCGGAGGTTTTCGTTTTGCCGAAGGACCGGGGGTTGCGTGGTTTCCGCTTGGGCCGAGAGAGGTGTACGTGCCGGCACGCCGCTTCAGTCCGAGATACGTCGAGAATGTCAACGTCACTAACACCGTCGTAAACGTTACTCAGGTGACCAACGTCTATAACACATATCGAACCAATAACACGACTAATATCAACAGGATCACTTATGTAAATCAGCGGCGGACCGAGGCAGTCACCGCAGTAAGTCGTGACACATTCATTAATGCGCGTCCGGTAGAGAGAAACATTGTACGGGTCTCGGATCGGGAGATCGCCGCAGCGCCAATCGCGCGCAGCGTCGAAGAGCGTCCTACGCGAGCCAGCGTGGTTGGAGCGGGCGCGCCCGCGCGGGTTCGTCCTCCAGCCACAGTCGTCAACCGCCAGGTGATGGCAGAGCGCCAGCCGCCGCCGGTGCGCTCCTTCGGAGGACGAGAAACTCCGGAAGCGACTCGTCCGCTGGAAACGGGGAGGCCGGCAGTACCACGTCCGGGCCAGCCCGTGCCGCGGCCGAACCAACCGGCGTCCGAGCCGCAGCGCGGAGGCATGGAATCGCGCCCGGCCGAGACGGAGCGTCCTCCGGACAGTCATGCCCCGCGTCCGCCGGACACTTCGCGGCCTGGCGAGCGACCGCCTGAGCCGCAACGAGCCCCCGAAGCCTCGCCTGCGCACCCTGCACAGCCTGCGGTAAATTCAAGACCGCAACAAGCCTGGACCCATCCCCTGGCGCGGCCGGTTCCGCCGCCCCGGGAAAAGGATCCGCGCGAGTTGCAGGATGAGCAGAACAAACAACGGGAGTGGGAACAACACCACGCCCAGCCACCCGCGCCCGCGCGTCCAACCGACCAGCGGCACGCCGAACCGCCGAAAGAAGGGAAGCCTCCGAAGCCCCCAGGGCAGGGCTGAGAGGGATGGCCTTACCAATGAGCTGGGCGCTTGGCGCGCGCCCAGCTTTTCTTTTTGTGGCTATTGTTCCGTCGGCAATTCCGTCGTGGTTTCGGGAACTCGGCGCAGACTCACGCGCACGTTCCGTTCCGCGTTGAGCTGGGTGGTAGTGTCCCAGTCGACTTCCCGAAGATCCAAAGCCCCAATATCCCCGCTGGCTAGTTGGTATTTCAAGACGCGGTTATCAACGCGATAATCCGCCACTGCGTATACCGTACCGTTTCGCATCGCAAACAATGTGAGTTTCACGGATGGCGGCGCGGTGTGGGCTCCCGTCTGGTCAAAGCTTCGCCAGGGAGAAGGCGCTGGACTGGCGGCCGCTTCTCGTGACGCGAGCTGAAAGGACGCGGCTGGCGCGGACACTTTGACTTGGTCCGATGCCATCTGCAGCACTGGCGGTTGATCCATGGCGGGTATTTTCTCATCGGCCGGATGAGTGAACGACCTCGGCATGTTGAACGAGTCGTTATCGCCAAAGCGATGCCACGTGGCGCCTTGCGGCACAGCCACATCGTCCATCAGTCGCATGGTGACGGTAACTTCGCCTTTGAGCGCCGGACGCGGCCCGCGCGCCGGTAGCATGATCAGCTTCAAGGGCCACAGTGGGGGAATCATCCATTCCACCACATCTCGTGTCGGGTGCCCATGGCCGATAATCTTGCCGTCCTTGTCCACGTGGTATCCGGCGACGGAGATGATTTTCCCGGGCAAAGGAAGGTCTGTGCTGGGCAAGCCAATCCGATCGAACTGTATCTTGAGGTTCCCCTTCCCGAAAAAGTGGCCGGGATCCTTGGAGGATTCCAGGTGGCCCACCAGGTAGGTGCCCCGGGGAAAGACGGGCTGACCGAATTCCTGCACGGCGCGGGGATGGCAAAGGATCGGGTCCCCCACGGTGGCGGTTGCAGAGGAAAAGTTCGGTTCATCAAGCGTGCATTGCAGCAGCGTTCCTGCCGGCAACACAATTTCGCGGGCGGCAGCGCTTCCTGGCAGCATGGAAAGAGTTAGCGCCAGAGTGCAGGACCAAAAGGCAGATCGCATGTCTCACCTCCAGGGTTTGCAAGTTCTTCGGCTTTCCTCACGATCTTTGCCGAAGGCAGATCACTCCAAGAATTTTCGTGGAACGACGGTCGCGTAATGCAGGGCGAGGGAATCCCTCCCGGCTGAGAGATTCGGCGCTTTGTGTCCCACCGACAACGCAGCGAAGCAAGGCAGGATGAGCCTCGTTCCCGGATCCTCAATCGGCGATTGCTGGCTGCAGATTGCGTGCCAGTCACACCTTCAGCGAGAAACATGGCTAAGTGGAAGACTTTGAATTGGAGCAGGGGAAAATCGAGCGTAGCGAGCGGAGCGTTCGCCCAGATCCAAATGGCTGCTTTCAGCCAGGGTGGTGGTTTTCAGCCACTCTGCGGGTACAATCCCGGCGGCCGGGACTGGCGACTATTTCTCGCCGAGAGTGAAGTCTACTTCCGTGTTCGCGTCCTCGAGCACCTTGGCTTCCTTCTCCCAGGTTCTGGGCTGAGAAAATACCGGTCTCTGGACGCGGCGCTCGGTCAGCACGTCGAAGGCGCTCTCCTGGCGTACCAGGCTCCAGCCTTCGTGCCAAGCCACGATCTGATATGCCCCGGGCGGAACATCGTCGAGCTCGAACTTGCCGTCCTGGCCGGTGACTGCATAGTAAGGGTTCTTCGCGACAATCATCTCCGCGTTCATCCAAACGTGCCCGCCATTGCATTTCAGGCTGGCGACGCCGGCCTGCGGCATGGAGCGCGAGACCTCCCGGTTTGGAAACGGAAACGGCAGATTGTACGAAGCGGCTCCGTCCATGTGCACCGTGTGCAGCACCGGGTCGGAACTCTTCATGTGCAGGTCGCCGTGTTCGGGCACCAGCAGGATGTGAGGCTCGTAGCGGCATTGCCGCTGATCGAGCATTTGCCGCGTTTCCGAAGAGCTGAACGGCTTTCCGCTGGAGATGTTCTTCAGGTACACCACCGTGTTGGCTACGCCTCCCTGAGGACCGATGACCAGGCGTTCCAAGTCACGGGTATTGTGCCCTGCAGGGTCGCAGATGCTGGCGTCTTTGTTGATGGGAAGATTCAGCTGGCGAGGCACCGGTCCGGACCACCTGACGGTACCAGTGATTTTGCCGGGATGACTAAGCGACACCACAGCATAGCCGCCCTGCGCAGGAACATATCGGGCTCCCCACAAGATCAGTACGCACAAGCTCAGCGCTTTGACTCTTGAACCCATCCCCACACTTCCTTCCGGGTAGCGTAGGTTGGACCTGTGTCGAGCGGCAAGTAACCTTCGACGTACAACGAGCGCGGCACAACGCTGATCGTAGTGACAACGATCATAGCGGCGTCGAACAATTTTTTTACAAATTCGCAACAAAATCTTGACATTTGCCGCGGCTAAGGTTGATACCGTGCGCAGGCTACTTTGACTCGGGGTCGTATTACGATGGATTTCATGGTTGGGGACCTGGTCGGTAATCGGAACGGCCGCCGAAAATCTCTTCCTGGCCGGCTTCCTGTAAACAAGAAACGAGACCGTGGGGCGAAACAGGATGCGCTGGTTCGCGCCGGCACCCGGCTGTTTGCCACCAAAGGGTACGAAGCCACCACGACGCGCGAGATTGCGGCCCTGGCAGGATGCGCCGAGGGCCTCATTCACCGCTATTTCCGCGGCAAGGCTGGACTCCTGTATGCCATCATGCGCACTCAGGCCGCCGAAGACGCGATGGAGATGAGTACCAGCCTGCCACGCGCCTCCCATCTGGACGAGGAGATCCAGCAGTTGCTGGAGTGGGAACTCAATCGCATGTGGAAGCAGCGGGATTTCCTCCGGGTCACAATTCCTCGAGCCATCCTCGATCGCCGAGTCGGTCAGTTCGTGAGCCGGGTCGGTCCCGGGCGGCACTCCCGGGCGATTGCGGACCGCTTAAAACTTTACCGGGACAACGGCACCGCTCTGGCGGACGACGATATTGAGGCGGTTGCCAACACCATCGGGGCCCTGGGCTTTGCTCTGGGGTTTATGCGGCAGGTCGTCTTCGGCTTCAATCGCCAACAAACCAAAAGGCTTGCAGAAAATATTGCCGCCGTGCTGGCGCGCGCCATCCATTCTCACCGTCCATAGCTGTATCGTGAAACGAGGGGTTCGTCCGACCCTCTGTCGGACTCTGGCCTCCCCTCGCAGATACAGTCTTTCCTGTAGGCCAAAACATTTTTCCTTGACTCTGCATATCCATACATGATAGTAAGTGCGCCCTCACGCACTTTCTGGGAAAAACGTTTTTTGAAAACACCCGATGCTGCACTCACTGCTAGGAGGATGTGCATGACCTCCCGTAAGAGGCTTGGTGTTGCGTTGCTGATGTTCGCTTCACTGCTGGCTGTTTCCAAGCCAGCGGCCGCTATTCCCGCATTCGCCCGCAAGTACGGGCTGCCTTGCTCCGCTTGTCATGAAGCCTGGCCTAAGCTCAACACCTTTGGCCAAACCTTCAAGGACAATGGTTACCAGTTGAACAATGACCGGGACGCTCCCATCTTCCAGCAACCGTCCTACTGGCCGATTGCCATGCGAATCACCCCAAACTGGCACTTCGAGAGCGCAGGAAAGACTCCCATCGATTCCGTGCCCGGGGACCCTACCAGTCCGACTGTCGAGCAGACGATCAACAGTCATGGCTTCGATTTATCGGGCGTTGATATCCTGACGGCCGGAACCCTGGCCAAGAACATCTCGTTCCTGCTGGTTCCGTCTATCGATTCGGTGGCCGAAAGCATTGGCGTTGAATCCGCCAATGTGCGGCTGGACAATCTGTGGGGTTCACCCTACCTGAACCTCAAGTTCGGCAAGATGGAACTGGACAACGTGCTTTCGGAGAAGCGGATCCTCACGCTCTCTAACGCCGGTGGCTTCTACCAGCTCTATCACTACGTTCCCTTTGCCGCGGCCGGAACGGTGACCGACATCAACTTCACCAGCCAGGGCGACAACCAAATCGGCATCGAACTCTCCGGGCATTCTCTCGACGACCACACCCGCTACGCCGCGACGCTCATGAGCAGCGGCGACGGGACGCCGGGGCTTCCCACCGGCCGAACCTACAGCGGGTACTTGCACCTGAGCCAGGGGTTCACTACTCCTTGGGGATTGCAGCGTGTAGGCGCCTACTCGTTCGTCGGCCTGGAGCCGACTTATTTCCTGACCTCCGGAGGTGTGCCCGTTGCCGGCGCGGGGCGCGGCAATCGCTCGTTCTACCGCATCGGCGCCTATGGAAGCCTTTATCTCGGGAAATTCGACCTCACGGGTGTCTACCAGCGGTCCCTGGATAATGTCTTTCTCGCGACCGCGACTCCGGCCGGAACCACTCTTCCCACTGGAGCCCATTCACCAAGCTGGAATACGGGTACGTTTGAAGCTCACTACACCTACTCGCCGCAGCTCATCATCATCGGCCGTTACGAGCTGGTGCGAATGAGCCAGCAAACGTTTGATGGGGTTCCCAGCGACCTAGGCAACCTGGATAGCTTCACCATTGGCTACCGCTACTACCCGTTCATGCACAGCCGTGCCGGCCTAGCCTGGCATCAGGAGTTCGCCAGCATTCTAAGCAAGGGAACTTCTCCTGCCGGACAGGATCAGCGGGTCAGCAGTTACTTCATGGGCTTTGACTTTGCGTTCTGAGGACAAGGAGAGAAAGCGAAATGCAAACCACTCACAAGATCGGCTTTGTTTGCATGATGATGGTTCTCGGGGCGGGCTTGGCGATGGCCCAGGGTGTCGGCTACGCCAGCGGTTATCCGGTTCCCAAGGACGACCTGACTCCACAACAGCAAACCGGCAAGGGACTTTATCTCCGGTATTGCGTGGGATGTCACGGCAAATATGGCGACGGGGCGGGCGACAATGCTCCATACATCGATCCCAAACCGCGCAATTTCACACTTGCCATTTTTAAGTGCCGCTCGACCACCACTGGAACGTTGCCTTTGGATTCTGACCTAATCAGTACCATCGAACGCGGGATCATTCACAGCAACATGCCCTCGTGGAGGCCTCTCAGCCCACAGAACCGCGAGGACTTGATTGCCTATATCAAAACTTTCTCGCCACGGTGGAAGAACGAGAAGCCAGGGGACGCGATTCAGGTTCCCGCCGAGCCGGAGGTCACGGCAGAGCGGGTCCGCGCCGGCCAGGAAGAATTCGCCAAGGTGCAATGCTGGAAGTGCCACGGCGTGGAGGGCCGCGGCAATGGCCCATCGGCCGATACCCTCACCGATGATCAGGGCCGGCCGATTACGCCCTACGACTTCACCAGTGCCAACCGTTTCAAGTGCGGCTCCACCGATCAGGATCTGTACAAGATCTTCATGACCGGTCTGGATGGCACGCCGATGCCGTCGTTTTCTGACAACATCACGTCCGACCAGGCGTGGGACCTGGTGTTCTTCTTGCGCACTTTCCAGCCCATGCACTCGAAAGAGAAAGAAATGGCAAAGCAGGCTGGCTTGAAACCTATCAGCCCGGCTGGCACGGTCACACCCTAGCCCGTGCCGCCGGCTCCACATTCCGGATCGAGGAGAAAGAAATGAAATTCCGTTCGAGGTTTGCGGCGATGATCGCCGTACTGGTGCTCAGTGCTCTTGGAGTCCTGTACACGGCGGGGAATGTAAGCGCCGCGGGAGAGGGCAAGATTACGGGCACCGTCAAGCTGGATGGCGCCGCTCCGCACATGAAGGGCATCGACATGTCCAAGGACCCGTATTGCGTGAAGCAGCACGAAAGCAATCCGGCACATCTGGAAAACGTGGTAGCCGGAGCGGGCGGCGGCCTTGAGAACGTGGTGCTTTACATCTCCGAAGGACTGAGCGCGGCGGATGCCAGCGCCGTGCCTACGCAAGTGCCCGTGTTTGATCAGAAGGGGTGCATGTACTCGCCGCACGTGCTGGCCATGGACGTCAACCAGAAATTCAGGGTCACCAACAGCGACGAGACCACCCACAACATCCATCCTCTGCCGAACGCAGCCGCCGGCAACATCCCCTGGAATAAGTCCCAGCCTCCCGGCGCACAGCCTATCGATACCAGCTGGAAGACCGAGGAAGTCGCCATCCCGGTGAAGTGCAACATTCACCCCTGGATGCACGGATACTTTGTGGTAGTGAAGGGTCCGTACGCGACGACCGACAGCAACGGTTCGTTCAGCCTAAGTGTCTCTCCCGGCTCCTACACAGTCACGGCGTGGCAGGAAGACCTGGGAACCCAAACGCAAAAAGTCACGGTTGCGGCCGGCAAGCCGGCCATGGCCAATTTCAGCTTCAAGGCAAAATGAAATCCTGATTCGCCGGGAGGCGAGCGTAACTGCCCGCCTCCCCAATGCCGTTTGTTGGCCGGAGCCGAACAGGAACGCACCCCTATGGCGAAATTTTTTGCGGTAACCATCATCTTGATTGCAGTGGGTTCGGCCATTCCCATTCTGCTGCACACCTGGCCTGCTCCTCCCGACATTTCCACCCACGGCGCAGGCATTGACAAGCAGATGTCTGACACCATGGTCGAGGCAGGTTTAGCCTTCCTGGCAGCACAATTCGTGCTGGCGATTTTCATCTGGCAGTTTTCCGGCCGCCGCCCCGACGCGAAAATCCTCCGCTTTCCCGGCGGCGCCACCGGACTGGTGGCCGCGGCTTTCCTGCTGGTGGGTTCGGAAGTGCTCGCGCTCGGAATCATGGGCACCAATGCCTGGTCGCAGGTGTATTTTGCGCCGCCTTCGCCGAACGCCATGCCCATTCAGGTGCAAGCCGGTCAGTTCGCGTTTTATTTCCGGTATCCGGGCCCCGACGGAAAGTTCGGCCCGCTTCATCCCGACAAGATCAGCGAAGCCAATGAGAATTTCTTTGGCCTGGACCAGACCAACGACCAGGACTCCAAGGACGACATTGTGACCGCCGAAATGGCGATTCCGGTAAACCGCGAAATCCACCTGCTCATGCACGCCAAGGACGTAGGCCACTCTTTTTACGTGCCCGAACTGCGGGTGCAGCAGGACTTCGTGCCTGGCCTCGATCTCTCGCTGCACTTCACGGCGACCAAAATCGGAAAGTACGAAATCGTCTGCACCCAGCTCTGTGGTCTCGGACACTACAACATGAAGGCTTATCTGTACGTGATGTCCCCGGAGGACTTTGACAGCTGGCTCAAGAAGGAGGCGGCATTTCAGTAGCCGCGCCGCTTGAGAAAAACGCACAATTCTTTTCAGGTGACCCTATGCACGACATGACAGCCCCGGCCCATCATCACGCGCCGCCGACCAGCTTTATCCGCAAGCACATTTTCAGTCTGGATCACAAAGTCATCGGCAAGCAGTACTACGGCCTCGGCTTGCTGGCGGTGTTCACGGGAATGGCGCTGTCCTGGCTGATGCGGATCCATCTGGCGTGGTCCCGGTCGCCAATTCCAGGCTTGCAGTGGCTTTCCAAGACCGGGGCCCCCGGCGGAATCATGACGCCCGAGTATTACTTGCAGTTGATGACCATGCACGCTACGATCATGGTCTTTTTTGTGCTGACGGTGGCGCCGTTTGCAGCCTTTGGCAATTACTTCCTCCCCATCCAGGTGGGTGCGGAAGACATGCCCTTCCCCCGTTTTAACATGATGTCGTTCTGGGTCACGTTTGTGGCCTTCCTGGTGCTCGTGGCCGCCTTCTTTGTGGGGGACGGTCCTCCACTGTCCGGTTGGACCGCCTACGCGCCTCTGAGTGCAGTGGGATCGGTTGCAGGGCCGGGGCAAGGAACAGGCCAGGTGCTGTGGGCCGCTGCCATCGCCATATTCTGCGTTGGACAATTGCTGGGCTCGCTGAATTTCATATCGACTACGCTTGACATGCGCACCAGGGGCATGAGCCTGCGTCGCCTGCCGCTGACCGCCTGGGCCTGGTTCGTGACCTCGTGCATGGGTTTGACGGCGTTCTCCGTACTCATGCCCGCCTGCATTCTGTTGATTCTCGACCACGTTGCCGGAACCAGCTTCTTTGTCCCGTCGAACCTGGTGCTGAACGATCAGCTGCAGCCGCATTCCGGAGGATCTACCCTGCTCTGGCAGCACCTGTTCTGGTTTTTCGGACATCCTGAGGTCTACATCGCGATCGTGCCCGGCATGGGCATTGTTTCCCACGTCCTGATCGCCAACATGCGGCGGCCGCTGCTCAGCCATCGCGTGGTCATCGGATGCATGCTGGCCATCGCCTTCCTGAGCTATATGGTTTACGGCCACCACATGTTCGTCAGCGGGATGAATCCGTTCTCGGCGCTGGTATTTTCTTTCCCTACGCTGATCATCACCATCCCCGCCACCATCATCGTGCTGATCTGGCTCGGCAGTCTTTATGGTTCGCGGCTGCGGATCAACACGGCTTCGTTATTCGCGCTGGGCTTTATCTCAATGTTCGTGGCCGGCGGTGTAAGTGGATTCTTCCTGGCGCAGCCCTCGCTCGACATCATGCTGCACGCCACCTATTTCGTGGTCGGACACTTTCACCTGGTCATGGCCGTAGCGGCCATCTTCGGCATCTTTTCCGGCACCTATTTCTGGTTTCCCAAGATGTATGGGCGGATGATGAATGAGACGCTGGGGAAAATTCACTTCTGGTTTACGTTCGTCGGCGCCTATTGCATCTTCATGCCATTCCACTATCTCGGGCTGGCCGGGAACGTGCGCCGCTACCAGGCTTTCACAGATGACTACCTGCAACCGCTGATGCCGGTGCACAAGTTCATCACCATAGCCGCCCTGATCACCGGGGCGGCGCAGTTCATTTTCTTCTACAACCTGATTCACAGCCGTTACCGGGGAAAGCCGGCGCCGCCGAATCCCTGGGAATGCACTTCGCTGGAGTGGAGCACGCCGTCGTCTCCTCCGCCGTTCGATAACTTTGGCGGCAAGTTGCCTGAGGTGTTTCATGATCCATACCAGTATGGCGTGGAGGGCTCCAAGGGCGACTACGTGATGCAGGACTCACCCGAGCAAGTGGCAACCGAACACGAGGAGAAATAAGCGCCGGGAGTCGGCTGGCGCAATCAACTATGGCTACCACCGTTCACGAACCACCCACTCGCGGCCGCGAGACGGCCTCCGGCAACGGCGGCTGGCGCAATCTGGTCCCCGCCGAAGGCGACCTGCGTGCGGTGCAGAGTTCTTTACCCCCGCCGTCGTCCACCGCCATCTGGGTTGGCATTGCGGCCATCTCGATGACGTTTGCCGCATTCACCAGCGCGCTCATCGTGCGTCAGGGCTCATCGCTGGACTGGCGGCACATCACGCTGCCATCGATGCTCTATCTCAACACCCTCATTCTTCTCGCCAGCAGCGTGACGCTGGAGTTGTCGCGCCGGCAGATCGCAACCTTCATGGGTGGGCTGAGGATCCAGGGAACCAGTCCTGCACTCTGGTTGGACGTCACTCTATTGCTGGGGCTGCTGTTCGTGGTTGGCCAATATGTGGCGTGGCGGCAGCTCAGCGCCCAGGGCGTTTATCTCGCAACCAATCCCAGCAGTTCGTTTTTCTACGTGCTCACCGCGGCTCACGCATTGCACGTGCTG
>Ga0335076_10002426_pt1 | contig 18532 bp, 17 predicted proteins | sample Lox_Sample_25_FD_206717 | JGI IMG/M metagenome (GOLD analysis project Ga0335076, IMG submission 206717) | Soil microbial communities from Loxahatchee National Wildlife Refuge, Florida, United States - Lox_Sample_2.5 | ecosystem: Environmental > Terrestrial > Soil > Wetlands | place: USA... | reverse complement strand
TACGCAATCCGCTGGTCGGGATTGGGGATATGGACGAGGACGTGCTGTTGGATCGGGGTGAGCGGCGCGGTGTTGAAGCTGAGGTATTGCTTGTCGATCCTCGACTGCTCGATCTTGCCGATGACCGCGGTGACCGGCTCCTGCCAGACGAGCGTCACCGCCGCGTCGAGCACGAGCAGCACGCCGGAGATGATCAGGACCGAGGAGATGTCGCGGACGAGGCGCCTGAGCGGGAAGCCGCCGATCCGCCGCTGTGCGACCGCCGGGGCCCCCAGCACCCGCGTCCTCATCGCCGGATCGCCGACTTGGTCGCGCCGATCGAGCCCGGACCCGCGTAGCTGATCGGGCCGCGAACCGTGACCGGGATCTCGGCCGGGCGAGGCTGGCGGGCGATCCGGACCATCATCAGCATGAGGCTGACCACGCAGCCGAGAACGATGCTCCATTCGAGCGCGGCCATCACGCTGACATCGCCGCCCGCGAGCATCAGAACAGCATTCCAGGCCGCAGCCGCCGGGCCAAGCCCCATCACCTTCGCGTAGTAGAGCGCCGCGAGCACGCCGGGCACGAGTCCCACCAGCAACAACAGGATCGCCCACGGCGCGCGAAGCCGGTTCTCGGGGCCGACGATCCACAACCAGGCGTGAAGGGCCACGATCATTAACGCGGCTGCGAACGGATTCTCGAGCCAGATCGCGAGCGTCACCGCGCACAGAACCAGCATCAAAGCCGCGGCCGCTCCGGGCGAGGCGGCGTCATCGGGGAGCTCGGGGCGACGCCCGTGGCGATCGTTGGCCGGCTCCTGGGCGGCGCTCCCCGACCACATCCTCCGTCCAAACCACCACACGGCGGCTGAGGACACCACGATCAGCAATCCGAGGCCGATGAGGATCGCGACCGCGCGGCTTCCGAGCGTGAGCGCGTCGCCTCCAATCGGGCCGGGCGGCGCGATATTGATCACGCCGACCAGTCGGAGGCCCACCACCGCGAGCACCGCGAGCACAAACGGGATGCAGGCCGCCAAGACCCATAGCGTCCAGCGCGCGACCCGGTAGCCGCGCCGGCGCGCCCTAGCCAGCCCGTCGACCGTCGCGAGCAGGACTGGGGCGATCAACGCGAGCACGAGCAGGCGGACCGCCCACTCCGGGATCAGCTTTCCCTGCCAGCGCAGGTACGAGGACGGCGCCGGCACCGATCCTCCCGCCTCGAGCGCGCTGACGGTCTGAAGGACGGCGCGACCGAACCCGCCGATCTGCCCCTCGCTGGTCTTCTCCTCGGCCGCCGGGACGCGCGACCCGGACGCGGAGATGAGCACGGCCGGCTCGCCGTTGGCCGCGAACGGCCGCTGCTCGGACGCCGCGAGCGGGAACGCGAGGTGCAGGAACTGGCCGCCCAGGCTTTCGTCGCCGACGGACAGCCCGGTCTGCTGCCCGACCGCCTGCGCGACGGTGTTGCGCAGCAGCGTCGGCGCCACCAGCGTCGTGTCGGACCACGGCACGACGATCGGAGTCCGAACCTCGGTGCCCGCCATGTCGCCGAGCACGATCACCGCGTCGACCGGCTGCGGAAGGGTCCGCGCGAGCTCGGCCGCGCCGGCGGCGCCTATCGAGGCGCTCGTCGAGGCGAGCACGATCGAGCGCTGCTGCGTCTGCGATGAGAGCATCTGTGCCAGCTCAAGCAGCACCGCGGTCCCGGACATGTCCGCGACCGCGCCCATGTGGGTTGAGTCACGGTGGGCGACGATCACGATCGAGCCTGGGGTTAGGCCCGCGAGCGTCCCGGTGACCGTTTCGACCTCGCGCGGGCCATCTTCGGTCTGCGCGCTGAACGCTCTGCGCTGGACCTGGAGCCCGGCCTGCTGGAAGGACTGCTGGACGTAGTTGGCGATGCTGGTGTCGGCTCCGGAGCCCGGACGGCGACTCGGATATTGCGCCGCGAGGTTCCCCATCGTGGTGTACGCAGTGGCCCCGTTGAAGGCGTCGGGCGTGAGCGTCCCATTCAGTGGGCTCGCCTGGCTGTCGAGCGAGAACGCCACCACGATCACCGCGAGAGCGACCACGATCAGACCGGTCCTGTAGATCCGCGGGTCCAACATCCGGTCCCTGAGGGTAACCGCCCATCCCCGCGGAGTTCGAGCGCGAACCCTCGCGGGCACTACTCTTTTGCTGCAAACAGGAAGGACTCAGTGGCAGATCGCTCGGCGCGCATCCTGCTCGTGGACGATGAGCAGTCGATACAGACGCTGCTCTCTTATCCACTTCGCAAGGAGGGCTATGACGTCGTGCAGGCGACCGACGGGCGCCAGGCTCTCGATCGGTTCGACGAGCAGACGTTCGACCTCGTGGTGCTTGATCTGATGCTCCCCAAAGTCGACGGGCTCGAGGTGTGCCGGCGCCTGCGCAGCCGGAGCTCGGTGCCGATCATCATCCTCACCGCCAAGTCCGAGGAGATCGACAAGGTGGTGGGGCTCGAGCTCGGGGCGGACGACTACATCACCAAGCCGTTCTCGCTGCGCGAGTTCTCGAGCCGGATCAAGGCTGCGCTGCGACGGGCGGAGATGGTCCGGCCGGCGGAGACCGCTCCCGACGAAGCCCCGCTGGAGACCGGCGAGATGCGGATCGACTTCTCCAAGCGCTCGGTCCGCGTGCAGGGCAAAGAAGCGCAGCTGACGTTCGTCGAATTCGAGATTCTGTCCGCGCTCGCGAGGGCCCCGGGTCGGGTATTCACTCGGGACATGCTGCTCGCGCGCATCTGGGGAGACTCCGCCTACCGCGATCCGCGGACGATCGACGTCCACATCCGTCACCTGCGCGAGAAGCTCGAGCACGATCCGAAGGAGCCGGAGTACCTGTTCACCGTGCGTGGCGTGGGCTACCGGTTCCGAGACACCGAGGAGTAGGTCGCTCGTGGCCACTGGAACGGGGGCAGTCGGGGAGCGGTCAACGCCGGTCGTCGGCGATCGGGCCGCGGGCCGGGGGGACCGCGTGCGCCCGCGGATGGCGCTGTCGCTGCGCAATCGCCTGGCGCTGGTGTTCGCGGCGATCTCGTTCCTGGCGCTGGCCGCGCTGTACGTGTATGTCGCCCCGGGTCTCCAGACGCGGCTGCTCTCTGACCAGCTGTCGGAGCTGATGACCGACGCGCAGCACCATTCGGGTTCGATCGCGGGGACCGTCGGGAGCAACGACACGCTGGCGGTCGTGCAGACGCACGTGAACGCCGCCGCCCTCGCGACCGGCGACCGCGTGACGCTCCTGCTCGTCAACCACGTCCCGTCTGGCGCGGTGCTGTCCGAGCTGGCCGACTCGAGCCGGCGGTCGGCCACCGCTGCGCTTTCGTTTGACGCGGCGAGGCGGGCGGTCGCCGCGTCGCGGATGGTCACAGGCACCGAGGAGACGGGGTCCGGCGCCGTCGCCGAGGCCGCCTACCCGGTTGAGTTCCACGGTCGCGTGGCCGCAGTGATCGTGTATTCCTCGCCGGCCTCGGACATCGTCCGCGCTGTGGCGACCGTCCGCCACCAGATCCTGGTCGCCGGCGGGATCGCGCTGTTGCTCGCGCTGATCGGAAGCTGGCTGATGGCTCGGGCGCTCGCCCAGCGCGTCAAGCGGCTCGAGCTCGCGGCGGAGCAGGTCGCGGCCGGTAACTTCGCGCAGCCGATCCCGGTCGACTCGAGCGACGAGATCGGGCAGCTCGCGGTGGCGTTCAACGAGATGCAGCGTCAGCTGTCGCAGCTCGACTCCGCGCGCAAGAAGTTCATCGCCACCGCGTCGCACGAGCTGCGGACTCCGATCTTTTCTCTGGGGGGATTCGTGGAGCTGCTCGAGGATCCCGATCTCGATCCGGAGACCCGCGCGCGGTTTTTGGAGCAGGTCCGAGATCAGGTGGAACGTCTGCGGAAGCTGTCGGTGGATCTGCTTGACCTGTCCCGGCTGGAGTCCGGGTCTCTGGAGCTCCGGCCCGAGCAGGTCGACCTCGGCGAGCTGACCCGGTCGGTGTCGGGTGAGTTCGAGCCCGTGCTGGCGCAGCACGACTCGCACCTCGAGTTGCGGTTGCCCTCGAAGCGAATCGAGGCGACGTGCGATCCGGTCCGGGTGGCGCAGATCATGCGCATCCTGCTCGACAACGCCCTCGGCCACACTCCGGCCGGGACGCGGATCGTGGTCACTGCCCGGCGGGATTCCGAGCGTGTACGCATCGCCGTTCGGGACGACGGGGAAGGGATCGACCCGCAAGTGCTGTCGAAGATCTTCGAACCGTTCTACACGGCCGACGACGCCCAGGGGTCGGGGTTGGGGCTGGCGATCGCCAGCGAACTCGCCGAGCGGATGGCGGGGGGGCTGTCGGTCGACTCGCGTCCCGGCGAGACGACATTTACGCTTGAGATCCCCGCCTAGGGTGGCTATTTGCAGGCCATTTGGGTTTCCGGCCAGCCGTCGTCTCGCCAGCCGACCGCCGCTCGGAGGTGGCGCCCGTTAGGTTGAACGTGTGGCGGCCGACCCAGCGGATCATCGCCGGCTCGTTCTCGACCTCGCGCTGCGCCTACGCGAGGTCGTGCTTCCCGAGCTCGGCTCGCACGCCGGACGCGCGGTGTCGGGGGACGGCGCGGGCGGCGATGTCACGTTCGCGGTAGACGAGCTCGCGGAGGCGTCGATGGCGGAATTTCTCGCCGAGCGGGCGCCACGGATCGCCGTGTATTCGGAGGACCGGGGGCTGGTGGCGCCACCGGACGCCGACTACGTGCTGATCGTCGACCCGATCGACGGGACTCGGCCGGCGATGGCCGGGCTCGAGTCGGCGTGCGTCGCGGTGGCGCTCGCGCCGATCGGGGACGGCGAACCGACGATGGCCGATGTCGAGATCGGGTGCGTGGCCGAGATCAAGTCCGGGGACTGGTATCTCGCGGTCCGAGGGTCGGGGGTCGAGTCGACGCGGCCTGTTGCGTTGTCCTCGCTTGTCGATGTAGGGCACATGTTCTGGGGCTACGGGTTCCGGGGCCGGCCCGTGCGCCCGTCGGTCGAGGTACTCGGTGAACTGATCGATGCGTCGTCGGTCGGTGGGGGGACGTTCGAGCTCGGGTCGCAGGCATTCGCGATGACGCGGATCGTGACCGGCCAGTTCGATGCCGTGATCGAGGTGGGGTCGCGGTTGGTGGACGAGGTCCCGGGGATGAGGAAGGAGTTCGAGCGGGTAGGAGGCGGCCAGGTGCTGAATAATTCCCCCTACGACCTGGCGGCGCCGTGGCTCTGCCTGACCGAGGCCGGTGGTGTCGTCAGCGACGGCTGGGGCGAGCCGTTGGACCGTTGTCGGCTGCTCGGAACCGGCCACGAGTTCCAGATGTCTTCGATCTCCGCCTCGAACGTCCGGCTGCACGCGGAACTGGTCTGGGCCGTGAACTCAGGCGTTGAGCGGCTGAGAGCGCTGCTGGCGTGACCCCGTGCCCGTGATCGTCGCTCGATATCGTCCGCCCGTCCGTACTGCGGTTTAGACATGCTGCAACCGGTTGCGGTTCCGAACAAGCACCTGAACGATTACGCGAGCATCGTCGGACGCGCGTTGGCCGACGACATTCGCGAGCGCGCCGAGCGGTTGAAAGGGAAGCGCGTCCTCCACGTTTCCGCCACCTCGTTCGGCGGCGGCGTGTCGGAGATCCTGTACACGCTCGTTCCTCTGATGCTGGACGTCGGACTCGAGACCGAGTGGCACGTGATCTACGGCCGCGAAGAATTCTTCAACGCCACGAAGGTCATGCACAACGCGCTCCAGGGCAACCCGCAGGACCTCAGCGAAGCACAGTGGAACACCTGGAAGGACTACAACGGGATCAATGCCCGCGAGTTGTCGGAGGGATGGGACGTTTGCATCGTCCACGACCCGCAGCCCGCGGCACTGTCCTCGCTAGTGCCGGGCAAGTCGCGTCGCTGGGTGTGGCGCTGTCACATCGACCTCTCGACTCCCAACCCCGACACCCTGAACCGCCTCCTTCCCTATCTGGAGCCATATCCAGCCGCCGTGTTCCACATGCAAAAGTATGTGCCGGCGGAGATGGACGGACGAGCACACATCATTCCGCCGGCGATCGACCCGCTGGCGCCGAAGAACATGGCGTTCTCACCCGAGGACGCGGTGTACATCTGCGAGCAGTTCGGCATCGACGTCGATCGGCCCCTGCTGTGCCAGGTGTCACGCTTCGATCCGTGGAAGGATCCGCTCGGGGTGATTGACGCCTATCGGATCGTCAAGAAGCAGATGCCTGACGTGCAACTCGCACTCGTCGGCTCGATGGCCACCGACGATCCCGAGGGGTGGGATTACTTCAACGCGACCGTGTCCCACGCCGATGGCGATCCGGACATTCACATATTGAATAACCTGAACAACGTCGGAGCGATCGAGGTCAACGCGTTTCAGTCACACTGCGACGTGGTGATTCAGAAGTCGACACGGGAGGGATTCGGGCTGACGGTTACCGAGGCGATCTGGAAAGGGCGACCTCTGATCGGCGGCGACGTGGGCGGGATCCCGTTGCAGGTGTCAGACGGCGAGACCGGCTTCCTCGTCTCGAGCGTCGAGGAGTGCGCGTGGAGGGCTTTGGAGATCCTGCAGGACCCTGGCCTCGGCAGACGACTCGGGCTCGCCGGCAAGGAGAGAGTCCGCAAGCAGTTCCTGATGCCTCGGCTGCTGCGCGACTGGCTGGATCTATTCGAGCATTTGGAGGTGTGACGGTGGCCTCGGATCGGCCGCTGGTGCTCGTCTCGAATAGGGGTCCGGTCACGTTCGGGTCCGACGGCGAGGTTCGCCGCGGCACCGGCGGGCTGGTTACGGCGCTGATCGGCCTCGCCACCCACCGAGACGTGACCTGGATCGCGTCGGCGATGACCGACGAGGACGCGGCCGTCGCCGAGCGACACGCGCGCAGGCCGTTCGCGGTGCAGGACCCCGGCGGTGGCGAATACCGGGTGAAGCTGGTCGCGTCGGACCCTGACGCCTACGACCGCTTCTACAACATCACCGCGAACCCGATGCTGTGGTTCATCCAGCACTACCTGTGGGACCTCTCGAACGCGCCTGACATCCGGCGTAACGAGACCGAGGCGTTCGAGTTCGGCTACAACGTCGTCAACGAGGACCTCGCGCGCGCCGTGATGGAGGAGATCGAGGGGTTGGAGCGGCCTGTGGTCATGGTGCACGACTACCACCTGTACACGCTCCCCGGACTGGTCCGACGAGTCCGTCCCGACGTGTTCATGACCCACTTCGTGCACATCCCCTGGAGTCAGTCGGACTCCTGGCGGGTGCTACCGACCGTGATGCGCCAGGAGATCTACCACGGGATCCTTTCGAACGACATCATCGGCTTCCACACCCGGTCATACCGGCGGAACTTCCTGCAGTGCTGCGAGGACCTGCTCGGGCTCGAGGTCAATCACGAGAGCGGGATCGTTCACTTCGACGGTCGCGAGGTGTGGGTCCGGTCGTATCCGCTCCCAATCGATTCGCGAGCGGTGCAGGGAGTCGCTGCTCGTGACCGCACGCGTGAGTTCGAGCGCGAGCTCCTGCGCCGGCGGCGTGACTTTCTGATCCTGCGCGTAGACCGGGCGGACCTCTCGAAGAACGTCCTTCGCGGGTTCACCGCATTTGACCTGTTCCTCGAGCAGCATCCGGAGTTCCGCGAGCGGGTGACATTCATCGCCCAGATGATGCCGTCGCGAACCGACGTGCCCGAGTACGCGGAATACCTGGAGCGGATCGAAGCGGTGGTCGCCGTCGTGAATCACCGCCACGGGTCGCCCGACTGGATGCCGATCCAACTCAAGCTGCGCGATGACCTCGAGGAGGCGGTCGCAGGCTACAAGCACTACGACGTGCTGATGGTCAACGCGATGTTCGACGGGATGAATCTGGTGGCCAAGGAGGGACCGATGGTCAACGAGCGCGCCGGCGTGTCGATCCTGTCCGAGAACACCGGCGCGCATGAGGAGCTCGGCGAGTTCGCGCTGTCGGTCAACCCGTTCGACATCCAGCAGCTCGCCGACACGATCCACGCGGCGCTGACGATGCCCGTCGAGGAGCGCGAGCGCCGACTGGCGGGGTTGCGGTCGGTCGTGACCGCGCGCAACCCGGGCGACTGGATCGACGAGCAGCTGGCGGACATCCAGCACAAAGGTGACGCGTAAACGCTGCGGCTGCTCACCCACCCGGGCGGCCCCGTGCGCATCCAAGCCGTGACGAGGTGCTAACCATGTCTGCGCGAGTGCCGCCGGGCGGGTGCCGCAGCCTCCGCTTCAGCGTGATCGCGATCCGTCGCCTGGTCGGCCGTGAATGGTTTTCCCCTCCGAGAGCATCGCGACGTACTCGTTTACCCGGAGGGCGCGGGTTTCGGGGCGTTTGGCGTCGTGGATCCGGTAGAGGAAGCTGTAGCGCTCTGAGCGCTTGAGCGTGGCGAAGAACTCGTTCGCGGTTGGATTCGCGTCGAGCGCGGCTTGAAAGTCCTCGGGGACCGTGACGGTGCTCTGGGGCGCGTAGGCGGCTTCCCAGCGACCGTCCCGCTTGGCCGCCTCGACCTGCTCGATGCCGGCCGGCCTCATCCGCCCTTGCTCGATCAGCTCGGTCGCTTTGCGGCGGTTGACCTGCGACCACTTGCTGCGCGGACCGCGGGGAACAAAGCGCTGAAGCCAGAAGATCCGGTCGCTGGGGCCCTTCTGGCCGTCGATCCAGCCGTAGCAAAGCGCGTGTTCGAGCGCCTCGGCATAGGTGAGGGTGGTCGCGCCCGAGCCCTTCTTCGCGATCTTCAGCCATACGCCGGCGGAAGATTCGTGGTGGACCTCGAGCCAACGCTCCCAGGCGCTCCGGTCGGGAAACTCGACGATCGGGAGGTCGTTCGGCGGCACGGTCGTTTCAACGCTACCCGAGCGCCGGCGGCCTGCTGATCGCCGATCAGACGCTATAGTCGACCGCCGCCTCCCTGCAGGCCTTTTGCCCATGGCAGCCGAAGCCCCTCTCTATGACCTGATGCTGCTGCTCTCGACGGCCGCGCCCGACGAGCAGCGCGCGAACATCCTCGCCGACGTCGAGTCGACGATCACCAACGCGGACGGGTCGATCGAGCGCAAGGACGACTGGGGACAGCGGCCGCTCGCTTACCGGATCCAGCACCAGCCGGATGCCGACTATCACCTGCTGCAGTTCAAGGCGCCGCCGACGCTGATCGAGACGCTCTCGCATGATCTCCGGATCACCGACGGGGTCGTCCGCTTCCGGGTGATCAAGAACCTCCCCGGGACGCCGGCAGCACCGGATTCGCCCCCGCCCGTGGTGGCGACAGCCGCTCCGGCGGCCTCCGGTGGCGAGTCGGAAACGGTCGTTTAGGGACGCTGATGCCGCCCGCGCCGCGGGCGCCTTAGCGTGCGCGCGCCCTGGCCATGTCGCCCGCTTTTCAAACCGGATTGCAACGGTCCGAGACGAGTCAACTGCGCCTCTGCAACTTGTCTGTCCATTTTCCGGGGACCATCGATGTTGCTGTCTGGAGCACGCTTAGACTCGGCCACAAGCTTTCAAATGCGCTCTGGAAAGGAGCTTCGCGCATGAACATCAACCGAGTGGTACTGACCGGGAACCTCACAAAGGACCCGGACGTCCGGAACAACCCCGGCACGGGACTGTCGATCTGCAAGCTGAGGCTTGCCGTCAACACCCGCCGGCGGAGCGCCGGTGGCGAGTGGGAGGACAAGGCGAACTTCTTCAACGTCACCGTGTTCGGCCGCCAAGCCGAGAGCTGTGGGAACTTCCTCCACAAGGGCCGTCCGGTGGCGATCGACGGCCGCCTCGAGTGGAGCGAGTACGAGGTAGACGGACAGAAGCGCCAGTCCGTCGATATCATCGCTGAGAACGTTCAGTTCCTCGGAGGGCGCGACGACGCCGGAAGCGGGAACGGGAATGGCTACTCCAGCGGCATCCGCGCCGCCGATAGCGATATCCCGGCCGATACCAGCGATTTCGACGCCGCCCCCGTGGCTTCGGGCGTGTCCGATGACGACATCCCGTTCTAGGTAATCGATAGAGGCTGATTCAGAAACCGAGCAGGTGATCAAGAGTGGCGAAGCAACGTAGACGGCCGGTCCGCCGGCGCGACAGGAAGGGTGCACAGACTTCCTCGCGCCGGAAGCCTTGTCCGTACTGCCGCGACAAGGTCGACCAGGTCGACTACAAGAACATCTCGATGCTGCGCCGCTTTATCTCGGAGCGCGGCAAGATCCGTTCACGGCGGATCACCGGCGCGTGCCGCCGCCATCAGAGCCAGGTGGCGCGCGCCGTCAAGCGAGCGCGCGAGCTGGCGCTGCTGCCGTACGTGTCCGAGGGCGCGGGCGGCAACGAGCGTGGCGGTCGCGACCGTGACCGCGATCGCGACCGCTAGGAGGTAATCCCCGTGCCCCAGGCGATCCTGCTCCAGGACGTGGACACGCTCGGCGAGCGTGGCGCGGTGGTCGACGTGTCCGCCGGCTATCTGCGCAACTACCTGCTTCCGCGCAAGCTCGCGGAGCCGGCAACGAACGCCTCGATCCAGGCGGCGAAGCGACGCCGGGATGAGGCCGAGCGCGCGGTGCAGGAGGCCGAGGATCGCGCCCGCGACAACGCGGCGACGCTTGGCCGCACGGTGCTCACGATCCCGCAGCAGGCCGGCGACGATGGCCGGCTGTTCGGCTCGGTTACCACTCAGGACATCGCCGATGCGATTCGGGACGCGCGCGGGATCAAGATCGATCGCCGCAAGGTCCATCTCGAGGACCCGATCCGCCACACCGGGACGTACATGGTCGTCGTCGAGGTCACCGACGACGTGACGGCCACGGTCAAGACGATGGTGGTGCCGGCCTAACGGCCGTCCTCGGCGCGGTCGGGCGCCGGTCCATCTGAATCGTTCGCTGCTTGCGGGATCAGCCGCGGCGGTGCTGTCCTGGCCGAACTTAGACTCGGATCGAGCATGAGCGCTGTCCAGAACATCGCCGTCCCGCCGCACAATCTCGAAGCGGAGAAGTCCGTGCTCGGCGCCGTCCTGCTCGACGAACGCCACCTGCACGCGCTGCTTGTCGAGCAGCACCTCCGGCCCGAGCACTTCTACCGGGAGCAGCACGGCGCGGTGTTCGCCGCGATGATGCAGCTGTACGAGAGCGATCGGAAGATCGATCACCTGACGGTCGCCGAGACGCTTCGCCAGCGCGGCAAGCTCGAGGAGGTCGGCGGGCCGCCGGCGATCGACGAGCTCGCCGGCTGGGTGCCGGCGGCCGGCCACGCCCGCGAGTACGGGCAGATCGTGCGCGACAACGCCCAGCTGCGCGCGCTCCTGACCACCTCATACGAGATCCAGGCGAGCGTGCTCTCGCGCGAGGCCCCTCCGCGCGACCTGGTCGAGCGCGCCGAGCGCTCGGTGCTCGAGGTCGCGCACGACGATCGTCAGAAGAAGTTCCGGCCGATCGCCGAGATCCTCGACCAGGAGACGGACAAGCTCCATCGGCTGTCGACGGCCAAGACGCCGCTGACCGGCACCCCGTCGGGCTTCAAGGACCTCGACGAGCTGACCGGCGGCTTCCAGCCGGGGAACCTGATCGTGGTCGCCGCACGGCCGTCGATGGGCAAGTCCGCGCTGGTCGCGAACATCGCCGAGAACGCAGTACTCGGGACGGGCCACCCTTCGCACCACCCGAGTGCGGTCGCGCTGTTCTCGCTCGAGATGTCGGAGTCGGAGCTCGCGCAGCGGTTCGTCGCCTCCCAGGCGCGGATCAGGGGCGAGGAGCTTCGCAAGGGCCGCGTGCCCGAGAACCAGTGGCCGAAGATCCTCAACGCCTGCCAGCGGCTCTCGGGCGCGCCGCTGTGGATCGACGACTCGAGCGACACCGGCGTCCTCGAGGTACGGGCCAAGGCCCGGCGGCTGCATCACCAGCTCGAGGCGGGTCTCGGGTTGATCATCATCGACTACCTCCAGCTGATGCGACACGAGGGCCGGGTCGAGAGCCGCGTCGAGCAGGTCGGGCAGATCTCCCGCGGTCTCAAGTCGCTCGCACGGGAGCTGAACGTCCCCGTGATCGCGCTGTCGCAGCTGAGCCGCGCGGTCGAGCAGCGCGGTGGCGAGAAGCGGCCGATCCTGTCCGACCTTCGCGAGTGCGTGACGGGCGACACGCTCGTGCTGCTTGCCGACGGAAGCCGGACCCCGATCCGGGATCTCGTCGGCACGATGCCGGAGGTACTCGCGCTGGACGAGCGCCACCGCGTCGTGCGCGCACGAAGCGACATGGTGTGGCGCGTTGGCCGTCGCGCGGTGACGCGGTTACGGCTTGCCTCGGGGCGGGAGCTCCGCGCGACGCGGGATCATCGAGTCCTCAGTGGACCGGGTTGGAGGCGGCTCTCTGAGCTCAAGATCGGCGACCGGTTGGCGGTGGCTCGCCGGCTTCCCGAGCCTGAGGCCAGGGAGCGGTGGCCAGATGACCGGCTCGTCCTGCTGGGTCAGCTGATCGGCGACGGGAGCTACCTGCGCCACGCTCCTATGCGCTACACGACGGCTTCTGAAAAAAACAGCTCCGCGGTCGCGCAAGCGGCGCGCCGGGAGTTCGGTGCCACGGTTACTCGCTATGCGGGCCGCGGCGCGTGGCATCAGCTTTTGATCTCCGGCAATGGCAACCGATGGCACCCGGCGGGCGTCGGGGCATGGCTGAAGGAGCTCGGGATCTTCGGGCAGCGGTCGTCTGAGAAGCGAGTTCCGGGTGCCGTTTTCAGGCTTCCCAACGACCAGATCGCCGTCCTGCTCCGGCATTTGTGGGCAACCGACGGCTGCATCTGCTCGGGAACTCGCGCGCGCGGGACCGGCGTGAGACGCGTTTACTTTGCGACCGCGAGCGGCGGGCTCGCGCGGGATGTGGCGGCCTTGCTCATGCGGCTAGGAATCGTCGCGAGGATTGGCTCGCTCGAATCGGGCGAAGGACGGCTCTGGTCCGTGGTCGTTTCGGGAGCCGAAGCAGAGCGACGATTTCTCGATGTTGTCGGCGCCTTTGGCCCGAGAGTGCGGCAGGCACAGGAGCTCTACGCGCGGCTGCCACAGCCCGCCACCAACGTGGACACACTGCCGATCGAGATCTGGGACGCAGTCAGGGCTCAGATGGCCGAGCGCGGAGTCTCACACCGCGCGATGGCAAAGGCGAGGGGTACGGCTTATGGAAGCAGCTCTCACTTCGCATTTGCTCCGTCCCGGGCGACCGTCGCGAGCTACGCGCGAGCGCTCGAGTCGCCCGCGCTAGCGCTGGCGGCGGAATCCGACGTCTTCTGGGATCGGATCGTCGCGGTCGAGGATGCGGGCGAGGAAGACGTCTTCGACCTGACAGTTCCCGGGCCCGCGTCGTGGCTGGCAGACGGAGTGGTCTCGCACAATTCGGGCCAAATCGAGCAGGATGCAGACCTCGTGATGTTCATCTATCGCGAGGAGTACTACGACAAGGACTCCGAGCGGCCCGGGGAGGCGGACATCATCATCGCCAAGCACCGAAACGGGCCGGTCGGTGATGTGGTGCTGACGTTCCAGAAGGAGTATCCGAAGTTCATGAACTACGCCGGCGAGCGGTTCGCGGCGTGAGCGGGGCGGGGGTCAGACAGGGGGCGGGCGCAGCATGAGCGCGTGCCCGTTCGACGTCTGCGACGGCAGCGGGCTCGTCTACGACGAGGCGACCAATACCGCCTACGACTGCCAGTGCCGCCGGCAGATCATCGCGCTGCGCAAGGCTCGGAGCCTGTCGGCGGTGATTCCGCGGCGGTACCACGACGTCGCCTTCGACCGGTATCCGGTGACCGAGATCGATCACGCGGTGGTGGCGGCCACGCGCCGCTTCGCGGACTCGATCGACGACCGGCTCGACGCCGGCCGGGGCCTGTGGTTCATGGGTCCGGTGGGGACGGGGAAGACGACGCTCGCGATGCTGGTGTCGAAGGCGGCGCTGAAGGTTGGTCGCTCGGTGGCGATCTACTCGCTGCCGCGCCTGCTCAACGAGATCCGCGACACGCACCGAGCCGAGCGCTCCCACGTCGACCTGCTCGACCGCCTCACCGCGGTCGATCTGCTCCATGTGGACGACGTCGGAGCCGAGCGGACGACGGACTGGGTGCTCGAGGAGCTCTATTCGATCGTGAACGCGCGCTACGAGGAGCAGCGGTCGATCGTGATCACAACGAACATCGACGACCGCGATGCGCTGTGCGAGCAGATCACCGCTCGAACCGTCTCGCGCCTCACCGAGATGTGTGACGAATTACCGCTGACCGGCGAAGATCTGCGGATGGATTTTCGCCCGGCTTAGCGGTCGGGCGGGTCACTGGTCGAGCCGGCGCTCTGACTCTTCGCGCTCCTCGAGCTTCTCGCGGAGGTAGCGGGCCTTGTCGGCTCGGCGGTCGTGCTGTGCAAACTCGTCCTCGTCGAGCGCGGATTCGGCCGCCTCGCGCTCGGCTGCTTCGCGCTCGGCCTGGACGATCTTGAGTTCCTCGGTCTTGTGCTGCTCGTCTCCCATGTCTAGAACGTAGCGCCGGCGCAGGCGATCCGCCAGAGCCTCGGGGGTGCCGCCGATCGTGGCGAGCCGTGCGATTATCGGCAGGTGACCGATCTGTCCCCGCTCGGGCTCGACCACGTCCAGGTTGCCGCGCCGGCTGGGAGCGAAGACGACGCCCGGCACTTCTACGGCGAGCTGCTCGGCATGCCTGAGCTGCCCAAGCCCGAGGCGCTCCGCGCGCGCGGCGGCGTCTGGTTTGCGTGCGGTGGCCACCAGCTCCACGTCGGGATCGCCGAGCCGTTCGTGCCGGCGAGCAAGGCCCATCCGGCTCTGCTGATCCGCATGGACGAGCTCGACCCCCTCGCGCAGCGGCTCGGGGCCGCCGGCTGCGACGTCTGCTGGGACGACGTGATCCCGGGCACGCGGCGGTTCTTCACGGCCGACCCCTGGGGCAACCGGATCGAGCTGGTCGGGGCGGACGTCCGCTAGCCGCACCGCGATGTCCATCGAGCGGCGGTCCGGTTCAGATCTGCGGACCGGGGCCAGGCGGGAGCGGCGAGGGGTCGGGCGTTGGCGCCGGCGGCGATGGATCGGGTCCTGGAGCGGGCGGCGTCGGAGTCGGGCCCGGACCCGGAACTCCGGCGGCGCTCGATTGGCCGGCCCTCGGAACCGCGGCGGCGCCGGTCGGAACCGCCCCTACGCGGCTAACGCCCATACCCTGCGTACACTCCTTCGCCGATGCCCGGAATCGTATTAGTCGGCGCCCAGTGGGGCGACGAAGGCAAGGGAAAGGTCACCGACCTGCTCGCCGAGCAGGCCGATGCGGTCGTGCGCTTCCAGGGCGGGAACAACGCCGGCCACACGATCGTCCGCGGCCGGCAGACGTTCAAGCTCCACCTGATGCCGTCGGGCATCCTCCACAAGAACACGCTGTGCGTCATCGGGAACGGCGTGGTGATCGACCCGCGGGTCCTGACCGACGAGCTCGACGAGCTCCGCCGTCGCCGGGTCGACACGCGCTCGCTGCGGATCTCGGCGAACGCGCACCTGATCATGCCGTACCACATGATGCTCGACCATGCCGGCGAGGCGAAGCTCGGCAAGCTGCAGATCGGGACCACCAGGCGGGGCATCGGGCCGTGCTATGCCGACAAGGCGGCGCGTCTGGGAATTCGCGTCCAGGATCTGCTCGACGAGAAGATCCTGAAGAAGAAGATCGTCGCCGCGCTCGAGCCCAAACGGCTGTCGCTGCGCCCGTATGCGAAGGATCCGCGACTCGACCTGCAGACGATCACCGAGGAATACCTGACCTACGGGCACCGGATGGCGAACTACATCGCGGACACGGTGCGGCTCGTGCACGAGCAGCTCGACGCGGGTCACACGGTGGTGTTCGAGGGCGCGCAGGGCGCGCTGCTCGACATCGACCATGGGACCTATCCATTCGTCACCTCGTCCAATCCGGTGGCGGGAGCGGCCTGCGTCGGCGCCGGCGTCGGGCCCAAGGACATCGACGAGATCTGGGGAGTGACCAAGGCGTACGGAACGCGCGTGGGCGCCGGACCGTTCCCGACCGAACTCGACGGCGACATCGCCGACGAGATCCGCGAACGCGGCGGCGAGTACGGCACGACTACGGGCCGCGCGCGGCGGGTCGGGTGGCTCGACCTGGTGGCGCTCCGGTATACCGCCCGGATCAACTCGCTGACCGCACTGGCGGTGACGAAGCTCGACGTCCTATCCGGGTTCGAGCAGCTCTGCGTGTGCACTCGCTACCGCGGCCCCGAGGACTCCGAGTTCGACTACTTCCCCTATCACCAGACGGTCCTTCATCACGCGAGCGGTGAATACATCACGCTCCCCGGCTGGCCCGAGGACCTGACGGACTGCCGTGACGAGTCGGACCTTCCCCCGGCCGCTCGCGACTACCTGCAGTTCATCTCGGACTTCGTCGGCGTGCCGATCGCGCTGATCGGGGTCGGCCCAGGCCGCGACCAGGTCATCTGGACGGAGGCCGGCGCGGGGATGGCGGGCTCAGGAAACGCCGCCTCGGCGGCCGCCTGACCCCGCGATCTGCCCTGGTCGCGGGTCTACGCCGCCCGCGAGGGATGACCCTCCCCGGGCCACGGCGCGAGCACGAGCACCAGACGGGCATCGGTGGTCGCCTGGATCGTGCGACGTTCGTTGGGCTCGAAGTGCGCCAACAGCCCGGCGCCGCCCTCGACCGAACCGTCTGCCTGGGAGATCTCGACCTCGCCCTCGACGACGATCATGTAGGTCCGCTCATGAACCTGGTGGGACTGGAGCTGCTCGCCCGCAGGAAGCTGGATCGCGATCGCGCGTGACTCGGCGTCGGAGCGCAGAACCTGCGGATGGTGAGCCTCGATGACAAGGTCGGTGACGTGCCACGTCTCCATCCGGACTCCTCTCTATCAGGGGGTTGAGTCGCCGCTCGCCGACCCGTCGAGCGAGCGCTGAAGCTCCTCCAGCACGCGGACGACCCGCAAGCCGCTGTTGCCGTCCGAGCGGGGCCGGCGGCCGTGGCGCACGCTGTCGACGAAGTGCTCGCATTCGATCCGGAGCGGCTCGACGTTCGGGATCTGAGGCGAGACGATCCCACCCGTCCGGGTGATGTACTCGCCATAGCCGCGCGAGACCTGGTCGAACCCTTTGTCGAAGATGCTCAGTTTCCCCTCGAGCGCCATGTCGTCGAACGTCGCCATCCTACGCGAGCCGACGACCGTGAACCGCCGCTCCTTGTGGGGGTCGAGCCACGACAGGTGCAGGTGCGCCGACAGGCCGGACGGAAACCGCAGGAAGCAGAACACGACGTCCTCGACTCGCTCCTGCACGTAGGACTCTCCGCGCGCGAGCACCTCCGACGGCTCCTCGTCGGCGAGATACAGCACGACCGACATGTCGTGAGCGCCCAGGCTCCAGAGCGCGTTCTCGTCGGCGCGCAGCTTCCCCAGGTTAAGCCGGTTGCCGTAGATGTAATAGATCCGGTCGCCGAGCTCGCCGGATTCAGTCAGCTCCTTGAGCATCTGCACCCCCGGGTGGTACTCGAGCAGATGACCCACCATCAACACCCGGTCGGACGCATCCGCGGCCGCGACCACCCGCTCGGCGTCCGCGACCGACTGGGCGAGCGGCTTCTCGACGAAGCAGTGCTTGCCCGCCTCGAGCACCCGCACGGCGAGATCGGCATGGGTGGCGACCGGCGTCGCGAGCGCGACCGCGTCGAGCGTCTCGTCGGCGAGAACCTCGTCGAGGTCGCCGGTGATACGCGCGAGTGGGAACCGCGCGGCGACCTGCTCACGCGCCTCCGCCGATGGGTCGCATAGCCACGCGAGCTCGCAGCCGTCGATCGCGTCGAAGTTGCGGGCCAGGTTCGGACCCCAGTAACCGAGCCCGACGACGGCGATCCGGAGCGATCCCTCGTTCACAGCGGGCGGCGCCTCATGTGCGCAGCAGTGTAAGAGCCGCCACGACGCGTTCGCCGGCGCGGCCGTCTCCGTACAGCGGCGGGCGTTCGCGCGGTGGCTCGCGTTCGAGCGCTCGCAGTGCGGCGCCCGCGTCGAGGTCGACGAGCGTGTTCCACCCGTTCTCGACGGTCTCGGTCCACTCAGTGCTAGCGCGCAGGGTGATGCACGGCACGCCGGCGAGGTAGGCCTCCTTCTGGAGTCCCCCGGAATCGGTCAGGACCGCGCGCGCGTGGCAGAGCAACGCGGTCAGCTCGATGTAGCCGAGCGGTGGCGTCAGAACCACCCGGTCAGACTGCTCGAGAATGTCGAGCAGGCCCGCCTCGACCAGACGGCTCCGGGTGCGGGGATGGAGGGCGAACACGACGGCCACCGGCACCGAACGCAGCAGGCGCACGAGCATTTCCAGGCGCTCCGAGTCGTCGACGTTGCCGGCCCGGTGCGCGGTGGCGAGCACGTACTCGCCGGCCGTCAGCCCGCGCGTGGCGAGCAGATCGATCCGCTCACGGACAACAGGCTGCGTCGCCATCGCGA
>Ga0335076_10002425_pt1 | contig 18538 bp, 14 predicted proteins | sample Lox_Sample_25_FD_206717 | JGI IMG/M metagenome (GOLD analysis project Ga0335076, IMG submission 206717) | Soil microbial communities from Loxahatchee National Wildlife Refuge, Florida, United States - Lox_Sample_2.5 | ecosystem: Environmental > Terrestrial > Soil > Wetlands | place: USA... | reverse complement strand
ACGGCGCCCTCGATGAAATCCACGCGCGACCAGGCCGCCAGGCTGTTCCGCGCTTCCGCGAGATAGTAGGGGCTGATGTCGAGGGCGGTAGCCGGGAGGCGCGGATAGTTGTCCTTGACGAAGGTGAGGAAGCGGCCGGTGCCGCAGGCGATGTCGACGAGCCGGCAATCGGCGATCCGCCGCTCGCGCAGGAAATGGTGGATCGGCACCAGCGCCTGGCGCCGCATGGCGTCGGCGGCGCCGCCGAAGAGGATCTCGACCTGATAGTCGTAGAGGCGCGCCGAGCTCTCGCTCAGATAGCCGTCGCTCTGATGGTGAAAGGCGCGGCGATAGTAGTCGGGAAAGCGTTCCGCCTCGTCGCCGGCGAGCCGCACGTCCTCGTCGCCGCGCCGCCGCCGGTTGACGTTCGGCAGGTCAGTGAAATAGGCGAGGCTCTGGCGCAGCGCGGCGGCGGGATTCTCGATCAGGTCGTGGGGCAGGCGGTAGTAGCCGGCCTCGATGTTCTCGAGGTCCCGCGCCATCAGCTGCTGCCGGTCGGCGTTCAGCGCGCGCGCGGACGGCATCGCTCCCTTCAGATGCTCGGGCAGCGGTATCTTTTCGGTGAAGCGCCGCGACAGCGCATATTGCGCGCTGAACCAGCCGAGCCGCAGGTTCTGCGCCAGGCGGTAGGCGGTCCGCTCGATTGCCGTCAGCGATCCCGTTGCGGCCATCGGCGAAGCTTGCGCAGCCGCGGTGGCGCTGTCAATTCGGCCCGCTGAAGCGGGTCACATGCCCGCCGCCTGGAGCGCCGGCGGCAGCGCCGCGGCGAAGGCGTCGAGATCGGCATCGGTCCCGGCACTGACGCGGATGCAGCGGTCGAGCGGCGCCACGCCGGGCATGCGGATGAAGATGTCGCGGGCGATCAGTTCGGCCAGCACGCGCCGGGCGAACGTGCCGTCGCGCCCGCAGTCGATGGTGACGAAGTTGGTCGCCGAGGGCAGCGGCGCGAGGCCATTGGCACGTGCGATCTCCGCGATGCGAACGCGTGCCCGCTCCACGCGGCGAATCACCTCGGCTATGTGCGCCTGGTCGGCGAGCGCGGCGAGCGCGCCGGCCTGGGCGATCCTGTTGACTCCGAAGTGGTTGCGGATCTTGTCGAAGCATTTGATCAGCCCGGCCTCGCCGATGGCGTAGCCGACGCGCGCGCCCGCCAGCCCGTGCACCTTGGAGAAGGTGCGGAAGCGCAGCACGCGCGGATTGCCGACGTCGAGCGGCGGCATGGTGCCCGCCGGCGCGAATTCGCAGTAGGCCTCGTCCAGACAGAGCACCGTTTCCGCCGGCAAGCGGTCGATGAAGCGCTGCACAGTCACGCCGTCCCACCAGGAGCCCATGGGATTGTCGGGGTTGGCGAGGAAGACAAGGCGCGCGTTCTCGCGCCGCGCCAGCGCAAGGAGCGACTCTGGGTCCTCGCGGTCGTCGACATAAGGTGTCGTCACGAGGCGGCCGCCGAAGCCGTTGACGTGGAAATTGAAGGTCGGATAGGCGCCGAGCGACGTCGCGACCGTGACGCCGGGTTCGATGAACAGGCGCACCGCATAGCCGAAGAGGCCGTCGATGCCTTCGCCGACCACGATGTTCGCGGCCGCGATGCCGTGATGCGCCGCCAATGCCTGCTTCAGGTCGTGGTTTTCGGGATCGCAATATTTCCAGACCTCGGCGGCGGCCTGTTCCATCGCCGCGATGGCGTGCGGCGACGGTCCGAACACGCTTTCGTTGGCGCCGATGCGGGCGCGGAAGGCGCGGCCGCGCGCGCGTTCCTGCGTCTCCGGCCCAACGAACGGCACGGTCGAGGGCAGCTTTTCGACGACCGGCGTCAACCGATAGGCCGGCGGTGGCGATGCGCTCATGCGTCCTTGATACCTCAGGCGTTCGATCGCGGCAGGCTGAGGCTTTTTCCGGGCGGCGGCAAGATGCGCCTGCCGCGCCATTGCCAATGCGCCGGCCCTCGTCGATGATCGCGGCCGCGCCACGACAGCCGGGAGAGACGCCATGCCCGCATTCCGGACGCTGGATGAACTCGACGTCGCCGACAAGCGCGTGCTCGTGCGCACCGATCTCAACGTCCCCGTGAAGGACGGCCGGGTCACGGATACCACGCGCATCGATCGCACCGCCGCCACCCTGCGCGAGCTGGCGGAGAAGCGCGCCCGCGTCGTCGTCCTCGCCCATTTCGGCCGCCCGGACGGCAAGGTCGTGCCGAGCATGTCGCTGCGCCCGGTCGTGGCGTCGCTCGCTGCCGCGCTCGGCCGTCCCGTCACCTTCGCGGAGGACTGCATCGGCCCGGTCGCGGAATCCGTGGTCGCCGCGCTCAAGCCCGGCGACGTGGCGCTGCTCGAGAACCTCCGTTTCCATGCCGAGGAGGAGGCCGACGATGCCGCCTTCGCGAAGCAGCTGGCGGCGCTCGGCGACATCTACGTCAACGACGCCTTCTCTGCCGCACACCGCGCCCACGCCTCGACAGCGGCGCTGGCGAAGCTGCTGCCGTCGGCCGCCGGTCGCCTGATGCAGGCGGAGCTGGAGCACCTGACGCAGGCGCTGGAGAAGCCGCAGCGGCCGGTGGCGGCGCTCGTCGGCGGCGCCAAGGTGTCGACCAAGATCGACCTCCTGCGCAACCTCGTCGCCAAGGTCGAGGTCCTCATCGTCGGCGGCGGCATGGCCAACACGTTCCTTGCGGCGCGCGGTCTCGAGATCGGCGCCTCGCTTGCCGAACGCGACATGGCCGACACCGCCCGCGCCATCGAAAAGGCGGCGGCCAAACGCGACTGCGCGATCATCCTGCCGGCCGATGCTGTCATTGCGGCGAAGCTCGAGGCCGATGCCGCCAGTCGCGTCGCCGACGTAAAGGCGGTGCCCAAGGACCAGATGATCCTCGACGTCGGCCCCGCGACCATCGGCCAGATCACGCAGCGCCTCGAATCCTGCCGCACGCTCGTCTGGAACGGGCCGCTCGGCGCCTTCGAGACGCCGCCCTTCGACCGCGCCACCGTCGTCGTGGCCCAGGCCGCCGCGAAGCTCACCGAGGCCGGCAAGCTGCTCAGCGTCGCCGGCGGCGGCGACACGGTAGCGGCGCTCGCCCACGCCGGCGTCGTCGACAAGTTCTCCTACGTCTCCACCGCCGGCGGCGCCTTCCTCGAATGGCTCGAAGGCAAGGACCTCCCCGGCGTCAAGGCCCTGCAGCCGTGATGAATGGATTCCCCGCGATGTCATCGCCGGGCTTGACCCGGCGATCCAGGAGATGCTCGAAAGGGCCAAGCCTGCGTCCACTTGCTGGATTGCCGGGTCAAGCCCGGCAATGACGATTTGGGGGATAGGAGACTCGATCGTGCATGATGCAACCGATCTCCTGAACCAGCTCGCCGAGAACGCGCGCCGGCCTTTCGGCGAGGCGCTGTCGCTGCCGCCGCAGAGCTACACGTCCGACGCGTTTCACAAACTCGAGGTCGAGCGCATCTTCCACAAGGAATGGCTCTGCGTCGGCCGCGTCGACGACCTGCCCAATGTCGGCGACTATCGCACCACCGATGTCGCGGGCCTGCCGATCTACACGATCCGCGACGCCGACGGCGCGCTCCGCTCCTTCTCCAATGTCTGCCTGCATCGGGGCATGCGGCTGCTCGACGGCTGCGGCCATGTCGGCAGCCGCATCGTCTGCCCCTATCACGCCTGGAATTACGATCTTTCCGGCCGCCTCGTGCTCGCCAAGCACATGGAGCGGACGCCCGGCTTCGACCCGAAGAGCCGGCAGCTGCCGGCGCTGCGCACGGAGACCTGGGAAGGCTGGATCTACGTCACGGCGAACGCCGCCATCGCGCCGGTCGCCGAGCACCTGCGCGAGCTGCACGCCATCGTCGGCCGCTACGGCGCGGCCCGCTACGTCAAGATCCTCGACGACGCCTTCGAGTGGCGCACGAACTGGAAGTGCCTCATGGAAAACTTCATGGAGGACTACCACCTGCCCTACGTCCACAAGAAGACGATCGCCGGCTATTCGCCGACCAACGAAGTCGAGGTGTTCGCGGGTCGCGAGACCTTCAGCTACCACTACAACCGCAAGACGCCGGACGCGCCGCGCGGCCTCGCCCATCGCGACAACAAGGATCTCGACGGCGACTGGCGCCGCACCACCGTGCTCTACGCGGTGCTGCCGTCGCACCTCGTCAACCTGGCGCCCGACCATCTCTGGTACCTGACGCTGCAGCCGCGCGGCACCGACCGCGTCGCCGTCCGCTTCGGTCTCTCCTACGCGCCGGAGGTGCTGGCGGAGGTGAACGACCGCGCCGAGTTCGCCGCCAAATGGAAAGCCTTCTTCGATGCCGTGAACGGCGAGGACAAGGGCGTCGTCGAAGGCGTCCGCGCCGCCGCCGACTCCGTCCTCGCCCGCCCCGGCCGCCTCTCCCACCTCGAACGCTTCACCTACGACTTCGGCCGCTACCTGCACCGCAAGCTGATGGCGTGACCGACAACTGCTGTAGGGGCGACCGGCAGGTCGCCCGTTGCCGCGGACGAACCGATTGAGGTAGACAATCGTGACTTTCGACGGAAGCGGGCGACCTGCCGGTCGCCCCTACAGCAAATCTCGCAACCTACCCCGAAGCCCCATCAATCTCACCCTACCTGCGTCCACTTCGCGTCCGGCTGCACGACGAGCTTGCCGAAATAGTCCTTGGCCATGAAGTGCTCCTGCGCCTCGCTCAGGCGGGAGAGCGGATAGGTGCGGTCGAGGAGGGGCTTGATCTTTCCGGCCTCGATGTAGCCGACCAGCCGCCGGAAGGCGGCGCGCGTGCCCTGCGACGAGCCGTGGATCTGCAGGTGCTTGAGGTACACCGTGCGCAGGTCGAGCTGCACCAGCGGCCCGCCGATGGCGCCCGCCGTGGTGTAGCGCCCTTCAGGCCGCAGGATGTTGAGGAGGTCGTTGAAGAGCGGCCCGGCGACGACGTCGGCCACCACGTCGATCGACGCCCCGCCGGTCGCGCGCGCGACCGCCGCCGGCAGGTCGCCCGCGCCGCGCGTGATCACGGCTTCGGCGCCGATCGCCTTGGCGCGGGCCTCCTTGCCCTTGCCGGCGACGGCGTAGGGAACGGCGCCGCGGGCGCGGCAGAGCTGGATCAGCCCGGAGCCGACGCCGCCGGAGGCGCCGGTGACGAGCACGCGCTCGCCCGCCTTTACGCCAGCGCGGTCCAGCATGTGCTCGCCCGTGAGATAGGCGCAGCAGAAGGTTGCGAGCTCGGCGTCACTCATGGCCATGCGGACGTTCCAGGCGTTCTCCGCCGGCACTGCCGCATACTCCGCATAGCCGCCGTCGCGGCCGTGGCCGATATAGTCGATGTCCACCAGGCTGTCGTCGGCACGGTTGTAGAGCGAGAAATCGACCATAACGCGCTCGCCGATCCGCGACGCCGGCACGCCGGCGCCGACCGCGACGATGCGCCCGACGATGTCCGTGCCCTGAATGCGCGGGAAGCTCAGCGTCGTGTTGCCACCCTCGCCGGAGCGGCGCCACGAGGCCACGGCGCCGGGATCGCTGTCGGTGCCATAGGCGCCCTGGCGCACCCAGATGTCCGTGTTGTTCATGCCGCAGGCGGACACCTCGATCAGGACCTCGCCGGCGGCCGGCGCCGGCACCGGCACGTCCTCGCGATAGACCAGCGTCTCGAGCCCGCCATGCCCGGTCAGCAGCACCGCCTTCATCGCCTTCGGAATCACCGGTCGCTCCCGTGTTCTTGCGCCGCCGTCAGAAATAGTCGGCGTAGGCAAACAGGGCCGGCGTGCCGCCGGTATGGACGAACACGACCGTCTCGTCCTTTGCGAACCGGCCCTGCCGGACCAGGTCGATCAGGCCCGCCATCGCCTTGCCGCTATAGACCGGGTCGAGGAGGATGCCCTCGAGCCGCGCCAGCAGCGTCACCGCCTCGATCATGCCTGGGTTTGGCATGCCGTAGCCCGGCGCCGCATAGCCGCGCACGATCTCGAACGCGTCGGCGGGCATCTCTCTGCCCAGCCCGACCTTCCCGGCGCACTCGCGGGCAATCGAGCGGACCTCGGCCAGCAGCTCGTCGGGCTCGCCGTCGACATCGACGCCGAGGACCGAGACATGGGATTGCGCCAGCGTCCGCCCGACGACGAGGCCGGCTTGCGTCCCGCCAGAACTGCTGGCGGCCACGATCCGGTCCATCGAGAGCCCGAGGTCTTTGGCCTGCTGCAGCAGCTCCTGCATCAGCGCGGCATAGCCGAGGGCGCCGACCCCGGTCGAGCCGCCTTTCGGGATACGGTAGGGGCTCTCTCCCTGGCGGCGCAGGTCCGCGACGACCTTCTCCGCTCGCGCGGCGCGGGTCTCACCGGCGTCGCAGATATGGGTCACGGCGCCCAGCAGGCGGTCCAGGAGCAGGTTTCCGTTGCTCTGGTACACCGGCTTGTCGATCGGCACGTTGCGGTTGAGGGCCAGGTGGCATTTCAACCCGGCCTTCGCCGCCGCGGCGGCGGTCTGCCGCACGTGGTTCGACTGCAGGCCACCCTCGGAAACGACCGCCGTGGCACCGGTCTTCAGCGCCTCGCCGATCAGAAACTCCAGCTTGCGCGTCTTGTTGCCGCCCAGCGCCAGCCCGGTGCAATCGTCCCGCTTGATGTAGAGCCGCGGCCCGCCCAGGAATTTCTGCAGGCGCGCCAGCGGTTCAAGCGGTGTGATCCCATGCACCAGGGGGAATCGTGGGAATTCGTCCAGATGCATGGTTCCGCCTTCAGGTCTGCTGACTCCAGTATCGGTCTAGGCGATCGATGCCCCCGATTCAAGCAGACGAACTCAACCCATCCAACCCCTTCCGTGATTCCCCCGCGAAAGCGGGGGTCCAGAGCAGTGACGGGGCGCCGGCCCTGGACCCCCGCTTTCGCGGGGGAATCAAGAGAAGAGAACGCGGAAGGTTTCCGAGTTATTTTTTGCACACGGGAGTTCTCGCCATGAAAGGGACTGACCGGTGACCAGCATCTTTGACGCCATCGTCGTCGGGGCCGGGCACAACGGCCTCACCGCTGCCGCCTATCTCGGCAAGGCCGGGCTGCGCACGCTGGTGGTCGAGCGGCGGCCGGTCGTGGGCGGCGCCGCCGTCACCGAGGAATTCCATCCGGGCTACCGCAACTCCATCGCCTCCTACACCGTGAGCCTGCTGCGGCCGGAAGTGATCCGCGAGCTCGACCTGCCGCGCCACGGCTACCGCACCATCCCCTATCGCGGCTCGCTCAACCTGTTCGCCGACGGGCGGGCCATGCTGCTAACCGGCGATGAGATGCACGACCGCGCCGTCATCGGCCGATACTCCAACAGCGACTACGACAACATCCAGCGCTTCCACGCGATGGTGCTGCAGGTCGGCGAGGTCGTGCGGGCGACGTGGTTGCGCGAGCCGCCCGATCTCGGCGGCGGCTTCCTCGAGCTGCTGGGCCTGCTGCGCGCCGGCCGCGAGGTGCGCGCGCTGACGCCGGACCTGCGCCACTTCCTGCTGCAGCTCTTCGCCGGCACCGCCAACGGCATCATCGAGCGCTGGTTCGACAGCGAGACGATCCGCAACGAGATGGCAGCGCACTGCGTTTCCGGCAATTTTGCCAGCCTCGACCAGCCCGGCTCCGCCATCCCCTTCTTCCATCACGCGCTCGGCGAGTTCGAGGGCCGCCGCGGCGCCTGGGGCCTGGCCAAAGGCGGCATGGGCGCCATCACCCAGGCGATGGCCGCCGCCGCGCGCGAGCACGGCGTCGAGATCCGCACCGCCGTGCCGGTCAGCCGCATCGTCGTCGAGCAGGGCCGAGCCGCCGGCGTGCGCCTCGAGGACGGCGAGGAGATCCGCGCCCGCTCGGTCATCGCCAACACCGACCCCAAAAGAACCTTCCTGTCGCTCGTCGGCCGCGAGCATCTCGATCCCGCCTTCGCCGCCGACATCGAGCGCTACCGTATGGGCCACGCCTCCCTGCGCATGAACCTGGCCCTGTCCGGCCCGCCGGAATTCGCGGCGCTCTCCGCCGCCGAGGCGGAGATCGCCCTCGGCTGCGGCATCTACCTGTTCCCGGACCGCCCGACGATCGAGGCCAACTACCGCACGGCGCTTGCCGGCCGCATTCCGGACGAGCCCTACGTCAACCTCGTGGTGCCCTCGGCGCTCGACGACAGCCTGGCGCCGCCGGGCCATCACGTCACGAGCCTGCTCTGCAAGTACTACCCCTACCGCCTCGCCGACGGCGCCGCGTGGGACGAGATCGGGCCCGCCGTCGCCGACCGCATCCTCGCCAAGGTCGAGCGCCACATCCCGAACCTGCGGCGCATCACCGTGGCGCGCCAGCTGCTGACGCCGCTCGACCTCGAGCGCGTCTTCGGCCTTACCGAGGGCGACATCTTCCACGGCCGCCACGACCTCGACCAGATCTTCTCGCTGCGCCCGCACCCCAGGGCCGCGCGCTACCGCACGCCCGTCCCCGGCCTCTATCTCTGCGGCTCCGGCAGCCATCCCGGCGGCGGCGTCAGCGGCGCCCCCGGCCGCAACGCCGCCCGCCGCGTCATCCGCGACCTCGGCAAGCGGTGGCGGGGTTAGGCGGTGCGCTCGTTCTCCAGCCGCTGCCAGATGGCCTGCACGCGGTCGCGGATGATGAGCGCCTCGGTCCAGCGGTCGGACATCTCGCAGCCGTCCGGGCCGGTGATGGCGTAGTCGCGCGGCGGTCCCAGCTCGCACTGGAAGTTGAGGACGGCATCGGCGGCGGCGCGGCCGCGCCACAGGCGGAAGCCTTCCTCCCACCAGCCGAGGAAGAGGTCGAACCACTTCTGGTGCTGCGGAAAGGTGATCTGCACCTGGATCTGCTCGCGCGAGGCGACGCGGCCCTGGAACGCGTCTGACCGCTCGAGGATGCGGCGGATCAGCGCCTGGTCGCCTGAACTCAGGGGGTAGCGGAACTCGCGGTCGATCAGGTAGTGCGAGAGGTCGGCGCAGAGCCGCATCTCCGGCACCGCCTCCATCAGCAGCAGCGTGAAGAAGAGGTCGTTGGTGATGCAGTTGCGGTGCGTCTCGAAATAGACGGTGACGCCGATCTCCGCGGCCATCCGCAGCCAGGCGCGGATGACCGGTGCTGCCTCCTCGACGCGCATGGGCATGACCAGGCCGATGACGTTGACGAAGCGGGCGTCGAACTCGCGCGCCGCGGTGAGCACCGGCCGCAGGTCCTCGATCGATTTCGGGAAGGCATTGATGATGCAGCCGAGCCGGTATTTCTCGTAGAGCGGCCGCATGACCTTGGTGGCGGCGATGTCGGTGTCGACGAGGTCGATGGCGAGGCCGTCATAGCCGGCCGCCCGGCACATCTCGAACTTCTTCTCGAGCGGCCATTCGAGGCCGTCCGGCCGCCGCAGCTCCATCGCCCAGAGCGATTGATAGACTTCCAGCTTCTGCATGGCCGGCACCATAGGGACCGCGGCCGGCGCAGGCAATTCGGGTTTGGCGCGCCGCCCCGGGGAATGATCCGGCCCTCACATCCGGGCGAAGTCGTAGCGGCCCTGCTGGAACACGTACCAGACGTAGAGCTGCTGGGCGACGTCGCCCTTGGCGTCGAAGGAGAGGGGGCCGACCACCGTGCTCCAGTAGGCACTGCGCAGTGCCTGCGCCACCTTGGCGGCGTCGGTCGTGCCCGCATGGGTCACGGCCTCGGCCCAGACCTCCACCGCGGCGTAGCTGTAGAGCGTGTAGCCCTCGGGCTCGAAACCGGCCTTGCGGAATTCATCCACGATCTGCGCCGCCTCCGGCTGCTTGCGTGCATCGCCCAGGCTCGTGAACATCACGCCGTTGCCGGCATCGCCCGCCAGCGTCGCGAACTCCTGGGTCTCCAGCGCGTCGTCGCCCAGGAGCGGCGCCCGGATGCCGGCCGCCCGCATCGCCCGCACGATCAGCGCGGCCTCGGGGTGGTAACCGCCGAAATAGACGACGTCGACCTTGGCGGCCTTCAGCTTGCCGACCAGGACGCTGAAATCCTGCTGACCGGCCGTGATGCCCTCGTGGAGGACTTCCCGCAGCCCGCCCGCGTTCATGGTGGTCTTGACCATTTGCGCGATGCCGGCGCCGTAAGGCGACCCGTCATCGACGATGGCGACCCGCTTGCCCGCGTAGTGCCCGGCCAGCCACTCGCCCGCGAACGTGCCTTGGGAATCGTCGCGCCCGCAGACGCGGAAGACCGTGCCCCAGCCCGCCGCCTGGTCCGTCAGTCGCGGATTGCTCGAGGCCGGCGAGATCTGCAGCACGCCGGCCTCGTGATAGATCGACGAGGCGGGGATCGACGAGCCCGAGCAGAAATGCCCGTCGACGAAGACGACGCCGCGCGACACCAGATCGTGCGCCACGTCCGGCGCCTGCTTGGGGTCGCACTTGTCGTCCACCTCTTCGAGCCTGACCTGCTTCCCGAGGACGCCGCCGGCGGCATTGATGTCGGCGACGGCCTTCTCGGCGCCGCGCTTCAGCTGAGTCCCGAACTGGGAGAGGTCGCCTGTCATGGGTGCGGCCACGCCGATGACGATCTGCGCCGTCGACGCCGCCGGTTTGCTGGAAGTCTGGCAGCCCGCGAGCGCCAGCGCAGCCGCGACCAGAAGTGAAAATGGAATCCGCCCCATCGAAAATCCCCTGCGACAACAGCTGATACAATCGCGCCACTATAGCGTTCGTGGCATGGCAGTGGGCAAGAAAGACGTGTCGCGCTCAGCGACTGCCCAGAAGTCCTGACTGCAACGCCGCGTCATCCGCGACTTCGGCAAGCGGCGGCGCGCGCAGACACCCGATTGGACTTTGGTCCAATGTCCGCGCCGACGCGGGCGGTCTAGGAATAGGTGCTGAGAGGCGGCGGTCGAAGCCGTGACTCGGGGACGAGGAGACCGGGAGTGCGCCTGCGCATCAGGCCGACTCTCATGGTTGCGGCGGCCTGCCTGGTCGTCGTGGCGACGGCGGCGGTCGCCGTCGCCGTCAACAACGTCGGCAGCCGCATCGTCGAGGATCTCGTCGACCGCCGGTTCAAGACGATCGCCGAATCGGCCGCCGCCGAGGTCGCCGACCTGATCGGCGGGGCGACGTCCGTGCTGCGCGAGCAGTGCGCGATGGCGGCCCAGGGCCTGCTGCCGCTCGACGACAGCGCGGCGCTCGGCCGGCGATTCGCCGAGCGCTTGCGCCAGCAGCCGCAGTTCGCCTGGATCAGCTACGGCGACGGCGAGCGCGACCGCTTCGTCGGCGCCACCCGGCGTGCCGATGTCATCGTCGTCAACCGCAGCGAGAGGGCGGTCGACGGGGGGCAGCCGAGCGAGGCCGTCGCCCAGGCAGACGGCAGCTGGACGCCCGTGACGGGACAGCAGCGGGCCCCATACTCCGTCGTGACGCAGCGCTGGTTCGCCGCCGCGCTCGCCACGGATGCCATCGTCGTCACCGGCCCCTACACCTTCGCCGAGGGGCTGACGGGACTCACGCTGTCGTCGCGCTGGGTCGATGCCGACAATCGGCCGCGCGGCGTCTTCACGGTCGATTTCTTCCTCCGCGATCTCTCGCGCAAGCTGGCGGCGCTGGCCGGCGACAGCAGCGACGCCTTCCTGCTCGATGCCGATGGCCAGTTGCTCGTCAGCGCCGGAGCCGTGAATCGGCTGGCCGTGGCGGAGTCCGTGCAGACCGCAGTCGCGGCGCATCGCGACGCAATCCTGGCGCTGGTACCGGGTCGGAGCCTCGCCGTCGACATCGCGTCGCCCGCGGGCGATCTGCGCGCCTCGCTCACCTCCATCGAAGCCGGCCTCGGCGTCAAATGGGTGTTCGTCGTGCTGGAGCCGGAAGCGACGCTGTTCGCGCCGCTGCGCCGGCTGCACCTGGCCATCTTGGTCGCGTCGGCCGCGGTTGTCCTGGTCGGGCTCGTTGCCGCCGTCCTTCTCGCCGGTCGCCTCGCCGGGCCGCTCGACGCGCTTTCGGCCGAAGCCGAGCGGATCCGCAATTTCGACCTCGACGGGCCGGTCGAGGCGCATTCGGGCATCGTGGAGCTGGCCAACCTCATCGACGCCGTCGGCGCCATGAAGGCCGGCCTGCGGAGCTTCGGGCACTTCGTTCCGAAACGCGTCGTGAAGCGCCTGATCGCGGCCGGGGGAACGGCCACGCTCGGCGGCGGCCGCCGCGAACTGACCATCATGTTTAGCGACATCGCCGGCTTCACGCACACGAGCGAGGCGATGCCGCCGGAGCAGGTGATGCCGCTGATCTCGCACTACTTCGACGTCATGTCGGATGCGATCCACGAGAACCAGGGCATCGTCGACAAGTTCATCGGCGACGCCGTCATGGCTATCTGGAACGCGCCGCGGCGCGACCCCGACCATGTGGCAAATGCCTGCCGGGCGCTTCTGGCGTGCATGCGGGCGAACGATGCGCTCGATCGCGAGGCCGCGGCGGCCGGCGGCCCGCCCTTGCCGACGCGCTATGGTCTGCACACGGGCGATGCCGTCATCGGCAACATCGGCTCGACCGACCGCATGCAGTACACCGCGCTCGGCGCCACCGTGAACTTGGCGTCGCGCCTCGAATCGCTCAACAAGCGCTATGGCACGCGCAATCTCGTCAGCGCGGTGACGCGCGACCGCGCCGGCGAAGCCTTCCTGTTCCGCACGGTCGCGGTCGTCATGCCGGCCGGGACGACGCGCCCGGTCGAGGTGTTCGAGCTCCTCGGCGCGGCCGACGATGCCGATGCCGCAAGCCTGCGCGACCGGATCCAGCGCTGGGAGGCCGCCATCTCGGCGCTGCGCCGGGGACGCGCGGCCGAAGCCCTCACGCTGTTCGAGGCGATCGCCGCCGAGCGCCCGCCCGGCGGCCTCGCCGCCTTTTACGTCGCCCGCAGCGCCGAGGTGGCCCGCCGCTCGCCGGGCAATCCCTGGGACGGCGTCGACGACTTCAGCAAGACGTGACGTAGGCTCCGTTCAACGGCTGTCTTGCTGCAGGACGACGCAGTCCTCGGCGCGGAATTGCAGGTTGACGCTGTCGCCCTTGCGGACCTGCGCCCCCGCGCGATTGGGCTCCACGACCATCATGCGACCGTCGGCGGCGTTGATGATGTAGTGAAGTTCGGCGCCCATGTTGACGACATCGACGACTTGTCCGGCCAGCAGATTTTCGCCGGGCTTGCCGGCACCGGCTTCGGCCCCCGTCACCGCGATCCGCTCCGGCCGAAGGCAGATGCTGTGCTTCTCGCCGCTGCCCGTGCCGGGACTGGGGATCGCCAACGCCGTGCCGGCGTCGGTCGTGAAGCGGAGATAGCCGTCGCTCGCCGGGCCGGAGATGCGCCCGTGAAACCAGTTGGTCCGGCCGATGAAGGCGGCCACGAAGGCCGTGCGGGGCTGCGCGTAGATCTCGTCCGGCGTGCCCTGCTGCTCGATCCTGCCGCGGTTCATGACCACGATCCGGTCGGCCAGGCTCATCGCCTCGTCCTGGTCATGCGTGACGACGATCGTCGTGGAGCCGACCGCGGTCAGGATCTGCTTCAGCTCGAGGCGCAGTTCCTCGCGCAGCTTGGCGTCGAGCGCCGACAGCGGCTCGTCCAGGAGGACCAGCCTGGGCCTGGTCGCGAGGACGCGGGCGAGCGCGACGCGCTGCTGCTGGCCACCGCTCATCTGTCCCGGCCGCCGGCCCTCGAACCCCTGGAGCTGTACGAGCCGCAGCATCTCGCGGACGCGATCACCGATCTCGGCTTTGGGCCAGTGGCGATGCTTCAGACCGTAGGCGACGTTCTCCGCCACCGTCATGTGGGGAAACAGCGCGTAATGCTGGAAGAGCAGGCCGACGTTGCGCTCATAGGGCCGCTTGCCGACCATGGATTCGCCGGCGATCTCGATGGTGCCTTCGTCCGGGTCCTCGAAGCCGGAGATGAGGCGCAGCGTGGTGGTCTTGCCGCAGCCGCTCGGCCCCAGCAGCGAGATCGTCTCGCCGGCGGCGACCGTGAACGTCACGTTGTCCACGGCGGTGGTCGCGCCGAACCGCTTGTTGACGTTGCGAAACTCGATGACGGTTTCGGGTGACGGCGGCATGGGCTCTCCTATGACCGAAAGACGCCCTGGCCGATGACGCGGTTGAGGCCGACGAATTTCTCGAGGATGACGATCAGCGCCAGCGTCACCAGCATCAGCATGACGGAAGCCGCGGCGATGCTGAGATCGAAATTGGCCCGCATGCTGCTGATCAGCGCCACCGGCAGGGTGAAGGTATTGGCGTCGGTCAGCATGATGGAGACCGCCACGTCATCCATGGAAACCGCGAAGGCGAAGATGGCGCCGCTCACGATGCTGGTGCGCGCAAGCGGCAGCGTCACGTCCCAGAAGGCGCGGCGCTCGGTCGCGCCCAGGATCAGCGCCGCCTCCGTCAGCGACCGGTCGATGCCGGCAAGCCCGGCCAGGGTCGCGCGGATCGTATAGGGCACGGTGATGATGATATGGCCGCAGAGGAGGCGGGCGAAGCCGTTGATCAGGCCGAGGTGAGACAGAAACAGCAGCAGCGCGAACCCCGTGACGACAGGCGGCACGAGAAGGGGGGACAGGAAGAGGGAGATCAGCGCCTCCTTGCCGGCGAAGGTCGCGCGCTCGACGGCAAAGGCGGTCGTCACGCCGACGCAGAGCGAGATCGTGACGGAAAGGACGGCCAGCTGAACGCTCACGCTCAAGCCGCGCAGGAAATAGTCGTCGGAGAAGAACTGCGCGAACCAGCGCAGCGACAGCGCCGGCGGCGGCAGGGGGCCGAGATAGGCGCGGGCGTCGAAGGCCATCACGACCGTCACGATGATGGGCGTGAGCAGGAAGCAGATGATCGCGCCGATCAGCACCAGGGCGAGCAGGCGAAAACCGTCGTCGAGCACTCGCCCGCCCATCACGTCCACCGCTTCGACACTTGATGGGACATCACGTAGACGATCGCCAGCGCGACGGCGAACAGCACGATCGATATGGCGGCGCCGCTCGGGTAGTCGGCGATCTCGCTGAAGCGGTTGTAGACCAGGTTGGAGATGAACAGCACGCGCCCCTTGCCGAGGATCATGGGGATGACGAAGGCGCTGATCGAGAAGGTGAAGGCGAAAAGGAAGGCGGCCAGCAGGCCGCGCATGCAGAGCGGCAGCGTTATGGTCAGGTGGGCTTTCCACGCCGGGGCGCCCAGCGCCTGGGCGGCGTCGACGAGCCGGGGGTCGACGTTCTGGATCGTCCCCAGCAGCGTCAGGGTGGCCATCGGCACGATGTAGTGGAGCAGGCCGGCGCCGACGAGGGTCTCGATATAGCCGCGACCGTTGGGGGAAATCCCGACCGAGAGCAGCAGCGGCCGCAAGGGGCCGGCGGCGCCGAAGGTGAGCTCGAGCGCGTAGGTCCGCACGAGCACGCTGAGGAACATGAGCGTGACGAAGAAGCCGACCGCGATCGCGCGCCAGCGCGGCGACAGGCTGCGCGTCATCCAATAGGCGAGCGGAAAGGCGAAGAGCAGGCCGGTCAGGGAGGCGAACAGGCTGATGCGCAGCGTCTCGAAGAAGAAACCGGCGAAGGCGGGGGTGAGCAGTTCCAGATAGTTCGCGAACGTGAGGGGCGCATTGGCGCTGGAGCCGATGCTGCCCGGCACGTACAGTCGAAAGCTCTCGAGGAACAGCCCGGCCATGGGCAGGAAGAAGAGACCCAGGAAGACGGCCCCGGCCGGCAGCAGAAGCGGAAGGGAGCCGCGGCCCGGCTGCGCCGGCCGTCGCCGCGACTCCCGCTTCATGGCAATCCGCCCGCCGTCCTAGAGCAGAGGCGCGATCTCGTTCTCCCAGCGCTTGGTCCACGCGTCCTGCTGGGTAAGGACCTCGTTGAAATCGGGGACATAGACGTACTTGTCGAATTCCTCGGGCGTGAAGGCGAGATGCTTGAGGCTGTCGGGCGTCTTGGCCTTGACGTTGAGCGGCGCCTCGCCGGCGACCTCGGCATAGAGGCTGCTCATTTCCGGGCTGATGCAGAAGTTGATGAAATCGAGCGTCGGCTGCAGGTTCGGGCGGTTCTTGAAGACGGCGAAGCCGCTCTGGTACAGGAACGTCGTCAGCCCCTCCTGCTTCGTCAGCCGCACGAGGGGGAAGGACTTGGCGACGGCCGTCAGTTGCGGCTCGGAGTAGAAACCGCCCACGGTCTCGCCGCTCGTCAGCGAGGTCGTGAAATCGGTGTCGGTGACGGCGATGCGGCCGATATTGCCGGACTGCGCCAGCTTCTTCATGAGGTCCCAGCCCGGGTCCATGTTGTGCTCGTTGCCGCCGGCGTGGAGCGCCAGCGCGACCAGCTGCAGCATCATGCTCTGGGTCGGACCGGGCCAGCAGATCTTGCCCTTGAGGCGCGGATCGAAGAGATCCTCGATGCTCTTGATCTCGACCGGGCTGATGTCCTTGCGATAGGCGAAATAAATGCCGCCGACGGCGCGCGGCACGGCCATCCATTCGCCCTTGGCGTTCTTGACGATGATCTTCTGCGGAATGTTGGCGAGGTTCGGCACCGTGGCGACCGTCACGGGAACCAGCCAATCCTCCTTGATCATGCCGCTGAACGAGCCCTCCCAGCCGGCGACGTAGTCGTATTCGGCCTGCGGCCAGGTCGCCTTGATCTTCGGCAGGATGGCGCCCGAGCCGCCCTGATGCAGGACCCAGTTGACCTGGACCTTGTCCTGCTTCGCCTCGATCTGCTTCATGGCGTTGACGACATCGCCGCCCCATTCGACCGCAGTGATTGCCGTGGCGGCCGCTGCCCGACGCGGTGCGCCCAGCGCACCAGCGAGCATCGTGACGGCGCCGGCGGCGGCACCCCTTAGAGTCTGCCTGCGAGTGAGATGTAGCATGGTGGCCTCCCTGTACCTTTCTTTGTTGCCGATACGAGCGCCATTGACGCGTCGTCGAACAGCACGGCGCCAGCGATCGTGATTCGAATAGAGCGTGACGCGTGGACTCTATCCGCGGAACATTCGGCTCAGCGGATCGGACCGTCAATACACAACTGATGGTCATTCAGGCCACGCCTACGCGCATGAGCGCCTGCGCGCGGGCCTGCGATTGACAGGGCATGTCGAGACAATACAGTCCGCTTGAGCCAAGGCAGGGGAGGAGCAACGCTCAAATGCCGATCATCGATGTGCACACGCACATGTTCACCGAGAAATTCATGGCTTTGCTGAAAGCCAAAGGTGGAATGTACAACCTGCAGACGCGGCCCGACGGGCAGGTGGAGATCTTTCGCCACGATACGCCGGTCGCGATTCCACAGCGCGGCCATTTCGATTACGAGCTGCGTCTGCGCGACATGGATGCCGGGCATGTCGACACGGCGATCGTCTCGCTGACTTGCCCGAACGTCTACTGGGGAACCGAGGACGTCAGTTGCGAGGCCGCGCGCGAGTCCAACGACAGCATGGCGGCTGCCCAGAAGCGGTGGCCCGACCGCATCCGCTGGCTCACGTCGTTGCCGTGGGAATATCCGCGGCGGGCCGCAGAGGAGCTGCGGCGGAGCTGCGATGCGGGCGCGGTCGGCGTGATGGTCCTCGCCAATATCGCCGGGCGAAGCCTGACGGACCCGCTCTTCGCACCGATCTGGGCCGAGATCGACCGACGCGCGCTCCCGGTCCTGGTGCACCCGACCGATCTGCCCGGCATCGATCAGATGGACATGAAGAAATACGACCTGAGCTGGTCGGTCGGCTTCATCGCCGATACCACGCTTGCCTTCACCCGCATCATCTTCGATGGATTTCTCGATCTCTACCCCAATCTGAAACTGATCGCCTCGCACGGCGGCGGCGCGCTCCCCTATCTGGTCGGCCGCTTCGACAAGGGCGACGAGGTAGAAATTCCATCCCGACGGAAAATCAAGGCGAGACCGTCCGACTATCTCAAGCGCATCTGGTATGACTGCATCACCTATCATCCGGGCGCTCTGCAGTTCCTGATTTCGGTCGTCGGGGCCGATCGAGTCCTGTTCGGGACCGACTATCCGCACCAGGTGCACGACATGAAGGGCTCGATGACGAATACGGCAGCGCTGCCGGCCGATGTCTCTCGCGCCGTCCGCGAGGGCAACGCGCGCAAGATCTTCAGACTCTAAGCGGCCTCCCTCGTCTGGCGCGGAATTCAGAGGCCCGCGCCGCCTCCGCTTCCCGTTCATCCGCCACCTCGGCAGGCGGTGGCGCGGCTGGATCGGACGATGTTGCGGAGAGACCCGACCTGTCGTAACTCGGTTGCTCCATTTCGAGTCGAGGCCGCGTGACAAAACCCCGTCTCCACCTTCTGGCACTCGGCGGCACCATCGCGACGCAACGCGGCGAGCGCGGCATGAAGATGGGGCTTGGCGCCGACGACCTGTTGCGCATGGTGCCGGAGCTCGGTTCGCTCGCCGAGATCCGCACCGAGACCCTATCGCGCAAGCCCAGCAGCGACCTGGTGCTCGAGGACCTCTATCGGCTGGCCGCGCGCATCCAGGCGATGGCCGATGCCG
>Ga0335076_10002424_pt1 | contig 18543 bp, 17 predicted proteins | sample Lox_Sample_25_FD_206717 | JGI IMG/M metagenome (GOLD analysis project Ga0335076, IMG submission 206717) | Soil microbial communities from Loxahatchee National Wildlife Refuge, Florida, United States - Lox_Sample_2.5 | ecosystem: Environmental > Terrestrial > Soil > Wetlands | place: USA... | reverse complement strand
ATCTTATCTCCTATTGCTTCGATCACGGCATTCCCGAGGTGGAAGGCGCCGGGCTCCTGGCGGCCATGGGCGTCTTCGACCTCATCGGCACGACGGCGTCGGGCTGGCTCTCCGACCGCTTCGACAGCCGCTGGCTGCTGTTCTGGTATTACGGGCTGCGCGGATTGTCGCTGCTGTACTTGCCCTATTCGGGTTTCTCGCTTTATGGCCTGTCGCTCTTCGCCGTGTTCTACGGGCTCGATTGGGTCGCGACCGTGCCGCCGACGGTGCGGCTCGCCAACGAGCTCTTCGGCCGGAAAGATGCGCCGATCATCTTCGGCTGGCTGCTCGCCGGCCATCAGCTCGGCGCCGGCGCCACCGCCTTGGAGGCCGGCCTGCTGCGCACCGCGCTCGGCAGCTATCTCGTGCCGGTGCTGATCTCCGGCGGGCTCTGCGTCATGACCGCGCTCATCGTGCTGCGCATCCGCCGCGGCCGGGCGGGAGAGCTCGAGCCGGTTCCGGCCTGAGGGTTTGCAGCGTCACTTCACCTCGCTACGATCGCCCGATCCAACGCGAGGAGGGAGCGCCGCGACCATGACCCGCATTGCCAAAGTCCGCGCCCGCGCCGTCGCCGTGCCGCTCGCGGCGACGACCTCCTTCTCGAGCCGCTCGGTGAGCGAGCGGCATTACGCGCTGGTCGAGGTCGAAGGCGATGACGGGATCAAGGGCGTCGGCTTTTGCTATGCCGGCCACGCCGCCGGCACGCTTGTCACCAAGGCCGTGCACGGGTTGTTGGCGCGCAAGCTTGTCGGCCAAGACGCCCATCGCGTCGAGGGCCTCTGGGAAGAGATGTATCAGGAGGCGCTGCTCGCCGGCCGGCTCGGCGCGGTGCTGCGCGCGCTGAGCGCGCTCGATATCGCCCTCTGGGACCGCAATGCGCGCGCCGCCGGTCTGCCGCTCTACAAATATCTCGGCGCCGTCGCCAGCGACCGCGTGCCGGCCTATGCCAGCGGCGGCTATTATCTCGACGGCAAGACGCCGGAGATGCTCGGCGAAGAGCTGGCGGGCTATGTCCGGCAGGGCTTCTCCGCGGTCAAGATCAAGGTCGGACGCGGCGGCGATCTCGGCTTCGAGCGCGCGCGCATCGACGCGGCGCGCGCCGCGATCGGCGCCGAGGTGCTGCTGATGCTCGATGCCAACAATGCCTGGTCGGACCTGCCGACGGCGCTGCGCTTCATGCGCATCTACGAGGAATTCGATCCCTATTGGATCGAGGAGCCGTTCTCGCCCGATGACATCGACAACCATGCGCGGCTCGCGCGGCTGACGCCGGTGCCGGTGGCGACCGGCGAGATCGAGGGCGGGCGCTGGCGCTTCAAGGAGCTGCTCGACAAGGAAGCGGCGATGATCCTGCAGACGGATGCCTGCGTCTGCGGCGGCATCAGCGAGTTCCGCCGCATCGCCGCCACCGCCGCGAGCTATGGCGTCACCCTCTGTCCGCACTGGTTCCATGACGTCCACGCGCATCTCGTCGCCGCGACGCCCAATGCGCGCTATGTCGAGCTCTTTCCCGACGACAAGGTGCTGAATTTTCGCCGGCTCGTCGCGCCGCAGCTCGGCTTTGCGAACGGCATGATCGAGCTGCCCGACCGGCCGGGGCTCGGGCTCGATTTTCTGCCGGAGATGGTCGAGCGCTATGCGCTGGAGCCCTGGGCGTGAGCGCGCGCGAGGCCGTCGACTGGCCGGCCGACATCCACGCCGCGCTGCAGGCGGCCGCGGTGCGCCAGATCGCCTATGTCCCCGATGCCGGCCATGCCCGGCTGATCAAGCTCTGCGCCGCCGACCCGGCGATGCGCATGGTGCCGCTGACCACCGAAGAGGAAGGCATCGCGCTCGCCGCCGGCGCCTGGCTCGGCGGCGAGCGCGCGGTCCTGCTGATGCAATCGAGCGGCGTCGGCAATTGCATCAACACGCTGGGCATGGTCGAGGCGTGCCGATTTCCGCTGCTGATGGTGGTGACCATGCGCGGCGAGTTCGGCGAGTTCAACCCGTGGCAGGTGCCGATGGGGCGCGCCACGCCGGCGGTGCTCGACGCGGCGCAGGTCGTCGTCCACCGCGCCAGCGAGGCAAGCGCCGTCGGCGCGGTCGTCGCCGGCGCGGCGCGGCTCGCGTTTTCCGGCTATCAGGCGGTCGCCGTGCTGCTGTCGCAGCAGCTCATCGGCGCCAAATCGTTCGAGAAGTGAGCGCTACATGAGCCGTGCCAATGCTCTCGACCGCCGCGCCGTCGTCCGCACGCTGCTGCACGAGCGCGGCACGTTGCTCGTCGTCGCCGGCCTGGGCGCTCCTGCCTGGGATGCGACGGCGGCGGGCGATCATCCCCTCACCTTCCCGCTGTGGGGCGCGATGGGCAGCGCGGCGATGATCGGGCTTGGCCTCGCCATCGCCCAGCCCGAGCGGCCGGTGCTGGTGCTGACCGGCGACGGCGAGCAGCTGATGGGGCTGGGCAGCCTCGCCACGATCGGCGTGCAGCGGCCGGCGAACCTCGCCGTGGCGGTGCTCGACAACGAGCATTACGGCGAGACCGGGATGCAGCCGACGGCAACGGCGGCAGGCGTCGATCTCGCCGCCATCGCTGCGGGCTGCGGCTTCCCCCGGAGCGAGGTGATCCGCGACATGGCCGGCGTCGAAGCGCTTCGCCCGCGGCTCCAGGCGCGGCACGGGCCGCTATTCGCAGAGATCAAGATCGCCGCCGACAGCCCGCCCCTGGTGCTGCCGCCGCGCGATGGCGGGTTGCTCAAATCACGCTTCCGCGCGGCCTTGCTCGGCCCCGACGCGGCGTTGGCGTGAGCGAGGGGGGGATGATGGATCAGGCGAAGCTCCGGCGCTTTCTCGAGCCGCTGTGGAACGACGATATCGTCCCCAAGCTCGTCGACTATATCCGCATCCCCAACAAATCGCCGGCGTTCGACCGCGATTGGGCCGCGCATGGCCATATGGAGGCGGCGGTCGCGCTGCTCGCCGGCTGGGCACAGGGAAAGCTTTCCGGCATTGCCGGCGCCACGCTCGAGGTGGTGCGGCTGCCCGGGCGAACGCCGGTGATCCTGATCGATCTCCCGGGCGCCGGCGACGATACCGTGCTGCTCTACGGCCATCTCGACAAGCAGCCGGAGATGACCGGTTGGACCGAAGGCATGGGACCGTGGACGCCCGTGCTCAAGGGCGACCGGCTCTACGGCCGGGGCGGCGCCGATGACGGCTATGCGCTCTTCGGGGCGCTCGCCGCGATCCTGGCGCTCCAGGAGCAAGGGATCGCGCGGGCGCGCGCGATCATCCTGATCGAGGCCTGCGAGGAATCCGGCAGCTACGACCTGCCCTATTATGTCGATCACCTCGCGCCCGTGCTGGGCCGGCCATCGCTCGTCGTCTGCCTCGATTCGGGCTGCGGCAATTACGACCAGCTCTGGCTCACCACCTCGCTGCGCGGCCTTGTGTCGGGCACGCTCACCGTGCGCGTGCTGGACGAAGGCGTCCATTCCGGCGATGCTTCGGGCGTGGTGCCGTCGAGCTTCCGGCTGCTGCGCCGCCTGCTGTCGCGGCTCGAGGACGAGACGAACGGCGCCATCCTGCCGGCGGAGCTGCACGTCCAGGTGCCGGCGGAGCGCATCGCCCAGGCGCGGCTCGCCGCAACGGCGCTCGGCCGCGAGATCTATGCCAAGTTTCCCTTCGCCGGGACGACGCGGCCGATGGCTGAAGATCTGGTCGAGCTCGTGCTCAACCGCACCTGGCGGCCGCAGCTCGCCGTCACCGGTATCGACGGGTTGCCGGCGATCGCCAGCGCCGGCAATGTGCTGCTGCCTCATACCAGCGCCAAGCTGAGCCTGCGCCTGCCGCCAACGCTCGACGCGGCTGCGGCCACGGCGATGGTGTCGGCGGTACTCGAGCAGACGCCGCCCGACGGCGCCGAGGTGCGCTTCGCCGCCAAGGACGCCGCCACCGGCTGGAATGCGCCCAAGCTCGCGCCCTGGCTCGAGCGCTCGCTGGCGGGCGCCTCGGAAGCCGCCTTCGGCCGGCCGCCGGCCTATATGGGCGAAGGTGGCAGCATTCCCTTCATGGCGATGCTGGGCGCGAAATTCCCCGACGCGCAATTCGTCGTGACCGGCGTGCTCGGCCCGCACTCCAATGCGCATGGCCCGAACGAATTCCTGCATCTGCCGACCGCAAAACGCATTTCCGCGGTGATCGCACAAGTGCTCGCGGATCACCACGCCGCCGCTCCCTAGAGCGGTTCCGCCTTCCCCATGCGGGCGCGAGGCCCGATGGCACCGCAACCGCAGCGAGAGAACCCTCGCCCAAGCGGCGACTAAGCGGCGGCGGGGAAACGTTGCGCGGCGCGCGGCGTTTCCTGGCAACGGGCCTTGGCGCCCGAGAGGATTACGGCAACGGGAGCACGGCGATGAAGCTGCTCTGCGTCCATCCGGGACCGCTGATGTATACGAAGGTCTTCCTGCGTCTCGAGCCGCTCGGATTGGAGCTGGTGGCGGAGTCCGCTCGGCGGCAGGGGCATAGCGTGCGGCTGATCGATCTCCAGGTCGAGCAGCATCGCGACTATTGGCGCCTCGTCGAGCGCTGGCGGCCGGAGGCGATCGCCTTCTCCTGCAACTACCTCGCCAATGTCCCGGAGATCGTCGATCTGGCGCGGGGGACGAAGCAGAAACTGCCGAACAGCTTCATTTGCGTCGGCGGCCATAGCGCGTCCTTCGTCGCCGGCGCGATCCTCGAGCATGGCGCGGGCGCGATCGATTGCGTGCTGCGCGGCGAAGGCGAAGCCGTCATGCCGCGGCTGCTCGACGCGGTGCAGCAGGATCGCGCCGCGGCCGGCAGCGTCCCCGGCGCGGTCACCGCCGGTGGCGAAGGACCGCCGCCCGAGTTCGTGCGCGATCTCGACGACCTGCTGCCGGCGCGCGACCTGCTGCGCCACCGCCGCAAATATTTCCTCGGCACGCTCGACCCCTGCGCCTCGATCGAGTTCTCGCGCGGCTGCCCCTGGGATTGCGCGTTCTGCAGCGCCTGGACGTTTTACGGCCGCAGCTATCGCCTGCGCAGTCCGGAGCGCATCGTCGAGGATCTCGCCCGTATCCGCGAGCCCGGCGTGTTCATCGTCGACGACGTCGCTTTCATCCGCGAGCATCACGGCATGGCGGTGGCCGAGGCGATCACGCGCCGCGGCATCCAGAAGCAATATTATCTGGAGACGCGTGGCGATGTTCTGCTGCGCAACAAGGAAGTCTTCAGGACCTGGCGCGCGCTTGGCCTGCGCTATCTCTTTCTCGGCCTCGAAGCGATCGACGAAGAGGGGCTGCGGCGCTACCGCAAGCGCGCCTCGCTGGGCGAGAATTACGAGGCCCTCGCCTTTGCGCGCTCGCTCGGCCTCAACGTCGCGATCAACATCATTGCGGATCCGGATTGGGACGAGCAACGCTTCAAGGTGGTGCGCGACTGGTGCCTCGAGGTGCCGGAGGTGGTCAATATCAGCGTCAACACGCCTTACCCCGGCACCGAGACCTGGCACACCGAAGCGCGGAAGCTGGCGACCCGCGATTATCGCCTGTTCGACATCCAGCACGCCGTCCTGCCGACGCGCTTGCCGCTCGAGCGGTTCTATGGCGAGCTGGTGGCGGCGCAGCGCGTCTTGAAGATGAAGCATCTCGGCTGGCGGGCGGTGCGCGATGCGGCGCGGCTCGCGGGCAGCCGGTTGCTCCGCGGCCAGACCAACTTCGTCAAGAGCCTGTGGAACTTCAGCAGCGTCTACGACCCGGCGCGGCTCCTGGCCGATCACGCGGCACCGGTGCGCTACCAGATCCCGTTGCCGCCGGCGCCGGAGCAGCGCATCGCGCGCGAGACGCTGTTCGTGCACGCGCCGCCGCGGCGGAGCCGAAGCGCCGCCGCCGATTGAAGCCGCGCTATTGCGGCGTGTACACCGCCTGCGGCTCGGCAAGGCCACGCATGGGATGGCGGCCGAGCGGGACGAGCGCCGCGCCGGAAGCCTCGGCGAAGCTTTCCGACATCAGAATCGGATGGTGCAGCGTCTTGGTCAGGCCTTCGAGCCGGCAGACCAGGTTCACCGCCGGGCCGATCGCGGTGTAGTCGAGCCGGTCGATGGCCCCGACATTGCCATAATAGATCTCGCCCAGATGAAGGCCGATGCCGAAGCGGATGAGCTCCTGGCCGACAATGTCGCGGTTCTCGTTGGCGACGTCGATGCGCCGCACGATCTCCGTCGCGGCAGCAAAGGCGGCCGCCGCCGCTTCCGCCTCGGCGCGGCCCTCGGGCCCGAAAATGGCGAGCACGCCATCGCCGACGAATTTCAAGATCTCGCCGCCGGCGGTGTGGACGGCGCCGGCGACGGCTTCGAAATAATCGTCGAGCAGACGGATCAGCTCCTCGCCAGGCAGGCGGTCGGCCAGCCCCGTCGAATCGCGCAGATCGACCGCCATCAGCGCCGCGCGCAGCCGGCGGCTCTCGCCGCGGAAGATCTCGCCATCGAGGATATGCCGGCCGATGGTGCGGCCGAGATAGGTGTCGAGCAGGATCGCGCTGCGGCGCTCCAGCACTTTGGTTTCGACGTACGAGGCAAGCGCCGGCAACACCGCCTCGATGGCCGCGATCTGCGCGTCGCTGAAGCCGCCGGGCCGGTCCGTCGTCCAGGTAACGACGTGATGCCGCCCGACCGACATGGCGAGCGGGCAGGCGAAATAGTCGGTCGCCCCCGCCTCGCGGAAGCTGCGCAGCAGCGGAAACCTGGCGAGAGCGGCGTCATTGCCTTCGAGACGATGGCGGACAAAGACGCCCTGCTCGAGCGCCGGGCGCATCGGGCTTTCGAGATAGTCGCTGTGGCGCTCCATCCCGTGCCGGACTTGATACTCGGTCACCCCGCGGCCGCGCGCCCAGCGGAAGCCCAGCCCCATGATCTGCGGATGCAAGGTGCCGATGCTGAGGGCGGCGCGCCAGAGCGGCACGTCCTGCGCCACCATCCGCCAGCACAGCTCATCGAACATGGTAACGCCGTCCTTGCCGCGGCTCTCCCGGCTCAGGATCCAATCGACGATATTGCCGCCCGCGATGGGCCGCCCAAGCCCCGCCGTCTCGCTCACGACGACGAAAAGCTCGTCGCCCGAGGCGGTAACCGCCGTCTTCAGACGGCTGTCGAGACGGCTCTCGACATTGCTGTCAGTCGAACCCAACATGCCGGCTCCTTCCGCTCGGCCGAGCTTACAATGCCGCGGCCGCCGCGTCAGGCCGGCACCCCGCACCCGCCTCATATGGCCCTCCGGGAGCCATTGCCCAAGCGCCGGCAGGCACTATCATGCCGTCCATGCACGACCTGCTCATTCGCGACGCTTGGCTGGTCGACGGCACCGGGGCGCCGGGCCGGCGCGCCTCGGTTGCGGTCAGCGATGGCCGGATCGCGGCCGTCGGCAGCGGGCTCGGCACCGCGCGGCAGGTGGTCGCCGGCGACGGGCTGGTGCTGGCGCCGGGGATCATCGACACCCATACGCATTACGACGCGCAGATTACCTGGGACCAGGGGCTGCAGCCCTCGCCCGAGCTCGGCGTCAGTACCGTGGTGATCGGCAATTGCGGCTTTACCATCGCGCCGTGCCGGCCGCAACACCGCGACCTCACCATGCGGAATCTGACGCATGTCGAGGGCATGTCGCTGGAGGTGCTGCGCCACGGCATCCGCTGGGAGTTCGAGAGCTTTCCCGAGTATCTCGCGCTCATCGAGCGGCTGGGACACGTGCCCAACGTCGCCGCGTTCATCGGCCATTCCTCGCTGCGCACCTGGGTGATGGGCGAGGCGGCGACCCGGCGCGCCGCAAGCGCGGCGGAGGTGGCCGAGATGCGCCGCCTGGTAGGCGAGGGCATGGCGGCCGGCGCCGTCGGCTTCGCCACCTCGACCGCGCCGCAGCACAATGGCGAAGGCGGCACGCCGATGCCGTCGCGGCTCGCTGACGAGGCGGAGCTGCGCGCGCTGGTCGGCGCGCTCGGCGAGGCCGGACGCGGCGTCTTCATGCTGACCAAGGGCGGCGCCACCGGCGTGCCGTTTCTCGAGACGCTCGCGGCCGAGACCGGGCGGCCGGTCGTGGTGGCAGCGCTGCTGCACAATCCGACGCAGCCCGAAGCGGTGTTCGACGAGCTCCGTCACATCGCCGCGGCGCAATCGCGCGGCCGGCGGCTTTATGGGCAGGTATCGTGCTGCCCGCTCACCAACGACTTTACCCTGCGCTCGCCCTATCCCTTCGAGAGCCTCGCCGCGTGGCTGCCGGCGATGCAGGCGGAAGGGGAGGCGCTGAAGCGCGTCTATGCCGATAAGGAATTCCGCCGCCGCGTCGCCGAAGAGTTGGCGCGTCCCGCCGCAATACGGCTCTTCAACGGCGAATGGCAGAAGCTCGAGCTGGTCGAGGCGGCGCGCCCCGAGAACCGCCGCTTCGAAGGGCAGAGCATCGCTGCGCTGGCCGCTGCCGACGGCACGGCGCCGCTCGATTGGCTGCTCGATTTCAGCCTCGCCGAGGATCTCGACACCGTCTACAGCGCCTTGCTGCTCAACAGCGACGAGGCGGCGGTCGGGCGCATGCTGAGCGATCCCAATGCCACCATCGCGCTCTCCGACGCGGGCGCGCATCTCACCTTTTTCTGCGATGCCGGCTACGGGCTCCATCTGCTCGGCCATTGGGTGCGCGAGCGCGGAGTGCTGAGCCTCGAAGAAGCGGTATGGCAGCTCTCCGGACGGCCCGCGGCGATTTTCGGCATCGAGGATCGCGGCCGGATCGCGCCGGGGCTGGCCGCCGATCTGCTGCTGTTCGACGCCGCCAGCGTCGGCCGCGGTCCCAAGCAGCGCGTCTTCGACCTGCCGGGCGGCGCGCCGCGGCTCACCACCGCCGCACGCGGGGTCAAGGGCCTCTGGGTCAACGGCGTCCTCGTCGCCGACGAAGCCGGCGCCCGCCCGCCGCAGCGGCCGCCCGGGCGCCTCATGCGCCGCTTCGCCGCCTGATATGCCGGACGCACCGCCTCCCGCCTTCGACTGGCAACGCGTCGAGCGCTGGACGGCGGAAGTCGCTGCCGGCGACACCGGCGATGTCTGCGCGGCTTTCTCCGAACGCGGGGCGCGCGGACCGGCGCTTTCTTGGCAACCAATGGTCGAGGCGCTCGGTGCGCACCAGCTGCGCTTCCTGCTGCGCTATTGGGAGGATTTGCGCGGCACGCGGCGACTGCCGGCCTACCGCGAGATCGATGCGGTCGAGATGCGGCCGGCGCTGGGCTATGTCCATCTGCTTGACGCCGTGGAAGGCGGGCGCGATTTCCGCTACCGCGTCTTCGGCAGCATCGTCGCGGCGGTCTCCGATTTCGACATGACGGGACAGCTCGCTTCGACGCTCAAGGCGAGCGCCTATGTCGGCGAGTTCGGCCTCGCTTCGTTGCGCGCGGTGTTCGCGCGGCGCGAGCCGCTCTTCACCGTGCATGGACCGCCGACGGCGATCTACACCGCGACCTGGCACCGGCTGATACTGCCGCTCGCCGATGATCAGGGCGACGTGGCACGGGTCCTCGTCGGCATGGTGCCGATGGCCCATGACGGCCGGCCGGTGGCGCTCAGGCTTTAGCGAGTCTGCATCCGATCGCGCTGCTGCGGCGTAATCTTGCCGGGCGCGCCCTGACACCGCGCCGCAAAGGGCGTTGCGCCGATGGACAGGCTTCGCTTTCCCGGGCACGGTGATGCCCTGCGTTGGACCGTCATCATGGACGAGAAGACCGCCGCGCTCGCCTCGCTCGATGGCTTGGTTCTCGCCGTGCAGCGCGGCAGCCGCGCCGCGCTGAAACGGCTCTACGAGCTCGAGTCGCGCCGGCTCTACGGCATCGCGCTCCGCATCGTGCGGCGGCCGGATGTTGCCGCCGACGCGCTGCAGGAGGTTTTCGTGCAGGTGTGGCAGAACGCAGCCAGCTTCGCGCCCGAGCGCGGCAGCGCCGCGGCCTGGCTCACCGGCATCGCGCGCTTTCGCGCGCTCGATGCCGTGCGCAAGCTCGGGCGCGAGGTGCTGAGCGACGACCCGGCCCTGGGCGACCGCGCCGATGAGCCGGACATGGCCGCCGAGATCGATCTGCGGGTCGCGCAAGGCGCGCTGCGCCGCTGCCTCGACGCGCTCGACGACAAGCAGCGCCGTTGCATCGTGCTTGCCTTCGTCGACGGCCTCAGCCATGCCGAGATCGCCGAGCGCTTGCCGGCCCCGCTCGGCAGCGTGAAAAGCTGGGTTCGGCGCGGGCTGCTCGCGCTGCGGAGCTGCCTCGAGCCATGATCCCCGCCACGCCTCAGGAGCTCGACAGTCTCGCCGGCGAATACGTGCTGGGCGTGCTCGAGCCGGAAGCGGCGCGCGAGGTCGAAGCCGCCCTGCCGCACCACGAGGAGCTGCGGCGCGCCGTCGCTTTCTGGCAGGAACGGCTGCATCCGCTCGCGGCGCTGGCCGACCCGGCCGAGCCGCCGCCGGAAGCATGGCAACGGATCGAGAGCCGCCTCGACGCGCCGCCGGCGATGGCACCGTCGCTCTGGCGCTCACTCGCGCTGTGGCGCTCTGCAGCCGTGATCGCTGCGGCGATCGCCGCTTGCCTCATCGTCTATATCGCCTTGGCGCCGCCGGCGGCTCCCGCCTATGTCGCCGTGCTGCGTGCACCGCAGCAGCAGACGCCGGCCTTCCTCGCGACCGGCGACCGGAACCGGCTGCTGGTGCGGTCAGTCGCGCCGGAGCAGCCGCCGCACGACCGCAGTTTCGAGCTCTGGGAGATTCCCCCCGGCGCCAAGCCGCTATCGCTCGGCGTCCTGCCGGCAGACTTGCGTCTTGAGCGCAGCGCGCTGCCGCAGCCGCTCGCGGACGGGACGGCGCTTGCGATCAGCATCGAGCCGAAAGCGGGCTCTCCCACCGGCCAGCCGACCGGACCCGTGGTCTTCGTCGGCACGGTGCTGGCGGCGAAATAGGACGTCCGGCCCATTTCTTTTTTCGCGCGCTGCATCCGGCGGCGGCCCTGGCGCGTAGCAGGCGAGAGGGGACCGGAGCTCGGTCCCGCAACGCCAAGCCAGGGATGGAGCAAGTCATGACGCCTTCCGCATTACCGCGCCTTCTCGCCTCGCGCCGTGGATTGATCAAGGGCGCCGGGACCGCGACGCTCTCCGCCGTTGCCATCAGCCTGCTGGCGGGTTGCGACAGCATGGCGGCAGAGAAGCAAATGGCGGCCGATCCGCCCGGAGACGTCGGCGTGCTGAATTCCGCGCTCGGCCTCGAATATCAGGCGATCGCGGCTTATCAGGTCGGCGCCGAAAGCGGATTGCTGCAAAAGCCGGTGCTTGCCCTCGCGCTGCAGTTCCAGGGCGATCACAAGCAGCACGCCCAGCTTCTCGCCAGCACCATCGGCAAGCTCGGCGGCACGGCCGTCGCGGCGAAACCCGCCGCCGACTACCACTTCCCGGTCGACACGCTGAAGAACCAGGCCGACGTGCTGCGCTTTGCCGCCGGGCTCGAGAAGGGCGCAGCATCCGCCTATCTCGGTGCGGTGCCGATTTTCGCCAACCGCGATCTGGCGAAGGCCGCGGCCAGCATTCTCGGCGACGAGACGATGCATTGGGCGGTGTTGCGCCACGCCCTCGGCGAGAACCCGGTTCCCTCCTCCTTCATCGCCTGACACGAACGGGACGCCGGCATCCCCGCCGGCGTCCCGCACGCGGCGCAACACGACCGGAGCAACCGTATGCGTCCCTCCTTCTCCTGGCGCGCCTGCGCCATCGTTCTGCTGCTCGCGACAGCGGCGGGAAGTGCCCGCGCGGCGGAGCCGAAGGCCACCGCGGTGGTGCAGATGACAGACAGCTTTACGTTCGAGCCGCGCAGGGTGACGGTTCATGCCGGCGATAGCGTGGAGTGGCGCAACGCCTCGCGCTTCATCCACAGCGTCAGTGCCGACCCGAAGCTCGGCAGCGCGTCGCTACCGGCGGGAGCGGCCGCCTTTGCCTCGGGCGATTTGCCGCCAGGCGCCAGCTTTCGCCAGATCCTGACAGTGCCGGGGACCTATCGGTACTTCTGCATGGAGCATGAGGGCGTCGGCATGACCGGGGAGATCACGGTTCTGCCGGCCGCGCGATGACGCAGCAGGTCACGTCAAGGCGGCGGCAGGCCGGGACCGGCGACGCTCGAGCCAGGCGAAGATGACATAGACGATGACGAACTGCGTGGCGGGAACGAGCGCGGACCACCAGGGAACTTCAATCGCGTTGAACAGCATCGTCGATCGGCCGGAGCTGGCGGCAAAGAAAGCGCCGCTGATCACGGCCATGACGTTCTGGGCGGTATGGATGCCGATCGCCAGCTCGAGCCGCTCGTCCCACAGCGTCAGCAGCGACAATCCGAGCGACATCACGAGATAGAAGGGAAAGGCATAGAGGCCATGCAAAGAGCCATGCGCCAACGCGAACACCACCGCGACGATGAGCAGAAGTAGTCGCCGCGAGCGCAGGAACTGCCCCAGCGTCTGGGTGAGCCAGCCGCGAAACACGAGCTCCTCGCCGGCCGCCTGAAACGGGATCAGGGCAAGACAAAGCGCGGTCGTGATCAGCAGCGTCCCGTGCGGCCATGACAGCTCGCCGAGGGAAAGGTCTGACCCGGTCGATGTGGTCATCGCCTCGACAAGCGAGCCGCCCACGAGCCAGAGCAGGCTGACGGCGAGCCAGAGCCCTGCCCCGAGACAGCAGCGGGAGAGGCGCAAGCGCCCGTCGGCCGACACCAGCGACAGAAATGGCCTGCCTTGCGATTTGAGTGCGCCGCGCAGGCCGAGCGCCCAGGCTGCGGCGACGATCAGGAGCACCAGGACGTCGATGCCGCCGGCGGGCAAGACGTCGCGCCACCAGATGAGCGCCGCCGCGGCCGCGAGGCTCAGCAGCACATAGCAAAAGACGATTTTCAGCAGGCCTTTGGCGGCGCTCCACCAATCCGTCCGGCCGCGGCGCGCGAGATCGATGAAAGCGTAGGGATCGCGCGCTGTGGCGGGCGCGCGGCTCGGCCGCAGCGCAGAGGATGAAGCTAAAATCTCGTCGACTGGCATGCCGACCATCGTGTCGCCGCAGACCTTGCCGGCGGGTTAATCCGCCCGCCGCGCTCCGCTCGGGCCGTCAACCCCGGAAGATCCCTTTCGGGATCATGGCGTGGATGCCCTTGACGCCGTCGACCACTTGCGTCACCTCGAAATCGACAGCGATCGAGGCGAGTGCGTAAGCATCGGCGCGCGTCAGGCCCTTCTCTTCGCTCAGGAAGGCGATGCATTCGCGGATCGCGAGCTTCATCGCTTCTTCGAGATTCTCATGCAGGCCGAGGGTAATCCAATGCGTCGGCGTTTCCGCGCGCGGCCACGCCAAGGGCTTGCCCTTGAGGAGCTCGAAGCGGAAGGTGCCGGTCAGCGAGGTCTCGATCGCGGTGAGATCGACCTCGCCATCGCCTTGCGCCGCGTGGCCGTCGCCGACCATGAACAGCGCTTCGGGCACATGGACCGGGAGATAGAGGGTCGAGCCGACGGTCAGATCCTTGAGATCGATATTGCCGCCGAAGGCGCCCGGCGGACCCGAGCTGATGCGGCCGAGGCTGCGTGCCGGCCCGGTCGCCATGATGCCGAAAAACGGTGCCAGCGGCACCTCGATACGCTCGGAGAATAGGGCGACGCCGCGCGCCATGTCGAACGGGATGACGATGCTGCGGTTCAAGGTGAACTCGTCGGGGAGCCCGCCGCGGTTCATCCGCATGGTGTTGACGCCATAAGGCACACGGGGCGTCGCCTCGAGCACATGCACGGCAAGGACATCGCCGGGCTCGGCCCCGGCGATGGCGATGGGGCCGCTCACGACATGGGGGCCCGTGCCGCTGTGCTGCACTTTCGTGTAGACGCCCACCAAATCGGCCAGCACGGCCTCCTTGGCGATGCCGAAGCGAGCGAAGAAACTCTCGGGATCGCCCTGGTCGGCGAGAATGCCCTCATGCGAGACAGTGTCGATGGTGACGGTATCGCCGGGCGCGATCCGCAAGACGGGCTCGGCCGCGCCGGAGAGATAGCCCCAATGCACCGTCTCCGGGCCGCAGCGCACGCGATGGCGCCCGCCGCCGAGACTTTCGGCAAGACCGGCATCGGCGGCGCGCTTCAACCCGGCGTCGGAGACACGGCAATGCGAGGACGCCGGCGGAACGATCGAGGGCGCCCCGGCCTCACCGGCGCGGCGCAGCCCCTCGCGCAAGAAGTCGCGCTTCTCGCGGTCGATCAGCTTCAGCCGAAAAAGCTCGTCGACGAAATCGACATAGCGGCCGCGCTCGGAGCGCGGAGCGTGAGTGTGGTCATCATGCATGGTCCTCAATCCGCAGCAGCCTCGGGCGCGGGGATCGTGGCGGAAGGATGGGCCGGCGGCAAGCGCTGCGGCACAGCTTTACGCGCTCGCCTCCTGTCGCCTAGGCTCGGCCGGCAAGAGACGCTAGAGGGCGTCCGTCCAGGGAGGAAATAAGTTATGGCGATCGGCCGTGTCGCCCTCGTGGCGATTGCGCTCAGCTTTGCGGCGTCATCCGGCGCCGCCGCGCAGATCTCGGATGATGTGGTCAAGATCGGCGTGCTCACGGATCTCTCCGGGCCCGCCTCCGACGCCACCGGGCAAGGGTCGGTGGTCGCAACCGAAATGGCGGTGGCCGATTTCGGCGGCAGTGTCGCCGGCAAGCCGATCGAGGTGATCTCGGGAAATCATCAGCTCAAACCCGATGTCGGAGCCGCGCTCGCGCGGCAATGGTACGATACCGAGAAAGTCGACCTGATCGTCGATGTGCCGGTCTCCGCGGTCGGGCTCGCGGTGCAAGAGGTATCGCGCGAGAAACACAAGCTCATGATCACGGAATCGACCGGCGCCGATCAGTTCACGGGCAAGAACTGCTCGCCCTACAGCATGCAATGGGCCTTCGACACGCATGCGCTCGCCACCGGCACGGCGAAAGCGGTGACGCAACGCGGCGGTAAGAGCTGGTTCTTCCTCACCGCCAACTACGCGTTCGGCCATTCGCTCGAGGCGGATGCGACGCGCGTGGCCGAGGCGAACGGCGCCACGGTAGTGGGCGCCGTCCGGTTCCCCTTCAACTCCCCCGACCTCACCTCGTTCGTCGTGCAGGCGCAGGCCTCCAAGGCGAAGATCATCGGTATCGCCGCGGGGCCGCCTGACAATACCAATGCGATCAAGATCGGCGGCGAGTTCGGTCTGTTCCAAGGCGGACAGCAGATGGCGGGGCTGCTCATTCTCATCACCGATGTCCATGCGCTGGGGCTCAAGGCGGCGCAGGGGTTGCTGCTGACCACAAGCTTCTATTGGGACATGGACGACAAGACGCGCGCCTGGTCGAAGCGCTTCTTCGACAAGCTGCACAAGATGCCGACGATGTGGCAGGCGGGAACCTATTCCGCCGTCACCCACTACCTGCAAGCGGTGAAGGCGACCGGCACCGACGACCCGCTCAAAGTGGCGGCTGCGATGCGGGCCATGCCGATCGAGGATTTCTTTGCCCGCCATGGCCGGCTGCGCGAGGACGGGCTCATGGTGCACGACCTCTATCTCGTCGAAGTGAAAAAGCCCGAAGAGTCGAAAGCGCCGTGGGACTACTACAAGGTGCTGCAAACCATCCCGGGAGACGAGGCCTTTCCCCGGATCGAGGACGAGGACTGCCCCCTGGTCAAGAAATAGCCGCCGGCGCCGATGCGCGACGCGCCGCCCGCGCGACACATCGGGCTTGACTGGTACCATAACGTACCATATCGTAAAGCCGATGGTACCGATAGGTACCCGGCGATCAGAGGAGTCGACGCTCATGACCCTCGTCTATTCCGAAGGCGCACAGCAAGCCGAGAGTACCGGGCGGAACGGGATGGCGGAGCCGGGGTGCGACGCGTTTCACCGCTGCTGGTTTCCCGTCGGCCTCGCCAGCGAGATCACCGGCGACGCAGTGTGCGGCATCGACATGCTCGGCGATCGCGTGATCGCCTACCGCGATGCCGCCGGCAAGCCCGTCGTGCAAAGCGCGTGGTGTCCGCATCTCGGCGCGGATTTGTCGATCGGCCGCCTGGTCGATGGTCAGATCCGCTGCGCTTATCACCACTGGCGCTTCGATGGCGCCGGCAGCTGCGTCCACATCCCGACCGGAGACAAGATTCCAACGGGCGCCCGTATCTTCACCTATCCCTCGGCCGAGGCCTGGGGGCTGGTTTGGGTCTTCAATGGCGAGCAGCCGCTCTATGCGCCGCCGCGCATGCCCGGCGCGCAGGAACGGGACCTCGCGATCGAAGCCCGGCTGCGCGGCGTCCGGCACGTGCAATATTGGGTTCCCCCCAGCAACGGCGTCGACTTTCAGCATCTGCGCACGCTGCACAACCTGCCGACGCGCGCTCCCGAGACCATCGATATCGGCGCGAACACCATCGAATACGTCGTCGAGACCGAGAATTATCGCCAGCACGGTCTGGTCAGCGGCACCAACGTCTTCGCGCAGCATCTGCGCCGCGGCGGGATGGACATGTTCATGCTGTTTGCGGGCGCGCCAATCGATCAAAGCCGAACGCGGTCCTTCTTCGTGGTCGGCGTGCGCGACACCGGCGATGCACCGGCGGCGGCAAAGCTCGCGACCTTGCGCTCCTTCGTGGAGACGCTGCTGGCCGAGGACGAGCCGGTGCTCAACACGATGCGCTTCAGGACCGGCGTCATGGTCGCTTCGGACCGCCATTTGTCGCGTTATTTCAAATATGTACGCGACTTCCCGCGCGCCAATCCGTTGTCGAGGGCGTAGCCAGGCGTCGCGCCCGCCCGCGCCAGTCAGTATTTGATGTGGAGCGTGACCCGGGTGTCGCCGTCGGGGACGGTGAAGGAGGCATCGACGAAGCGCGGACGCGAGATGATCGCGCGAATGCCGTTCGAGAGCGCATAGCCCTCGATGGGATAGCCGATGAAGTTGGTGTCGAGCCGGCCATTGGCGTTCTCGTCGTGATAAGCGCCGACCGCGTAGACGCCCGGCCTCAGATGATCGAACACCACGGTGATGGGCTGGGTGCTCGCCTTCACTTTCACGTGCTGGTCGGAATCGTCGCCATCGGGGAAATCATCAGGCTTCGAGTAGAGCGCGACCAAAACATTGCCCTTGTCGCTGTGCAGCCCGTCGATGGTGACGATCACGCGCGCCGCCTCGGCGCGGCCGGCGATCATGAGGAGGAACAGAACCGCCGGCAGCAAGACGCGACGCATGGGGTCCCTCCCGATAACAAAACGGCCGGCGCGTCGGCCGGCTACCCGGCTTATATGGGAAGGCGATTCGAGTAAAGAATTCCCACCGGCGCGGCACTTTCGCGCAGGGCGCCGGCAGCGCCACGGCTGGCCGCAGCGCCCGTCCTTGCCCCGGCAAGCGATTTGACGCATTCTTTGCGCAGCAGGTGGGCGATCAGCCCTACAGACTTGAAACTATTTACTTCTCAAGTATTCGTGCGCTGACCAATCAGCGCGCGCCGGCCGATGCGCAAAGCGCCGGCGGCAAAACCAAGAGCTGCGGGAGGAAGGCCAATGTTCACGCAAATTCTCGATCCCGCCGGAAATATGTTTGTCACCTGGCTGGTGGCGCTGATCCCGGTGGTGGCGCTGCTGTTCATGCTCGCGGTACTGCGCTGGTCGGCCTGGTTTGCGACGCTGGTGGGCTCGCTGATCACGCTGGCGCTCGGGCTCTGGCTCTGGAAGATGCCGTTCGACAGCGGCCTGCGCGCCTATCTCTACGGCTCCGCCACCGGCGTCTGGAACGTCGACTGGATCACCTTCTGGGGCGTGATGCTGTTCAACACCATGGTCACCACCGGCGCCTTCGACAAGTTGCGCCGCTGGCTGATCGCGCAGGGAACGCAGGATGTCCGTGTGCAGACGATCCTCTTCGCCTGGGCGTTCGGGGCGTTGCTCGAAGGGCTGGTCGGCTTCGGCTATCCCTGGGCGTTCGTCGCGCCGATCCTGATCGCGCTCGGCATTCCCGATCTCGACGCCATCCGGGTTGCGGCGATCGCCAACAACGCGCCGGTCTCCTATGGCGCGCTCGGCGCGCCGATCATCGCGCTTGCCGCGGTGACGGGCTATCCGCTGCTCGCGCTCTCGGCGTCGATCAGCAAGATCGTGGCGATCCTGGCGCTGCTGCCGCCGTGGATCCTGCTCTATCTCGTCTCCGGCCGAAAGGGGATGTGGCAAGCCTGGCCGCTGGCGGTGGTGGGCTCGCTCGGATACATCGCCGGGCAGCTGCCCGTCGGCAGCCTCCTCGGCCCCTATCTACCCGACGTCGCCGGCTCGATCGTTTGCTTCGTCTGCCTCTTGATCCTGCTCAAGGTCTGGCAGCCCGCGAGCGTGCTCGGCTATGGCGGCAAGCCGGTGACCGGCGGCACGGAGACTCAGCATCACGGCATGTCGGGCGGCGAAATCGCCGCGGGGTGGCTACCGATTGC
>Ga0335076_10002421_pt1 | contig 18554 bp, 15 predicted proteins | sample Lox_Sample_25_FD_206717 | JGI IMG/M metagenome (GOLD analysis project Ga0335076, IMG submission 206717) | Soil microbial communities from Loxahatchee National Wildlife Refuge, Florida, United States - Lox_Sample_2.5 | ecosystem: Environmental > Terrestrial > Soil > Wetlands | place: USA... | reverse complement strand
CTTGTTCATCTCGGACAATTGCTTCACTCCTTTGCTCCCCAGCCAGCCGCACAGTTCCGGAATACCAACCACCTTCGGATTGTGCTTCTTTGCAATTTCCACTGCATCGCCGATGTGGTCGCCGTGGCCGTGCGTGCATAGCAGAACGTCAACTTTCTCGACCGCTTTTTCGCTCGCCGGACACGCGGGATTTCCCATGACCCAGGGATCGATTAGGATTGTCTTCCCCCCTGGCGTCTGAATGCGAAAGGTTGCGTGTCCCAGCCAGGTAACTTTAATTCCATTCAGCTTCATAATCTTCTCGTGACAAAAAAGATGAACGAACATTCTAGTCGCGCCGAAGCAATGGCTTCAACGCAGGTGGATAGTCGCTGTGTGTTCCCTTCCAGCTGACAACTTTTTCTACGTCTTCATCCGTTAGAGTCCGTGCAAATCCGTGGCCCTGAAGTTCACGACGATGGCGTAATATATTTGCTCCATGACAGAGCTCAAGGTCCTGCTCTCGCGTCATCAGATTGCCGAGCGGGTCGCAGACATGGCAAAAAAAATCACCGCCGACGCAAACGGCGAGCCGGTGATTTTTGTTGGCGTGCTCAAAGGCGCGGCGATTTTTCTCAGCGATCTGGTTCGTCAGGTCGATGTCGATGCAACTTTCGAGTTCATCGCGGTTTCAAGTTATGGCAATCGCCCCACGCCCACCCAGGAACTTCGCCGGGCATGGGATTCAACCGGAGAAGTCCGGCTTACCAAAGATGTCGATCAATCGTTGCGCGGAAAGAACGTGATTCTGGTAGAGGACATCCTCGACACCGGTCTCACCCTGAGTTTTCTCAAGCGGCTCCTGCTCGGACATCAGCCAAAGACACTGCGTGTCGCTGTCCTGCTCGATAAGCCTTCGCGGCGGAAGATGCCTGTCGAAGTCGATTACATCGGCTTCGCAATTCCCGACGAGTTCGTCGTCGGATACGGTCTCGATTTTGCAGAGCGCTATCGTAATCTCCCTGACATTTGTGTCCTCCCCAGCACCGTCACAACTAACGGCAGCTAGTACCGAGATTCCACAGCTTTCCGTGGGTCGGCGCGGCAGAGAAAGCAGCTCTGACTGCTATCATTGGGTAAGTGGAAATGGCTGCCGTTCAAGTTGAAACAGAATCGAGAATTGAGCCACTGCTGCTCGAAGTAGCGGATGTGGTCAACACGACACTCGACCTCGACACCACCCTCCGCCGGGTCGCGGAACTCGTGCGCAAAGTCATCGATTACGAGATTTTCGGGATTCTGCTGCTAAATGAAAAAACGCAGGAGCTTTATTTCCGGTTCAGCGTTGGCCACTCGCGCGAGGTGGTGGAACGGATTCGCGTAAAAGTGGGCGAAGGAGTCACTGGTGTTGCCGCCCAGCGCGCCGAAACGGTTCTGGTGGATGACGTCACCAAGGACCCTCGATACATCTCCGCTGTTCCGAACGTGCGCTCGGAATTAGCGGTTCCACTGATCGTAAAGAATCGAGTGATCGGCGTCCTTGATATCGAGTCTCCGCAGCCCAACCATTTCACCGAAGAACATAAACGCCTGCTGACCTTGATCGGCTCGCGAATGGCAGTCGGGATCGAAAACGCGCGCCTCTACACGCGGATGACGCGCCAAGCGAAGACGCTACTGCTGCTCAATGAAATCGCTCGCGAGTTGAGTTCCATTCTGAATTTAGACGAGTTGCTTAAGAGAGTTGGCGAACTGCTCAGCCGCCTGATTGATTTCCAGATGTTCAGCATCCTGCTGCTCGATTCGGCAGGTGAAAAATTGCAGCACCGCTTCTCTCTGCGCTTCCAGGAGAATATTCAACTCAAGCACGATATTCCCATCGGCAAAGGGATTGTTGGAGCTGCCGTTGAACAGAAACGCGCAGTCCTGGTTCGAGATGTTAAAAAAGATCCGCGCTATATCGAGACCAACCCCGAAACCCGCTCCGAGCTCGCCGTGCCGATGATTTACAAAGACAAAGTCATCGGCGTGCTCGATCTCGAGCATACAAAGCGCGGCTTTTTCACCGATGATCATCAGCGCACCATGACCACGCTCGCGGCGCAGATCGCGATCGCCATCGAAAACGCGCGGCTTTATGAGCAGATCGCGCGCCAGGAAAACCGCCTGGAACGAGACCTGATGATGGCGCGCGAGTTGCAAGTGCGACTGTTGCCGCCGTCGCGCCCCAAGCTGCCAAATTTGGAAATTGCAGCGAAATTTGTTCCGGCGCGAACGATCGGCGGCGACCTTTACGACTTCTTAACTTACTCCCAGTCGCGGCTCGGAATCGTAATCGGTGATGTCAGCGGCAAAGGCGCGCCGGCGGCGATTTATGCCGCACTGGTTAATGGAATCCTGCGTTCGCACGCGACCATGGAGCCCTCGCCTTCGGAGATGCTTGCGGCAGTGAATTATTCGCTGGCCGAGCGCCGCATTGATGCCCAGTTCGTTTCGTTGATTTACTGCGTGTGGGATGACCCCCAGCGCACGCTGCAGGTCGCCAACTCCGGGCTTCCTCGTCCGGTGTATTGCCGTAAGGGCAAGATCGAGGTCATCGAGGCCACCGGTTTGCCGCTTGGCCTATTCGAAGAAGCGGAGTACGAAGAATTTATGTTTCGCGCTGAGCCGGATGATGTTTTTGTATTTTTCAGCGATGGAATTCTGGACGCCGCGAATCGCGCCGGAGAACTTTTCGGACGCACGCGCGTCGAGAAAATTATTGCCGAGTGCGCGAGTGACTCAGCCGAGTCGATGGTGAAATCAATCTTCAAAGCGGCAGCCGAACACGCCTCAGGCGTTGAGACCTTCGATGATGAGACCGTGGTCGCAATCAAAGTGAAAGGGAGCGCGCCCGCACGCACGTGAACCATATCTTTGAACGTCCACCCGGATTCACCTACAGCTCGGCAAAACCGCAAACCCTGACATGCGAAAAACTCTCTCTGCTGCGGCTCGCGAAGCGATTCGGCACGCCATTGTACGTCTATTCAGCGAGAACGATTCTCGAGCGCGTCGAAGCCTTTGATCGCGCTTTTCGCGAATCAGAACACACGATCTGTTACTCCGTTAAGGCAAATTCCAACCTCAGCATCCTGCGTCTGCTGGGGAAGTTTGGATGCGGCTTCGATGTGGTATCAGGCGGCGAGCTGGAACGTGTTCTTCGCGCGAACCGAGGCGCCGCGAAGAAGGTCGTCTTCTCCGGAGTAGGAAAAACCGCCGAAGAAATTGTGGCCGCTCTCAAAGCCGGCATTCTGCTTTTTAATCTTGAAAGTGCGTCGGAGCTCGATTTGCTTGCCGACTGCGCCTCAAGGTTGAAGCGCACCGCACCAATAGCCCTTCGGGTAAATCCGGATGTTCCTGCCGAGACGCATCCGTATATTTCGACCGGACTGCAGAAGCACAAATTCGGCGTGCCGCTGGCTGAAGCGCGTGATTTGTACGCCAAAGCTGCGCAATCGAAGTATTTGTGGGTTGTTGGGGTCAGCGTCCACATCGGCTCGCAGATTACCGAATTCGCGCCATTTTCAGCAACCATGGAGCGCGTCGCAGATCTCGTTCGGCAACTTCGAAGCAATGGGCACGAAATCAAATATGTTGACGCTGGAGGCGGGCTCGGAATCGATTACCGGGGCGGCGCTCGCGATTTCGCCGAAGTTGCATCGGAATATGCGCAGGCGATTCTGAAGCCGTTGCAGGGATTGAACGTTAAAGTATTACTCGAACCCGGGCGTTCGATTGCGGGTTCTGCCGGAGTGCTGTTGACCCGCGTGCTCTACCGCAAACAGAACGGCAAAAAGAAATTCGTCATTGTGGACGCCGCTATGAACGACCTGATTCGTCCATCGCTGTATCAAGCTGAACATCAGATCGTTCCGGTGGAGGACCGTAGCGCCGAATGCGAATGCGTCGATATCGTCGGGCCAGTGTGCGAGTCGGGAGATTTTTTTGCGCGCGACCGCAAGCTGCCCGTGGTCAACGAAGGCGACCTGCTTGCGATTCTTGATGCCGGCGCATACGGTATGGCGCTCGCTTCCAATTACAATACGCGTCCACGCGCGGCGGAAGTAGTGGTGGATGGAAAAAAAGCAAAGCTGATCCGTCGACGGGAAACTATTGCAGACCTCCTGCGTCCGGAACTTGTAAGGTAGACGACCACTCCCCGCTCCTTTCTCAACGCTGGCCCCATTTCAGTTTGCTGCTCAGCACTTCAAAAAATGTTCCCTTCGTGTGCAGCAGCTTTACGTGGTATTCCGATTTGCGGCAGCAGACGCGATCGCCATCAAAAACCGGCATTCCCGATTGTCCGTCAATGCTAAGGTAAGCCTCGTCATCGCCGGTCATCACCACGATTTCGATTTGCGACTTGTCACGCACAACCAGCGGACGATGGGTAAGCGAATGTGCCGAAACCGGCGTGATCACAAAGCTCTGCACATCCGGCATCAGGATCGGCCCTCCCGCCGCCAGGGAGTATGCCGTCGAACCGGTCGGGGTTGAGACGATCAGGCTATCGGCCTGATAGCGCGAGACAAAAATTTTATCGATGTAGACATCGCAGTGGTTGAGCCGGGCAATGGTTCCCTTCCCGACGACCACATCATTCAGCGCCTCGTAGCTGGCAATTACCGAGCCCGCGCGGCTCACCTCGCAATGCACCATCGAGCGCTCGTCAATTGCGCAAGAGCCTCTGTCAATCGTTTCCAGGGTGGGGTATAACTCCTCAAGCGGAACTTCGGTAAGAAAGCCCAGCGCGCCAAGATTTACTCCGACCACGGGAATGCCGGCTCTGGCCACAGCCCGCGCCGCAGAAAGCAAAGTGCCATCACCTCCAAGCACGATCACAAAATTCAGCTTTCGCGATGCCATTTCCGCGCGCGAAATGCATTCTGCTCCGCCCGTATGCGGCGCCGTCTCAGGATCGACTATGCAGGTGTACCCGCGCTCCCGCAACCAGCTCGTCAGCTCGGGCACGATCTGCGCAATTTCAGGCTTGTTCGGCTTGGAAACGATGCCAACGGCTTTCGAAAAGGAATGAGTTTTGGACATGTGAAAAGGAATTGTACAGAAACCGTGCGAAACTCAGGAAAGCAACACCCGCTCGGACGAGAGGAGAAGGTTTACGAAGTTAGAACTTCCCGTAGAGCAGAAACTCACGATTGCCCTCGGCCCCGAGAATCGGTGATTCAATTACATCAACCACGACCGGGTGCAATTGCTCAACCGATGCTTTAACTTTTTCGACCGCTTCCTGCTGGGCCGAAGCGTCCCGAACAATTCCGCCCTTCCCAACCCTCTCGCGTCCAACTTCGAATTGCGGCTTGACCAAGACCACAAGCTGGTGTCCAGCCCACCCGGCTCTTTGCTCCGGAAAGGCAGCCGCAATTACAGCCGGCAGAACCAGCGTCGCCGAAATGAATGAGACGTCGATGGCGATAAAGCTTCCCGCCTCGCCGATCTGCTCGCGCGTGAGATAGCGTGCGTTGGTTTTCTCGAGCAGACGAACTCGCGGATCCTGACGCAAACGAAATGCGATTTGCCCCTGGCCAGTGTCGATCGCAATTACCCGAGCGGCGCCGTGCTGCAGCAAACAGTCTGTGAAGCCGCCGGTCGAAGCGCCGACATCCAGGCACACCCGCCCTCGAAGGTCGATGCTCCAATGTTCAATCGCTCGCTCCAGCTTCAGCCCGCCGCGGCTGACATATTTCAGTTCTTCGCCGAGCAGGCGAATGTCGGACGCCGGATCAACCGCCGTCCCCGCCTTCTCAATTTTTTGTCCATCCACCAGCACCTTACCGCCGAGAATGAGCGCTTGCGCGCGTTCTCGTGACGGAACGAGTCCACGTTCAAATAGCAGCTTATCGATCCGAATTTTGGAAGCCGTTTGCTTCACAAAAAAAATTTTGCGTGGACGCACTCACCTGTGTGCAACCTGTATAAATTTTTCTTAACAAAGCTTTTATCCAGCTACTTTCATCGATTTCCACAACATTATGCACACGAATGTTGAAAATTTTACAAGAATTCACAGTGGGCACATCTTGACAACGTGCTAGTTCCGTGCTGACCACTGCGCAAAGCATTTAACCGCGAAGCTCGCGCAGAAAAGCCCTCGTAGAGCAGCTATCCGGGCCTTCACCAGGCCGGAACGCGCCGCATCCAGAAGCTGGAGGGCCAGACGCGGCTGCCGTCGGGTGTAGGAATAAAGCGTCGCTTTGAAACCGGCATTTCCGTGTAACTGTTCGTCCAGTTCGGAAAAGATTGTTCCAGCACACGCGCATGCGCCAGCTGCATTGCGCTTGCCCCCCACAACACCTCGAAATCGCGATTGAACGCGAGAAACGCCTGCAGCAGGTACTGCTCGGACCAGAACCACAGATTTTCAAGCACGGCGCTGCGCGGATAATCCGATGGCAAGAAGATGTCATGAACGTGGACCAGTACGCCGGGATTCAGCCGCGGCAAGATTTGCAGGTATTCGCGAACCACATCGCTGCCCACTGAAACCACGTGACTGGAGTCGATGAATAAAATGTCATCCGCCCGCAAGGTCTCGAAGAGCCCAATATCGAGATGTTGCACGTGTTCGGGGACGACGGTGACAAGATCGCCCAAGCCATTTTCCGGAAGGCGCTCGGGATATGGATCTACGCTGATCACTTCTCCTGCGATTCCATCGCGCTCCGCATTCGCGCGCAGCGCCTGGGCCATAACCCGCGTGCTGTAACCGGAGCCGATTTCGATAATCCGGCGCGGCTTCCAGTGCCGGACCATGCAATATGCAGCTTCCGCATCAAACGATTCAAAGTAGCCGTTATGGTAGTGATACGAATCTTCAGCCGGTTCGGAAGTCCACTGAAGTTCCGCCACGTAGCGCGAGGCAAAGTCATGGGCGAGCTTCAGCTGTTCCCGCATGCGGAAGTTGCATCCGGGAGGTGTGGCATAAATCGGCCACTCGCGTCTTTCAAGCTCGGCCACGTCAGGAACCGGCCAATAAAAATGGTTGGGCGTCAGATTAATGCCGAGCCGCTGCAGAACTCTGAACCCGCGCACCGTGGCTGGGAAGAGGAAGGAATTCTGCTTGAGCAGGCGCGCCGCTTTTGTGATCTGGCGCTTGACCCAGGGTTCTTGTGAGGTGCTCGGAGATGCTGGAGCTGCAGGCAAGCGTTGAGTGAGCGCCGCGGAATCCGAGTTCGTGACGAACGGTGTCGGAGGCATGGCTCTCTGATGGCGCGGCTTCTCGAATGGTGCATAGAAGCCCAGCTTTAACTTTCTTTTGTTAATGATTGATAAGAAGAAATGTTGGCGTGAGTATGAGTGGGTTGAAGCTGGCGTGTTTTCCTTCCGAAATTTCGCTCTAACCACGGCGGCAATTGTTTGCCGGGAAATGCAAGGGTGAATTAATGACGGGTCGCGGGCGCCTTATCCGTCGAATGCAACCGTTGGATGCGCGCTAAAAACTACGTGGCCACTTCTTCCAGCAGCTTCTGATCGATATCGAAATTCGAGTGCACGTTCTGCACATCATCGTGATCTTCCAGGGCTTCGACCAGGCGGATCATCTGTGTCGCTTGCTGTCCTTCGAGCTTGATGTAACTATCGGGGATCATGCTGACGCTCGACGAAGCAGGCTCAATACCCGCCTTCTTCAACGCCTCGAGCATGCTTTCATACGCAGAAGGCGCAGTCAGGATTTCCCAATTGTCGCCATCGTCAATCGGCTCATCCTCGCCGCCGGCTTCAATAATCAGATTCATCAGATCATCGGCCGTCGCCGCCGACTTGGCAATGACGATGTCACCCTTCTTGTGAAACATATACGCTACAGCGCCGGCTGAAGCCATGTTGCCGCCGTTCTTGCCGAACGCGTGCCGGATTTCGCTGACCGTGCGATTGCGATTATCGGTGTTGATGTCGAGCAGAATAGCCACTCCGCCCGGTCCATAACCCTCGAGCGTGAACTCTTCGTAATTTACCCCCGGCAATTCTCCGGTGCCGCGCTGGATCGCCCGCTTGATGTTGTCGGCCGGCATGTTCTCGGCTTTGGCAGCAGCAATGGCAGTGCGCAGGCGCGGATTCGTATCAGGATCGCCTCCATTCTTCGCCGCGATGGAAATTTCCTTAATCAGGCGCGTAAAAATCTTGCCGCGCTTGGCGTCGAGCGCGCCCTTTTTGTGCTTGATTGTGGCCCATTTTGAATGGCCAGACATAGAAAGACCTCGTGTTCAGTAAAGCGAATTTTGTTGGTTCGTGATCAGGACTCCTCCGTCAGAGGGGATCACGTCATTGCCTCGAAAGCGAAGCAGGCGAAAAGGGATTATAGCACAGGGTCGACGCTCCCGATTGGACGGGCTTCTCCGACTTATAAGCCCGTCCGAACTTCGCGCGGCCTAGATTTTTGCCATCCGCTCCGCGTGCAACTGTTGCAGCGCCTTCACATTCACTTCGCCTCTCTGCAGTGCCGCAATCCCTTCAGCAGCCGCACGTGCTGCGGCTAGAGTCGTGATAGTAGGAATTCGCGCAGTCACGGCGGCCCGGCGAATGGCTTTTTCGTCGAAGAATGGATCCGGGCCTTGCGGCGTATTCACGATGAGCTGAATGCGGTCACCCTTAATGAGATCAACCACGTTCGGCCGGCCCTCCTTCACTTTGTACACCCGGTCGCAAGCCATGCCGGCTTCTTCAATAATGTCGGCTGTGCCCGCGGTCGCGACCAGCTTGAATCCCATATCCACGAACTTGCGCGCGACCTCGCCAACGTGCGGCTTGTCGTGGTCTGTAACGCTGAGAAAGACGCAGCCTTGCGTGGGCAGTTTCTGTCCGGCAGCGACTTGGGCTTTGGCGAAGGCCTCGCCGAAATTGTCGGCAACGCCCATTACTTCGCCGGTAGATTTCATCTCTGGGCCGAGGACGGTATCGACGCCGGGGAATTTATTCCACGGGAAGACGGGAGATTTCACGTAGTAGCACGAGCCGGTGTCCAAATCTTTTTGCTGCTCGATGAATTCGGGCAAAAATTCGCGCAGCTTACGCCCGGTCATCAGTCGCGCCGCAATCTTGGCCATGGGGATGCCGGTGGCCTTTGAGACATAGGGGACGGTACGCGACGCGCGCGGATTGACCTCTAAGACATAGACTTTACCGTTTGCGACATTCGTTTTCGTGTAGCTCCGGGTCTCCAGACCCGGGGTGTCGGGGAGTTCCGCTCCACCTGAACGGGCGTCGACGCCCGTTCCCACATGCTTCGTGCTGTATTCCGATCTCGGTATCGCGAACTGCACATTCATCAGCCCGATCACTTTCAGCGCGCGCGCCAGCTTGAACGTGTACTCGCGCATGCGATTGAGCAGGTGCTCGGGAATATCGACGGCAGGAAGTACACAAGAAGAATCGCCGGAGTGGATTCCAGCTTCTTCAATGTGCTGCATGATTCCCCCGATGACGACATCTTCACCGTCCGAGAGCGCGTCGACGTCAACTTCGATCGCGTCTTCGAGGAAGTGATCGATCAGCACCGGACGGTCCTGCGAATATTCGACGGCTTCTTTCATGTAGCGAACAACAGTCTCTTCGTCGTAGGCGATGACCATAGCTCGTCCGCCAAGGACATACGACGGACGAACCAGCACTGGATATCCGATCTTGCGCGCGCCGTCAACCGCTTCTTCAAGCGATGCAGCCATTGCGCCAGGCGCCTGCGGGATTTCGAGTTCTTCAAGCAGTTTATTAAACCGCTTGCGGTCTTCGGCGAGATCGATCGACTCAGGAGAAGTTCCGATGATCTTCACGCCCGCTTGCTTCAGCGGCAGAGCGAGATTCAGCGGAGTCTGTCCGCCAAACTGGACGATGATGCCAACGTCTGCCCCCGCCGCAGTCTCGTGCTCGTAGATCGCATATACATCTTCATAGGTGAGCGGCTCGAAGTAGAGGCGGTCGCTGGTGTCATAGTCGGTCGAAACCGTTTCTGGATTGCAGTTGACCATAATGCTTTCGTAGCCGTCTTCCCGCAGCGCAAAGCTGGCGTGGCAGCAGCAGTAGTCAAACTCAATTCCCTGCCCGATGCGGTTCGGCCCGCTGCCGAGAATGATGACCTTCTTCTTTGTCGTGGGCGCGGCTTCATCTTCGTCTTCGTAAGTCGAGTAAAGGTATGGCGTGAAGCTCTCGAATTCTGCGGCGCAGGTGTCGACGCGCTTATACACCGGCTGAACTTTGTGTTTCTTGCGCAGGTGACGAATTTTTTCCTGATCGCCTTTGCCACTCAACCGCCAGGTTCCCGCGAGGCGTCCGTCGGAGAATCCCATGCGCTTGGCGTCACGCACCACCTCGCTCGGGACGGACTCGAGCGGGTGCTTCTCGACCTCAAGCTGCATGTCGTTAATTTCCTTGAGCTGATAGAGGAACCAGGGGTCGATGCCCGTCATTTTTGCAAGCTGCTTGACCGTGTGCCCCTGGCGAATCGCATAACGAACGTAGTTCAGGCGCTCGGGATGGGGAGTTACGAGACGTTGCGTGAGAATTTTCGGCTCGATTTTTTCCGAACCGACGCGCTTGCCGGTATCGAGCGCGCGAACGCCTTTCATCAGCGCTTCTTTAAAGGTGCGGCCGATGGCCATCACCTCGCCGACCGACTTCATCTGCGGACCGAGATTTTCGTCCGCGCCGGGAAATTTTTCAAACTGCCATTTGGGAATTTTGACGACTACGTAATCAAGCGTCGGCTCGAAGCACGCCGGAGTCTTGCGAGTGATGTCGTTCGGGATTTCGTCGAGTGTGTAGCCGACCGCAAGCTTGGCGGCAATCTTGGCGATCGGGAACCCTGTGGCTTTCGAAGCTAAAGCCGAAGACCGCGAGACGCGCGGGTTCATTTCAATTACAACCATTCGCCCAGTGTGCGGATGCACGCCGAATTGGATGTTCGATCCGCCGGTCTCAACACCGATTTCGCGGATGACGGCGATTGCGGCGTCGCGCATCGCTTGATATTCGCGGTCGGTCAGCGTTTGCGCAGGCGCGACGGTGATCGAATCTCCGGTGTGCACGCCCATAGGGTCGAAGTTCTCGATCGAGCAAATGATGATGACGTTATCTTTGAGGTCGCGCATAACCTCAAGTTCGAATTCTTTCCAGCCAAGGACAGATTCCTCAATCAGCGCTTCGTGAACCGGAGAAAAATCGAGACCGCGGGCGAGAACTTCTAAAAGCTCTTCGCGGTTGTAAGCCATGCCGCCACCAGAACCGCCGAGCGTGAACGACGGGCGCACGATAACTGGGAATCCGATTTTTCCTGCAAATTCGAGCCCGTCTTTCAGGTTATTGACTAGTGTCGATTTTGGAACGTCGAGGCCGATCTTCTGCATCGCGTCTTTGAAGTAGAGACGGTCTTCGGCCTTCTTGATGGCTTCAACGTTCGCGCCGATCAGCTTGACGTTGTGCTTTTCGAGCACGCCGCTGTCAGAAAGCTCGATGGCAAGATTCAACGCGGTTTGTCCGCCGACCGTGGGCAGTACGGCGAATCCCACACCGGGTGACATCTCGCGTTCGACGCGGATGATTTCTTCGAGATATTCGCGGGTGAGCGGCTCGATATAAGTGCGGTCGGCAAACTCGGGATCGGTCATGATGGTGGCCGGGTTCGAGTTGGCCAGCACCACTTCGTATCCTTCGGCCTTGAGCGCCTTGCAGGCCTGCGTGCCGGAGTAGTCGAACTCGGCGGATTGGCCAATGATGATCGGCCCCGAGCCGAGGATGAGGATCTTGGAGATGTCAGTTCGTTTAGGCATTTAGTTGTACTTCACAAAATAACTGTCATCCCGACCAGGCTGATTGATCGGCTACGCCGATCAATCAGCGCGTGGAGGAACCTTGTGTTCCCATGCGGCAGGTTCAATCCACACAAACGCAAGGTCCCTCGACTGTGAAGGTCGTCCCGGCTTGCCGGGACGATCTTCTTTGTTCGGGATGACAGAGTTGTTTTCATTCGTTAATCACGACGCGCCTGCAAGGTACACTCCTTCAAAAGCCCTAGTGCTCACATTAAGTTATAAAATGGGAGCTCCTTCACTTCCGTGTAAATCTTCAGCTTCATCGCATCGTGGACATCGTTGTAGTCCGCGGGTCTTGGAATCACGGCATGCGTTTTCGTGTCGAAGTAGCGTTCCAGATGCGAAGAAACTGTTTCGTTCTTGAATGTGTCTGTCTCGGCATATCCCCAGCCCCACGCAGTCGTAAACTCACGTTCAATTCGGCCCAGCTTGCCATGATCATCGAAGCAGTAGAGAGATGAATCGGAGAAGTCTTGTCCCACACCGTCGATTTCCGTGGCTACAGTCTGACCATTACGTTCTAGGAAGCCAGCTTCTGACCAATCGATATTCCTTTCAGGAATCTTGTCTAGACTTGGGTATTCCTTCCAGTGTTCTCCGTCAGCAGCCGCGAAAATCCGCGACTTCGAATCTTGCGAGAGCCCGCATTGTTTGCTGAAGTCATCAAATCTTTCGGATGAAGCTGCAACCGCGGGCACCGAGAACGCGCCGAACAATGCAACAATCAGGATTGCGGTGTTCATATTCCACTGGCAACTGACAACTGATCACTGACCACTGCTTTTCCACTCCTCCATCATCTTCACAAAATCTTTGAACAGATAATGCGAATCATGCGGGCCGGGGCTGGCTTCCGGGTGGTATTGCACGCTGAACAGCGGCAGGTTGCGGTGGCGCAGGCCTTCGAGCGTCGAGTCGTTCAGGTCCATGTGCGTCAGCTCGACTTCAGATTGCGGCAATGAATCAGGATCAACCGCGAAATTGTGATTATGCGCAGTGATTTCGATTTTGCCGGTGTTCAACTGCTTCACCGGGTGGTTGCCACCGTGATGGCCGAATTTCAGCTTGAACGTCTTGCCGCCGAGCGCAATTCCGGTGAGCTGATGGCCTAAACAAATTCCGAAGATCGGCTGGCGTCCCATAAGGCGGCGGATGTTGTCCACGGCATACGTGCACGGCTCGGGATCGCCGGGGCCGTTCGAAAGAAACACGCCGTTCGGCTTTAGCGCGAGAACGTCTTCCGCAGGAGTTTGCGCCGGGACGACCGTGACTTTGCATCCCTCGCTGCGTAACTTACGCAGAATGTTCTGCTTAATCCCGAAATCGTACGCGACTACATGAAATCTCTCCGGCTGGTCTTTTACTCCAACAACTTCTACCGGCTCATGCGAGCGCTCGCCAACTTCCCAAACATAAGGCCGGTTCGTCGTCACCACTTTCGCGAGATCAGTCCCATCCATCTTCGGAATGGAGCGGGCTTTTGCTACGAGTTTTTCGACATCGGTTTCCATCGTCGAGATCACGCCGCGCATCACGCCGTTGTCGCGCAAGTGCCGAACCAGAGCGCGCGTGTCAATATCCGCCAGAACGGGAATCTTGAATTGTTCGAGATACTCTTCGGCAACCTGCTGCGAGCGCCAATTCGAGCTGACCTTTGAAAACTCGCGCACGATCAGGCCCTCAATATAGGGGCGCGTGGCTTCATTGTCTTCAGCGTTGGTGCCGTAGTTGCCGATTTGAGGATTGGTTAAAACGACAATCTGTCCGGCGTAAGAAGGATCGGTGAAAATTTCCTGGTAGCCGGTAATGGAAGTATTAAAAACGACTTCGCCGTAGCATTCGCCTTTGGCGCCGTAGCCTTTGCCTCGGAAGACGCGGCCGTCTTCGAGCGCAAGGATAGCCTGCATTCGATCTCCGGGGAGTGGATTTTATAGATTTTAACAGGGATGGAGCGCGAGAGAAAGGTGGAAAACGGGGAGGAATTGGGAAAACCGTCCTTGGTCGTTCGTCGAGCGCAGTTGGCCGACCCGGGTTTCTCGGCGCTCTCAGTGAATCCTCCGCGATCTCGGCGGTTAAAGGCTTTTCAAAGATCTTAACCGCAGAGTCCGCAGAGTTACGCGAAGGCCGCAGAGAAATGCCCCACTACACCACATACGGCACAAACCGCTTCGTCCTCTGCATGTATTCCCGATATTCCTCGCCCAATCCATTCACCAGCGCCTTTTCTTCTACGTTCACGCGATACAAATACCCGAGCCCTGCGGTGACCAAGAGCACGAGGGCGCCCATCCAGTTTGCGAGTGCTAGGCCGCAACCAGTATGCATCAACATCCCACCGGTGTACGAGGGATGCCGCACCAGCCGATATGGCCCTTGCTGAATCACGCTCTGTCCCTCGTGAATCCTCACATTCCCAGTGAAGAACTGGCCGAGAACCCGCCAGCAGTAGCGCCGCAAAAGGCTTCCCGAGACCAGTAATCCCAAGCCGAGAAAAAACCAGAACCTCTCATGGCTCAAATGAAAGTGCTTCGACCCGGCTAAGGAGAACGCAATGGGGTACCCAATCCATCCGGAAATCATGATGACCAGCAGCGAACCGCGGTCCGTGCTTTCTCCCTTCTGCGGACGCGAGTGCGTCACTAGTCCAAACTCCGGCAGGTAAACCAGAGTGAAAACGATCCAGAAGATCCAGGCGTACGGTGAACTGTAGATCAGAGGCTTCATTGGGATTACGACAAATTCTAGACAAATCGGCTCTGTCGCTCTACTCACGCGCGCTTCTAATTTCCAGTAGAATTGAAAGCGAAATGGCCGCACCTGAAATTCCCCAGCTAACAACACAAACTTCCGCCGACAAACCTAAGGCAGCCCGTCGAGCGGCCACCCTTTTCTCCGCCTGGGTGCGCGACCTGATCATCTCGCTTGCTATTTCCGCCTTCATCATCGTTTTCCTCTACCAGCCGGTCAAAGTCGAAGGCACCAGCATGATGCCTTCGCTCGACGACCAGGAACGCATCTTCATCAACAAGTTCGTCTATCGCATCGAGCCCATCCAGCGCGGCGATATTGTCGTCTTCCGCTACCCGCGCGATCCGCAGAAAAGCTTCATCAAGCGCGTGATCGGCGTCGCCGGCGACCATGTGCGCATCGTCGATGGTCACGTTTATCTGAACGGCAAGCTTCTGGTGGAAGACTACGTCCCTCATATCTATCGCGACGATCGTTCCTATCCCGAGGTCGTCGTCCCGCCCGATTCTTACTTCGTTCTCGGCGACCACCGAAGCCTTTCGAACGACAGCCGCGACTTCGGCCCGGTCGATTCTTCTTACATCTACGGCAAAGCTGTCTTCGGGTACTGGCCCATGGATAAAGTCGGCCGTCTGCATTAAATCCTGGTCCGGCGTGGATCCATCTCCGAGGCACAAATTTCCGAACGGATTTCGACTGCTCGTGACTTTCGACTCACCGCTCGGACATCCCTTCTTTTCACACAGCATCTATTCGCGCTATAGTCTCAGGTCGCCCAACACTGAGAAAAGGACGCCCCATGGCTCCCGACGTAAGCACCCAAACCCGATCCGAAACTAAGGCGCGCAGTTTCGGCGAGAACATTGAGAGTGACCTCGCACCCAAGTTCCTTCGCGTGGTGGAGAATGCCGCCATCGCGAGCGCGCGAACTATGGGCCAAGGCGAGCGCGATCTCTCCGACAAAGTTGCGGTCGAGTCCATGCGCCGCACCATGGATTCCATTCCCATGCGCGGCACAATCGTGATCGGCGAAGGCGAGCGCGACGAAGCTCCCATGCTCTACATTGGCGAAAAACTCGGCGCGGAATTTCCCGACGGTACAGTGGTCCCGGAAGTTGATATCGCGGTCGATCCACTCGAAGGAACGAACCTGTGCGCGACCGGTTCTGCCGGCGCAATAACCGTCCTCGCCGCATCGGAAGCCGGTGGCCTGCTGCACGCGCCAGATTGCTACATGGAAAAAATTGTGGTCGGCCCATCGTGCAAAGGAGCGGTCGAACTGGACGCGCCGGTGGCGGAAAATTTGAAAAATATCGCCAAGCGCCTGGAGCGAGATGTTCAGGATCTTGTCGTAGTCGTCCTGGATCGGCCTCGCCATGAGAAATTGGTTTCGGAAATCCGAAAAGCCGGCGCGCGCATTCGGCTTATCAGCGATGGCGACCTTTCTGCCGGGATTGCAGCGGCTGTTATCGGCACCGGAGTTCACGCGGTAATGGGTTCGGGAGGCGCACCCGAAGGCGTCATCACCGCCGCGGCTATTCGCTGCCTGAACGGTTACATGGTTGGGCGATTGGTAATCAACAAGCCCGAACTCGAAGAGCGCATCGCACGCATGGGCATTCGCGACAAAAACAAAACTTACCGCGCGGAAGATTTGGCCCCAGGACAGCAGATCATGTTCGCCGCAACCGGCGTCACCGATGGCGCGCTGCTTCGCGGCGTTCGCTTTTTCGGCGAAGGAACGCGAACTTCATCGATCGTGCTGACGCTCATGACCGGTAAAGTCCGGTTTATCGACAGTACGCACTTGGCTAAAAAGTCGGACTTTAAAGTCCGTTTCTTATAGCCAATTTGACGTGGATTTCGCAAATCATCTAGAATATGTGTCTAGATGATTAAGACCTCAGATATGCGAACTGTGGGCCTCTTTGAGGCTAAGCAAAAACTGTCCGAAATGGTTGAACGCGCTTCGGAAGGGGAACGCATTGGAATCACCCGCCGCGGAAAGCTGGCCGCGGTGCTCGTCCCTGCGCAGATTGAGATCGATGTTAAAGAGGTTTTTCAGAACATCGAAAGAATACGCAAGCGTGTTCGACGCCAGAAAGGCGTGCGTATAAAAGATCTAATCAACGAAGGCCGTCTTTGAGACAATTCGTTCTTGACGCATCAGTTGCACTCGCGTGGTTCGTTGATGACCCGGTGCCTAAATACGCTGCGCAGGTCAGAGTAGCCCTGGAGAGCAACGCAAGAGCAGTTGTTCCATTCCTCTGGCATCTTGAAATTGCAAATGCCTTGGTAGTCGCCGAGCGCCGAAAAATGCTGACTTCCGACGACGCTATTGCTTCGTTAATACAGCTGGAGCAACTGCTGGTTACAAAAATCGAGTCAGTGAGGGACTTCATCTCCTCCAGGCAAGCGCTGGACGCGGCTCGTCGCTTTCAACTCTCTGCCTATGACGCCGTCTACCTCCAAACCGCATTACGTCAGAGGCTGCCCCTTGCGACGCTCGACAAGGCACTCCAGTCAGCTGCGGGGCGAGCTGGTGTTGAACTCTTCCGAAATTAACCTTACGCCGCTTCCGCCGTTTGCGTCGGCCGAATCGTCGTGTTCCCGCTCACCATGTCACGGAATTCCTTCTTGTAGAAGAAGTAATAAGGGTAGGTGAGTTGCGGCGCGCTGATCTCGTCAAGTCGCTTCAGCAATTCGGCTGGAATCGTGAAATCCAGCGATGCCAAATTATCTTCCAGCTGCTGAATCTTGGTTGCGCCGATAATCGTTGATGAGACGGCCGGTCGATTCGTGACCCAGTTCAGCGCCACCTGCGCCGGAGATCGGCCAATCTGTTTAGCCACTTTCACCAGCTCACCGGCAATTCTCCAACTTCGCTCGCTGAGCGTGGCGCCCAGCGCCGGATGGTCCTTCACGGCCTGCAGCCTGCCCTCGCCGCTGAAATCGGTGCCATCACCGTTGTATCTGCCAGTCAGGAGTCCGCTTGCGAGCGGGCTCCACGGCGTAATTCCCATTCCCAACTCCAGCGCCGCAGGAACATGCTCCTTTTCTATCTCGCGTTGCACCAGCGAATATTCGAGCTGAAGCGCGATGATCCGCTCATACCCGCGCAACTCAGCAACGGTTGCGGCGCGTCCCAGATACCATCCCGGGCAGTTTGAAAACCCGATGTAGCGCACCTTGCCCGAACGGACAACATCGTTCAGGCTCAGCATCAATTCCTCCGCTGGTGTGAACGTGTCCCAATTGTGCAACCAGTAAAGGTCGACATAGTCGGTCTGCAGCCGCCGCAGAGAGCTCTCAAGCGCGCCATGCACGTTTTTGCGGCCCGGCCCGCCGGAATTCGGATTGCCCTGCTCGCGGCCGAAACCGAACTTAGTCGCGATCACGACCCGATCGCGCTCCCCGCGATCTTTTAAAAACTTCCCAATCAGAGTTTCGCTAGTGCCGTTCGTGTACCCGTCGGCGGTATCGATAAAGTTGCAGCCGGAATCAAGGAAGCGATTGAAGATTTGGCGAGAAGTGTTTTCCGCGTTACCCCAACCCCATTCCGTTCCAAACGTCATCGTGCCAAGACAAAAGCGCGAAACGCGCAAACCGCTGCGGCCGAGAAGCACATATTCATTCGTCATCGTTCACCTCATAGTGATTACTGGCTGGTAACAGGTAGTCGGTAGAGCTACTGGCTATTTGAAATTCACTAGATTCCAAACACGCTCAATTCGATTCTGAACTTCGAATTTGAGATCTGATCCTGCGGCATAATCTTCAATCAGCCTTCGCATCTGCACCCCACGCGCGGTTAAAGGGTTTTCCCTTTACAATCATCTGCAAAATGAAACTTGGGGAAATCAGTCGCGTGCTGGGCGCGCCGATCGAGAACGGCTCGCCGGAGACGGAAATCAGCGGCGTGGCCGGAATTGAAGTAGCCGGTCCCAGCCAGCTTACATTTGTTTC
>Ga0335076_10002420_pt1 | contig 18561 bp, 15 predicted proteins | sample Lox_Sample_25_FD_206717 | JGI IMG/M metagenome (GOLD analysis project Ga0335076, IMG submission 206717) | Soil microbial communities from Loxahatchee National Wildlife Refuge, Florida, United States - Lox_Sample_2.5 | ecosystem: Environmental > Terrestrial > Soil > Wetlands | place: USA... | reverse complement strand
TCTTCTGCAAATCCGCGTCGGCATCGCCACGGGAGTGGTGATCGTCGGAGATTTGATGGGGTCGGGCGAGGCACAGGAACGTGGCATTGTAGGTGAGACCCCAAACCTGGCTGCCCGGTTGCAGGCGATCGCGCCACCAAACACGGTGGTCATTGCCGAGGGTACCCGCAAGCTTCTCGGAAATCTGTTCGAACTGGAGGACCTCGGGACAAAGGATCTGAAGGGTATCCAAGGTGGCGAGCGCGCCTGGGCGGCACTGCGGCCGAGCTCGGTCGCGAGCCGCTTTGAAGCGATGCACGCAGGCGACCTGACGCCCCTGGTCGGGCGGGAAGAGGAGCTTGAGTTGCTGCTTCGGCGCTGGTCTCGGGCCAAGAGCGGCGAAGGTCAGGTGGTACTGCTCTCTGGTGAAGCGGGAATCGGCAAATCACGACTGGCTTTCGCGCTGCTGGACCAGCTTGCGCGCGAGCCACACATGCGCCTGCGCTACGTTTGTTCGCCGCAGCATACCGACAGCGCGCTGTATCCGATCATCAGCCAATTGACGCGCGCTGCCGCATTGGAAGACGATGACAGCCTGCCAACCAAACTGGATAAGCTCGACGCGCTGCTGGCGCAAACCTCGACCTCGTCTGAGGATGCGTCCCTGATTGCGGAGCTGCTGTCGCTGCCCAACGATGGACGTTATCCTCTGGTGGAAGTTGAGCCGCACCTCCGTCGTCAGAAAACGCTTGAGGCTCTCTGTTCACAGCTCAAGGCCCTGACGGCGATCGGTCCTGTACTGATGATTTTTGAAGATGCGCATTGGACCGATCCCACCAGCCTCGAGTTGTTCGGCAGGTTGGTGGATCTGGCCGTGAGCCAACGGCTCCTGATGCTCGTCACTTTCAGGCCGGAATTCAGCCCACCCTGGATCGGACGGTCTCACGTGACCGCGCTGACGCTTAACCGGTTGTCCGGACGCGCCGTCAGCTCCCTCATCGAGGAAGTCGTCGGCAACCGGCCTCTGGCGGCGGAACTCCGCCAGGACATTGTCGCGCGCAGCGACGGAATCCCCCTGTTTGTCGAGGAGATAACCAAGGCGGTTCTGGATGCGGGAGGTGAGTGTGAAGCGCAGCGCGCCGTCACAGGGGAACCAACGCCCGTCGTCGCGGTTCCGGCAAGCCTGCATGCGTCGCTAATGTCGCGGCTCGATCGGCTTGGCCCGGCGAAGGAGGTCGCGCAGATTGGCGCGGCAATCGGCCGGGAATTTCCCCACATGTTGCTGGCTGCGCTCGTTCGAAAGCCGGAGGCGGAGCTGGAGGCGGACCTCGACCGACTCACAAGGGCCGGTTTGTTGTTTCGACAGGGCACGCCGCCGCACGCGAGCTACCTGTTCAAGCATGCCCTGGTGCAGGACGCGGCCTACGGTACGCTCTTGCGGGAGCCGAGGCGTGTTCTGCATGCGCGCATCGCCGAAACTCTCGAAACCCAGTTCGCGGAAATCGCCGAGAGCCAGCCCGAACTCCTGGCGCGTCACTACACAAAGGCCGACCTGATCGAGAAGGCGGCGCGCCTGTGGGGCAAGGCGGGACAGCGATCGCAGCAGCGCTCGGCGCTGGTCGAGGCGGCAGAACAGCTTAGGCAGGCCCTGGCGCAGATCGCAAGCTTGCAAAGCACGCGCGACCTGCGGCGCGATCAGATTATTTTACAAATCGCGCTCTTGAACACGCTCATGCATGTCAAAGGGTATGGCGCGCCCGAAACCAAGGCTGCCGTGGCTCAGGTGAGGTTCCTGATCGACGAAGCGGAGCGGCTTGGAGAATCTCTCGATGACCCTTCGTTGCTGCTTTCGGCTCTCTTTGGCCAGTGGATCGTCAATTTCATATGCTTTGATGGAGACGTCGCGCGAGAAATCGCGGCTCGCTTTCTGGCATTTGGCGAGAAGGAGGGAACGTCAGTACCGCTTATCGTTGGACACCGCACCATGGCGAGTACCCTCGCTTTTATGGGGGACCTCATCGGGGCTCGAGCCCACTACAATGAAGCGCTCGCTCTTTTCCGCCCCGCCGAGCACCGGCAATTGATGACGCGATTTGGCCAGGACCTCCGGGTGACGAGCCTGGCCTTTCGTTCAATGGCCTTGTGGCTACTCGGTTTTCCCGATTCCGCCCTCAAGGATGCGAACTGCGCATTGATGGAAGCACGCCAAATTGAACACGCTGCCACTTTGATGTTTACGCTGAATTTTCCGATTCTCCTCAATACCTATTGCGGGAACTACGACGTGGCAAACGAGCGCATCAACGAGCTTATCGTCCTGGCAGAGGAGAAAGGTGCCCCGTTCCGAAAGGCGGAAGGTGTGTTGCGGCGGGGCTACGTCCTGACCCTCACGGGGGCCGCAAAGGCCGTCGAGGTGGTCACGTGCGGCGTCAATTTGTGGCGAGCTGCCGGATCGACGATTTTAACGCCGGAGCACGAATACATGTTGGCCGCCGCCTACGCGGATTCGGGTCAATTCGATTGTGCCTGGCGCTGCATCGGGAGAGCAATGACCGCGATGCAGGCAACCAAGGAAAGGTGGTGCGAGGCCGAGGCTCATCGCGTTGCGGGTGAAATCGCGATGAAGTCGCCGCAGCGCGACGTGGCAAAAGCGCATGCGCATTTCGCGCATTCTCTCAGGGTCGCGCGAGCACAACAGGCAAAGTCGTGGGAGCTGCGCGCGGCCACGAGCCTGGCCCAGCTCTTGAACGACCAGGGCAAGCGCCATGCGGCACACGACCTTCTGGCCTCCACCTACGATTGGTTCACAGAGGGATTTGACACAAGCGACCTGCGAAAGGCCAAGGCCTTGCTCGGCGAACTCCGATGAGGCGGGCATTCCGCGTGATCGCGTCGAAGAGGCCATCCCAGCCGCGCGGATTTGGACGACCAATCATGTAATACGAACGAGCGGTCATTCAGCCTAACGCCGCTTCTCGCTAGATATTGCACCAATCAGCTAGCCAACCAGCGAGTCCAGTTGGTCCTGGCATACTTACGGACGGGAGGTCCTTCATGGACGACATCACGCGCGAAAGACTCCTCAAGATGGCCCTGATTGCATTCGGTGCAATCTTCTTCACCATCTACCCGCTCAGCCTCATTTGGCCGTCGGGATGGCAGTGGCACAACGGCCACGGCCAATATTACTTTCAGATGATTTGCGGGATCTATGGTGCCTATCTCATCGCTGCCTCGCGCAATCCTTCGGAGCATCGCAGCCTGATCTCATTCACGGTCTGGTCGAGCATCGTGCATGCCGGCATCATGGCAGTGCAGGCCATGCATGACGGGCACGAGACAGGTCACCTGGTTGGCGACGTGCCTGCGCTGCTATTGGTCGCCGCCGTGCTCTGGTATCTCTCTCCAAAGAGGCAGCTGCGGGTGGCCAGCGAGCGCATAGCAAACACGTAGTGCTCACTCGATATCTCGTCCGCAAGATGAGGCGCTGGTGCGCGAGGCGGTGACGTTACCCGCAGGGATGGATTCTCGTCGTCCCGGCGGAACGCCGGGACCCATAACCACAGGGCGTTGTTGTGCGAAGAGTGACTGCCACCGCGCCTTGTCGATAGATCGCGCGGTATGGGTCCCGGATCGCGCTCGCAAGCGCTCGCTTGTCCGGGACGACAGGTGAAATGGTGGATTACAGCCTTCGCGCGATCTCCGGCGCCATTTCCATGGCGCTTTCGGGGGTGCGTGCTGCGGCGGCGCGCAGGCGCGGCAGGATGTCCTCGACCCGGTCGGCCTTCAAAATCTCGACCGAGAAGCCGGTGCGGATGAATTGGGTGGCGCGCATATGCGCGAGCAGCGCAAACAGCGGCTCCCAGAAATCATCGATATTGGCCAGCAGCACGGGCTTGGAGTGGCGGCCGAGCTGTTGCCAGGTGAGCTGCTCGACAAGCTCCTCCAGCGTGCCGATGCCGCCGGGCAGCGCCACGAAGGCATCCGAGCGCTCGAACATCAGCCGCTTGCGCTCGTGCATGTCGGGGGTGACGATCATCTCCTGCACGCGCGACAGCGCGTGTTCGCGCGTGGTCAGGAAGTCCGGAATGATGCCGGTCACGCTGCCGCCGTGATCGAGCACGGCGGAGGCGACCGCGCCCATCATGCCGACCGATCCGCCGCCATAGACCAGGCGAATGCCGTTATCGGCAAGGACCTTGCCGAGCGCCTTGGCTGACGCGATGAAGCGGGGATTGGTACCGGAACCGGAGCCGCAGTAGACGCAAACAGTTCTGATCTTGCTCATTAGATGCATGTGGCACTGCAGCGTAAAGCGCGTCAAGCGCAGAAATGATTCGCGACAATGGCCCAATCTACCTGCAAACGGCCCAAAATCGCGAAAGAATTGCTGCGACCTGGTCTCCTGGTGGGTGTACGCAGCGTTCAAAGGCTCTATATGAGCCGTCAAAGATGAAAAAAGCGGCACATAGGCCGGCGGTTCCTCGCACCTCCCGAGATTGATGGCTCACCCACATTCATCCCCTCCTGACAGCCGCGAGCCATCAAGCCAATCCGCCGAGAAGGCGACCCTGATCGGAACGCTGATCCATCTGTGGCCCTATATCTGGCCCGGGGACCGCGCCGACCTGAAGATGCGGGTGGTCTGGTCGGTGGTGCTCCTGATCGTCGCCAAGCTCGCGACGCTGTCGGTGCCGTTCACCTTCAAATGGGCCATCGACGCGCTGTCCGGCAAGGGCTCCGCTCCGGTCGAGCCCTCGAACTGGATGCTGTGGCTCGTCGCTTCGCCGCTGATCATGACCGCAAGCTATGGCGCCTTGCGCGTGCTGATGGCGGTCCTGACCCAATGGCGCGACGGCATCTTCGCCCGCGTCGCGATGCATGCGGTGCGCAAGCTTGCCAATATCACCTTCGTGCACATGCACGAATTGTCGCTGCGCTTTCACCTCGAGCGCAAGACCGGAGGCCTCACGCGCGTCCTGGAGCGCGGACGCAACGGCATCGAGACCATCGTACGCATGGTGATCCTGCAGCTGATCCCGACCGTCGTCGAGGTTTCGCTTCTGCTGGTCGTCCTGCTCTGGCAGTTCGACTGGCGCTATGTGCTGGCGACCGCAATCACGGTCGTCGCCTTCATGTATTTCACCTATGCCGCGACCGAGTGGCGGATCGAGATCCGCCGCAAGATGAACGATTCCGATACCGACGCGAACACCAAGGCGATCGACTCGCTGCTCAACTACGAGACCGTGAAATATTTCGGGGCGGAAGCGCGCGAGGCCGCTCGCTACGACCGCTCGATGCAGCGTTACGAGCAGGCGAGCGTGAAGGCCTACACCTCGCTTGCGGTGCTCAACACCGGGCAGGCGGTGATCTTCACGTTTGGGTTGACCGCGACCATGCTGATGTGCGCAATCGGTATCCGCAACGGGCGCAACACGGTCGGCGATTTCGTGCTGATCAACGCCATGATGATCCAGCTCTACCAGCCCCTGAACTTCATGGGGATGGTCTATCGCGAGATCAAGCAGGCGGTCATCGACATCGAGAGGATGTTCGATGTGCTGGCGCAGCGGCCCGAGATCGAGGATGCGGCGGGCGCAAAGCCGCTGGTGGTCACCGCCGGCACCATACGCTTCGACGATGTGCGCTTTGCCTATGAGGCGGAGCGGCCGATCCTGAAGGGCCTGAGCTTTGAGGTGCCGGCCGGCAAGACGGTTGCCATCGTCGGGCCCTCCGGCGCCGGCAAGTCGACCATCTCGCGGCTGCTGTTCCGTCTCTACGATGTCCTGGGCGGCACCATCACGATCGACGGCCAGGATATCCGCAGCGTCACCCAGGCCTCGCTGCGCGCGGCGATCGGCATGGTGCCGCAGGACACCGTGCTGTTCAACGACACCATCCGCTACAACATCCGCTACGGCCGGTGGGACGCGACCGACGCCGAGATCGAGCGTGCCGCCCAGCTTGCGCAGATCGACGGTCTCATTCGCATGGCGCCGAAGGGTTACGACACCCAGGTCGGCGAGCGCGGCCTGAAATTGTCGGGCGGCGAGAAGCAGCGCGTCGCGATCGCGCGCACGGTGCTGAAGGCGCCGCCGATCCTGGTGCTGGACGAGGCGACCAGCGCGCTCGACAGCCACACCGAACACGAGATCCAGGAGGCGCTTGACCGCGTTTCCAGGAACCGGACCTCGCTCGTGATCGCGCACCGGCTCTCGACCATCGTCTCCGCCGACGAGATCATCGTGCTCGACCAGGGCCGCATCGCCGAGCGCGGAACCCATGGCGCGCTTTTGGCGAAGGACGGCCTCTATGCCAGCATGTGGAACCGGCAGCGCGAGGCCGAGGAGGCGCGCGAGCGGCTGGCGATGGTCGACGACGACAACGAGGCGCCGAACCGCGCGCCGCCGCCGATCGACGATGCGATTGCGGCTGCTGCTGAGTGATTGCGGTTGCCGTTGCCTGATGGCATGACACGAGGACAGCTCCGCCTGACGAGGGGGAGACAGAACGCCAGTAGAGAGCAGTCATTTAAATGTCCATCGCAAATTCGATCCGCGCGCAGATCCCGCCGATTCATCCCGAGGGCTACCCGTTCATCGGCGGCTTTGCGCTGGCGAGCCTGATCCTGTTCTGGATCTGGGCGCCGCTCGGCTGGATCGGCACCGTGCTGACCGTCTGGTGCGCGCTGTTCTTCCGCGATCCCGTGCGCGTCACGCCGATGCGCGACGGCATCGTGGTGGCGCCGGCCGACGGCCGCATTTCGATGATCTCGCGGGCCGTGCCGCCGGCCGAGCTCGGGCTGGGCGACAAGGCGCTGCCGCGCATCTCGATCTTCATGAGCGTGTTCAATTGCCACATCAACCGCAGTCCCATATCGGGCCGGATCGACCGCATCGCCTATCGGCCCGGAACCTTCATCAATGCCGAGCTAGACAAGGCGAGCGAGGACAACGAGCGAAACTCGCTTGTGATCTCGTCGCCGAACGGGCGCATCGGCGTCACCCAGATCGCGGGCCTCGTGGCCCGCCGCATCGTGTGCTTCGCGAAGGAGGGGCAGTCGATCGGCGCGGGCGAGCGTTTTGGCCTGATCCGTTTCGGCTCGCGCCTTGACGTCTATCTTCCCGAAGGAACCAAGGCGCTGGTCAGCGAAGGGCAGACCGCCACCGCAGGCGAGACCATTTTGGCCGATTTTCGTCTCAGCGACGAAGCGCGGACATTCCGGACCAATTAACCATCGGTAATCTGCCTCCCGCGTCCGCCCGCCGCAATGGCGCGGCGGTATCGCGCTTGCTATATTGAGGCCATGTTCGAGCCCCGAGACGCCCGCTACGCCGAACTCCGCCGCCGCCGGTTTCGCCCGATCCCGGTGCGCATGCTGGTGCCCAACGTCATCACGCTGCTTGCGATCTGCGCAGGCCTGACCGCGATCCGGCTCTCCACCGAAGGGCGGATGGAGCTTGCGGTCGCCGCGATCGTGTTTGCAGCCGTGCTCGACGGCATCGACGGCCGCATCGCGCGCTTGATCAAGGGCCAGTCGAAATTCGGCGCCGAGCTCGACAGCCTCGCCGACTTCGTCAATTTCGGCGTGGCACCCGGCCTGATGCTCTATTTCTGGCAGCTGCACGAGCTGCATAATGGCGGCTGGATCGCGGCGATGGTTTTCGCCATCAGCGGCGGCCTGCGGCTCGCGCGCTTCAACGCTTCCATCGACGATCCGAACAAGCCGCCATTCGCCGCGAACTATTTTACCGGCGTGCCGGCGCCCGCCGGCGCCGTGACCGCGCTGTTGCCGATCTATCTTGCCTATCTCGGCGTGTTCAAGGCGCCGGCGGCGCTGACGGCGGCCTATACGCTGTTGATCGCGTTCCTGATGGTGTCTCGCTTGCCGGTGTTTTCGGGCAAGAGCATACGCTTGCGTGTGCCGCCGGAGCTGGTGTTGCCGGTGTTCGTCTGCGTCATCTTCTTCATCGCGCTCCTGGTCGGCTATCCCTGGTATATCCTGTCTGCCGGCACGATCCTCTATCTCATGAGCCTGCCGCTCGGGTGGAAATCCTATCGCGACCATGCGCGCGCGGCGGAACTTGCCAATCCGCCTGCGGCCGATGTCGCGCCGCCCGCATCGGCGCCTGCGTTTGCGCCTGCCGCCACTGACGCGGACGATCGGCCGGAACGGCTGCATTGAAACCATGCTGCCAACGGGAAGCGAGAAGCTCCACTGGTTGATCCGCCTTTGCGTTTCCGGCCATCACGATGTCGGAACGTTCTGCCGGGAGTTTGAACAGACCTGCAATTTCGAGATCGACAGGTCGAAGCTCTCCGCCCGGGAACGCTCGGTTTTCGCCGAATTGTTCGACAAGGTCACGCGATACTCTCCCTTTCCTCGGGACATCGACGAATACCCCGGCTATCTCGGCGCTGAGCAAATCAGGAAGGCGGTTGCGGCCGCGCAATCGGCGCTGGATTGCGAGCCGGGCGTTGCGAAATAGCTCCCATGAGCGTCAGCCGAGTTGGGTTCTGACCGGAATTTCGCTATAGGGAGCCCAACCAAATCCTACGGAGAAACGCTCGTGACCAATTCCGCTGCCGCGCCATTGCCCGCATCCCTCCTCCAGGCGCTCGGGCGCTACGACACGCCGACCATCTGCAACGCCATGGAGGTGGTTGCGCCCGAACGGCGGCTGATCGGCTACACCACCAAGCCGCTGGTGTGCCCGTTTCCCGACCTGCCGCCGATGGTGGGCTATGCCCGCACGGTCGCGATCCGCTCCGTGATCAGGTCGGGGCTGTCCGCGGCCGAGCAAGCGGCGCGGCGTATCGCCTATTACGAATATGTCGGCACCGGCTTCGGTCCGCGCATCTCCGTGATCCAGGACATCGACGGCGCCGATGTCGGCTATGGCGCGTTCTGGGGTGAGGTGCAGAGCAATGTGCACAAGGCGCTGGGTTGTCTCGGCGTCGTCACCGACGGCTCGATCCGCGACATCCCGCAATGGGCTGACGGCTTCCAGGCGCTGGCGGGCTCGATCGGTCCGTCGCATGCCTGGGTGCACGCGGAAAGTTTTGGCGGCGAGGTCCGCGTTGCCGGCATGACCGTGAAATCCGACGATCTCATTCATGCCGACCGCCACGGCGCGATCGTGATCCCTTACGAGATCGCCGCGAAATTGCCGGAAGCCTGCGAGCTCTGCGGCCGCCGCGAGGCGCCGATCCTCGAAATCGCGCGAGCCAGGGATTTCTCGCTTGCGAAGCTGAAGGACGCGCTGAAGCGCTCGGCGGAGATTCACTGAAGGGAGCTTTTACCATGGACATGGCCGGCAAGACGGTGCTGGTCACCGGCTCGACCGACGGTGTCGGCCGCTATGTCGCAACCGAGCTCGCAAAGCAGGGCGCCAAGGTCTTGATCCACGGCCGCGATGCCTCGCGCGCCAAGGCGCTCATCGCGGAGATCGGCGCGCGCGGTCAGGTCGCGCCGAGCTTTTATCAAGCCGATCTGTCTTCGCTCGCCGGCGCGCGCCAGCTTGCCACGGCCGTCGCCGCCGATCACAAGCTGATCGACGTCTTCATCAGCAATGCCGGTATCGGATCGATGAATGGCGGCCCGCAGCGGCAGACAAGCCGGGACGGCCATGAGCTGCGCTTTGCGGTCAACTATCTCTCCGGATTCCTGCTTGCTTATCTCCTGCTGCCGCTGATCAAGGCGGCGGCGCCGTCGCGCGTTGTCAATGTCGCTTCGCTCGGCCAGCATCCGATCGATTTCGACGACGTGATGATCGCCAGAAACTATTCGGGCTCGCGCGCCTATGCGCAGAGCAAGCTCGCGCAGATCATGTTCACCATCGATCTGGCCGAAGAGCTGAAAGGCAGCGGCGTGACGGTCAATGCGCTGCATCCGGCGACCTACATGAACACGACGATGGTGCGCGCCGGCGGCATTACGCCGGTCTCGACGGTGGAAGAGGGCGGGGCGGCGATCCTGCATCTTGCGACCGGCGATGACGTCGCCGGCAAGAGCGGACTGTTCTTCAACGGCATGAGGCAGAGCAAGGCCAATCCGCAAGCCTACGACGCGGCGGCGCGCAAGCGGTTGCGCAAGATCAGCCTCGAGCTTGCCGGCCTATCTGGATAGCACGATCGCCTGACCGGCGCCGGTCTTGCCCTCGAAACGATCCGGTCCGGCGGGCGAAAGCTGCGCCAGCACCTGCCCATTGTGATCGCGGATGTTGAGCCCCGCCGTGGTGTAGCTCCACTTCCGGCTGGTGTAGAAGCTGAAGGGACAGCCGCCGGCCGGCGCGATGCTGCCTTCGCTTGCCTCGCTTTGCGCGCCGAAGGTCATGGCGCAGGATCCGGACCCCGTGGCCGACAGCGTCCAGCGGCCGGCAAGATTGATCGGAGGAGGGGCCGCGGTCGGACCGGCGCTCGCAGGCGTGCTCTCCACCGCAGGACGATCGGTGCTCCAGCAGCCTGCGAGCAGCGTGGCTGTGAGAAGAGGCACAAGAACAGCGGTACGGGCCATGTATTTGCAAGAGCCGAAAGGCAGGCAGCGTGCGAGCGTTAGCAGAAAGTTTGCGTCATGTCAGGCGAACGGATCGGCCGGCGCCCGCCGTCACGCGGCGGCCGTGGCCGACGGCTTTGCCTCCGCCAGCGCGTTGGCAATGGCCTCATCGACCTGTTCAAGCCAGATGAACGACAGCTTGTCCCGCGCGCTCTTGGGGATATCCTCGAAATCCCGGCGGTTTCGCGCCGGCAACATGACCCTGGTCAGGCCAGCGGAAGCGGCCGCCACGACCTTCTCCTTGATTCCGCCGACAGGCAGAACCAGTCCGCGCAGCGATATTTCTCCGGTCATGGCCGTGTCGGGCCGCACCGTGCGGTTGGTGAGAAGCGAGACGAGCGCGGTGAACATCGCAACGCCTGCGCTCGGCCCATCCTTCGGAGTGGCTCCGGCCGGCACGTGAACGTGGATATCGCTTCTCTCGAAGACCTGCGGATCGATGCCAAGCTGGGCGGCGCGGCTTTTCACCAGCGTCAGCGCGGCCTGCACGCTTTCGCGCATCACGTCGCCAAGCTGACCGGTCAGGATCAGCGCGCCCTTGCCGGGGACTCGCGTGGCCTCGATGAACAGAATGTCGCCGCCGACCGGCGTCCAGGCAAGGCCCGTCGCAACGCCGGGAATGCTCGTGCGCAAGGCGATCTCTCCTTCGAAGCGAGGCGGCCCGAGAATGGCGGTCAGCTCCTTTGGCGCGATCATGACCTTCGCCGCGCTGCCTTCGGCAATCTGGACAGCCGCGTGCCGCAGCGCGCGGCCGATCTCGCGCTCCAGCGCGCGCACGCCGGCTTCGCGCGTGTAGCCCTTGATGATGAGCCGCAACGCCTCGACGTCGATCTCGGCCTGTTCGGCTGACAACCCATTCGCTTCGAGCTGGCGGCGGACCAGATAGCGGCGGGCGATCTCGAGCTTTTCCTCCTCGGTGTAGCCGGGCAGGCTGATGATCTCCATGCGATCCTGTAAGGGACCCGGAATCGTATCGAGCATGTTGGCGGTGGCGATGAAAACCACACGCGACAGATCGAAGGGCACGGCGAGATAGTTGTCGCGGAAGGTCGCGTTCTGCTCGGGATCGAGGACCTCCAGCATCGCGGCCGACGGGTCGCCCTGAATGCCGCGTCCCATCTTGTCGATCTCGTCGAGCATCATGACGCAGTTGCGCGCGCCCGCCTTCTTGATTGCCTGGATGATGTTGCCGGGCAGTGCTCCGATATAGGTCCTGCGGTGTCCGCGGATCTCCGCCTCGTCATGGACGCCGCCAAGGCTCACGCGCACGAATGGCCGGTCCATCGCGCGCGCGATCGATTGCCCGAGCGATGTCTTGCCGACGCCGGGAGGGCCGACAAAGCACAGGATCGGCGCCTTGCCCTGCGGCGCGAGCTTGCGCACGGCCAGATATTCGACGATGCGGCTCTTGATCCTTTCGAGACCGAAATGGTCTTCGTCGAGAATGCGCCGCGCCTGCGCAATATCGATGGGCTTTTCCTCCGGCAACGCCCAGGGCAACTCGACCAGCCAATCGAGATAGCTGCGAACCATGCCGGATTCGGCTGCGGCTTCCGGCATGCGTTCGTAACGGCGCAGCTCCTTGCGCGCCTGGTTTTCGGCCTCCGCCGGCATCCTGGCCTTGGCGATGGCTTCCGTCAGCTCCGCGACCTCCTGGCTCTTTCCGTCACCCTCGCCCAGTTGACGCTGGATGGTCGCCATCTGCTCGCGCAGGATGGCCTCGCGCTGCCGCTCGTCGAAGGCGGCCTTGGTCTTCTGCCCGATCTCGTTGCTCAGTCTCAACACCTCGAGCCGTTCTGCAAGCAGCTGCGATACCCGTTCCATTCGCCTGGAAAGATCGACCGTCTCCAGGATCTCCTGCTTCTCCTGCGGCTTGATATCCATGTACGACGTGGCGAGATCGGCAAGAACGGCCGGCGAGGTCGTCGACTGGAACGCGGTCACAAGCTCCGGTGGCGCCTGCGGCAGCAGTTGTATGGCTTCGATCGCCTGTCGCTGCAGGTTGAGGAACCTCGCTTCGATTTCCGGCGAAGTGGTCGCGGGTTCCGGAATATGCAGCATGCGCGCAGCGAGAAAGGGTGTCCCGGGAAGAAAATCGAGAATGCGCGCACGCTGAACGCCCTGGCAGACGATGTGGTGGGTCTCGTCGGGTGCAGTGATGTAGCGGACGATATTGGCGATCGTGCCGATCCGATAGAGATCGTCCGGGCCGGGATCCTCTATCTCGGGATTGCGCTGCAGCAGGATTGCGATCGGCCGCTGCTCGCGCAGGGCCTGCTGGGCAGCCGCAATCGATTTCGGTCGGTTGATCGAGATGGGCGCGACCACGCCGGGAAACAGCACGATATTGCGAACGGCAACGACGATGGTGGCGTCGTCCGGAATCCGGACGCCGTTTGCGGCGGCTGCGCCGGCAGCACTGGCTGGCTCGTTGTCAGGCATGAGGCTTATCCCGATTTGGCCAAGCGGAAGACGATGCATCCATTCACGGTGGAACGGCTGACGGCGTAGCGGCCGGGAGGCAGCCCGATCCGGCGCTCGAACCGTCCTTGCGGCAGTTCAAGCCGGTGGATATGGGCGCTGCGCAGTTCCGCCGGGAGCGTTCGGTTGCCGCTGATGACGAGCATGCCGCCATCGATCAGAGCCTCGACCTGATCGGCATCGACGCCGGGCAGGGCTACGAAGATCAGCAACTCCTTCTCGGTTTCGAGCACATCGATCGGCGGCTCCCAACATGGGCCGCCGGCCGATTGCAGGCCGAAGAATTGCTGACGCAGGCGTTCGGCCCGGGCGAGCGAACCGATGGCTTCCGACAGCATCCAGTTGATGGGATCCTTTGACATGCGCTCCCTCGGCCCCGCCCATCGGCATGGTTAGCAGAAGGTTGCAGTCTTGTCAGTGTTGCCCATCTGCATGCCGAGCACGCGCAAAGTCACGATCATGGAAACCGAGCGCGCGGTTGCGGGCCTGCGTTTCACGGCGACGAAGCAGCGGCAACGGCCCAAGCGACGCGTTCCAAGAGGCATCAGCCGCAGGACAGTGGAGGTCAGGTCGAGAAGGGATACGAACGCCAGAATCGGACCGCTAGAACAGAAGTCCCACCCACTCTGCTACTTTGATTTCCCCACAAACCAGCATTCCCCATAAGGCGCAGTTGATCTGAAGCGTTTCGACCATGACGTTTCCTCGGGCCATTTTCTTTGCTTTGAATGGCGGCTTCTCAGTTAACCCGCATTATTCATTCAGGGTTCCCGGTCGAATTTTGGGCAAAGTTGCGGGCAATTTCGGCCGTTGCCACCTGAAAGACACAAAATAGAACCGTTGGCTCCTCCATGGGAGTGCGTTTTCGTGCCGGCGAGCTCGCGTTCACAGAAAAAGGGAGGGGGAGGCGGGTCTCCTGGGGCCCGGCATCAGGAACCTGCGGACTCGAGTTTCGCCGCCCCCCTGTGGCTCTTTCCTCAATGGTTTCAATAGGCTCCTGCATCGGCCATGCAGCCTAACGCGCTATTAATACTTAGTTTTCCAGTAACGCGTCTTTAATGGCGGCGACGTAGGGTCTGACAGCGCGGTTCAGAATGAGCCGCGTGCCGTCCGCGATGGACGGCCGTTCGCGTAGGCGTGGAGTGTCCCATGGATATCATGACTGGCGTTGGGCTGGTTGCCGGTATCATCGTTATTTCGACGATGATGCTGTTGGGCGGCGACCTCCACATGTTCATCTCCGAACACGCCGTCATCATCATCTTCGGCGGCTCGATCGCGGCGACCATGATCCGATTTCCGCTCGGCGTCATGCTGCATGGCCTGCCGCTTGGAGCAAAATTCGCGTTCACGATGAGCCGGCTGTCGGCCCGCGACCTCGTCGACGAGCTCGCCCGCATCGCCGAGATCGCGCGCAAGCAGGGCCCGGTGGGTCTTGAAAAGGTCGAGACCGACGAGCCGTTCCTCGCCAAGGGCATCCGCTACGTCGCCGACGGCTACGATCTCGAATTCATCCGCGACAATCTCGAACGCGACCGCGACAATTTCCTGATGCATCTCGACGAGGGCAGCAAGATCTACCGCGCCATCGGCGACTGCGCCCCGGCCTTCGGCATGATCGGCACCTTGATCGGCATGGTGCAGATGTTCGCCAACATGACCGACCCCTCAAAACTCGGTCCGTTCATGGCGACCGCGCTGCTCGCAACGCTGTATGGGGCACTGGTCGCAAACTTGTTCTGCCTGCCGATCGCCGACAAGCTGCACGGCAAGCTGCTCGACGAGGAGACCAACCGCACGCTGATCATAGACGGCATTTTGATGATCCGGGATTCCAAGAGCCCGGCGCTGGTCCGCGAAATGCTGCTCGCCTATCTGCCGGAGAAACACCGTCACGAAGAGGGCGAACCCGTACCGGCCTGAAGCCGTTAACGGCGATCCTGGAAGCTCAAGCGAATGGCCAAGAAGAAACGCGGCGAGGCACACGGAGGCGGACACGGCTGGTTCGTGACTTTCGCCGACCTGATGGGCTTGATGATGAGCTTCTTCGTGATGCTCGTCGCCTTCTCGACTCAGGACCAGCAGAAGCTCAAGATCGTCGCCGGCTCGATGCGCGATGCTTTCGGCGTCCAGGACTCCCGTTACACAGGCATCGTCGAATCCGACGGCCTTCCGACCCGTCCGAAACTGAAGAACGTCGATCATATTCCGCCCGAGGAGGCGTCGAACACGCCGACCCCGGACCAGCAGGAACGCAGCCGCACCTCCGGCGCCAGGCTCAAGATCGACCGCGAATTTGCCCTCGCCTCGGCCTCGCTCCGGCAGGCGCTGCAGGACATGCCGGAGCTGACGGAAATCTCGAAACACATCATATTCGAGGAGACCAAGCAGGGTCTTAACCTGGAAATCGTCGACCAGGACGGCCGCTCGATGTTTGCCGACGGCTCGAAGGAGCCCTACGAGCGCACGAAACGGCTGATCGAGAAGCTTGCGATCCCGCTGAAGCAGACGCCGCTCCGCGTCTCGATCGTCGGACATACGGCGGCGGGCTTTGTGCCGACCAGGAGCGATTACGGTCCGTTCGATCTGTCGGCCGATCGCGCCAACGTGGTGCGGCAGATCCTCGAGCGCCAAGGCTTGCCCGTCTCCCACATGTACGCCGTCTCCGGCAAGGCCGACACTCAGCCGCTCTTCCCCGATGATCCCTCGCTGTCGGCGAACCGGCGCGTCACCATCACCTTGATGCGTGAAGATCCAGCCGTCCCGCCGGACTTGAAGCCTTGAGGTTCCACTACTAAACTACCTTTCGCGGCAACGATCCGATCGCGCCGCGGGTCGGATCGGGTGGTTCTCGCAAGGGGAGGGCGGAGGCATCTGCAAGCGGAAAAAATCTCGCTTTTCGCATGCCGTCCTCCCAAAATCGGGCTAGGCTTCGGGGCAAGCCAAGACTATATGCCGCCTCCTTTGTTGAAGATGCAGTGAAGCATTTTGAGGCCCCAGTTCCCATGACCAGTGACGCTGCAGCTCGCGCCCCGGAAACCACGGTGGCCGGCGGGCATGACGACGCCCATTCCACGTCGGGCTTCGGTGCGCTGACGCTTGGCAGCATCGGCGTGGTCTACGGCGATATCGGCACGAGCCCCCTCTACGCGTTGCGCGAGGCGGTGGTGGCAGCAAGCGCCGGCGGCCAGGCCACGCCGCAGGCGGTGATGGGCGTGCTGTCGCTGATCCTCTGGTCGCTGATCATCGTGGTGACGCTGAAATACGTCGTATTCCTGATGCGCGCGGACAACCATGGGGAGGGCGGGACGCTGGCCCTGATGGCACTGGCGCAGCGCGGCGTCACAAAGGCGGCCAGCACCATCGTGCTGCTCGGCATCATCAGCGCCGCATTGTTCTTTGGCGATGCCGTGATCACGCCGGCGCTCTCCGTGCTGTCGGCGATCGAAGGTATCAAGCTGATCGCGCCGGCCGCCGAATCCTACGTCGTGCCGATCACGCTTTTCATCCTGCTGGGGCTGTTCGCCGTGCAATCCCGCGGCACTGCCCGCGTCGCGTCCTTTTTCGGTCCGATCATGCTGATCTGGTTTGTCGTGATCGGGCTCGCGGCATTCCCTGCGATCGCAAGCCAGCCGGTGGTGCTGTTCTCGCTCAATCCGTTTTATGCGGTCTCCTTCATGCTCCATCACGGCATCATCGGCTTCGTCACTTTGGGCGCGGTGTTTCTCGCCGTCACGGGCGCGGAAGCGCTTTATGCCGACCTCGGCCATTTCGGGAAAAAACCGATCCAGACCGCGTGGCTTTTCATCGTGCTGCCGGCCTTGGCGCTGAACTATCTCGGTCAGGGTGCGCTGGTCATCTCCGACCCCAAGGTCGTCGACAACCCGGACTTCCTTCCGTTCTACCTGATGTTTCCGGATTGGGCGCGCGGGCCGATGGTGCTTCTTGCGGCGATCGCCACCGTGATCGCGAGCCAGGCCGTGATCACCGGCGCCTATTCGCTGACCCGGCAGGCAATCCAGCTCGGGCTGATGCCGCGCTTCGAGATCCGCCACACCTCGGAATCGCAATCGGGCCAGATCTTCATTCCGCGCATCAACCGGATGCTGCTGATCGCGGTGGTGCTGCTGGTGCTGATGTTCAGATCCTCCAGCGCGCTGGCCTCGGCTTACGGCATCTCTGTCACCGGCACCATGGTGGTGACGGCGATGATGGCCTTTGTCGTGGTCTGGAAGGTCTGGAAATGGTCGCCGTTCGCGGCGGCCGCGCTGATCGCGCCGTTCCTGTTCCTCGATCTCACCTTCCTGGCGGCGAACCTCCTGAAGGTTTTTGAGGGAGGCTGGGTGCCGCTCGCGCTCGGCACCTGGGCGATGCTGCTGATGTACACCTGGCGGCGCGGCTCCAGGCTTCTGTTCGAGAAGTCTCGCAAGCTGGAATTCCCGCTCGCCGATCTCGTATCCATGCTGGAGAAGCGACCGCCACAGCGCGTATCCGGCACCGCCGTGTTCCTGACCTCCGATCCCAACAGTGCGCCGACCGCGCTGATGCACAGCCTGAAGCACTACAAGGTGCTGCACGAGAAGAACGTCATCCTCACCATCGAAACCGCATCGAGACCGCGCGTCGACCCGTCCGAGCGGGTGAGGCTGGAGCAGATGACGGCGACCTTCACCAAGGTAAAGCTGAAGTTCGGCTTCATGGAGACGCCCAACGTGCCCAAGGCGCTCGCGATTGCCAGAAAGCTCGGCTGGCAGTTCGACATCATGTCGACGTCGTTCTTCCTGTCGCGGCGGGCATTGAAGCCGGCGGCGCATTCGGGCATGCCGCGCTGGCAGGATCTTCTGTTCATCGCGCTGTCGCGGACGGCCAATGACGCCACCGACTATTTCCAGATCCCCAGCGGACGCGTGGTCGAGGTCGGGACGCAGATCACGATCTAGAGCTTCCGACCACCGGTCCTCGTGTCATCAACGGGGCAGCGGAAGCAAGAGCGATCCGTCAGGTGCCGGATTTGCTCAATCTTTGATCCGGCCTCGGCCGTCGCAGCAAGTTCAGAAAATCCCTTATGGGATGGATTTGATCGCTTGTAGCGATTTGTACCTCTAACCCTTTGTGGTACTTGATTTTCCGCGGCGCTTGATTTTCGCCCTGCGAGGCGCGAGGTTGGGCTTTGCGGACGGAATGCAGCCCGGGGCAGGGCTGATTCCGCCAGATGAATTGTTGGGAGAATAATGCGTGGCCGACCACCGGGTACAGGATCTGACACCGCAGGACGTGTCGAAGGGCATTGCGGAGGGTCGCTATCTGCTCGTCGACGTCCGCGAGCCCAACGAAGTCGCAGCCGAAGCCTATCCTGCCAGCGTGGTCGTGCCGCTATCGACCTTCGATCCGAAGTCGATCCCCGACCCGCAAGGCAAGCAGGTGGTCTTCGCCTGCCGTTCCGGCAAGCGGTCGGTGACGGCTTCGCTCGCAGCGCAAGCCGCAGGGCTGCCCTATGACAAGCATCTTGCGGGCGGGATCATCGGCTGGAAGGCCGCAGGCCT
>Ga0335076_10002418_pt1 | contig 18567 bp, 19 predicted proteins | sample Lox_Sample_25_FD_206717 | JGI IMG/M metagenome (GOLD analysis project Ga0335076, IMG submission 206717) | Soil microbial communities from Loxahatchee National Wildlife Refuge, Florida, United States - Lox_Sample_2.5 | ecosystem: Environmental > Terrestrial > Soil > Wetlands | place: USA... | reverse complement strand
GGCACGAGTGGAGAACCCTTGAACAGCAGCGCCGCCGAGCATTCCGGCGGCCGGGCGCTGGTGAAGTAGTTATCGCCAACCGCGGTCGCGGTCGCCGGGCCGAGGGGTGTGGCGTCCCCGTCCGGCAACAGGAGGTCACGCGCCGAGATCGCCGCGTGCGCACCTGCGGGGACCCCCGGCTGACCGGGAGCCCGCACCGCCCGACCCGACACCGAAGTGGCGCAGGCACTCACCACCACCGCGGCGATGACCAACGCGGCGATAGGCCACACACGACGTGCCATCGGGCGATGGTACAGCGCTCAGCGCGTGCGCAAATCCGGCCGATATCGCGCAAGCAGCGATCGCACGGTGTCCATGGCATCCACGGCGCGCTCCTTGTCGACGGCCTGGATCGCCATGAGCGGGACGTACTCGTCGCCGGGCAATTCGACGCGAGCCCACCGTCGGCCGGCGGGAAACCACACACCAACCACGTCTGCCCAGGGAATCAGCCTGTATCCGAAGAGATTTCGCACCGAGAGCCCCGCCGGCCCCACCCGCAGCCGGGGCCGCGCGAACAACAGCAGGACGCCGGCGATCACCAAACCCAGCAGGGCCATCGCCACCTGGTCGGAGGTCTGGAAGATCACGCCGCTGGAAGTGATCTTGAGCAGGAGGCCCACCACGATGTGCGTCGCGGCGATCAGAAACGCTGCGGCGTAGACGAACACCGGCATCCGGTGCGGACGCAGCTCGACATCCCAGACCTCGTGGTTCGGCGGACTCACGACCGGGCGCGCAGGTCACGCAGGGTCAGCGCGGCGGTGAGGGCCGCACCGGCCGCCTGGGCCCCTTTGTCTTCCGCCGACGCGGGAAGCCCGGCCCGGGCCAGCGCCTGCTCCTCGGTGTTCGTGGTCAACACCCCGTTGGCGACCGGCGTCGCAGCGTCCAGTGCGACGCGGGTCAGCCCTTGGGTTACCGCATCGCAGACATATTCGAAATGCGGTGTCTCACCCCGGATTACGACGCCCAAGGCGATGACGGCATCGTGGTTGGACGCGAGCTGTTGCGCCACCACGGGGATCTCGATCGCGCCGAGCACGCGCACCACGGTCGGGTCCTCGATGCCCGAATCGGCGGCCAATTTGCGGGCACCGGCCAGTAGCGCATCGCAGATTTGGGTGTGCCAGGTGCTCGCGACGATGCCGAGTCGCAGACCGGACGCGTCAAGCGCCGGTATCTCCGGCACGCCGGCGCCACCGCTCACAGAGCACCGCCGAATTCCCCTGGCAGATGGACGGATTCGTGAAAGTCATCCAGCCCCGCCAGGTCGTGACCCATCTTGTCGCGCTTGGTCATCAGGTACCGGATGTTCTCCGCGTTGGCCCGCACCGGAAGTGGCACCCGCTCGATGATGTGCAGCCCGTACCCGTCCAGCCCGACCCGCTTGGCCGGGTTGTTGGTCAGCAGCCGCATCGAGCGGACACCCAGGTCGACGAGGATCTGCGCGCCGATTCCGTAATCCCTTGCATCGGCGGGTAATCCAAGTTTCAGGTTGGCGTCGACGGTGTCGGCCCCGGCGTCCTGCAACTGGTACGCCTGCAGCTTGTGCATCAGCCCGATGCCGCGGCCTTCGTGGCCGCGCATGTACAGCACGACGCCGCGTCCTTCGCGTGCGACCATCGCCATTGCGGCGTCGAGTTGGGGTCCGCAGTCGCACCGGCGGGAACCGAACACGTCGCCGGTCAGGCATTCGGAGTGCACGCGGACCAACACATCGTCGCCGTCGCCGTTCGGCCCGGCGATATCGCCGCGGACGAGCGCCACGTGTTCGACGTCCTCGTAGATGCTGGCATAGCCGATGGCACGAAACTCGCCATGCCGGGTCGGGATCCGCGCTTCGGCGATCCGCTCGATGTGCTTCTCGTGCTTGCGTCGCCATTCGATCAGGTCGGCGATCGTGATCAGCGCAAGGCCGTGCTCGTCGGCGAAGACCCGCAATTCATCGGTTTGGGCCATCGAGCCCTCGTCCTTCTGGCTGACGATCTCGCAGATCGCACCCGCGGGTTGCAGCCCCGCCATCCGCGCGAGATCGACCGCGGCCTCGGTGTGACCGGGCCGGCGCAACACGCCGCCGTCCTTGGCGCGCAACGGAACCACGTGACCGGGGCGGGTGAAATCCTCGGCAATGCTGGTGGGATTGGCCAGCAACCGCATCGTGGTGGCCCGATCGGAGGCCGAAATCCCGGTTCCCACACCGTTTCTCGCGTCGACAGTGACCGTGTAGGCGGTCCCGTGCTTGTCCTGGTTCACCGCGTACATCGGCAGCAGCCCCAGCCGGTCGCAGATAGCGCCGTCCAGCGGTACGCAGAGGTATCCCGAGGTGTAGCGGACCATGAAGGCCACCAGCTCCGACGTCGCCTTCTCGGCGGCGAAGATCAGGTCGCCTTCGTTCTCGCGCTCCTCGTCGTCGATGACGATCACGGCCTTACCGGCCGCAATGTCGGCAACCGCCCGTTCGACGGAGTCCAACCTCGTCATCTTTGCTGCCTTGCTCTCGTAGGGGCCGCGCGAGAGGCCCAAGTGTTGCATTCAGTATGAACCACCGCGGCGGCGCCGTTATTGCCACGGCTTTTGAGCGGGATGGGTTCGTCAGGCACGGCTCGCCGAGCGGGCGCCTCCGCGATGTTGACCGCAGCCGCCCCGGGATGGGACAGCGCAACAAATTATCCCCAGCGTCAACCCCGTCGACTCGATATTTCACACGCGCCCAGCAATTCTTCCCGTGCTTGTTGAGCTGGGAAAACGGCGTCACGACAACGGATGCGCCGCGAAACTTTAGCCGCACGTGGGCATCAGCTGAGCGCAGCATTTGAATTCGCGGGATAGGTCAAAAAGCGTTTTGGGCAGAATTCAGGCGGGAATGCGAAAGAGCATGAATATCAACACGCACACCAAACCGTGGCTTCGCCTGTGCACCGGCGCGCTCGCGGCCGGCGGGATGGCCGCGGCCGCGCTGGGCCTGACGTCGGGCATCGCCCAGGCGGCGCCCCCTCCTGCACCCGCGTATCACCATCACTGGTGTCCGGGCGACCAGTGGGACCAGGGCTGGGGCCCCTACCAGAACTGGAACAACTGCCGTGACTGGGACGACAACTATGGCGGCCCGGCCGGCTATGGTGCTCCCCCTCCGTGGGCGCGGCCGATGCCGCCGCCGCCGCCGTGGGCACCGTGGGCCCAGGTTGTGTGGAACCCCGGCGTGAATAACTGGGGCTACTGGGATGGTCCCGTCTGGCGCGGGTTGTAAACACACGCGCAACCAGCTGATCCGATAGGCGGCCGCTAGCAGCGGTGCGAAACGCCGCTGCTAGCGGTCTGCTTGCAGCACCCGCGTAGGTCAGCGGGACGAGGGCGGCCACAGACCGCGGGACAGGTCGCGATCGAGCAAATGAGCGCTGACGTCGCCACCGTAGAAGAGGTTCGGGTCGAAAGCATCGCCGAAGTGCTTGGCCAGCAACGACGAGAACAGCAGCGTGGCCGACTGCGGCCGGTGGTTCATGACTAGTTGACTGGTCTCGCCTGCGTCGTTGAAGTACACGACGACAAAGTTGTAGATCTCGACTCCAGACGGATGGTAGGCCTCGCTGCCACGGATGCGGGAGCGGTAGTCCTCCAAAAAGAGGTCGCCGCGCATGCCGTAGAAGCGGAAGTCCTGGAACGCGTAGAGGCTCCGCGCGAAGCTCAGCATCTTCCCGACCTGTTCTGCACCACGCAATTCGCCGTTGAACACGGCGCCCTGGAGGATGACATCGTCGGCGAGGTTGTTCAGCCAGTGTGGGTAGTAGTCCAGGTGTGGCGCCTGGTTTTCGAGCGTGCGGGTGGTCTCGTCCGGGGTGGTCATGGCGGTTGTCTCCTTGTTCCTAGCTTCCCAGCCAGGAAGCAATTGCCTACTAGCCCTTGAGCGCAGGGTCCTAACTCTGAAGCAGTAGAGGCAAAAGTCCCTAGTGGACCTAATAGCTTGGCGCGATGCTTTTGACCTGCCGATGAGTCAATGAGGACCGGGCGGGAGGACAAACCATGTCATATGTGATGGCGGCGCCGGAGCTGATCACTACGGCGGCAACGGATCTGTCGAACATCGGCTCGGCGATGACCGTCGCGAATGCGTCCGCGGCGGCCCCGACGACGGGCGTGCTGGCCGCGGCTGAGGATGAGGTGTCGGCGGCCATTGCGGCGCGGTTCTCCGCCCACGGGCAGGGCTTTCAGGCACTTAGTGCGCAGGCGGCGGCGTTTCATGCCCAGTTTGTGCACGCTTTGAGCGGTGCGGGGGGAGCCTATATGGCCGCCGAAGCGGCCAATGCCTCGCCGTTGCAGGCCCTCCCGCAACCGTTGGAGACCCTCTGGCAAGACGTGCGGGGGGTGATCAATTTGCCCACCGAGCTGTTGTTGGGGACCCCGTTGATCGGCAAGGGTGTCAATGGGGCGCCGGGGACCGGGCAGCCCGGCGGGCCGGGCGGGCTGTTGTTCGGGCCCGGCGGTGATGGCGGGTCCGGCGCGCCGGGGCAGCCCGGTGGCCGGGGCGGGAACGCCTGGTTTATCGGCACCGGCGGCACCGGCGGTGTCGGCGGGGCTGGCACCGCCGGCACCACCGGTGGGGTCGGCGGCACCGGCGGCCACGGCGGGATGATCCTCGGCAATGGCGGTGTCGGCGGTGCCGGCGGCCTCGGTGTCGCCGGCACCGCAGGCTCTGTCAACGGCGGAAACGGCGGGGCTGGCGGAGCTGGCGGGGCCGGCGGCCTGCTGAGTGCCGGCGGGACCGGCGGTGCGGGCGGCACTGGCGGCGCCACCAGCTTCACCGGCGGCGTCGGCGGCCAGGGCGGCACCGGCGGCGCCGGGGGCAACGGCTTGAACGGCGGTAACGGCGGTAACGGCGGTGCCGGCGGCACCGGCGTTCTCGACACCACCAGCAGTGGCGCCATCGCCGGTGGTGGTGGTGGCGGCGGCGGCGTCGGGGGCAACGGCAGTTTATTCGGCGGCACCGCCTTCGGCGGCACCGGCGGTCAAGGCGGCGGCGCCGAACTAATCAACCCCAGCCTCGGCCTCGACGTCACCAGCGGCGGCGGCGGCGGCGGTGCCGGCGGCGGCGCCGGGGGCCCCGGCGGCTTCGCCCCTGTGGCTATAGGCGGTGATGGTGGCGGTGGTGGCGGCGGTGGCGCCATCAACGTCGGTGTCACCGCGATCACCGGCGGCACCGGCGGCAGCGGCGGCGGCGTCAATGGCGGCACCGGCGGCACCGGCGGCGCCGTCAGCGGGACCGCCGCCTCCGCCATCGACGCTGCCGGCGGTGGTGGTGGCGGTGGTGGTGGTGGTGGGTTCGGTCATGGGTTCGGGGGCTTCGGCGGCACCGGCGGCGGCGTCGACGGCGGCACCGGCGGCGCCGGCGGCCCCGCCGGCAATGGTGGCTTCGGCGGTCACAGCGGCACCGGAAGCGGCGGCGGCACCGGCGGCGCCGGTGGCCCCGGCGGCGGCGGCATCTCCATCAGCGCAGGCGGCGGTGGCGGCGGTGGCAGCGCGGTCGTTATGAGTGCCGGCAACGGCACCGCCACCGGCGGCGGCGGCGGCACCGGCGGCGTCTAGCACGACGCCCTGGCGGCGGTCCTGTTCATCGATCTGGACAATCTCAAGACCATCAACGACTTGCTCGGCCACGACGCGGGCGACGAGGTGCTACGGAGCGCGGCCCAACGTCTCCGCCGCGCCCTCCGATCCGACGACGTGGTCGCCCGGCTCGGCGGCGACGAATTCGTCGCCCTGCTTGTCAGCGAGATCGCCCGCCCCGACCTCGACGCACTCGCCGAGGGAATCCACGCGACCCTGTCGGAACCCGTCGTCATCGAGAGCGTGACGCTCCGCATCGGGGCCAGCATCGGAATCGTTGTGCTCGAAAACAACGACCCGCGCGGCGCCGGGCAAATCCTGCGCGACGCCGACACAGCTATGTACGCGGCCAAAACCACAGGCCGGGGCAAGAGCCACTACTTCACCGAGCAGCTGCGAGACCGAAAGCGGCGCCACCCCGAAGTTCAGGTCAGCGCTTATCCGCCATCAGCCGCTCTACGTACTTCGCGATGACGTCGACCTCGAGGTTGACCTGCGTTCCGACCGGGGCACGTCCCAGGGTGGTCAGTTCCCGCGTCGTCGGGATCAGCGAGACCTCGAACCAGTCTCGCGGCTCGGAGCCCAGCCCCGAGACGGTCAGGGAAATCCCGTCGACGGTGATCGACCCCTTTTCGACGACGTAGCGGGCCACCGCCGCGGGAACCTCGATCCGCACCACCTCCCAGTGCTCCGAGGGTTGCCGGGCCACGACCTGGCCGGTGCCGTCGACATGCCCCTGCACGATGTGCCCGCCCAGCCGGCTGTTCAGGGCTGCGGCGCGCTCGAGGTTCACGCGGCTGCCGATCTGCAATTCGCCGAGGTTGGACCGGTTCAGGGTCTCGCCCATCACGTCGGCGGTGAATCGGCCCTCAGGCAGCAGCCCGGCGACCGTAAGGCACACCCCGTTGACGGCGATCGAATCGCCGTGCCCGGCATCGGCGGTCACCACAGGCCCCCGAATGGTCAGCCGCGCGGCGTCGGCGAGGACGTCGCGGCCGGTTATCTCCCCCAGTTCCTCGACAATTCCGGTGAACATTGCACCAGGTTAGATCCCCGATGCGCGGCCAACCGGCCCCCGCGTCCGAAGAGCCGGTCACGCGCACCCTTTACGATGCAGGGTATGCAGACCCGCCACCGTCTATTGGCCGTGCTCGCTTCCCTGACCCTCGCCACCGCCCTGATCGCCGGATGTTCTTCGGGCCCCAAGCAGAGTGGCGCACCGCTACCCGACGCCACGACACTGGTCAAACAATCCGCCGACGCCACCAAGAACGTTAAGAGCGGCCATCTCGTGTTAACGGTGAACGGAAAGATTCCGGGGCTGCCGATCAAGGTGCTGACCGGCGACCTCACCACCGAACCGGCGACCGCCGCGTCGGGGAACGCCACGCTCACAGTCGGGGGGTCTGAAATTCAAGCTGACTTCGTGGTCGTCGACGGCGACCTGTACGCCACCCTCACGCCGAACAAGTGGAGCGATTTCGGTAAGGCCTCCGACATCTACGACGTCTCGGTGATCCTGAATCCGGACGCCGGCCTGGCCAACGCGCTGAACAACTTCACCAATGCCAAGGCCGAGGACCGCGAAACCATCAACGGACAGACCACCATCAAAATCAGCGGAAACATCTCCGCGGACGCGGTGAACAAAATCGCGCCGCAGTTCAGTGCGTCGCAGCAGGTGCCGACCACGTTGTGGATCCAGGAGACCGGCGACCACCAGCTGGTCCAGGCCAACCTGCAGAAGAGTTCCGGCAACAGCCTCCAGGTGACCATGTCCAATTGGGGCGAGGCGGTGAACGTCACCAAGCCCCCGGTGAGCTCATGAGCGCGCAGACGGGACGCCGAGTCGCGATCAGCGCCGGCAGCCTCGCGGTGCTGCTCGGCGCCCTCGACACCTATGTCGTGGTCACGATCATGCGCGACATCATGCACGACGTCGGGATCCCGATTAACCAGCTCCAGCGGATCACCTGGATCGTCACGATGTACCTGCTGGGCTACATCGCCGCCATGCCGCTGCTGGGCCGGGCCTCCGACCGATTCGGCCGCAAGCTGCTGCTGCAGGCCAGCCTCGGCCTGTTCATCGTCGGGTCGGTGGTCACCGCGCTGGCCGGCCAGTTCGGTGACTTCCATCTGCTGATCGCCGGCCGCACCATCCAGGGCGTCGCCAGCGGTGCCCTGTTGCCCGTCACCCTCGCCCTGGGTGCCGACCTGTGGTCGCAACGCAACCGCGCCGGCGTGCTGGGCGGCATCGGCGCCGCACAGGAGCTCGGTAGCGTGCTGGGGCCGCTGTACGGCATCTTCATCGTCTTCCTGTTCCACGACTGGCGGTACGTGTTCTGGATCAACGTCCCGCTGACCTTGATCGCGATGGCGATGATCCAGTTCAGCCTGCCGTCGCGGGAACGCACCGACGAGCCGGAGCGGATCGACCTGGTCGGTGGCCTGCTGCTCGCCGTCGCGCTGGGCCTCGCGGTGATCGGGCTGTACAACCCCAACCCCGACGGCAAACAAGTGCTGCCGAGCTATGGGCTGCCGTTGGTGATCGGGGCGGTCGTCGCCGCCGTGGCCTTCGTGGTGTGGGAGCGCTTCTCGCGCACCCGGCTGATCGATCCGGCCGGGGTGCAGTTCCGGCCCTTCCTCGCCGCCCTGGGCGCATCGTTGGCCGCGGGCGCGGCGCTGATGGTGACGCTGGTCGACGTGGAATTGTTCGGACAGGGCGTGCTGCAGATGGATCAGAACCAGGCGGCCGGGTTGCTGCTGTGGTTCCTCATCGCGCTGCCGATCGGCGCGGTGCTGGGCGGGTGGATCGCCACCCGGATCGGCGACCGGTTGATGATCTTCATCGGGCTGCTGATCGCCGCCTACGGGTACTGGCTGATTCACTACTGGCGAGAAGACATCATGGAGCACAGTCTCAACGTCTTCGGGTTGTTCACCGTGCCCGCGATCCATGCCGACCTGCTGGTGGCCGGTCTCGGACTCGGCCTGGTGATCGGGCCACTGTCCTCGGCCGCCCTACGGGTGGTCCCGGCCGCGCAACACGGCATCGCCTCGGCGTCCGTGGTGGTGGCCCGCATGACGGGCATGCTGATCGGTATCGCCGCGCTTACGGCCTGGGGCTTCTATCGGTTCAACCAGATCGTGGCCGGGCTGACGGCGGCGATCCCGCCCAACGCCAGCCTGCTCGAGCGGCTGGCCGCCCAAGGGTCGATGTACCTCAAGGCTTTCGCGGGGATGTACGGCGACATATTCGCGGCCACCGTCGGCATCTGCGTAGTGGGGGCGCTGCTGGGCCTGTTGGTCGGCGGTCGCAAGGAACACGCCGAGGAAGCGGAAGTCCCGGAGGAGCGGGCCGCAATAAACCCAGCGCCCACCCCCTGACCGCTAGCCGCGGTGCGGCACCAGGCTGAGCACCAGATCGGGGCCGGCCCGGTCGATTCCGTCGAATTGCCAGCGCAACGCCCGCGCGATGGTCGTCACCCCAACGTCGTCAACGGCGGTGACGGGGCCACCCACCAACATCGGCGCGACGTAGGCCAGGATGCGGTTGACCGCCCCGGCCCGCAGGAAGGCGCCGGCGAGGGTGGGGCCGCCCTCCAGCAGGACATCGGTGCGGTCCGATAGCGCCTTGATCACCTCCATGGGATCGTGGGTGCGGATCACCATGGTCCGCGAATCGTCGTTGAGAACCTTTGCCTCCGGCGGTATTTCGCGCATGCCCACCACCACTCGCAACGGTTGGCGGTCGGCCAGCGAGCCGTCGCCGAGCCGGGCGGTCAGCGCCGGATCGTCGGCCAGCACGGTGCCGGTGCCGACGACGATCGCATCGGCGATGGCGCGGCGGCGATGCAGGTCCAACCGTGAGGCCTCGCTGGAGATCCACTGGCTGGTGCCATCGGCGGCAGCGCTGCGGCCGTCGACGCTGCTGGCGTACTTCCATGTCACGTGCGGCAGGCCGGTCCGCACCTTGTGCAACCATTCGCGCAGCGGCCCGGCGACCACCTGATCGGCCAGTACGCCGGACCGAACTTGTACGCCCGCTGCCTGCAGCCGTCCCGCGCCGCCACCCGCGATCGCGTTCGGGTCACCGACGGCGTACACCACCGTGCTCACCCTCGCTTCGATCAGGGCGTTCACGCACGGCGGGGTCTTGCCGTAGTGATTGCACGGCTCGAGGGTGACGAAAGCGATGCCGCCGGCGGCCAGACCGCCGGCCCGCCGCAGGGCCAACACCTCGGCGTGGTCGCCCCCCGCGGGCTCGGTGGCACCGACGCCGACCACCCGGCCTTCCGGGTCCACGATGACGGCACCCACCGGGGGATTCGGATAAGTGCTGCCCTTGACCTGGTAGGAGTGTTCGATCGCCAGACGCATGGCCGCGTCGAGGCTGTCGACCGACTGGGGCTGGTTCATGCGCGTAGATGCGGTGACGCGGCGACGGCCTGTCGCCGTAACGCCTCTACCGCGGCCTCCGGGTCCTGCGCCCCGTAAACCGCCGAACCGGCTACAAAGCAGTCGACGCCGGCCTCGGCGGCCTGCTCGATGGTGTCCTCGTTGATGCCGCCGTCGATTTCGACCAAGATCCTCAGCTCCCCCGCTTCGATCATCTTCCGTGCGATGCGGACCTTCCCGAGCACTTCGGGAATGAAGCTCTGGCCGCCGAAGCCGGGCTCGACCGACATGATGAGCAAGGTGTCGAAGTGCGGCAGGATCTCCAGGTACGGCTCCAGCGGGGTGCCCGGTTTCACGCTGATCCCGGCTTTGGCGCCGGCGGCGCGGATATCGCGGGCCACCCCGACGGGATTGTCGGTGGCCTCGGCGTGGAAGGTGACGTTGTAGGCGCCCGCCTCCGCGTACGGCGGTGCCCAGCGGTCCGGATCTTCAATCATCAGATGGCAATCCATCGGGATGGTGGTGGTGGCCAGCATGGCCTCCACCACCGGCAGGCCGATGGTCAGGTTCGGCACGAAGTGGTTGTCCATCACGTCCACATGCAACCAGTCGGCGCCGCGCACGGCGGCCGCTTCGTCGGCGAGCCGGGCGAAATCGGCGGCCAGGATCGACGGCGCAATCAACGGGCCCCCCGTGCTGCGAGGCATGGGAAACACACTACTGAGCCTTGCGGCCGACCTCACGTCAGGCGCCGCAGCGCGGCGCCGAACATCGCGTCCGTGCCGTGCCGGTGCGGCCACAGCTGCACCGAGTTCACCAAGGGGCCCTGCCCATCACCCTCGCCGACCGGTTCGAACAAGGACCGGGTGTCCAGCGCGCAGACCGGGTGACGGCGCAGCGCGTCGCCAACCACCCCAACGGTTTCCGCGAGGTGCGGCGAACAGGTCGCGTACAGCACGACGCCGCCGGGTCGCGTCAGCGCGATCGCGGCGGCCAGCAGCTCGCGTTGCAGCTTGGCCAGCGCCGGCACGTCGCCCGGCTGGCGCCGCCAACGGGCCTCCGGCCGACGGCGCAACGCGCCCAGTCCGGTGCAGGGCGCGTCGACGAGCACCCGGTCGAAGCCCGGCTCGAGACCGGTCTGCCGCCCGTCGACCCGCACCACCTCGACCGGCAGCCCGCGGGTGTTCTCCGCCACCAGGTCGGCGCGGCGCGGCGACGGCTCCACCGCCGTGACGCGAGCCCCGACCTCGGAGCCCAGCGCGGCCAGTAGCGCCGTCTTACCGCCCGGTCCGGCACACAAATCCAGCCACCGTCCGGCGTCGCCGTCGACCGGTGCCAGGGTCAGTGCACGGGCCACCAGCTGGCTGCCCTCGTCCTGGACCAGCGCGGCGCCGTCGCGCACGGGTGCCAGCCGCCCGGGATCGCCGCCCGGCAGATACACCGCGAACGGCGAATAACGGCCGACGGTGCCACCCACCGCATCGGCCAGCTCGGCGGCGGTCAGCACTCCCGGGCGGGCCGCCAGGTGCACCTGGGGCCGTTCGTCGTCGCTGGCCAGGACCGCGTCGAGTTCCGTCGCGGCCGCGCCGAGCGCATCGGCGAAGGCCTGCGCGATCCAGCGCGGGTGTGCGTGCACGAACGCGGCGTGCCCGATCGGATCCCGCGACGCGTCGGGGGCCAGCTCGTCGACCCAGGACTTCTCGTCTCGGCCGGCGATGGTGCGCAGCACGCCGTTGACGAAACCCGCTCGCGCCGAGTCGAATTCGATGCCGGCCTGTTCGACGGTGGTGGACACCGCGGCGTGGGCATCGACCCGGGTACGCAGCAGCTGGTAGGTGCCGAGCCGGAGCAGGTCGAGCAGTGCCGGGTCGATGGCTTCCGGCGGCCGCCCGGCGGCCGCACCGATGACCGCGTCGAGCAGCCCCCGGCTGCGGCAGGTGCCGTAGGTCAGCTCAGTGGCGAAAGCGGCGTCGCGGCCACCGATTCCGCGCTGGCGCAGCAGCGCGGGCAGGGCCAGGTTCGCGTACGCATCGCGCTCGCTGACGGCCCGAAGCACCTCGAACGCGGCGGCGCGCGCCGGGTCCAACGGCTTGCGCCTCCTTGCGCGCCCTCGGTTGGGCGGGCGGGGAGGGCTCATGATGCCCGTGCGGCGGCGTCGAGCCGGGCGCCGCGCGCCCAGTCGACGGCGTTCATGAATTTCTTGCCGGGCGACTGAATCTGGCCCAGCCGCACCGGCTCCGAGCCGGTGCCGATCCACACACTCTTGCGGTCTACCTGGATGATGCCGGGCGGCAAGGGGTTCGGGGCCTCGCCGATCTGCACCGGTCCGAGCTTGACGCGCAGGTCACCGATGAGCGTCCAGGCGCCCGGGTTGGGTGTGACGGCGCGGATCCGGCGCTCCACCACCGGCGCCGGCAGGTCCCAGCGCACCCGGGCCTCTTCGACCGTGATCTTCGGCGCCATGCTGACCCCGTCCGCCGGTTGCGGTCGCGCCGTCAGCGTCTCATCGGCGATGCCGTCCAGCGTGGTCGACAGCAGCGCCGCACCCGAAAAGGCAAGGCGCTCAAGCAGATCACCCGCGGTGTCGGTCGGCCGGATCGTCTCGGTGACGACACCGTACACCGGTCCCGAGTCCAGGCTCGGCTCGATCCGGAACGTGGTCGCGCCGGTGATGGTGTCCCCCGCGGCGATCGCGGCCTGCACCGGCGCCGCGCCACGCCAGGCGGGCAGCAACGAGAAGTGCAGGTTGATCCAGCCGTGCGGGGGCACCGCGAGCAGGTCGTCGCGCAGCAGCGCGCCATAGGCCACGACGGCGCAACAGTCCGGAGCCAAGCCCGACAGTTCGGCGACGAACTCCGGCGAATTGGGCCGCGCCGGCCGCAGCACCGGAATGCCCCGGTCGAGCGCTTCGCGGGCCACGGGTGAGGGCTCCGGCTTGCCGCGCCGGCCGGCGGCGGCGTCGGGTCGGGTCAGCACCGCGATCACGTCGTGCCGGGGTGAGTCGATGAGGCGACGCAGGGAGGGCAGCGCGGGTTCGGGGGTGCCGGCGAAGACGAGACGCACGGGCACAAGTCTAGGAAGCGTGAGTCGGGCCCCGACGGATGAAGGCGACTACAACTCGAGATCGGCGTCCAGGTGGACGTCGGGCTCGCCGCCCGCGGCGGTGAATGCCGTCAGCGCCCGCACCAGCCCGTGGCGCTCCGCCGGCGGCATTTTCTCCACGATGGAGGAGATCTCGGCACGCCGGCACGCGGTGACCCGACGGACGACCTCGCGACCGCGCTTGGTCAGCGCGGCGAGCAGTTCGCGCCGGGAAGTGGGGTGCGGGAGGCGGTCGATCAGTCCGGCGGCAACGAGCCGGTCGACCATGCGGCCGGTGGCCGAAGGTTGCACACCCAGCAGGCCGGCCAGCGTGGCCAGGTTGACCGGGCCCCGGTTGGACAGGATCACCAGGGTCCGGAACTGCGGAATGGTGATGGTTTCGTCGACCTGACTTATCGAGCGAGCCGAGATGGCCACCAGCAACCGCGAAGCCGTCAGCAACGCGTCGGTGATCACATCCAAGGACTCGTCAGCTGCCGTCGCCTGGTCCGCCGCCATCGCGCCCCTCCTCCAGGCCCTTCCGGGCCTTGTCCCAGCCATCAGCGGGCTGAAGATCAAAAAGTGTAACAGCCTTCTAATATCGAAGTCAGGAATTATTTCCCACACATACTATCGCCGCAGCGAAGATTTGGCGCTCGCAAGGTTATCCGATGTGCAGCGGATCGATCTGCACCCGCACCGGCTCGTGCGTCTGGCGCGCACTGAGCACGCCCACGGCGCGCCGCAAAGCGGCCGCCAGCGCGAGGCCCTGCTCACGGGGGACTCGCACCAGCATTCTGGTCACGTGAACGCCGGCGCGGGTGCCGGCCGGGCGGCGCACGCCCGCCGGCAGATCCACCGGGCCGAGCAGGTCGGCTCCCTCGGGCAGCCGGGCCTCGTCGAGCAGCGCCGCCACGGCTTCGGCGACGCCGTCTATAGCCGCCATGTGCACACTGGGCGGCAGGCCGACCTCGGCTCTAGCCGTCAGCTCGGCCTCCGCGTGGCCCGCGGGATCCCAACGGATCAGCGATTGCACTGTGGGGATGGATGATTCGGCAACCACCATCACCACACCGCCATCGCCGCGCGCACGCACGAGCGCGGCCGCGCTCATCCAGCGCCACAGGGCGTCCTCCGCGGCGCGCAGGTCCTGCCGGCCCAGCAGCGCCCAGGTGTCCAGCAGGAGCGCCGCGCCGTACCCGCCCTCCGCGCGGGGTTCGGCACCCGGGGTGGCGACCACCAGGGCCGGGCGGGCGGCGACCTCCGCCACGATGGCATCCCCCGCCGAGGTGACTACCGGCGTACCAGCGAACGCGCGGCCGAGCTCCTCGGCGGTGCGGCGGGCCCCGACGACCACCGCCCGTACCGTGTCCGATCCGCAACGCGCGCACCGCAGCGTCGGTTCGGCGCGGCCGCACCACCGGCAAACCGCACCGGGCCCGCGTTCCTGCAGCGACAGCGGACCCGTGCAGTGCCGGCAACGGGCGATGGCGCGGCAGCGCCCGCACGCGAGTGAAGGGACATACCCGCGCCTGGGCACCTGCACGAGCACCGGCGCCCCGGACTCGAGCGACGACCGGGCGGCGCGCAGCGCGATGGACGGAATTCGCGCGGTGCGGGCCGCCGGGTCGCGTTCCTCGGCGTAGCCGCTGTCGTCGAGGGCGATCACGCGCGGGGTGCGGGCCCGCACCACCGGCCGCGCCGCGACGATGTCATGCGCCCATCCGCTGCGCACCAACGCCTGGGCCTCGGCGGTGCGCGCGAAGCCGCCGATCAACGCCGCGCACCGCGCCTGATGCGCGCGCAGCATCGCCACCTCCCGGGCGTGCGGGTAGGGCGCCCGCGGCTCGGCCAGGGTGTCGTCGGCGTCGGCCCACACCATGACCAGGCCCAAATCGCTCAGCGGCGCGAAAACCGCACTGCGGGTGCCGATCACCAGCCGCGCGGTGCCCCGCAGCGCGGCGAGCCAGCGCCGGTAGCGTGCCGCGGGCCCCAGGCCTGCCGACAGCGCCACCGCGCATTCCGGGTCGATCCGGGTCGTCGCGGCCCGCCACAACGTGTCCAGGTCGCGCTGATCGGGCACGATCGCCAGTACCGCCCGTCCCGTGCGTATGGTTTGCGCCGCGGCCTCGGCGAAGCGGTCCGCCCAGGGCTCGCCCGGCAGCGCCTGCCAGACGGCCCGCGCGGCGCGAGACTCGGCCAGGGCGGCCAGGAATTGCCCCCCGCGGCCGTAGGCTTCCCAGCCCGACGGGTCGACGGGCGCGACCACGGGCAAAGGGAGTGTCGCCGCCGGTTCCCGTTCCACCCTGGCGTGCCGGGCCGGCACGGCCAGCCGCAAGACGTCGGGCCGGGTCCCGGCGTAGTGCGCCGCCACCGCGTCGACCAATCGCCGGATTTCCGCGGTGAGCACCGGTTCTGCCGACACGACACGATCCAGCCAGCCCAGCTTGCCGATGTGATCGGTGTCATTGCGCCGCTCCAGCACGAACCCGTCGACCAAACGGCCGTGGAACCGCACCCGCACCCGCACCCCCGGCTGGGCGTCGTCGGACTGCTCGGCCGACACCAGGTAGTCGAACTCGCGGTCCAGGTGCGGCACCGACAGCATGGGCAGCACCCGGGCGATCGGCTCCACCTCGACGGGAGTGCGCGTGGCGGGAGTCAGGGTATGAGTCACCGCACCCTCAAGCCCCGAGTTGCCTTGTTAGCCAAAGGGACCGACAACTAGCCTTCGTCTGCCTCGGGCTCGTATTCGGCGTCGTAATCCGCGTCGTAACCCGGTTCCTCTCGACCGAAGAAGAACCCGGCCGTGATCAGGACCTGGGCCGCGGCGTACAGCCACCAGATCGGTACCGCCAGCGCGTCGTTGTAGAGGATGAACCGGCCGATGCCGATCATCGCGTCCGACGCCGCAAAACACACCGCCCCCACCGCGGTCCAGATCGTCGGCAGGTCGGCCAGCAGCGCCATGCACACCATCGCGGTCAGCACGATCATGTAGAGCGTCACCGGAATCGTCAGCTTGTCGCGGCCCAGGTGCGGCCAGAACCACGCCAACAACGACACGAACACCAGGCACATCAAGACGACGGCGGCCAGGCGGACCCTCGACGTTCGGGCCAGCGGAACCAGCGCGCCCAGGAAACACAAGTGCGCCAACAGGAATGCCGCCAGCCCCAGGCCGAACGACAACGTCCACCACGGGATCGCCAACAGCCAGTCGCCGACTGCGGACAGCAGCAGCGCCGGCATCAGCCACCGCCGCTCGCGGACGATCGGGTGCGCCACCGCGGCGACGGTCAGCAACAACGCCATCGAGGCCTTGAACGGCGGCTGCAGAACCCAGTGCCCGGTCAAACCCGTTCCGGGCGGGGAGCGCAACGCGAGCACGGTCAGGTAGACGCCGTACGCGAGGCCCGCCCACCCGGCCACCACCCAGCCGCCGGACACCAGGCGAGGTGCGTACGGTACTTCCATGCCCAGCTTGGACACCGCGGAGGAAAACCCTGGTATCGACCCCATCCTGCTGAAGGTACTGGATGCGGTTCCCTTCCGGCTATCAACCGACGATGGTGTCGACGCGGCGCGGCAGCGGTTCCGCGACCTGCCCCGCCGTCCGGTGCATCCCGAGCTGCGGGTCGAGGACCGGGCCATTCCGGGTCCGGCGGGGCCCATCGGCATCCGGATCTATTGGCCGCCAAACCATCCTGGGGACGGCTCGGGGGCGCCCGTCGTGCTGTATTTCCACGGCGGCGGCTTCGTCGTCGGCGATCTCGATACCCATGACAGCTCCGCTCGCCAGCACGCCGTGGGCGCCGACGCCATCGTGGTCTCCGTGGACTACCGGTTGGCGCCCGAGCACCCCTACCCCGCCGCCGTCGAAGACGCTTGGGCCGCAACGCTGTGGGTCGCCGAGCACGGACCCGAGATCGGCGGCTTGGTAGATCGGGGAACCACGCGGATCGCCGTCGCCGGGGATTCGGCCGGCGGAACAATCTCCGCAGCGACGGCGCAGCGCGCCCGTGATGGTGGCGGACCGCCGATCGCGTTCCAGCTGTTGTGGTATCCCTCCACGCTGTGGGACCCGTCGCTGCCGTCGTTCACCGAAAACGCCACCGCGCCGATCCTCGACGCCAAGGCCGTCGCCGCGTTCTCGCGTTGGTACGCAGGCGAAGTCGACCCGTCCGACCCGCCGCCGGGCATGGCACCCGGGCGGGCGAAGAACCTGGGCGACTTGCCACCCGCCTACATCGCCGTCGCCGGGCACGACCCGCTGCGCGATGACGGCATCCGGTATGGCGAGTTGCTGGCCGCCGCGGGCGTTCCCGTCGAGGTGCACAACGCCGAGGCGATGGTGCACGGATACCTCGGCTACGCCGGTGTGGTGCCCGCGGCCACCGCCGCTCAGGAACGGGGTCTCGCGGCCTTGCGGAATGCGCTGCATTAACGGCTCGGAAGCGTACGGTGAACGGATGATCGAGCCGACCATCGCCCGACCGAGCATCGATCCGACATTGAAGACGTTGCTCGACGCGTTCCCGATGACCTTCAACGCCGACGACGGCGTCGAGATCGCGCGCTCGAGGCTCCGCCAGCTCAAGGTGCCCCCGGAACTGCTCCCTGACCTGCGGACCGAGGAGCGGACGATCGGTCACGGTGAGCTGAGCGACATTCCGGTTCGGATCTACTGGCCGGACAGCGACGCGGAAGCCTTGCCCGTCGTGGTCTTCTACCACGGCGGCGGGTTCTCGCTGGGCGACCTGGAGACCCTCGACCCGGTCGCCCGCGCGCACGCCGTCGGCGCCGAGGCCATCGTGGTGTCGGTTGACTACCGGCTGGCCCCCGAGCACCCGTTCCCGGCCGGTGTCAACGACTGCTGGGCCGCGTTGCAATGGGTCGCGCAGAATGCCGCCGAGCTGGGCGGCGACCCGGAGCGGATCGCCGTGGCCGGCGACTCCGCGGGCGGCAACCTCGCCGCGGTGATGGCCCACCTGGCCCGGGACAATGCCGATAATGGCGGACCGGCACTCAAGTTCCAGCTGCTCTGGTACCCGACGGTCACGGCCGACCTGTCGTTGCCGTCGTACACCGAGAACGCCTACGCGCCCATCCTGGACCGCGACGTCATCGACGCCTTCCTGTCCTGGTACCTGCCCGACCTCGACATCACCGATCCGAGGGACCTGCCAGCCACGCTGGCCCCGGCCAACGCGACCGACTTGTCCGGTTTGCCGCCGGCCTTCATCGGGACCGCCGAACACGATCCGCTGCGCGACGACGGGTCGCGCTACGCCGAGTTGCTCACCGCCGCGGGTGTGCCCGCCGAACTGAGCAACGAGCCGACCATGGTGCACGGGTATGTCAGCTTCTCCATGGTCATCCCCGCCGCCGCCGAGGCCGCCAACCGGGGTCTCGCGGCGCTGAAGAACGCGCTGCATTCCTAGGCGG
>Ga0335076_10002417_pt1 | contig 18568 bp, 16 predicted proteins | sample Lox_Sample_25_FD_206717 | JGI IMG/M metagenome (GOLD analysis project Ga0335076, IMG submission 206717) | Soil microbial communities from Loxahatchee National Wildlife Refuge, Florida, United States - Lox_Sample_2.5 | ecosystem: Environmental > Terrestrial > Soil > Wetlands | place: USA... | reverse complement strand
GGCCGCGGCGACGGCGGCGCCCAGGGCGTCCTGCGGGGGGGCGCCGTCTGCCAGCGCCTGTCGCAGAGCGTCTCGAGCGGGGATCAGGGCATCGAGCATGGTCTTGTCGCCGGGCTCGGCTTTGCCCAGTCGCTGCATCGAGCTCAGCGCGGCGTCGAGCCCGGCCAGGAACGTGGCCAGATCTATCGACGACTTGCCGGCTGAGGCGATGCCGAACTGCAGGAAGAACGTCCCGTAGAGGGGGCCGCTGGCTCCGCCCACGGTAGAGATGAGGGTCGAACCGACAGTCTTGAAGACCGCTCCGATATCTCCGCCCGGGAGGGCTTCGATCTTCGGAAGCACGGCCTGGAAGCCGCGGTCCATGTTGATGCCGTGGTCGGCGTCGCCAATGGCTGAGTCGAGGTCGGTCAGGTATTCCTTGTTTTCGGCAACTACGGCGGCGAAGCGGCGTATCCAGCCCAGGACGTCGTCGTTGGAGAGCTGGCCGGTCGAATCCCAGGGCATCGCTAACCTCGATTTCGGCTGGCGGCCGACGTTTGCGCTGTCGGACGCGGTGCCGGCTTCTGGCTACAGACCCCAGCGCAGCGCCGGGGTATGGACGGGTGCATCCCAGAAACGGATGAGCTCGTCGTCCAGCTTCAGCAGGCTGATGGAGCAACCCGCCATCTCGAGCGAGGTGATGTAGCTGCCGACCAGGCTCCGGGCAATGGTCACGCCGCGGCCCTTGAGGATCCGGTTGACGGCGTTGAAGACCACGTAGAGCTCGATCAGCGGCGTGCCGCCCATGCCGTTGACGAAGGCGAGAACGCGATCGCCAGAGCGGAACGGCAGATCGTCGAGAATCGGCGTCATCAGCATTGCGGCGATCTCGTCGGCCGTCGCCAGCTTCATCCTGGTCCGGCCAGGCTCGCCGTGGATGCCGATGCCGATCTCCATCTCGTCTTCGGCCAGCTCGAACGTCGGTTTGCCGGCGGCCGGGACGGTGCAGCTCGTCAGGGCCATGCCCATGGAGCGGACGTTGTCCTGAACCTTCTGGCAAACGGCGGTGACCTTGTCCAGGTCCGCCCCGGCTTCGGCACAGCCTCCGACGATCTTCTCGGCGAGGACCGTGCCGCCGACCCCGCGGCGGCCCGCGGTGTAGAGAGAGTCCTTGACGGCCACGTCATCGGCGATGACGACGGCCTTGACCTTGATGCCGTCGGCCTCGGCCAGCTGAGCTGCGAGGTCGAAGTTCATCACATCGCCGGTGTAGTTCTTGACGATGTGCAGGACCCCGGCTCCGCCGTCGACGGCTTTGGTCGCGGCCTGCATCTGGTCGGGAACGGGCGACGTGAACACGGCACCAGGGCATGCGGCGTCGAGCATGCCCAGGCCGACGAACCCACCATGCATGGGTTCGTGGCCCGAGCCGCCACCGGAGATGATGCCGACCTTGCCCTTCCGAGGGGCGTCCTTGCGGACGACGATGTTGGGGGATTCGATCCGGATGAGGTCGGCATGAGCAGCGGCCATGCCGGCGAGAGCCTCGTCGACCACTCGATCTGGTGCGTTGATCAGCTTCTTCATGGGGCGACTCCTGTCGCAGCGTTACGGCCCGTCACGAAGTAGGACCGCCGGCCCGTGCGTCGGACGAGCCGGCGGTCCAGAAAGAGAATCCGACTCAGTGAACGACGATGGACGGGACGATGGAACCTGTGAACGCGTAGTAGTAGACGACCGCGGCGATCACGGCGCCGATGAGCGGACCGACCACCGGAACCCATGAATAGGCCCAGTCGGAGCCACCCTTGCCCGGGATGGGCAGAACGGCGTGGACGATGCGCGGGCCGAGGTCACGAGCCGGGTTGATGGCATATCCGGTCGTGCCGCCGAGGGAGAGACCGATGACGACGACGAGCAGCGCAACCGGGAGGGCGCCCATCGTTGCCGGGGCCAGGCTGTTGGGCTGGCCGAAGCAGAAGATCACGAAGACGAGCACGAACGTGCCGATGATCTCCGAGACCAGGTTGAGCGGGTAGTTGCGGATGTTCGGGGCCGTGCTGAAGACGGCCAGCTTGAGGCCCTTGTCCTCGGTCGCCTTGAAGTGATCCCAGTAGTGGATGGCGACCAGGGAAGCGCCGATCATCGCTCCGACGAACTCACCGGCCAGGTACGGCGGCACGGTCTCCCAAGTGATGCCGGCGTTGCTGTTGAACATATGAATCGTCGCCAGGCCGATCGTCACGGCGGGGTTCAGATGCGCGCCGCTGAGCGGCCCCGCAACCACCACGCCCATGAAGACGGCCAAACCCCATGCCAGGGTTATGACGATCCACCCGGCATTGTTTGACTTGGACTTCGCGAGGAGAACACCCGCCACGACGCCGTCGCCGAGGAGGATGAGCATCCCGGTGCCGAATACTTCGGCGAAGAATTTCTCGAGCATGTGCCTTTCTCCCAGTGGCCCCGATCGCCGACGCGCGCATACCACAGAGCGACCGGCGACGGGTCGCGGTTTGGTCGTAATCGATGGCCCGCGGCGCAGTCCAAAAGGCGACTTGCCTGGCGCCGCGCGGGTGCATCTCCGAATGCTGCCCGAGTTCCAGGCCAACGTCGATCAAGGCGGGACCCCACTCCTCCTTTCCGGGTCCAGCATGTCCAAGACGCTTGGCCATGAGGTCGGCGGTTAGACCGCCACTGTCTCCACACGATATGGCGGGTACCGCGTCGCAAAACACAAATCATTCTCAGAATGGGGAGGCGCCCAGCCGGAACGAAGGCCCCACTCATGCCGCCACGGAGCGCAACCGCAGGTTGGGGTCTGGTCGCCGGCGACCCGAGGCTGCGACAATCGGCCCGGACGCCGCCGCCTGGAGGACCTCATGACTGCCGGTCAGGGACCCACCCCGGGCGCAGCCCTCGAGTTCCGTTCGGTCGTCAAGCGCTACGGCCGCGGCGAAGGCGCGCGTGGGGCGGTCAACGATCTCTCCTTCGAAGTCCCCGCGGGCAAGATATGCGTCCTGGTCGGGCCGTCGGGCTGCGGCAAGACGACCAGCCTCCGAATGGTCAACCGCCTGATCGAGCCGACTTCCGGCACGATCCTGCTCGACGGCGTCGACGTCGCCGGCCAGGAGGTGACGGCCCTGCGGCGGCGGATCGGCTATGTCATCCAGCAGGTCGGGCTGTTTCCGCATCTGACCATCGAGAGAAACGTTGCGGTGGTCCCCGCCCTGCTCGGCTGGTCGAAGCAGCGCCGCCGGACTCGGACCGACGAGCTCCTCGAGCTGGTCGGGCTCGATCCGGCCCGCTACCGCAACCGCTATGCCTTCCAGCTCTCCGGCGGCGAGCGGCAGCGCGTGGGAGTTGCCCGGGCGCTGGCCGCCGACCCGCCCCTCATGCTCATGGACGAGCCCTTCGCCGCGGTCGACCCGATTGCCCGGGAACGCCTCCAGGACGAGTTCCTGCGGCTCCAGCGTCAGCTGGCCAAGACGATCCTGTTCGTCACTCACGACATCGATGAGGCGATCAAGATGGGCGACCTGATCGCGGTCATGGCCGACGGCGGCCGGCTGGCCCAGTTCGGATCGCCGGACCGGATCCTGGCCCATCCCGCCTCCGACTTCGTGGCCCGGTTCGTGGGCGCCGATCGGGGCCTCAAGCGGCTCTCGCTGGTCACCGTCGCGGATCTGCGGCTGGAACCGGCGCCGTCCGGCGGTGAGCTGCCTTCGTTCTCGCCCGACACCAGGCTGCGGGATGCCCTCTCGGTGCTCCTGGTCGCGGATACCCGGGGCGGCGTCGCCCTTGACGAGTCGGGCCGGCCGCGCGGCTTCATAACCGTCGATGCCATCGCCAGCGCGCTCGCCGACGACTACCCGGCCCGGACGGTCGAGGCGTGAACGGTCAGCCGCTGGTCCGCTGGGACTGGATATACGACCATCTCGGCCCGATCGGCGACCGGGTCGGCCAGCATCTGTACCTGACCGTGATCGCGATCGCGGTCGGCTTTGCCATTTCGTTCGTCCTGGCCGCCGTCTCGGTCCGGCAGCGGCGTATCTACCCGGCGGTGACCCTCGTGGCCACGTCCGCGTACACCATCCCGAGCTTCGCCCTCTTCGCCGGGCTGGTGGCAATCACCGGCATCAACGTCCTGACCGCCGAGATCCCGCTCGTCCTGTACACCCTGGTGCTGTTCATCCCCAACATCGTGGCCGGCTTCGACAGCGTCCCGCTCGACGTCGTCGACGCCGCCGACGGCATGGGCTTCACCCGCGGCGAGCGCTGGTGGCGAGTGGAGCTTCCGCTCGCGGTGCCCCTCGTCGTGGCCGGGCTGCGTCTGGCGACCGTCTCGACCATCGGCCTCGTGACCGTCTCGGCGATCCTCGGCGACAGCCTGGGCGGCCTGGGCTACTACATCCTGGACGGCTACCACCGCCACTTCACCACCGAGATCCTGGTCGGCGGCCTTCTCTCGATCGGGCTGGCCGTCGCGGCCGACGTCCTCTTCGTCCTATTGCAGCGGCTGCTGACGCCCTGGGCGGCCCGGCGCTCGGCGGGTGCGAAATGGGGCTGATCGAGGCCACCGCCGCCTGGCTGGCCGATCCGGCGAACTGGAGCGGCGCCAACGGCATTCCCGCGCGGTTGTCGGAGCACGTGGCGCTGAGTGGGGCGTCGCTTCTGGTCGCGGCTATCGTGGCGTTGCCGCTGGGGCTGTGGATAGGCCATACCGGCCGCTTCTCCTGGTGGATCGTCGGCTCGGCCAATGCCTGGCGGTCCCTGCCGTCGTTCGCGGTCATAGGGCTGCTCGTGCCCTTCACTACGGTCGTCGACCCTAGCCTCGGCTTCACCCTCTACCCGACGCTGATCGCCATGATCGTGCTGGCCGGGCCGCCGATCCTGGTCAATGCCTACGAGGGCGTCGCGGGCGTCGACGACGACCTGATCGACGCGGCCCGGGCGATGGGCATGAAGGAGCGTCAGATCCTGCTCGGGGTCGAGATCCCGATCGCCCTGCCCGTCCTTGCCACCGGCATCCGATCGGCCGCCGTTCAGGTGATCGCCACCGCCACGCTCGGAGCCACATTCGGGTTCGGTGGGCTGGGTCGATACATCCTCCTCGGCGACGCCAACCAGAACCACGGCGAGCTGTTCGGCGGAGTGGTCCTGGTCGCGGCCCTGGCCCTGGTCACGTTCGGCCTGTTCAGCCTGCTCGAGAGGCGTCTCGTCTCGCGAGGCCTGGCGCGCGCCAAGGCCCGCTAGCTCGAGTCGAAGCTAACGGCGGCGGCCTGGCAGCTGGCTCTCTCGGGCGACTCGGCGGCCCGCCGGCGCCTCGTGGGCGACGCGCGACCGGCTCACCATGCGGCCTCAGCCGGTTCTCCGGTTGGAACGCGGCGATCCGAGGCCTATAGTCGGTCTGCGTCGTGGTGGCTCGACCGCTGAGTTCACGCGACCGGAACAGGAGGAGACCCAATGCGGCGACTCCGCATGCTTGCCCTCGGGGCGTCGATGCTGGTGCTCTCGGGCGTCCTGAGCGCCTGCTCGGCGGGTGGGGGCAGTCCATCGTCCTCGACCGCCAGTACGTCCAAACCGACCATCAAGATCGGCTCCGACGGGTTCTATGAATCGAAGCTGATGGCCGAGATCTACGCCCAGGCCCTCGAGGCCAACGGCTACACAGTCGACCGGACCGGCATCGGGATCGGGACCCGGGCGGTCTCCGCGCCGGCTCTCGAGAGCGGCCAGATCGATCTCAAGCCCGAGTACATCGGCAGCGGCCTGGCCTATTACGACTCCACCAAGACGACCGGCGACCCGGCCGCCAACGCGGCGGCGCTCCAGGCCATCCTCAGCACCAAGGGCGGCGGCATCACCGTCCTGAACTACTCGCCGGCCGCCGACCAGAACGCCTTCGTCGTGACCAAGAACACCGCCGACAAGTACCACCTCACGACCATGAGCGACCTTACCGCAGTAGCCAGCCAGCTCAAGTTCGGCGTCGCCACGGACTGCTCGACCAACCCGGTCTGCGCCGCCGCGATAAAGTCGGCCTACGGCATCGACCTGTCGGGAGCGCTGCCGCTGTCGGCTTGCGACCAGCCCATGGTCGACGCCCTGACGGCCGGCACGATCGACGTCGGCGAGCTGTGCTCGACCCAGCCGGACATCGCCCAGAACGGTTGGGTGGTCCTGACCGACGACAAGCACACCCAGCCGGCCGACAACATCGCCCCGCTCGTCCGCGACGACTATCTGGCCAAGGTCGACAAGGCCAGCTTCGAGAAGATCCTCAACGACGTCTCGGCCAAGATGACGACCGACGAGCTGACCAAGCTCAACGCCGAATACGTCTTCGACCAGAAGGACATCAGCGCCATCGCCAAGGAGTGGCTCACGGACAACGGCTTCGTTTCCTGACCATGGTGGACGCCAGGCGAGAGCGGCCGGCCTTCGGGCCGGCCGCTTCTTCGTGCGCCGGCCTCAGTCCGGACCCGGCGCGGCCTTCTCGACCCAGGGCGCGCGCCAGTCGGGCGCCGGGAAGGGCTTCGCCCAGTAGCTTGTCTGGCGGGCGATCCGGCCGTCCCTGAACTCGAAGATGAAGACGGTCCGGTAGGGGTCGTCGCCATAGTCGAGGATGGCCTCGGCGACCACCAGAGCGCCCGTGGCCAGGATCCGGTACGGCGCGATCGAGGGCAGGTTTGCCGTCGCCTCGTAGACGGCCTGGCGGTTTGCCCGGCCGCGAATGATCTCGCCCGATTGCGGGAAATACATCACCGAGTCGTCGCTGAAGACCTCGTTCATGACGGCGACGTTCCCGGCGTTGAGACCGGCAAAGAGCCGGTCGACGGCCTCTCGATTCGCGTCCTCGGTCATTTGCCGATCCTCCCCTGATTCTACGGACTCTCCGGCGCCTGGCCGGGGCCGTCCTTGATGCCGATGCCGTTCACCAGTGCGCCGGCCGCGAGAAGTCCCGCCGCCAGGCCCATGGCCAGACGGAACGAATCCGTCGAGGCGTCGTGGGCGGCCTGGATAACGTCCGCCCCGAGCCCGGGGTCCGGGGCGTTGAGCGGCGCTACCTGCTGGCGGACCTGAACCGAAGACGTGTCGAGACCCGGCACGCGATCGGCCATGTCGGAATAGAAGGCCCCAGTTATGGCCACGAAGATCACCGCCCCGGCCAGCTGCGGCCCGACGCGAGAGACCGCGTTGTTGACGGCCGAGGCCAGGCCGGCCCGGCTCTCGGGCACTGAAGTCATGAGAGCGGTGGTCAACGGGGCGACCGTGATCGTCAGGCCCACGCCGAAGAGCAGGATCGCCGGGGCGAAGTCCGTGAGGTAGCCCGTCGAGGGCAGCCAGCTGGCGGCGTCGCCCAGGCTGAGCCTCCAGGCGGCGCTGTCGGCCGGCATCCGAACCAGCCACAGGATGCCGGCGGCCATGACCAGCGGTCCGGCGGCCATGAACCGGCGTGGCCCGAACCGCGCTCCCAGGGCGCCGACTCGCGACGAGAAGAGGGTCAGGACGATCGTCCCCGGCACCGCGATCAGGCCCGCGGCCGCGGCGGTATAGCCGAGCGTGCCCTGGCTGAAGATCGAGTATTGATAGGTCACCACGTATAGCGCGCCGTAGATCAGGAACGTCGACAGGTTGGTCACCGAGTAGTTGCGCGACCGGAACATGCCCAGGGGGACCAGCGGATTGGCGCTCCGGGCCATCAGGATCACGAAAGCCACTGCCGCGACCGCGCCGATCCCGATCGAGGTCTGGCCGACGCCGTCTCGCCACTCGTGCTGCTGGCCGTAGATCGCCCCGAACGAGAGCCCGCCGACGGCCAGGGCCACGACCGCCGCCCCGAGCCAGTCGAAGTGCCGACCCGCATGGGGGTCGCTGCTCTCCGGCACCCAGCGCCACGAGACCCAGACCGCGGCGAGGATGAGTGGCACGTTGAGGAAGAAGACCGCCCGCCACGAGATCGTCTGGACCAGCAGCCCTCCGACCAGCGGCCCGAGCAGCGTCGCCGCCCCGGACGCGGCCGCCCACAACCCGAAGGCACGGCCGCGCTCGCTGCCCTCGAACTCCGAGGTCAGCAGGGCCAGAGCGCAGGGCACGAGCAGCGCCCCGGCCGCTCCCTGGACGATTCTCAGGGCGATCAGCGTCTCGATGCTCGGCGCCAGCCCGCACAGCGCCGAGGCGAGGCCGAAGCCGGTCAGCCCGACGATGAACAGGCGCCGCCGCCCGAACGCGTCGGCCATCGCCCCGGCCAGGATCAGTAGCGAGCTAAGGCTCAGCAGATAGCCGTTGTAGACATACGACTGGCCCTCGAGCACGCCGATGTTGGTGCTGGGCAGGTCCTGGCCGATCCGCTGCAGGGCGACGTTGACGACGGTCGAATCGAGGAAGACGACACCCGAACCCAGGATCGCCGCCAGCAGCGTGGCGTTGCGGCGGTTCAAGAGAGCGCTTCGTCGGCGAGGGCATACGCGACGGCCTCGTCGACCGTCATCCGCCGCCCGTCGGCAACGGCCGCTTCGACGGCCTCGCGATCGAGACCCTCGGTCGAGGCCCGCATTTCGTCATGGGTGGAAACCAGCGTGCCGAGCTGGACGCCGCCGACGTCCGCCAGCCGGTCGGACGCGGCGCTCAGACGGACGGAGCGGAGCAAGTCCCCCCGGGCGGCAGCCAGCACGCCGAAGTCGCTGAGGAGCAACGTGATCCCTGAGAGGTCGCTGACGGCCGCGAAGTGCCGGAGTGACTCTCCCCAGAGCGGCGCCGACTTGGTCTCGGTCTGGCCGAGCCGGTGAAATGCCAGGCCGAGGGTATGGAGGGCCCAGGCAAGGCTGAACGCGCTGTCCATCTGGCGAAGCATCTCCACGTCCTCGATGAGCGTGTCGCGAGCTGCCTCGTTGTCCCGGTCGAAGTAATAGGCGTTGCCCAGGCCCCACAAGACCTGGGCGATCATGGGCTTGTCGTCGAGATCGCGGAAGATGGCCAGGCTTTCCTCGAGGGCGGCCTTGGAGCGAGCGATCTCGCGCTTGTCGATCAGATCCGGAAAGCCCAGGTTGTAGAGCGCGTTGGCGATCGCCCGCCGGTCTCCGATCTGCCGCCAGAGGTCCAGGCTGGCCTGGTAGTAGACCATCGCCTGGTCCATCTCCGCCCTCCAGTAGTCGACGCCGCCGGCCGCCTCGAGAGCGGCGGCACGCTCGCGAGGGTGGTCCTCGACGCCCGGCAAGGCCAGGATCCGGCGCAGCCAGTCGGCCCCCTCGGGCAGCAGGCCGCGCATCTGCCAGAAACGCCACATGGCGGAGCCGAGACGCAGCGCCGTCAGGACCTCGTTCCGATCGACGGCTCTGGCCAGGGCGGCCCGAAGGTTGCCGTTCTCCCGGCCGAGCTGGTCGAGGAGACGCTTGCCGTCGTGACCAGTGAGCCTGGGAGCCGTCGCCTCGGCCAAGTCGAGGTAGAAGCCGGTGTGACGTTCGGCCGTCGCCTCGGCCTCGCCGGTTTCGGCCAGCCGTTCTCGGGCGTAGTCCCGGATCGTGAACAGCATGGAGAACCGGGGCTCGCCTTCGACGTCATCCTGGCGAAGCAGGCTCTGGTCGACCAGGCCCGAGAGACAGGCCAGGGCGTCGAGCTCGGGATCGCCGCAGATCGCCTCGACCGCGGCCAGATCGGCCCCGTCGACGAAGACCGAGAAGCGGGTGAAGAGCCGGCGGGTGGCTTCGTCGAGCAGGTCGTGGCTCCAGGCGATGGCGCCCCGAAGCGTCCGCTGGCGCTCCGGCAGGTCGCGCGACCCGGAGTCGAGGCTGTCCAGACGCTGTCCGAGCCGGGCCAGCAAGGCCTGGGGCGGGAGGAGCTTGACCCGCGCCGCCGCCAGCTCTATGGCCAGGGGCAGGCCGTCGAGGCGGCTGCAGATCTCCGCGACGGCCGCGGCGTTGGCATTGGTGACCTCGAACCCGGGCCGCACCGACGAGGCCCTCTGGATGAAGAGCGCGACCGCCTCGTACTGCGACAGGCCAACCGGATCCAGCTCGGCGCCGGGGGCCGGCAGCGCCAGGGGCGGAACTTCGTATTCCTTCTCTCCGTAGAGGTGCAGGGCGGCCCGGCTGGTGACTACGATCGAGAGACCCGGACTGGCCTTCAGGAGCGTGCCCAGAAGCGGGGCGGCGGCCAGGATCTGCTCGAAGTTGTCCACCACCAAGAGCAGGTGGCGGTCACGGAGGTAGTCCCCGAGCCGCTCGACGGGCGTCTCGTTGGGCGCCTGGCGGAGCCCGAGAGCCGTGACGATGGCGGGCGCGACCAGTTCGGGGTCCTCGATCGCGCCCAGCGGTACGAAGAAGACTCCGTCGGGGTAGTCGGCGATCGACTCGGCCGCGACCTGGAGACTGAGCCTGGTCTTGCCCGTCCCGCCCGGACCGGTGAGCGTAAGCAGGTGCGTGCTTCCGAGCAGCCGTCTGGCTTCGCCGACCTCGCGGGTCCGGCCGACGAAGCTGGTCAGCTGGGTCGGCAGGCTATTCGGCGAGGCGTCGAGCGAGCGGATCGCCGGGAAGTCGGAAGGCAGGCCGTCGATGACGGTCTCGTAGATCCGCTCCGGCTGGGTCAGGTCCTTGAGCCGGTGGCGGCCCAGGTCGCGCAGCTCCACGCCGTCCGGTAGGTTGTGCTCGACCAGCGTCCGGGCCGACTCTGAGACCAGCACCTGGCCGCCGTGACCGGCGCTGGCGATCCTGGCGGCCCGGTGGACGTCCAGACCTACGTACGTTCCGTCGCGGACGAGAGCCTCGCCGGTATGGAGGCCCATCCGGACTCTGACCTGCGCGTCACGCGGCCAGGCCTGGGCCGCCAGCCGCCGCTGCGCCGAGACGGCCGCGGTGATCGCCCCGGCGGCGCTGGGAAAGGCGGCGAAGAGCGAGTCGCCCTCGGTGCCGATGGCGACACCGCCCGCCGCCTCGACCGCCGAGCGCAGGATCCGGTGATGCTCGCTCAGGAGCGCCGGGTAGTCGTCGCCGAGCTTCTGGAGCAGCCGGGTCGAGCCCTCGATGTCCGTGAACAGGAAGGTGACGGTGCCGGTCGGGAGCTCGACTACGGGGTGCATCGGGTCAGCGGTACTCTTGGCCACCCAGGACCCGGAGGCGCCGGGCGGCCTCCTTCAGGATCGCGACGGCCAGGCCGGCATCCGACTCGAGCAGCTGCTGGAACTCCCAGGCCGGCACCGCCAGGCAGTGGGTCGGCTCGTCGGCCGTGACCGATGCCGCCCGGGGCTGCCGGTCGAGGAGCGACAGCTCACCGAAGAAGTCCCCGGGGCCCAGCCGAGCGACGTTCTTGCCGTCCCGGGCAACCGTGACCGATCCGGAGACGATCAGGAAGAAGCCGGTCTCGATCTCGCCCTGGCGGGCGATGCGCTGGCCCTTGGGAAAGTCGACCTCGGCCGCGTGCCTGGCGATGGCGGTGCGGCCCTTCGGCCCGGCGGCGGCGAACAGCCCGACACCCGCCAGCAGGTGGGCGCGCTTGGACGCCGTGAGCGCCATCGGGCCGTCCTCCCATGATCGGTCGCCGAGTTCCAGGGTGCGGGCATGCTGGAGCGGGCCGGCGGCTGTGTCAACGCCCGTCGCGCCAGGGGCGTGGCCGGTGACTCAAACGGGAACGTCGATGCGGCGGGCGGTCGGGTTGTTGTGCCGGGCCCGCTGGTGCGCTACACAGCCGGTCTGAATCGGGTGTTCCGATGTGGCGACGGGAGAGCTTTGATGGCACAGGTCATGGAACTCACCGATGAGCTCGCCTCGCTCGGCCTCTTCGCCGATCTGGAGCGGCCGCAGCTCGAGGCCGTGGCCCACGCCTTCGAGGAGGTCTGGTTCGGGGACGGGGAGCGGATCCTTCGCGAGGGGCTGACCGGCTCGGGGTTCTACGTGATCCTCGAGGGCGAGGTGGCGGTCCGCTCGGGCGGCCACGACACGGCGGTGCTCGGGCGCGGCGACTTCTTCGGCGAGGTTTCGGCGCTTCTCGGCGAGCCGCCCTCGGCCGATGTGGTAGCCCTGCGGCGGATGCGCTGCCTGCACCTGGCCGCCTCGGCCCTCCACGACTTCCTCCTGAGCCATCCCGCGGTGACGTACCGGATGCTCCTCGACCAGACCCGCCGGCTGCGGACGACGACGCGGGCCCGGGGATGATGGCCGTGACTGTCACGAGAACCCGATCGGCCGGCTCGACGAGACCCGGCGCGGCCGAAGCCGGCGATCCAAGGCCGTTCCCGCCGGGGGAGTACCCGCTGGTGATCGTCGGCAGCGGTCCCGGCGGGCTGCAGCTCAGCTACTCGCTCCGCCGGGCCGGCATACTCCATGCGGTCATCTCGGCAGATCCCGGCCCGGGCGGTATGTTCCGGCGCTGGCCCTTCTTCCAGCGGCTGCTGAGCTGGACCAAGCCCTTCGCCCCGGCCGAACGCGGCAGCCGGGCCTACGAGCGCTTCGACTGGAACAGCCTGCTGGCCCAGGAGGACGAGAACCGGGCCCTCATGGCCGGGATCATGGACGGGACGTCGTACTTTCCTTCGCGCCCGGAGATGGAGCGGAACCTGACCGAGTTCGCCGAACGGACCGGCGTCGAAGTCCGGTACGGCTGCAGCTGGGAGGCCACCCGGCGAGAATCGACCCCCGCAGGGGAGCGCTTCGTGCTCCAGACCTCCGACGGCGAGTACCGCTGCCGCGTGGCCGTCTTCGCCGTCGGCGTCGCCGAACCCTACGTCCCGCCGACGCCCGGCCTCGAGCTGGCTCCTCACTACGCCGCCACCCGGCCGGCCGAGACGTACGCCGGCAAGCGCATCTTCATCGTGGGCAAGCAGAACTCGGGCTTCGAGCTGGCTAACGGCCTGCTGCCCTGGGCGCGGTCGATAACGCTGGCCTCGCCCAGCCCGGCCAAGCTGTCGGTGGTTACCCACTCGCTCGTCGGCATCCGAGCCCGCTACCTTCAGCCCTACGAGGACCACGTCCTGGCCGGCGGAGTGAACGTCCTGGCGGCCTCGATCGAGGGCATCGAACGGGCCGGCGAGGGCCTGCGGGTCACGGTCCGGCCGTCCACCGGCGGCGAGGCCGTGGCGTTCGAGGTCGACGAGGCGATCGCCGCAACGGGTTTCGTGACCCCGCTGCGCGACCTGCCGGACCTCGGCGTGGCCACCTACGGGTCCAGCCGGCTGCCGGCCCAGACCCCTTTCTGGGAGAGCGCCACGGTGCCGGGGATCTACTTCGCCGGCACGATCAGCCAGGGCGCGGCCGGGCTCAAGAAGCACGGCCAGCCGGCCAACTCGGGCGCTGTCCACGGAGCCCGCTACAATGCCCGGCTGCTGGCCGGCCACCTCGCGGAGAAGCATTTCGGCGCCACTCGCCAGGGCCGCAGGCTGGCTGCCGCCGAGGTAGCGCCGTTCCTCGTCGAGGAGATCGGGCGCGCCCCGGAGCTGTGGCACCAGCGAGCCTACCTGGCGAGGGTCGTCAGCCTCGACGGCACGCGCGGCATCGTCGACGACGGTTTCGTGCCCCTGGCCCATTTCCTCGACTCGGGCGGGCCCGACGCCATCGCCGCGACCATCGAGGCCAACGGCGAGGGGGCCGTATACCCGGTCTTGTACCTGCGCCGGGACGGCGTGGCCAGGGAGTTCGTCCTTCCCGACCAGCCGCTCAACGACTTCACCACGCCGACCCATCGCCGCGAGGTGGCGGCGGTCGTCTCCGAGGCGGGCATCGACGTCGACAGAGGCGAGGTTCTGGGCCTTCCCGTCGGCTGAGCGGCCCGCCCGCAGCGCGCATCACTTTTGCCGTGCCGGACCGGCCGGTGGGCCGTCGGCCGTAGACTCCGTTGCGTAATCAATCACACGGAAACAGGCATGGACGAATCGATCAGCCGCGCCCTGGCCCACAGCGGCGTGATAGACATCACCACCACCGGTCGCCGTTCCGGTCTGCCGCGCCGGATCGAGATCGCCTACCACGTCATCGGCGGCCGGATCTACATCAGCGGCATGCCCCGGGCCGACCGCAAGCGGAGCTGGCTGGCCAATCTGGAGGCCGATCCACGGTTCACCTTCCATCTGAAAGGCGACGTCCGGGCCGACCTGCCCGCCACCGCCAGGGTGATAACCGAGGAGCCCGAACGGCGGGTGATCCTGGAGCACGTCGCGCGAGCCTGGAAGCGAACCGACCTGGACTTCATGGTCGCCCACAGCCCGCTAGTCGAGGTCGCCATCGAAGACCCGGCCCGACCGGTCTCGCCGGCGGCCTGACCGGATCGCGTCCGCCGGCCGACGACGCCGCTGGCCCGCCGTGCCGGGCCGGTTTCGAGTAGGGTTCGGCAATGGAACGAAAGTGGCTGATCCTCACCAGCGTCTCGCTCGGCTCGCTCATGGCGACGCTCGACGGCAGCATCGTCAACATCGCCCTGCCGGCGATCCAGACCGACTTCGGCGTCGACCTGACCACGATCGAATGGGTCGTCGTGGCCTATCTGCTGATCGTCGGCAGCCTCCTCCTGCCGTTCGGCCGGCTGGGTGAGCTGCTGACCTTCAAGCGCGTCTACCTGGCCGGCTTCGCGGTCTTCACCCTGGCCAGTATCTGCTGCGGGGCCTCGCCAAACGTAGCCGCGCTGGTCGGGTTCCGGGTGGTCCAGGGCATCGGCGCCGCGATGCTGATGGCCATGGGTCCGGCCATCGTGGCCCACACCTTCCCGGCCGCGGAGCGGGGCCGGGCCCTCGGCCTCAACGCCGTCGCGGTGGCCTTCGGGCTGAGCCTTGGCCCGGCCGTGGGCGGGATACTGACCCAGGCCGCAACCTGGCGGGCGATCTTCCTGATCAACGCCCCGATCGGCCTGCTGGCCAGCCTCTGGGCCGCCCGCATCCTCCCGGTCGAGACGCCGGGCAAGGGTCAGTCGTTCGACGTTCGGGGCGCGGCCCTCTCGGGCGTGTCGCTGTTCGCCCTCCTGCTCGCCCTCAGCGACGGCCAGGAATGGGGCTGGACGAGCCCGGCGATCGTCGGTCTGGTCGTCGCCTTCGTCGTCCTCGGGGCGGTCTTCCTGTACGTCGAGCGGGTCTCCGCCTTCCCCATGATCGACCTGTCGATGTTCGGCAGCCGGCCCTTCTCGGCCGGCCTGGCCAGTGTCGTCATAGCTTTCGCCGGCCTGTTCACCGCAACCTTCCTGCTGCCGTTCTTCCTCGAGCAGGGCTCGGGGTTCTCGCCGATCGAGGCCGGCCTCCTGCTGACCCCGGTCCCGATCACGATGGCCCTGGTGGCCCCGCTGAGCGGCGCAGCCTCGGACCGGGTGGGTCCGCGCCTGCCGGCCAGCCTGGGCATGGCGATCATGGTTCTCGGCCTCCTCAGCCTGACCGAGCTGCCGGTCGACTTCGCCCTGCCGGACCTGATCTGGAGGCTGGTCCTCCTCGGCATCGGCCAGGGCATGTTCATGAGTCCCAACTCGAGCGCCGTCCTGGGGTCGGTGCCGCGGCCGCGGGTGGGAACCGCGTCGGGGACGCTGGCCCAGATGCGGGTCAACGGCCAGGCTCTCGGCATCGCCCTGAGCGGTGCGATCGTGGCCACGCGCCTGCCGGCCCATCTGTCCGAACTGGGCGGCGGACGGCCCACCGCCGCGATGTCGGCCGAGGCTCTGGCCGGCGCGATCCACGACGCGTTCGTGATCGCGGCGCTGGTCTGCTGCGCCGGCATCGTCACAAGCCTGATCCGGGGTCCGCACCGGCCCGGCCAGCCACTGCCCGACTCGGGCCGGCCCGCCTGGGCGGCCGGAACCCCCGGCTCGCCCGCGACGCCCGGGATCGCCAGCGCCCCGGCGCTGCCTCCGACGCAGGCGGCTCCATCAGCGCCGCGCGCCCCGGGGGCGCGCCAGAGTACCGGTAAATGAGCCTCGACAGACTCCAGGGCATCGATCCGGGCCGGATCGGCGTATTCGCCGGACCGCTAAACGGCCGGCCTAGCGCCGTCCAGCGCGAGTTCGTGGTCCAGATGGAGCGGCTTGGCTATGGCACGCTCTGGTATGGCGAGGCGCTTGCTCAGGAGGCCTTCTCCCGCGGATCGATCTACCTCGCCGCCACCGAACGGCTGGTCGTGGCCAGCGGGATCGCCAACATCTGGGCTCGCGACGCCGCGGCCATGGCCAACGGCGGCCGGACGATGAACGAAGCCTGGCCGGGCCGCTTCATCCTGGGTCTGGGCGTCAGCCACGCGCCCCTGGTGAAGATGCGCGGCCACGATTACGAGCGGCCGCTGACGGCCATGCGCGAGTACCTGGACGCCATGGCCATGGCACCCTGGCGCGGACCCGCGGCCGAGCTGCCGCCCCTGGTGCTGGCCGCTCTGGGGCCGAAGATGGTCGGGCTCGCCGGGGAGCGGACCGCCGGGGCGTATCCGTACTTCTCGACGGCGGCCCACATCGGCGAGGTTCGCACGATCCTCGGCCCGGAGCCCTTCCTGGCGGCCGACCTGCCCGTCGTCCTCGCCGGCGACATGGCCGCGGCACGGGCGATCGGCGACCGCCACATCGACTACTACATCGGCTCGACCAACTACCGCAACAATCTGCTCCGCATCGGCTGGTCCGAGGCCGACCTGGCCAGGCCGGGCTCGGACGCGATCTTCGATGCCATCGTCGCCTGGGGCGACCTGGATCGCATCGCCGCCAAGATCGCCGAGCGCTTTGCCCTGGGCGCGGACCAGGTCGTGCTCAACATCGTGGCCGCCGATCCTGACGCGGTCCCCCTAGCGGAGCTGCGGAGCCTCGCCGCGCTGATACCGCGGTTCAGCCGGTAGCCCCGCCCGGGCCCAGGCGCCCGCGGTGCCGCCGCTCCGGCTCGGGTGCCGCGTCCCGGCCCGAGGTCCGGCGGTCGTTCGCGCGGAACCGGCCGCGGCGACGGGCTATGGTGGCGCCATCGCCATCCATGGAGGCTCGCCGATGTGCCGTTCCATCCAGCCCCTTCACAACTACGACCCACCGACGAACGCCGGGGAGATTCAAGCCGCGGCGCTCCAGTACGTTCGCAAGATCAGCGGCACCACGCGGCCCGCTCGGGTCAATCAGGAGGTCTTCGACCGGGCGGTCGAGGCCGTCACGGTGGCCACGGCGGACCTGCTGGCGAGCCTGGTGGCGACGACTCCGCCGCACGACCGAGCCCGCGAGCGAGCGCAAGCCAGGGCCCGATGGGAGCGGCGCGAACGTTCGGAACAGGCCCGCGTCCAAGTTGGGGCCGACCGATCGGCCACCGCGACGGCGGTCCGAATCTGAGACCCCCGCCGCCTGAGGGGGAAGGTGACGGGGGTCTACGGGACCGGCCCACCGAGGCGGGCGGCCTTATCGGTTAGTCTATGACTTCGCCGCCACCTCGTCGCAAGCGAATCGCGGGCGGCGGGAGGCGTCGGGAACCCACCCTGTTGAGCGGTTGTTGAGGGCCCGGTCGCACCGCCAGGCCGTTTCCTCGTGGACCGGCCGCCTACCGTTGTTCGATGGGATCCGTGGCTGGAGGAAACGCGCCTCGAATGGCTGAACAACGGCCCCTGAGGGGCCGCAAGCTCGGCGATCGCCGGGTGGTCGTCGATCGGCCGCATGCGCGCTACTTCCGGTATCTGGGGCCGGGAGTCCTCGAGGCCAAGCTCGAAGCCCAGGCGCCCCGGACGCCATATCAGCGGCGGATGGCGCGACTGCGAGGCGCGCTCTTCGGCCGGCCGCTCTCGAGCTCTGCCGAGCTGACCGAGCGTCTGCCGAAATGGAAGGCCCTGCCCGTCTTCTCGTCGGACGTCATGTCGTCCGTCGCGTATGCCAGCGGGGCGAGCATGCTGATCCTGCTCGGGGCGGGAAGGAACGCCTTCGGCTACCTGATGCCGATCTCGTTCACCGTCGTGGCGCTGCTGCTGATCGTGACCTTCAGCTATCGGCAGACGATCCGAGCCTACCCGAATGGCGGCGGCAGCTACATCGTCGCCCACGCCAACCTGGGCGTCATTCCGGGCCTGGTCGCGGCCGGCTCGCTCCTGACCGACTACGTTCTAACCGTCTCGGTCAGCGTCGCGGCCGGCGTCGCCGCCATCTACTCGGTCCCGGCCCTTGCCTGGCTTGAACCCTCGCGGGTTCCGCTGATCGCGCTCTTCATCGTGGCCGTCATGGTCGTGAACCTGCGCGGCCTGCGCGAGAGCGGAACTCTCTTCGCCAGCCCGACCTACGTCTTCATCGGCATCATGCTGCTGCTGATAGGCGTCGGGGTCGCGCGCTGGCTCGCCGGCGACCTGCCCCAGGTCAACGGCGTCGCACCCGCGACCGGCATTCCCACCGAGGGGCTCGGCCTGTTCCTGTTGGCCCGCGCCTTCGCCGACGGCTGCTCTGCGATGACCGGGACGGAGGCCGTAGCCAACGGCGTCCCGGCCTTCCAGCCGGTCGAATGGAAGAACGCCCGCCAGACGATGCTGATGGTGGCGATCCTGCTGACGATCATGTACCTGGGCACCAGCTTCCTGGCGGTTACCGTGGGCGCCATCCCGACCGGACCGGGCGGCAACGGCGAGACGGTCCTCTCCCAGATCGGCCGGACGGTCTTCGGTGGACCTACGGCGCCGTACTACATCCTCCAGGC